>Ga0182231_1000328_pt1 | contig 10664 bp, 7 predicted proteins | sample G6R1MG_29_FD_129667 | JGI IMG/M metagenome (GOLD analysis project Ga0182231, IMG submission 129667) | Miscanthus phyllosphere microbial communities from Michigan, USA - G6R2_NF_07NOV2016_LD1 MG | ecosystem: Host-associated > Plants > Phyllosphere > Phylloplane/Leaf | place: USA: Michigan...
AGGCCTTCGGCTGGCAGTCATTGCACGATCAACTGGCGGTGGTCGATCCCGTTTCGGCGGCACGTATTCACCCCAATGATCCGCAACGGCTGATCAGGGCACTCGAGGTGTATCGCGTCAGCGGAATGAGCATGACGGCACACCGCGAGCAACAAACTGCGCAAAGTACCGAAGCAGCCGCATCAGGGCGCCAGCAATTGCCCTATACTGTTGCGAACCTTGCCATCGCTCCGGCTGATCGCAAGGTGCTGCACCAACGCATCGCGCTACGTTTCGAGCAAATGCTGGATCAGGGGTTTCTGGACGAAGTACTGGCATTGCGCTCAAGAGGTGATCTGCATTCAGGGTTGCCATCGATAAGAGCTGTCGGTTATCGCCAGGTCTGGGATCACCTGGATGGGAAACTGACGCGGGATGAAATGCAGGAGCGCGGCATCATTGCGACGCGCCAGCTGGCCAAAAGGCAGTTCACCTGGCTACGTAGCTGGGACGACTTGCACTGGCTGGACAGCCTGGCCAGCGACAATCTGTCGCGCGCCTTGAAATACCTGGGATCGGTCTCCATATTGAGCTGAGTCCCTGCAATAGCCGTCTATCCTTGGGGGGTGGCCGGTAAGCCAATCGAATTCGATTTATTATTTTATTGATCCTTAAAGGAGTGCGGCACATGTCAAAAGGGCATTCGCTACAAGACCCTTACCTGAATACCTTGCGTAAAGAGAAGGTCGGGGTATCGATCTATCTGGTCAACGGTATCAAGCTGCAGGGTACGATCGAGTCTTTCGACCAGTTCGTCATTTTGCTGAAGAACACGGTCAGCCAGATGGTCTACAAACACGCTATTTCCACCGTCGTACCGGTTCGCCCGATCCGCCTGCCAAGCGCTACAGACGCTGACGGCGCGGACGCCGAGCCAGGTAACGCCTGATAGGAGTCTGCCTTGTTCTTTGAGCGCCACAGTGGTGGTGAACGTGCAATTCTCGTTCATCTGGATGGTCAGGACCCTGAGGCGCGCGAAGATCCGCAGGAGTTTCAGGAATTGGCCATCTCGGCCGGTGCCGATACCGTTGCGTTTATCAACGTGCCGCGTCATCGGCCTTCGGCCAAGTACCTGATCGGCTCTGGCAAGGTCGAAGAGCTTCGCGATCAGGTCAAGGCCGAACAGGCCGATCTGGTCATCTTCAATCACACCCTCACGCCCAGTCAGGAACGCAACCTCGAACGCGTTTTCGAGTGTCGTGTGCTTGATCGTACCGGTCTGATTCTCGATATCTTTGCGCAACGGGCGCGTACTCACGAAGGCAAGCTGCAGGTCGAACTGGCCCAGCTTGAGCACATGAGTACCCGTCTGGTCCGTGGCTGGACTCACCTTGAGCGACAGAAAGGTGGTATCGGCCTGCGCGGTCCGGGTGAAACCCAGCTCGAAACCGACCGACGTCTATTGCGGGTTCGCCTGCGGCAGATCAAGGGACGGCTGGAGAAGGTTCGCAGTCAGCGGGATCAGGCCCGTCGCGGGCGTCGTCGCGCGGATATTCCATCGGTTTCACTGGTGGGCTATACCAACGCCGGCAAATCGACCCTGTTCAACTCGGTAACCGATTCGGATGTGTTCGCGGCAGACCAACTGTTCGCCACGCTCGATCCGACCCTGCGTCGTCTTCAGCTCGATGACCTGGGTCCGATCGTGCTGGCCGATACCGTGGGCTTCATTCGCCATCTGCCACACAAGCTGGTCGAGGCCTTCCGCGCGACGCTTGAAGAATCGAGCAACTCCGATTTATTGCTGCATGTGATCGACTCCCACGAGCCGGATCGCATGTCGCAGATCGAGCAGGTCATGGCCGTGCTCGGCGAGATCGGAGCCGAGGGCTTGCCGATCCTCGAGGTCTATAACAAACTCGATCTGCTTGAAGGCGTAGAGCCTCAGATACAGCGCGATGCCGACGGCAAGCCGCAGCGTGTCTGGGTTTCTGCCCGTGATGGTCGGGGGCTTGATCTGCTCAAGCAGGCTATCGCCGAATTGCTCGGCGACGACCTGTTTGTCGGCACGCTGCTTCTGCCTCAAAGTCTCGCCCGGCTGCGTGCCCAGTTCTTTGAGCTGGGTGCGGTGCAGAGCGAAACGCATGACGAGGAAGGTGCCAGCGTGTTGGCCGTACGACTGCCGCGCGTTGAACTCAATCGACTGGTGAGTCGCGAAGGATTGCAGCCGCTGGAGTTCATCGAGCAACACACTTTGCAATAAAAGCACGAGAAAGCCGTTGTACGGCTTTCGCGAGCATTCTGTAGCATTGGTCGGCGCGCCGCGGGCGCGTCTTTGCTTTATCAGATGGAGAGCGCTATGGCTTGGAATGAGCCGGGTGGCAACTCGAATAATCAAGATCCCTGGGGTGGCAAACGCCGTGGCGGCGACCGCAAGGGACCACCTGATCTCGACGAGGCCTTCCGTAAGCTGCAGGAAAGCCTGAAGGGGTTGTTCGGCGGCGGTAACAAACGCGGCAGCGATGGCGGCAGCAGTGGCAGTGGTGGCGGCTCGGGCAAGGGCGGTGGCTTCGGCCTGCTCGGCATCGGGCTTGTCGTACTGGTCGCTTTCTGGCTTTACAGCGCTATCTATGTGGTTGACGAGCAAGAGCAGGCTGTCGTGCTGCGTTTCGGTCAGTACCACGAGACCGTGGGCCCGGGCCTTAACATCTACTTCCCGCCGTTCGATCGCAAGTACATGGAGAACGTGACTCGCGAGCGTGCCTACAGCAAGCAGGGCCAGATGCTCACCGAAGACGAGAACATCGTCGAAGTGCCGCTGACCGTGCAGTACAAGATCAGCGACCTTCAGGCGTTCGTGCTGAACGTCGACCAGCCTGAAATCAGCCTGCAGCACGCGACTGAAAGCGCGTTGCGCCATGTCGTGGGTTCCACGGCCATGGATCAGGTGCTGACTGAAGGCCGTGAACTGATGGCCAGCGAAATCAAGGAGCGTCTGCAACGTTTCCTCGATACCTACCGTACCGGCATCACCGTCACTCAGGTCAACGTACAGAGCGCTGCCGCGCCGCGTGAAGTTCAGGAAGCCTTCGATGACGTGATCCGCGCCCGTGAAGACGAGCAGCGTGCGCGTAACCAGGCTGAAAGCTATGCCAACGGTGTGATCCCGGAAGCCCGTGGTCAGGCTCAGCGTATTCTCGAAGATGCCAACGGTTACCGCGATGAAGTGGTTTCGCGCGCCAAGGGTGAGGCGGATCGCTTTACCAAGCTGGTTGCCGAGTACCGCAAGGCTCCTGAAGTTACCCGCCAGCGTCTGTATCTGGACACCATGCAGGAAGTCTTCAGCAACACCAGCAAGGTTCTCGTGACGGGCGACAAGGGGCAGAACAATCTGCTTTATCTGCCGCTCGACAAGATGATCGAGAGCAGCCGCAGCAGTAACGGCAATGGCTCCAATTCAGGTACGCCATCGCAGTCGGCCAATGATGCTGCCGCTGCTGCCGCCGCTGCCCGGGCGAATGAGGCTCAGCAGCGTGGTGAAGTACGTACCAGGGAGACTCGCTGATGAGTAACAAATCACTGATCACCCTTATTGTCGGCGTGGTACTGGCGGTCATCGCCTGGAACAGCTTTTACATAGTGTCCCAGACCGAGCGCGCGGTTCTGCTGCAATTCGGTCGTGTGGTCCAGGCTGACGTTCAGCCGGGTCTGCATGTGAAGGTTCCTTACGTGAACCAGGTGCGCAAGTTCGACGGTCGTTTGCTGACCCTCGATGCACCGACCCAGCGCTTCCTGACGCTGGAAAAGAAAGCGGTCATGGTCGATGCCTACGCCAAGTGGCGTGTGAAGGATGCGGAGCGTTTTTACACCGCGACTTCCGGCCTCAAGCAGATTGCCGACGAGCGTCTTTCGCGTCGTCTGGAATCCGGCCTGCGTGACCAGTTCGGCAAGCGCACCCTGCACGAAGTCGTGTCGGGTGAGCGAGACGCGCTGATGGCGGACATCACCGGTTCGCTGAACCGCATGGCCGAGAAAGAACTGGGTATCGAAGTGGTCGATGTCCGGGTCAAGGCCATCGATCTGCCGAAGGAAGTGAATCGCAGCGTTTTCGAACGCATGAGCACTGAGCGTGAGCGTGAAGCCCGCGAACACCGTGCCAAGGGTAACGAGCTGGCTGAAGGCATCCGTGCCGACGCCGATCGTCAGCGTCGTGTGCTGCTGGCCGAAGCCTATCGCGAGTCGGAAGAAGCGCGTGGTGATGGTGATGCCCAGGCTGCCGCGATCTACTCCAAGGCGTATGGTCAGGACCAGGAGTTCTATGCGTTCTATCGCAGCCTGCGTGCCTACCGCGAAAGCTTTGCGAACAAGAGCGACGTGATGGTGCTTGATCCGAACAGCGAATTCTTTCGCTACATGGAAAAAGCCAAGCCGTAATTAATCACCCGCCGGGCGGCAAAACCGCCCGGTGGGGTGAACGTACGGTGAAACGTGTGTATCATGCGGCAGCCGGGAAATTCCCGGCTTTTTTGCGTCTGCACGATTGATTGGCCGTATCTGAATCGGAACGCGGCAAGATTTTTCGAGGAAAGTGGTCTGCAAGGCCTGTCTCGGGCATTTGTCGTGCCCGTCATACGGCGCACCACTTTCTGCTTCACTCAAGGTCGGCCTGTAGGCTGGCCGCCTGGATCACAGGGGAATGGCGTAATGGCAACGGTCGACCGCTGGCTGCTACCAGATGGCATCGAAGAAGTACTGCCACCGGAAGCGGCGCGCATTGAAGTAGCGCGCCGTCAGGTGTTGGATCTGTTTCAGAGCTGGGGCTATGAGTTTGTCGTCACCCCGCATATCGAGTATCTCGAGTCGCTGCTGACTGGCGCGGGTTCGGATCTGGATCTGCGTACCTTCAAGGTTATTGACCCGCAATCGGGCCGGCAGATGGGCTTTCGCGCCGACATCACGCCACAGGTTGCACGTATCGATGCTCACACCCTGAAACGTGAAGGCCCGAGCCGTCTGTGCTACGCGGGCAGCGTTCTGCACGCTCAGCCGCGCGCGCTGTCGTCCTCGCGCAGCCCGATACAACTGGGTGCCGAACTTTACGGCGATGCGAGCCCGAGCAGCGATGTTGAAGTCATCAGTCTGATGCTGGCCATGCTGCAACTGGCCGATGTGCCGGACGTGCACATGGACCTCGGGCATGTCGGTATCTATCGCGGTCTGGCGCGTGCCGCCGGCCTGTCGGGTGAAGTCGAGCAGCAGCTGTTCGATGCACTGCAGCGCAAGGCCATCGATGAAGTGATTGCCCTCACCGCCGATCTGCCGCCAGAGCTGGCCGCCATGCTGCGCGCACTGGTTGATCTGTGCGGTGGTCGTGAGGTGCTGGACGCCGCACGCGATCGTCTGGCCGGCGCACCGGCGCCAGTGCTGGCCGCTCTGGACGACCTGCTGTCGATTGCCGAGCGTCTGGCTGCGCGTTTCCCGCAGCTGCCGCTGTACTTTGATCTCGGCGAGCTGCGCGGTTACCACTACCACACCGGTGTGGTGTTCGCGGTGTTCGTACCGGGCGTGGGCCAGTCGATCGCTCAGGGCGGTCGTTACGATGACATCGGTGCCGACTTCGGTCGTGCCCGTCCGGCGACCGGCTTTTCCACCGACCTGAAAACCCTTGTTACCCTGGGGCAGGCAGAAATCGTCTTACCGTCTGGTGGCATCTGGGTGCCGGACAGTACGGATGCGGCACTCTGGCAGATGGTTTGCCAGTTGCGCAGTGAAGGTCAGCGTGTGGTTCAGGCGTTGCCTGGGCAGCAGGCGAGCGCCGCGCGTGAAGCCGACTGTGACCGGCAATTGATTCAGCATGGCGAGCACTGGCAGGTAATGCCGCTGGCTTCTTGAGTATTCCTGCCGGCCGCCGCCGGCACCAAGTTTGCGTGAATGAGGACAAGTGTTATGGGTAAGAATGTCGTAGTCCTGGGCACTCAATGGGGTGATGAGGGCAAAGGCAAGATCGTTGATCTGCTGACCGAACATGCTACCGCCGTAGTTCGCTATCAGGGTGGCCACAACGCCGGCCACACACTGGTGATCGACGGTGAGAAAACCGTATTGCACCTGATTCCGTCCGGTGTGCTGCGCGAAGGCGTGCAGTGCCTGATCGGTAACGGTGTGGTGGTTGCTCCCGACGCGCTCCTGCGCGAAATCGTCAAGCTGGAAGAGAAAGGTATTCCGGTGCGTGAGCGTCTGCGCATCAGCCCGTCCTGCCCGCTGATCCTGTCGTACCACGTGGCACTCGACCAGGCGCGTGAAAAAGCCCGCGGCGAGTTCAAGATCGGCACCACCGGTCGTGGTATCGGCCCGGCCTACGAAGACAAGGTCGCACGTCGCGGTCTGCGTATCGGCGACCTGTTCCATCGTGAGCGCTTCGCCGCCAAGCTGGGCGAACTGCTCGACTACCACAACTTCGTGCTGGTCAATTACTACAAAGAGCCTGCCATCGACTTCCAGAAGACGCTCGACGAGTGCATGGAATACGCCGACATGCTCAAGCCGCTGATGCTCGACGTCACCGCTGCGCTGCATGAGATGCGTCGCGACGGCAAGGACATCATGTTCGAAGGTGCCCAGGGTTCGCTGCTGGACATCGACCACGGTACCTACCCGTACGTCACCAGTTCCAACACCACGGCGGGCGGCATTGCCACCGGTTCCGGTTTTGGTCCGATGTACCTGGATTACATCCTGGGTATCACCAAGGCCTACACCACGCGCGTGGGTTCGGGTCCTTTCCCGACTGAGCTGTTCGATGACGTCGGTGCCTTCCTGGCCAAGCGTGGTCATGAGTTCGGTGCCACCACCGGTCGTGCACGCCGTTGCGGCTGGTTCGACGCCGTCATCCTGCGTCGCGCCATCGAAATCAACAGCATCTCGGGCCTGTGCCTGACCAAGCTGGACGTGCTCGACGGTCTGGAAACCATCAACATCTGTGTGGGCTACGAGAACGAAGAGGGTGCCGTCATCGACGCGCCTACCGACGCTGACAGCTATCTGGGCCTGCGTCCGGTCTACGAGCAGATGCCAGGCTGGAGCGAATCCACGCTGGGTGCCAAGACCCTCGAAGAGCTGCCTGCTGCCGCTCGCGCTTACATCAAGCGTGTTGAAGAGCTGGTGGGTGCGCCTATCGACATCATTTCGACCGGTCCTGACCGCAACGAAACCATCGTGCTGCGTCATCCGTTCGGCTGATACGTCACCGAGCTGTGCCAAAAAGGGTCGCATGTGCGGCCCTTTTTTATTGTCGCACCAACGGCAGGGAAGCTCAGAAAAGTGAGACTTGTGTCACGGCACGGCGCTTGCTACAAAGATGACAGAAAAGTGCCATCATTTTAATGGCGCTGAGGGTGGAGGGATTCTCCTGTGTCTGCTGTCTTATCTCTATTGCAAAGCCGTCTGCTGCGCCCGGTCTTCATTGCGCTGGGTATCGCTCTTTTGGTGCAGGTGGTGGTGGCGGTTGCGCTTACCCGGAGCACAGTCACTGCGCTTGAGGCCGATCTCGCCAACCGCCTGGGGGTAGATTCGCAACATCTGTCCTCAGAGCTGGAGTCGGCGAGTAGCGAAGTGACATCGAGCCTCGATGCATTGTCAGCCAGCACTCGACAGCGCCTGAGCGTCGGGCTCTCTACCCGTCTGAAGGAAGAGCAGGCTCAACTGCGTGCCACGCTGGAAAAAGACCTGCGCGAGTCCGCGACGGACATGGCCGAATTGCTGGCTGCCGTTGCTCCGCGTGCCATGTGGGACAACGACACGCCAACGCTTTCCGAATTCGCACGCCGTGCCCAGCGCAATCCCAACGTACTGTTCGTCGTTTATGACGACGCCGCAGGTGAGCACCTCACGCGTTACATGAACCGTGACAATCCGCTGGTCAAGGCTCTTTTGGCCAAGGGCGAAGGCGAGCGGGCGATGGACAAGGTCCTCAATGCGGCGAAAAGCGACCCTTCGGTGTATTACGTCGAGGCATCCATCAGCCCTAACGGCGTAGAGATCGGCAAGGTGCGCATGGGTGTGTCCACGGCAACGGTCGAAGAGAATCTTACTGCCCTGGACAAGCGTTTCGCGACCCTGATCACCAGTGGTGAGCAGTTGGTGTCTGACAGCCTTGCCAGTGCCTCGAAGGACAGCTCTGCCGCGCTACGCACGCGCCTGCAGTCGGCTCAGGCGGCGGGAGCGGCAATGACCGCCAACACGCGTGTGGCGGTTCAGGAAGCTGCCGAAACGCTGCGCTGGAGAATCGGCATAGGTCTGGCCCTGGTCGGCCTGGGTGTATTGTTGTTACTGGCGGTGGTGCTCGGGCGTCGGGTCGTCAGCAAGCTGCATCTGCTGATCGCGGCACTCAATGACCTGGCGGCGGGCGAGGGCGATCTGACCAAGCGCGTCAAGCTGGACAGCAACGACGAGATTGGCGACATGTCGGCGGCGGTCAACCGCTTCATCGACAAGTTGCAGCCTATCGTTCGTGAGGCGGGCGAGGTGGCGCAGCGCACCGGGCAGGAAATCGGTGTCATGAGCGAGCGTAACGCCGGTGCCGATGCGGCGGCCGAATTGCAGCGGGACCAAGTGGCGGCCAGTCTGAAAGCGCTGGAGCAGATGGCCGACGAGGCGCAGTCGGAAAGCCAGGCGATGCAGGCAGCCTTGCGTCAGGTGATCGATATCAAACAAGCGACCGATGAAAACACCCGCACGTCCAATCAGGTCGGCGGTTTGATCGAGGCGCTGGCCGGGCAGGTTGAAACCGGTGCGCAGGTCATTGAGCGTCTGGCGCAGCAAAGCCAGCAGATCGAGGTCGTGCTGGAAGTTATCCACGGTATTGCCGAGCAAACCAACTTGCTCGCACTCAACGCAGCCATTGAAGCCGCACGCGCGGGTGAAACGGGCAGGGGCTTTGCCGTGGTGGCTGACGAAGTGCGGGCGCTGGCCAGCAAGACGCAAAGCTCGACGGGTGATATTCAGGAACACATCGTGGCCTTACAGCGCGGTGCAAAAGAAGCGGTGGCCGCCATCGGCATCGCTGGCCGACAGGCCAAGGAAGGGCTGGAGGTATTACGCGACAGCGCCAAGCGGCAGCAGACCGTGCAGGCCTCCGTCGAGCAGGTGCATGCGGCCATTGGTCTGGCGACCAAGGCGGCCGTTCATCAGGCTGAAGGTGCCCAGGCGGTGCGCGGTCGGGTAGAGGTGATCCATGCTCAGGCCGAGCGTGCTGCCAAGGCTGTGGTGGAAACAACCGCCAGTGGCAAAGTGCTCAACGGACTGGCTGCGCAGTTGAAGGCGAGCCTGGGGCAATTCAGGGCTTGAGGCTTTCGTAGGGCGCCACCTAATGTGGCGCTGTACACGCGCAGGGTCATAACACTTTCAGACCCCGGAAAGTTCAAACCACTGAAAGCACAAAACCGAGCCATTGGCTCGGTTTTTTTGAATTGGTGCCCAGAAGAAGACTCGAACTTCCACGACCTTGCGGTCACCAGCACCTGAAGCTGGCGTGTCTACCAATTTCACCATCTGGGCAGCATCAGCAGCGTGTACGCCGTTGATGGGGCGCACTATACGGCGATCGTTTTACTCTGTAAACCCCTGTTTTGATTTAATAATCGAAACCCTGAAAATGCAAAAACCCGCTTTCGCGGGTTTTTGTGAGGCTTGAGACTGTTGTAGTCTGTTGCCTGAATTGGTGCCCAGAAGAAGACTCGAACTTCCACGACCTTGCGGTCACCAGCACCTGAAGCTGGCGTGTCTACCAATTTCACCATCTGGGCAGTATCGACAGGCATCAACCTGTCGATGGCGCGCACTATACGGAGCGCCTTTTAGGCTGTAAAGCCCGGCAGTGCAAAAAACTCGAAAAAAATCGCGGACGGCGTGTTTCGGGTGTTTCAGCGGGGTTGAGCAGGCTTTTTGTCGAGTGGTTTGAGCGTGAAATTTCCCGTTTCATGAGGTCTATGCCAAACTAACCCCTATATATACAAGGTGAAAACTATCTAATGGCCGATTGGCAGTCCCTCGATCCCGAGGCCGCTCGTGAAGCGGAAAAATACGAAAACCCTATTCCCAGCCGCGAGCTGATCTTGCAGCACCTTGCTGAGCGCGGTTCGCCGGCCAGTCGCGAGCAACTGGTCGAAGAGTTCGGCCTGACCACCGAAGATCAATTCGAGGCTCTGCGCCGCCGCCTTCGGGCGATGGAGCGTGACGCCCAGTTGATCTACACCCGTCGCGGCACTTATGCACCGGTAGACAAGCTTGACCTGATCCTGGGTCGCATCTCCGGTCATCGCGACGGCTTCGGCTTTCTGGTGCCGGACGACGGCTCCGACGACCTGTTCATGAGCCCGGCGCAAATGCGCTTGGTGTTCGACGGTGACCGGGCGCTGGCGCGTGTTTCCGGCCTTGACCGTCGCGGTCGTCGCGAAGGCGTTATTGTCGAAGTGATCTCGCGTGCTCACGAAACCATCGTTGGTCGCTACTTCGAAGAGAGCGGCATTGGTTTTGTTGTACCCGATAACCCGAAAATCCAGCAGGAAGTGCTGGTGACGCCGGGTCGCAACAACGGCGCCAAGATCGGTCAGTTCGTCGAGGTGAAAATCACCCATTGGCCGACGCCGCGCTTCCAGCCGCAAGGCGACGTGATCGAAGTGGTGGGC
>Ga0182231_1000331_pt1 | contig 10597 bp, 11 predicted proteins | sample G6R1MG_29_FD_129667 | JGI IMG/M metagenome (GOLD analysis project Ga0182231, IMG submission 129667) | Miscanthus phyllosphere microbial communities from Michigan, USA - G6R2_NF_07NOV2016_LD1 MG | ecosystem: Host-associated > Plants > Phyllosphere > Phylloplane/Leaf | place: USA: Michigan...
CGGCATCGCCCTCGTCCGCCAGAGCACCGAGGCGCGCATCGTCGACATGACCACGCAGATCGCCTGACCGCCGCGGCATCAAGGACTCAACCCCTTGATCCGACATGATGAAACGCGACCCGCCGGCACGCCCGTCGACGGCCCGCTGCCGAAAATAAACCCTTCCGACTATCCGTAGCGGTTACGCTGCAACGCTTCTCGTCGCCCGTGCGTTGCAGCGTTTCGGATCGCCGTAAGGGTTCTCGTCCCCCGTGCGGTTCGTTGTCGACAACGCAATCACGCGAAGGGAGTCGAGACCGTGTTGAGGAAATTCCTGCTCGCGGCCCTGCTGGTGCTGGGCTTTGCGGCTGCTGCGCCGCAGGGCGCGTCGGCTGCGCCGATCGGCCCGGGCATCGCCCTGCCGGCCGACGCCGCGCCGGCCGTAGCCCAGAAGGCCCAGTACTATTATCGCCGTCGGTTCTATGGCCCGCGGCCGTTCTACCGCCGTCCCTACTACCGTCGCCGGTTCTACTACGGCCCGCGCCCGTTCTACCGCCGTCCGTATTACCGTCGGCGGTTCTACTACTAAGCGAATCGAGACCGTGATCGGCCCGGCGGCTCACACGAGCCGCCGGGCTTTTTCATGCCGTGATTCGGGATGCGCGCCCGGGCCTTGTGCCGTATAGTGCAGAAAAGGGACGGACCGGCGACAGATCGACCCGCCCGGGAGGAATTCCAATGAACGATATCGTGCAGCGCGCCGAGCCCGCGGCGGCGACGCCGGATCTCTGGCAATCCGTTCCGTTCGAATGCATCCTGGGCGGGACCGCCATCTTGCTGGCGGCCGGCCTGAAGCTCGCCGGCCTCCTTCTCTGACGGCGCGCGGGACAGGCGGATGGACGGCATGCAGCACGTCGAACGCGCAACGGGCGAGAGCGCGGCGCCGCCGCCCCCCGAAACGGACCTGCCGCGTGGCGACCTGACGGTGCGGACCATCGCGATGCCGGCCGATACCAACGCCAACGGCGACATTTTCGGCGGCTGGGTGCTCACCCAGATGGATCAGGCCGGCGGTATCGCGGGGGTCGACCGGGCTCAGGGCCGGGTCGTCACCGTCGCCCTCGACGCCATGACCTTCATCCGGCCGGTACGGGTCGGCGACGTGCTCTGCGTCTACACCCGGGTGACGCATGTCGGCCGGACCTCGATGAAGATCGAGGTCGAGGCCTGGGCGCGCCGCTTCTGCACCCAGGTCCGCGAACGGGTGACGCGTGCCACCCTTACCTTTGTCGCCATCGATGAGGCGGGGCGCCCCCGTCCAATCCCGCCCCTGGTGCCTTCACCCAACGCCGTCTGACCGGGCCTACTTGATCACCGCACAGGCGACACGGTCGCCGGCGCCGCCGATCGGCTGGCTGGTATGGTCATCCTCATTGGCATGGATGATCACGGCCGAGCCGTCGCCGTCCTTGAGGCCGCCCTCGCCGGTGAGCGGCGTCTCACTGGTCACCTCGGCATTCGCCGAACCGTCCTGGGTCACGTAGAGGTTCGGCAGGTCGCCTTCGTCCGGCCCATCCGGATTGAGCAGGCCATGCTTGCTCTGGTCGTGGTTCACGTGCGCTTTGGAATTCAGGAACTTCGGGTCCGAGCAATCGCCCACGGCGTGGAAATGCATGCCGTGCCAGCCGGGCGCGAGGCCACCGGGCTGGATGGCGACGCGCAGAACCAGACTGTTCGCGCCGTCGCGGATCGCGATCGTGCCGATCGTGTCGCCCTTGGCGTTCTTAAGGGGGGCCTGGAACGTCTCGGCGGGCTTGGCGGCGGCCGGCGGCTCCTGGGCCAGGGCGCCGCTCGCCGCGAAGGGGCCCAGCAGCGCGAGCAGCGGCAGGATGCGTGTCATACGGTGGCTCTCCTCTCAAGCCCGGTCTAGTTAGGATGCGTGCTGTCCCTTCGACAGGGCCGGACCCCGAAACCTTCGCCGTATCCCTGGCGCCAGCCCGTAAAGCCTTGATGACCGGAGACCGGCCCATACCGGATCGCACGGCGCCCGCGCGCCCCGATCCCTCGCCGAAACGGGCGGACCTGTTCCTGGTGGAGCACGGCCATTTCGAGAGCCGAGCGCGGGCGCAGGCGGCGATCCGGGCCGGGCTGGTGCGGGTCGATGGGCGGCCCCTGACGCGGGCCTCGGAAGCGATCCACCCAGGCGTGCAGATCGAGGCCACGCCCGAGCACCCTTATGCCTCGCGGGGCGGCCTGAAGCTCGCGGCGGCGCTCGACGCGTTCCGGCTGGACCCGGCCGGCCTGGCCTGCCTCGATGTCGGCGCCTCGACTGGCGGCTTCACCGACGTGCTGCTTGCCCGGGGCGCGGCCCATGTCCACGCGGTCGATGTCGGCCGGGGCCAATTGCATCCGCGGCTCGCCGCGGATCCGCGGGTCACCAGCCTGGAGGGCACCGACATCCGCACGCTCGACCCGGCGCAGTTCGTCTCCCGGCCTACACTGGCCAGCGTCGATGTCAGCTTCATCGGCTTACGTCTGGTGCTCCCGGCCCTGCCGGCGCTGCTCGCACCCGGCGCTGCGATCGTTGCGCTGATCAAGCCGCAATTCGAGGCCGGACGCGAGCGCATCGGGCGCGGCGGGCTCGTGCGCGATCCGGCCGTCCACGCAGAGGTCTGCGCGGCCGTCCGCAGCGTGCTGGAGGGGCTCGGCGCGGCGATCCTGGGTCTGATCGACTCGCCCGTGCCGGGTGGCGACGGCAATTCCGAATTTTTGATCGGCGCAAAAGTATCATGAGCGAAACGGTCACGATCCGGGAGCTCGGCGTCCGCGGCGACGGCATCGCCGAGGACGGCATCCTCGTCCCCTACACGCTGCCCGGGGAGCGGGTGACGATCCGCCGGGAGGGAAAGCGGGCGGAGCTGCTGGGCATCGAGCAGGCGTCGCCCGATCGGGTGGAGCCGTTCTGCCCCTACTATATGCGCTGCGGAGGCTGCCGGACGCAGCACCTCGCGCCCGCCGCGGAGCTGTCCTGGAAACGGGGCCTCGTCGCCCAGGCCCTGTCGCAGGCCCGGCTCGCTATCGAGCCCGAAGCCACCATCGACGCGCACGGCGCCGGGCGCCGCCGCATCACCCTGCATGTCCGGGAGATCGACGGACAGGGCGAGGCTGGCCTGATGGCGGCGCGCAGCCATGCGCTGGTGCCGATCGATCATTGCCCGATCACCGTGCCGGCTTTGCATCCGGCCCCCGCGGTGGCGCGCCGCCTCGCGGCACCGCTCGGCCACGGCCGCAAGCCCCTCGACGTGGCCGTCACTGCCACCGACCAGGGCCTCGATATCGACCTGCGCGGGCACGGGCCGGTGAGCGGCGGCGTCGCCTCCGCGCTGGTGCGGATCGCAGGCGAACTCGGCCTCGCCCGGCTGTCGCTCCACGGCGAGCGCCTGATGGAGGCCGAGCCCGTCTCGGTGACATCCAATGAGAGCCGCCTTTACCCGGCCCCCGGCGGCTTCCTTCAGGCGACCGCGGCGGGGCAACAGGTGCTGACCGACCTCACCCTCGCGGCCCTCGGACGCCGACTGCGGCGCGTCGCCGACCTGTTTTCCGGCTGTGGTCCCCTCGCCCTGGCAATGGCGCGCAGTGCCGCCGTCCACGCCGTCGAGGCGGATGCAGCCGCGCTGGCCGGCCTCGACCGGTCGGCCCGGGCCGCCACGGGCTTGCGCCAGATCACCACCGAGCGCCGGGACCTGTTCCGCCGGCCGCTGCTGCCCACGGAGCTCAATGGATTCGACGCGGTGGTGTTCGACCCACCCCGGGCCGGAGCGGAGGCCCAGGCCCGCCAGCTCGCCGCCTCGCGGGTGCCGGTGGCGATCGGGGTCGCCTGCGATACCGGCACCTTCGCCCGGGACGCGGCGACGCTGACGGAAGGCGGCTACCGGCTCGAATCGGTGACGCCGGTCGACCAGTTCCGGCATTCGGACCATGTCGAAATGGTCGGCGTGTTTCGGCGCGAGGCCCCGCGCCGTCGCTGAGGCCTGCAACGTGGAGGCTTGCAACTTGCTGGCGCATCTGACGTTCTTCAGATGACTGGAGGTGTCATGACCACAGCATCGACCCGCTTGCTCGCCCTCGCCGTGCTGAGCGTCGCCCTGCCCACGTCCCTGGCGGCACAGCCCCGCGCGCCCGATCAGACCGGCACCGGCGGCGGCCCAACCTCGACCATCACGGCGCCGAACACCAACAACCTCGGCGTGACCAAGCCACCGGGTACGTCGCTCGGCCCCGGCGAGGTACCCTCCCGTCAGGAGCAGCGGCGCGAACGCACCCTGACCGACAAGATCGACAACAGCGTCTGCGAAGGCTGCAACTGAAAGCCGAAGCGGGCCGGGCGGAACCGCCGAGGCGGACTGCGATGTCACGGAAGCGTCAGAAAACAACGCCACACCCACGGCGCAGCTTGCGCTTGGAGCCGCCGTGCCGGATGCGGACCGGACCCAGCGCCGACTAGTGACCGCTTCGCACCCGAGACCGCTTCGTGATTTTCATCCACCAGCCCGCAACCGGCGCCGGATCCTCGCTGCTTGAGCGCCGAATCGTCGACCTTCAGGACACGATCCCGGAGGACACTGTCTGGCTCGACCTGATCCGCCCGAGCCGGGAGGAGGAACTCAAGGTCGAGGCCTTCGCCGGCATCGAGGTGCCGACCCGGGAGGAGATGAAGGACATCGAGCCTTCGGAGCTGCTCTACGTCGAGGAGGGCGCCCGCTATATGACCGGGCGCGTGCTGTCGAAGGTCAGCGATGCCGAGGAGCCGGGGCTTGCCGGCATCACCTTCATCCTGCGCGGCAGCCGCCTCGTGACTGTGCGCTACGAGGAGCCGCAGGCCTTCCGGATGTATACGCAGCGCGCCGGCCGCACGATGGGGAACGGCAACACCTCCGCGCTCTCCGGCGAGACCATCCTGGCGGGACTGATCGAGGCGGTGATCGACCGGGCGGCGGACGTGCTGCAGCTCCAGGGCGAGCGCATCGACCGCCTATCGGGGAAGATCTTCGAAGTGCAGGCCGATCCGTCGGCGCGCAACACCGCCCTCCAGGACACGTTGCGGGCCCTCGGACGACTCGGCGACCTGATCTCGAAGCAGCGCGAGAGCCTGGTTTCGATGGAGCGAATCCTGTTGTCCCTGTCGGCGACCTATCGGACCAACAAGGCGCCCCGCGACCTGAGGGAGGATGTCCGCTCGACCCTGCGCGATCTTCAATCCCTGGAAGAACACGCGACCTTCCTCTCCACTAAAATTCAATTTCTGTTGGATGCAACGCTCGGCTTGGTCAACCTGGAACAGAACAACATCATCAAGCTGTTCTCGGTCATGGCCGTCGTCTTCATGCCGCCGACGCTGATTGCTTCGATCTACGGCATGAATTTCAAATCCATGCCGGAACTAGATCTCTCGTTCGGCTACCCGATGGCCGTAGTCATGATGGTCGTCGCCGCGGTCCTACCCTACGTTTTCTTCCGTTGGAAGAAGTGGCTCTAGTCGCGAATATTTATCGATACGCGAACAAAGCGTTAATAACTCTCATGGAGATCATCGACCCCGAAGCTGCGGCCTGTCCGCGACGACGGAAGCTCCGATGCGATTCTCCCTCAAGATGGTCCTCTCCGGAGCCATTGGCCTGCTTGCCCTGGCCGCCGCCGGCCAGGGTGTCGTCAGCGTCGTCCGCCTCTCCGAGATCGAGCAGGACGCCAAGGACGTCTCGCAGGTCTGGCTTCCGGCCCAGAACCAAGCCGAGGCCATCGGCATGGCGGTGCGCGACGTGCGCCTGAAGCTCTACAAGCTGGTCGTCGGATCGCCGGATTTCGCGACCCTCGACAAGAACCAGACGGCGCTCACCGACGGCCTCGGCGCGCTCTCTGAACTGCGCCAGGCCTATCAGGACCGCCTGTCGACGCCCCGGGAGCGGCAGACCTACGAGCGTTTCACCGGCGCCTGGAACGCCTATCAGAACGTGCAGCTCCAAGTGGTCGAGCTGATGATTGCCGGCGATCAGGAGGGCGCTCTCAAGCTGGTCCTCGATCCGGAGACCGGCGCCCAGAGCGAGGCGGCGGTCGGCAGCCTCACCGAGGCGATTGCGCTGGCCCGGTCGCAGACCGACGCGAACGTCGCGGCCACCGCCGACAACGCAACCTCCGCCAAGCTCACCGCACTGGTCGCCACCGCCGTCGGCCTAGCCGTTGCTGCCGCGGCGATGCTGTTCGCCCTGTTCGGCATCGCCCGCCCGATCCAGCGGATGACCGGCGCCATGGGGCGCCTGGCCGAGGGCGACGCGACCGTGGCGATCCCCGGCACCGGCCGCCGGGACGAGATCGGCGCCATGGCGGCGGCCGTGCAGGTGTTCAAGGACAATCTCCTCCACACCCACGCGCTGGAACAGGAGACGGCGCTGGCCCGGGCCGGCGCCGAGGCCCAAAGGCGGCGTGCCGTCCAGGAGATGGCCGACGGCTTCGAGGCCGCGGTCGGCGACGTGCTGACCGCTGTGACGGAGGCGGCCCTCGACCTCAGGGCCAATGCCGAAGCCATGACCAGCACAGCGACCCGCACGGCCGAGCGATCGGCCGCAGTGGCGAGCGCCGCGCAGGAGGCCGCCGCCCATGTCGGCACGGTGGCGGTGGCGGCCGAGGAACTCGGCGCCTCCGTTCAGGAGATCGGCCGGCAGGTCGACGGCTCTGCCGACCTCGCCCGGGGCGCAGTCGCTCAGGCCGGCCAGACCGCGGGACTGGTTCAGGAGCTGAGCGAGGCCGCGGGCCGGATCGGCGACGTGGTCCGGTTGATCTCCGACATCGCCGGCCAGACCAACCTGCTGGCGCTCAACGCGACCATTGAGGCGGCCCGGGCCGGCGAGGCCGGACGTGGCTTCGCCGTGGTGGCCGCCGAGGTGAAGGCGCTCGCCGCACAGACCGCCAAGGCCACCGACGAGATCACCGGACAGGTCGGCCGCATCCAGGGCGCCACCGGTCAGACCGTGGGCGCCATCGACGGCATCACCGGCCGGATCCGCGAGATCGACGGGGTGGCGACCTCGATCGCGGCCGCCGTCGAGCAGCAGGGCGCCGCGACCCAGGAGATCGCCCGCAACATCGCTGACGCAGCAGCCGGGACCGGCTCGGTCACCGGCACCATCGACGCGGTTGCCCGGGCCGCCGACGAGACCGGCACCGCTGCCACGCGGATGCTGGCCTCCGCGGCGAGCCTCTCGGCGCAGTCCGAAGCCTTGCGCCGGGAGATCGGCGCCTTCCTGCAGACGGTGCGCGCCGCCTGACCCCGGGGCCGGTCAGGCCACCGCGGCGAGGTGCTTGACCTCGGCGCGGGCGACCACCTTGCCGACCGGCGCGGCCTTGATGCCGTCGTCCTTTTCCGGCGCCAGGATCGGCGGCATCACCCAGCGGCCGGCCTCGAGTTCGGCGATCCGGCCGTTGATCTCGCGGATCACGTAGCGCGAGAACGGATAGACGTGCAGGTAGATCACCATGTTGGTGACCACCGCCTCCAGGGCCGCCGGGTTGTGGCGGGCAGTCTGCAGGAACACGCTCCAGAAATGCTTGGCCAGTTCCGGCCGCCGCACGGTCATCCGCCAGCAGATGCGGAGCAGCGACCCCAGATCGCGCGCGACATGGCGCCAGTTGACCTTGTGGGCAGCGAATTTCGGCCGCTTCACCCGCCGGGAGATTTCACGCACGCGCTCGAAGAAGTTCGGCGGGTCATAGATCTCCTGCAGCACGTCCCGATAATCGGCCAGCACATCCTGCTGCGGGCGCAGGGTCACGAAGTTCAGCCCCTGCGTGCAGTGGTCGCCCTGCTCGGCGGTGGTGTAGGCGAAGTTCTCGAACAGGCGGCCCTCCTTGCGCAGGCGGCGCGAGAGCTGGGTGTTCGGCATCGCGTAGAGCAGGCCGACCATCGAAATCGGGATGCCGGTCTGGCTGATGCACAGGGACATCGCCTTACTGATGCTGTCCTTCTCGGTGTCGAAGCCGACGATGAAGCCGGCGGTGACGAACATGCCGTGCTCGTAGAGCTTGTGCACGCTGTCGGCGATCGAGCGCTTGGTGTTCTGCTTCTTCTGGGTCTGGATCAGCGTCGCTTCGTCCGGCGTCTCGATCCCCGTGAACAGGGCGAAGAAGTTCGCGTCCCGCATCATCCCGAGCAATTCATCGTCGTCCGCCAGGTTCAGCGACGCCTCGGTCGAGAACTTGAACGGGTAGCCGTGCGACTCCTGCCACTTGATGAGGTGCGGCAGGAACAGCTTGATCGCCTTCTTGTTGCCAATCAGGTTGTCGTCGACGAAGTCGACATGGCCGCGATGGCCCAGGCTGTAGAGCCGGTCGAGCTCGGCCAGCATCTGCGGCGTGGTCTTGGTGCGCGGCGAGCGACCGTAGAGCTCGATGATGTCACAGAACTCGCACGTGAACGGGCAACCGCGCGAGAACTGAACCCCGATATACAGGTAGTGGCTGAAGGTCAGCAGATCGAAGCGCGGGATCGGGCTGGTGGTGACGTCCGCCTTGAACTTCTCCGCCGTGAACCGGCCGCTTCGCGCACCGGATTCCCAGGCCTCCACGAAGGTGGCGAGGATGCCCTCGGCTTCGCCCAGCACCAGGAAATCGGCCTTGTCGTAGATCTCCGGGGTTGAGGTCGGCGCCGGGCCGCCGACGCAGACCGGCACGCCGAGCGCGCGGCATTTGTCGATGACGACGAGGCAGTCCGGCTCCTGGGGCAGCATGCCGCCGGTCATCACAAGGTCGGCCGCCAGGATCTGCGCGTCGGTGAGGTCCTCGCAATTGCGGTTGACCAGGGTCACCTGCCAGGCGGGCGGCAGCATCGCCGCCAGGGTGATCAGGCCCAACGGCGGCGCGGGTGCACGGGCGCCCTGCAGCTCCATGGCCTCCTTGAAGTTCCACATCGAGTTTTCGTAGAACTTCGGAAACACCATCAGCACGCGCGGGGCCATATTCGCATCCGACATGCTTGTTGTCCTCGTCGCGCCGAAGTGGGCTGGCTAAAAACCGCAGACCCGAACCCACGATTACGGTTTAGCCTGCGGGAGAATTAAGGCCGTTTTTCGCCCCCGCGCTGCGCCGGATCGGTTTCGACGCAGGGTCACGGCCCGACGCGGAAGCGCTCCGGCTGAGTGCCGTCGGCATCGGTGAAGCCGTAGATCCGGGCGAGGTCGCCCGCGTGCAGGACCGCACCCGCGCGGGCGGCGATGTCGGGATCGGCTGCCAGCGCAGCGAGCGCCCGGCCAGCGTAGAGCGGCCCCTCGGTGGCGCGCTCGTCCTGCCCGAGATCCTGCGCCCGCTCGGTGGCGACGAAGCCCGGCGAGAGGCCCAGCGCAGTCACACCATAGGGCGCGAGGTCCTGCCCGAAGGCCAGAGCCAGCCGGTTTGTCGCCGCCTTGGCGGAATCGTAGAACACGTCGCCGAGGTAATCCTCGGTTCCGAACGAGACCAGCGCGATCAGGCCGGTCCGTGCCGCCACCATGGATGGGGCGACGGCCCGGGCAAGCAGCAGCGCCGGCAGCGGCCCGGCCTGCAGGAACCCCAGATAGGGCTCGGCCGAGCGGCGCCAGAACGGCGTGCCCCAGCCGGCCCCGTCCGGGTAGCGCTCGCCGTCATAGCCCTCGTTGCCGCTCCAGACGCTGCAGGCCGCGACGTCGATCCGCCCGAATCGGCGCAGCACCCAATGGACCATCGAATCCGTGGCCCGCTCGGAGCGGTGGTCGCAGAGGTAATGGTGGCCGCGCCCCCCGGCTGCGTCGACCATGCGGGCGGTGTCCTCGATCGATTCCGGCCGCATCTCGGTGCGCGGGCCGGTCTCGCTGGAGCGGGCGGTGACGATCACCGTCGCCCCGGCCTCACCCAGCGCCCGGGCCAGGCCCCGACCGACGCCCCGGGAGGCGCCGGCCACCAGGCAGATCTTCTGGGACAGGTCGGGCGCGCTCACGCCGACGCGGTGGGTTTCGACCGCGCCAGGAAGGCGGCGAGCCGTTCCTGGGATTCGGGCGAGCGCAGCTGCGCGTCGAAGGCCCGTGCCTCGGCCTCCAGGGCTGCCTCCACCTGGGCCTGATCGCCACGAATCAGCGCCCGGGACGCCGCCAGGGCGCCTGGCGGCAGGGCGGCGAGCTTGGCCGCCTGGGCGATGGCCTGATCCAGCAGCATGTCGGCCGGCAGCACGGCGTTGACGAGGCCCAGGGCCAGCGCCTCGTCGGCATCGAGGGGCCGCGACAGGAGCAGCAGCTCCGTCGCCTTCAACCGCCCGACCCGTAGGGGCAGCAGGTAGCTGGACGCCGCCTCCGGCACGAGGCCGAGCTCCACGAAGGGCATGCGCAGCCGCGCCGCCGGGCTGGCATAGACGAGGTCGCAATGCAGGCTGAGCGTCGCCCCGATGCCGACCGCGATCCCGTCGATCGCCGCAACCATCGGGGTGCGGGTGCGGGCAAGCTGGCGGATGAAGGCCAGGGCCGGCGAGGCGCTGAAGCCGTCCGCGGCACCGCCCAGGAAGTCGGCGAGGTCGTTGCCGGCGCTGAACATCCCGGGCTGCCCGGCGAACACCACGGCGCCGATC
>Ga0182231_1000332_pt1 | contig 10579 bp, 8 predicted proteins | sample G6R1MG_29_FD_129667 | JGI IMG/M metagenome (GOLD analysis project Ga0182231, IMG submission 129667) | Miscanthus phyllosphere microbial communities from Michigan, USA - G6R2_NF_07NOV2016_LD1 MG | ecosystem: Host-associated > Plants > Phyllosphere > Phylloplane/Leaf | place: USA: Michigan...
CCGGCCGAGAGCCACGCGAAGGCGAGATGCGAGGACGCCGCCAGGAAGGCACCGAGGAGGAGGGTCGGGAATAGACCCATCCGGGCCAGCGCCCAACCGCCCGCGAAGCCGCCCGCGATCCCGACCCAGATGCCATAGAGCTTGGTGACGGTGGCAATCTCCTTCAGGTCGAAGCCGAGTGCCCGGTACAATGGGCTCGCCATCACCCCCGACAGAAAGTCCGGCAGGCGGTAGAGGGCCACCAGCAGCAGGATACCCCAGAGCGCGCCACCGAAGCGGCCGTGCAGCTCGGTCAGCGGCTCGAGCACGGCCCGGCGCATCGACCAGAACCGGGAATGGCCGGTCGCATCCGCCTGGACCCGCGGCGGCGCGTCGAAGGCCGGCGCCAGAAGCGCGGCGATCATGCCCACCAGCATCAGGGCGGCCATGATCAGGTAGGCGAGCGTCCAGCCTCCGGCCGAGGCGATGAACAGGGCCCCGGCCCCGGCCGCGATCAGCCCGAGCCGGTAGCCGAGGTTCGAGGTCGCCGCCAGGATGCCCTGGAAGTCGCTGCCGGCCGCGTCGATGCGCCAGCCATCCACCACCACGTCCTGGCTGGCCGCGCAGAAGGCCACTAGAAAGGCCCCGAGGCCCAGCAGCGCGAGATTGGTCTTCGGGTCCGAGAAGGCCATCAGGACCAGGCACAGGGCCACGGCGGCCTGAGTCGTCACCATCCAGGCGCGGCGCCGGCCGAGCCGCGCGCTCAGGACCGGCACGTTCAGCCGGTCGATCGCCGGCGCCCAGAGGAATTTCAGCGAGTACGGCAGGGCCACGTAGCTGAACAGGCCGATCGCCCGCACGTCGATATCCGAGAAGGCGAGCCGGAGCGTGAAGGTCCCGAGCACCAGCAGCAGCGGCAGCCCGGAGGAGAATCCGAGCGCCAGCATCAGTATGATCCGCCGGTCCTCGACGATGTCGCGCAGATGAAAGCGACGCAAAGCCTGTGGCGGGTTGCCCATGGTATGGAACTCCTGAGCCCTATTGGCCTTGATCTCGCGAAATCGTGGCAGCCTTGGGCCGTTCGGGTCTCGGCTGAATCGGGAGGCCGAGCGCCTTTATCATGGTCGAAGCATGCTTAACGCGGTGTCCACGTTCCGCAGCCGCGGAGCGCGCAGGGAGCCGCCGCTGGCTCAAATCGTGTCGACCAAGTGTGGAATGATGTGTTGAGTGCCCCTCTCGAGCCCAGTCCGCCGCATGCGATGCTGGTCGATGCCTTCGCGCGCAGTCCATCCCCGATGGTCATCACGGACGCGCGCGCGCCCGACAACCCGATCTCCTGGGCCAACGACGCGTTCCTGGAACTCACTGGGTTCGACGCCGACGAGCTTCTGGGGCGCAACTGCCGCATGCTTCAGGGACTGGGAACCGATCCGGCCGAGATCGCTCGGATCCGGACCGCCGTCGAGGCCGGCAATCCCGTCACGGCCGAGCTGCTGAACTACCGCAAGGATGGCTCCACCTATTGGAGCGCGATGACGATCACGCCGGTCCACGACGCGGCCGGTCTCGCGTATTTCTACGCGGCGCAGGCCGACATGACGCACACCCGCGAGCGCGAGGTGACGATGCGCGTCACCAACGACGAGCTCGAGCGCCTGGTGGCGGCCCGCACCCACGACCTGAGCGCCGCTCTGGAGCAGAAGACGGCCCTGCTCCACGAGGTCGATCACCGGGTGAAGAACAATCTTCAGGTCATCTCCTCGCTGATGCTGCTCAAGGCCCGTCGCACCCCCGAGGGCGATGCGCGGGACGCGCTCCAGGGCATGGCCGAGCGGATCGGCGCCCTCTCGACCGCGCACCGGATGCTCTACTCGGAGGGCGACTGCACCCATTTCAACCTCGGCGATTTCGCGGCCGAGTTCCTGTCCGACGTGAATGCCGGGCTCGATCACGACAAGCAACGGGTCGAGGCCGAGGTCGAGCCGATCGCGGTGGCCGCCGCGATGGCGGCACCGCTGGCCCTGCTGATCCACGAGCTGACCGCCAACGCCCTGCGCCATGCCTTCCCGAACGCGCGCGAGGGACGCGTCTCCATCACGGCCCGCCGCACCGAGGCCGGGATGCAGCTGACGATCCGGGACGACGGCGTCGGCTTGGCGGCGGCCGCGCCGAACCCCGCGGGCTTCGGCCGGAATCTGGTGGAAATGGTGGTCCGCCAGCTGCGCGGGACCATCGCCTGGGCCGATGCCGGGCCCGGCACCCATGTCGAGATCGATATCCCGCTCCAACTGCCGGCTTGAGAATTCGGGCCAAACGCTTCAAGCTCGCGCCAAGCTCAGCGGTCGAGACACCAAAAGGGAGATCGCATGAGGGGTGGGAACGCCGGCGCGGATGCTGCGCTCCGCATCCTCGTGGTCGAGGATGAGGTGCTGATCGCGCTCGAACTCGAATGCCTGCTCGACGAACTCGGGCATGTCACGGTCGGTATCGCTGGCAGTTCAGCGGAGGCGATCGCGCTCGGTCGCTCGGCCGAACCCGACGTCGCCTTCGTGGACATCCACTTGGTCGACGGACCCACCGGCGTGGAGGTCGCCCGGGCGCTGGCCGCCGACCCGCGGATCACCGTGGTGTTCATGACCGCCAATTCCAAGCGCATCCCTGCGGACTTTGCAGGGGCCATCGGGGTGATCGCGAAACCCTATTCCGAGCGCGTGGTCGCCAGCATCCTGGACTGGGTCGCCGACCGGCGCGCCGGCCGGGCACAGCAGCACGTCGCCCCGGATGGGTTTCACTTCGCACCGGCGCCGTAGTTTTTTCGGAGACCGGATTTTCCGATCAAACCCCCTCATCCAGAGGGGCCGGAGCGCAGCGGTGGCCTCGAAGGAGGCCTCCAGCCAGCCGCGCGATCTCTGAAAATCTCCTTCGCGGCCCGTGGATCCGGCCGCCTCGGGACAAGGGCCCGGGTGGCAGTATCCCCACGCCCCCCAAAATCACCGCTTCTCCGCCCGCTCCCGCTTGAGTCGGTAAAGTGCATCGAGCGCTTCCCGGGGCGTCAGCGCATCCGGATCGATGGTGTCGAGGAGCGCCCCCAGGGGATCCTCCGCCGGGGGCTCCGGCGGTGGCGGCGGGGCCAATGCCGCAAACAGCGGCAGGTCGTCGATCTTGGCCCGGGCCGGGCGCCCCCGCTCGGCCTTTTCCAGGCTCTTGAGGATCGCCCCGGCGCGCGCCACGACGCTGCCCGGCAAACCGGCGAGCCGCGCCACCTGCAGGCCGTAGCTGCGCTCGGCGATCCCCGGCACCACCTCGTGCAGGAACACCACGCCGTCCCGGTGCTCGGCCACCTTGAGGGTGGCGTTGTCGAGCCGCGCCAGCCGATCGCCCAAAGCGGTCAGCTCGTGGAAATGGGTGGCGAACAGCGCCCGGCAGGCATTGGCCTCGTGCAGATGCTCCAGACAGGCCCAGGCGATCGACAGCCCGTCGAAGGTCGCCGTGCCGCGGCCGATCTCGTCGAGGATCACCAGGGAGCGGCGGGTGGCCTGATTGAGGATCGCGGCGGTCTCGACCATCTCGACCATGAAGGTCGATTGCCCCCGCGCCAGGTCGTCCGCCGCGCCGACTCGGGAGAACAGCCGATCGACCCGGCCGATCCGCGCCGACGCGGCCGGTACGAAGGCGCCCATCTGGGCCAGCACCGCGATCAGCGCGTTCTGGCGGAGGAAGGTCGACTTGCCGCCCATGTTCGGGCCGGTGATCAGCCGGATCCGGCCCCGCGTCTCACCCGACAGGTCGCAATCGTTGGCGATGAACGGCTCGCCGGCCCGGCGCAGGGCTGCCTCAACCACAGGATGCCGTCCGCCGGTGATGGCGAAGGCCAGGGAATCGTCCACTTCCGGCCGGCGCCAATCGAGTTCGACCGCCAGCTCGGCGTTGCTGGCCGCGACGTCGACCGCCGCCAGGGCTTCGGCGACCTGCGCAGTCTGCGAAGACTGTTCGACGATACGCGCGGCCAATTCGTCGAAGATCTTCGATTCAAGGGCGAGCGCGCGGTCCGAAGCGCCGGAGATCCTTCGCTCGAGATCGCCCAATTCGACGCTGGTGAAGCGCATCGCGTCGACCATGGTCTGCCGATGCACGAAGTCCCGCTGCAATCCTTTGAGGCAGGCCTCGCCCACCGATTGCGGTACCTCGATGAAAAACCCGAGCAGGTTGTTGTGCTTGATCCGCAGGGTCCGGCAGCCCGTCTCCTCGGCGTAGCGGGCCTGGAGCGCCGCCACGACCTTGCGCGAATCCTGGCCGAGCAGGCGAGCCTCATCGATCTCGTCCGAGTAACCCGTCCGGATGAAGCCGCCGTCCCGCCGGGACAGCGGCAGCTCGTCGGCCAGCGCCCGCTGCAACGTGTCCGCCAAGTCCGGGTCGGCCGCGCCCAACGCCTCGGCGATCGCGGCGAGCTCGGCTGTCGCTGCCCCCGCCTGCGTCAGCACCGCGCCGAGCCCGGCCGCCGCCATCAGCCCGTCGCGGATCGCCGCAAAATCCCGCGGGCCGCCGCGTCCCAGGCCCACCCGGGACAGCGCCCGGGCCAGGTCTGGCGCCCGGGACAGCGTCTCGCGGATCGCCCGACGCAGGGCGTGATCCTCGGCGAGATACGCAACGGTCTCGTGCCTCTGCGCGATCCCCGCCAGGTCGGTCAGCGGCCCAGCCAAGCGCTCGGCGAGCAGCCGGGCACCGTTGGCGGTCACCGTCCGGTCGATCGTATCGAGCAGGCTGCCAGTCCGCTCGCCTGAGAGCGTGCGGGTCAGCTCGAGGTTGGCGCGGGTCGCGGCGTCGATGGCGAGCGTCGACCCGGCCTCTTCGCGGGTCGGTACCGACAGGGGCGCCCGGGCAGCGAGCTGCGTCCGGGCGATGTACAGGAGCCCAGTTCCGGCCGCCTGAATCTCGGCTCGGGTAAAGCTGCCGAAGCCGTCGAGCGTCGAGACGCCGTATTGTTCGCGCACGCGCCGCTCGGCCGCCGCAGGCTCCAGCTCCGCCTGGGCCAGGGGGACGATGGCGGCCCGGCTCTCCTGCCAGATCCGCGCCAGCGCCGGATCGCCATGAATTGCCTCGGACAGGACGATCTCGCGCGGATCGTGCCGGGCGATTGCGCCTGCGAGATCACCGGCGGGTACCTCGCTCAGGGAAAAGCGGCCGGTGGAGATGTCGATCGCGGCCAAGCCATAGGCGGTGGCGCCCTCTCCCGTCTTGCGCCGCCCGATCGCCAGCAGCAGGTTGGCACGCGCCGGGTCGAGCAGACGGTCCTCGGTGATGGTGCCCGGCGTGACGAGGCGCACGACCTCCCGCCGAACAACCGATTTCGGCCCGCGCCGCTTGGCCTCGGCGGGATCCTCGGTCTGTTCGCAGACGGCGACCCGGTTGCCCATGGCGATGAGGCGGCTGAGGTAATCGTCGGCCCGGTCCACCGGGACGCCGCACATCGGGATCTCGGCGCCGCCGTGGCGGCCACGCTTGGTGAGCACGATGCCGAGCGCCCGGGAGGCGATCTCCGCGTCGCCGAAGAACAGCTCGTAGAAATCCCCCATCCGGTAGAACAGGAGGCAATCGGGATTGGCCGCCTTGATCTCGATATACTGCGCCATCATGGGCGTGGCGCCGGCCGGATCCAGGGCGGCGGCGGGTGGCATTTCGGGGGCGGTGCGGACGGCGGTTCGGGCCATGCCGCCTCTTAGCAGAGTGCCGCAGGCGAATCAGTCCGTGTGGGGCGACGCGCCTGGGGAGAAGCCGCCACCACCGGTGGATGAGGCTTCCGCGAAACAGAAAACCCGGCGCTGCGGGCGCCGGGCTTTCGTTCGGTTTAAGAGAGACGGCTCAGTAGCGCGGGCCACCGGTGGTGTTGCCCAGGTTCTGCTGGTAGCCGCGCAGGGCGGGGTTCTTCGCGTTCGGGTTGCCGTGGCGCATCGTGTTCATGCGGCGCATCCGACGCTCGTGCCGTGTGGAATGGTGACGGTGCATCCGATGATGCCGATGGTGATGCATCGCGACCGTATCCACCATGTCAGCCGGGGCTAGGCCCGGCTGTGGCATGGCAGGCGTCGCCTGAACCGCGGCTGTTCCGGCGAGGAGACCGCCGAAGAACAGGCCGGCGGTCAGGAGGGAACGAAATGACATTTTTAAAATGCTCCGGTCTGGTCCGAGAAGTGTCAGCTCAATGGTTTCTGGGGCAGGATGTTCCGGCGACATGCTGAAAAATGCTTCGGTGCAATCTGACAAAGGGTATGGATTAAGGTGCCCTCTGGGCCGTATCGAAGTCGTTAGTCGACCATAAGCCAAATTTTAACTGTGCTGATACAACTTCTGGAGCGTCGAGGGCTGCCCGATTACACAGTCCACACTTCGGGATCGCTTACGATGCCGATACCGGTTCCGCTAAAGTCGGCTGATGCTTGGAATGGGTCTCGCTTCCCCCCGAAGAAGACGGCTAGGCCAAGAAATCCTGCAGTGCCGTGTTCACGGCTGCCGGCTCCTCGTGGGCGAGCCAATGGGTGGCTTGCGGGAACCAAGCGATCCGCCCGTCATCGCACAGGTCAAGGCTGGCTTCGGCGAGGCCGGGTTGCAAGGCGGTATCCTGCTCGCCCCACAGGATCAGGGTCGGCGCGCGGACTCGCGGCGGCTCGGTCCGTCGCAGCTGGGCCAGGGCGCGATACCAGTTCAGCATGGCCGTCATCGCGCCTGGCTGCAGCCACGCCGCAACGTAGCGGTCGAGGTCCGACGGCGCGAAGGCGCCCGGTCGGCTGGTGCTTGTCAGTGCGTGCCGCAGGGCCCGGCACCGATCCATCTTGAGGAGTTGCTCCGGCAAGACGGGCAGCTGGAACAATCCGACATAGGAACTCCGCAGCCACTGACCGGGGTGGCGGCGGATATAGGACCCGACGACACCCGGATGTGGCGCGTTGAGGATCGCGAGCCGCGCGATCCGGTCGGGATAGTGGCTTGCGACCCACCACGCGACGAGCCCGCCCCAATCGTGGCCGACAAGGCGTATCGTTGCGAAGCCGCGGGCGTCGGCCAGAGCAATTACGTCGGCGGCCAGCTTGTCCAAGTGATAGGCGCCCACGCCGTGCGGTTTGTCGCTCAGGCCATAGCCACGCTGGTCCGGTATGACGAGACGCAGGCCCGCCTCGGACAGCGGTCCGATTTGATGGCGCCAGCCGTACCAGAACTCCGGAAAGCCATGGAGCAGAATGGTCGGCGGCCCCGCCTCCGGACCGGCCTCGGCCACATGCAGGCTCACCTCCGGTAGGCCGACCCGGCGAAACGCAACGCCCGCCACATCCGTCATCAGGTCCGGTGCTCCGTCATTCCGAGAGGGTCACGCAATGTCGCTACGCTTCGCCGTCAGAAGCCGAGGAGCGCACAGGCGCCACCCTCGGCGTCGAGCTGGTCCCTGAGCTGGTCTGGGGAGGTCCGCGTCCAGAGGCAGAGCAGGACGAAGGCCGCACCGTGCAGCAGGGTACCGGTCACCGGGACATGGGGCGACCCTACACCGTCCCGTTGGCTTTGCGTGGAGCTCGTATCGGCCACGGCATTCAGTGTTGGAGAGTGAGTCATCATGATCTTCAGGCTCGACGTGTCGTCTCTCCCGGGAAGATCGTTGCCTGGGGCATACGGTTACCCAGCGCCGGTCCCCGCAGTGCGCTGGCACACGTCTATCCGCCTGCGCGCCACGTCAGCGATCTAACGCATTGGCTCCATCCACTGTGACAGATGGCCGGCTGCGATCTTCGCGCGGGTGTCCTGATAGCCGAGTTCCGCGGATTCCCGGAAACTCGACCAAGCCCGCAGATCAATGCCGGCTAACGGCGGTTTGAGGAGGGCCGTGGCATGGGCGGCCGCCACCATGGTCTGCGCGTCGCTTGAGACGGTGGCGGCGCGCAACAGGAGCGGGGCCAGGCCCGGCATCGCCACCGGAGAGCCGATGAGCCGACGCAGAAGCCGGCCGCGCCAGCCGCGGGTGGGCATATCCTGGAACGCTCGGTCGCTGCCGACATCTACGGCCAGGACTGGGCCGCGCTCCAGCGCGGCTGCGACATCCGCCGGGACGTTGTTCATCATGCCGCCGTCGACCAGCACGCCCTCGTCGCACAGGACGGGTGGCAGCAGCCCCGGGATGGCGATGCTGGCCCGCAGCGCCTTCGGCAGGTCGCCCGCCCGATGAATCATGGCCCGGCCGGTCGTCAGGTTTGACGACACGCAGAAGAACGGCAGCCAAAGATCCTCGATACGTGCGCCGCCGTAGCGCTCGGCGAGGCTGGCATCGACCTTGGCGCCCCGGGTCAGGGCGTGAATCGGAAGCGTGTAGTCGTTGATCGGGTTGCGGCCCGTGAAGGTCGCCTCGGTCTGAGCGCAAATCTCTGCAACGCTCCAACCCATGGCGAGGCTGGCGGCGATGACCGCGCCCATGCTGGTGCCGCCCACGAAGTCCGGCGCGCAGCCCACGTCATCCAGCGCCCGGAGTACGCCGAGATGGGCGAGCGCTCGCGCCCCGCCTCCGCCCAACACGAGCCCGCGCCCCAGGCCGCTGGTGAGCCGAGCCAGCCGGCCGATATCGTCCGGCCGACCGGGGCGAAGCTGAATCCGCATCGCCGTGGGCAGGTCCGCCACGGCTGGATGCAGGGCCTTGGGCCGCAGCGCTTGAGGATCCTGACGCACGACCAAGTCCATACGGATCCAGTCCGACCGCACCCGCTCCAAATAGGCGGTCGCTCCCGGACGCGGCGGTGCCCCGGGCTCGGCCAGCAGCAGGACGTGATCGCCTAGGCGTTGGCTCAGCCGGGACCAGGGGCCCTCGATGTCCCGGGCCACGAAGACCGTCCGCGCATGACGGGCCTCGAAGGCATGGACCCAGTCCTCGTCTGCACCCTCCGGCAGCCGACTCAGGCAACCGGTTACCCCCGGCAGGATGGCGTCGAGGGCGGAGGCGAAGGCTAGCGCGAACGGTTCGGGATCCGGGCCGTCGGTGACGGCCATCATCACGAAGGTTCGCGGTGCATGAAATACCGAATGCCCCTCGTAGAGCGTACGCAGGCGCTCGGCGAGCATCCGAGCGAAATACAGGAGCGTGTGCGGATGCTCGGCGATCACGGCCTCGAAGGCCGCGCGGGTGAGGCACAAGATCTGTGAATCGCGCAGGGCCGTCACGGTCGCCGCCCGCGGCGCATCGGAGAGCAACGCCATCTCGCCGAAGATCGCGGGCGGGCGCAGCCGGGCGATCCGACTCTGGACCCCGTGGTGGTCGCGGGTCGAGACGCCAACTGCGCCGGAGACAAGGGTATAGAGCGCGTCTCCGGCGTCGCCCTGCTCGAACAGGGTCCGGCCCCCCGGCACCGTCATGGCGATCATGCGGGCGCGCACTGCTTCGATCGCCGCGGCGTCGAGATCGGCGAGGAACGGGATCTCGGGATGGCTCACGCCCGCCTAGCCCCGGTCACGCCCGCCATCCGGTACGCCCGCATCGCACCCTCTCGGTGCGCATTCGCCGTGTGTCACGATAACGGTTCAGCGGCCGAGACGGTCTGCGAGGGTTCGTACGCATCTGAAACGGTTCGCTCTTCGCGCCGCCACGGCCGTCCGGTACAGGCAGGACAACGTCATAAGTTGGGAGGCAGCGATGTCGAGGGCTGATCGGATCGCGATCGTGACCGGAGCGGGGACGGGAGTCGGCAAGGCTTCGGCCCTGGCACTCGCCGGAGCCGGGTGGAGCGTGGTGTTGTCCGGGCGGCGTCCGGCGCCGCTGGACGAGGTCGCGGCGCAGATCGAGGCGGGGCGCGCCCTCGTGGTCCCGACCGATGTGACCGACCCGGATTCGATCGCCAACCTGTTCGCGCAGACGACGTCCCGCTTCGGCCGCCTCGACCTGCTGTTCAACAATGCCGGCATCGGCGCGCCGCCGGTGCCCTTGGAGGATCTGCCGCTCGAGACCTGGCGCCAGGTGGTCGACACCAACCTGACGGCCCTGTTCCTGTGCACCCAGCACGCCTTCCGGATCATGCGCAACCAGACCCCCCGCGGCGGGCGGATCATCAACAACGGCTCGATTTCCGCCCATGCCCCGCGGCCGAACTCGATCGCCTACACGGCGACCAAGCACGCTGTGACCGGCATCACCAAGGCGACCTCCCTCGACGGGCGCGCCTACGACATCGCCTGCGGCCAGATCGATATCGGCAACGCCGACACGCCGATGGGCGGCAAGATGAAGGACGGCGTTGCGCAGGCCGACGGGACGACGCGGGCCGAGGCGGTGATGGACCCGGCCCATGTTGGCGACGCGGTGCTGATGATGGCGAACCTGCCGCTGGAGGCCAACGTTCAGTTCATGACCGTCATGGCGACCAAGATGCCGTTCATCGGTCGCGGTTGATGGCGTGACACAGCGCGCTCCGGGCGCCAACCAGCCGATCTGACGGAGAGCCACTCGGCGTTCCGGCCGAGCGGGACGCCTTCGCTCCACCAACAGCCACGCTTTTCCCGTGCGCTCCGCGCGGCCCCGATTGACGCCCGCATTTATAACTCATACAAATCGGTCAACAAAAATGGCTGGGGTCTAATC
>Ga0182231_1000334_pt1 | contig 10475 bp, 11 predicted proteins | sample G6R1MG_29_FD_129667 | JGI IMG/M metagenome (GOLD analysis project Ga0182231, IMG submission 129667) | Miscanthus phyllosphere microbial communities from Michigan, USA - G6R2_NF_07NOV2016_LD1 MG | ecosystem: Host-associated > Plants > Phyllosphere > Phylloplane/Leaf | place: USA: Michigan...
AGCCCTGGCAGATGACCTTGGTGTTCGCGTCGATCAGGATGGACATCGGTTCTCTCAGCCCTTCTTCACGGCGGCGACGATTTTTTGTGCGGCGTCGTCGAGATCGTCCGCCGGGATCACGTTCAGGCCGGAATTCCGGATGATCTCCTTGCCCTTCTCGACGTTGGTGCCTTCCAGGCGCACCACGAGCGGCACTTCGAGGCCCACCGCCTTCACCGCCGCGATCACGCCGTTGGCGATCACGTCGCACTTCATGATCCCGCCGAAGATGTTGACGAGGATGCCCTTCACCTGCGGGTCGGCGGTGATGATCTTGAAGGCCGCCGTGACCTTCTCCTCGCTCGCGCCGCCGCCGACATCGAGGAAGTTCGCCGGCTCCTCGCCATAGAGCTTGATGATGTCCAGGGTCGCCATGGCGAGGCCGGCGCCGTTGACCATGCAGCCGATGGTGCCGTCCAGGGCGATGTAGGCGAGGTCGTACTTGGAGGCCTCGATCTCCTTGGCGTCCTCTTCCGTCTCGTCGCGCAGGGCCACGATGTCGGGGTGGCGGTAGAGGGCGTTCGAATCGAACGAGATCTTGGCGTCGAGGCACTTCAGGTGGCCGTCGCCGGTGAGCACGAGGGGGTTGATCTCCAGCATGCTCATGTCCTTGGCGGTGAACGCCGCGTAGAGCTTGGTGGTGAGGTCCCCGGCTTCCTTGGCCTGCGGGCCGGTGAGGCCCAGCGCCTTGGCGACGGCGCGGCCGTGATGGGGCATGATGCCGGTGGCCGGATCGACGGAGAAGGTGACGATCTTCTCAGGCGTGTCGTGCGCCACGGTCTCGATGTCCATGCCGCCTTCCGTCGAGACGACGAACGCGACCTGTCCGGTCTCGCGGTCCACCAGCATGGAGAGATAGAACTCGGCCTCGATCTGGGCGCCTTCCTCGATGTAGAGGCGGTTCACCTGCTTGCCGGCCTCGCCGGTCTGGATCGTCACCAGGGTCTGGCCGAGCATCTCGCCGGCGAACTGTTTCACCTCGTCGAGGGATTTGGTGACGCGCACGCCGCCCTTGGCACCCGCCGGAGCGCCCTTGAACGTGCCCTTGCCGCGTCCGCCGGCATGAATCTGCGACTTCACCACCCAGACCGGGCCGCCGAGTTCGCGGGCGGCGGCCTCGGCGTCCTCGGCCTTGAAGATCGGGACACCGCGCGAGACGGGCAACCCGAACTCCTTGAGAACCGCCTTGGCCTGATATTCGTGGATGTTCATGCCAAACTTCCTCCCTCGTCCCGGCCGGGCCGGGCCTCCCGGTTTCCTTCAGACTCCCGGGCCGGCCGCTCGGGCGGCCCGGGAGTCTCGGTTCTCTCAGGCGAGCGCCGGGTTGATGCCCTTGCAGGCTTCGATGAGGCCCTTCACGGCCCCCACCGACTTGTCGAACATCGCCTTCTCGTCGTCGTTGAACGTCACTTCGAGGATGCGCTCGACGCCGTTCGCGCCGATGACGATGGGCACGCCGACATACATGCCATCGACGCCGTACTCACCGTTCAGGTAGGCGGCGCAGGGCAGCACCCGGCGCTTGTCGCGCAGGTAGCTCTCGGCCATGGCGATGGCCGACGCGGCCGGGGCGTAGAAGGCCGAGCCGGTTTTCAGCAGGTTGACGATCTCGCCGCCGCCCTTGCGGGTGCGCTCGACCATGGCGTCGAGCTTCTCCTGGGTGGTCCAGCCGAGCTTGACGAGATCCGTGAGCGGCACGCCGGCCACGGTGGAGTAGCGCACCAGCGGCACCATGTCGTCGCCGTGGCCGCCGAGCACGAAGGCGGTGACGTCCTCGACAGAGACCTTGAACTCGTCGGCGAGGAAGTGGCGGAAGCGGGCGGAATCGAGCACGCCGGCCATGCCGACGACCTTGTTGGTGGGCAGGCCGGAAAACTTCTGCAGCGCCCAGACCATGGCGTCGAGGGGATTGGTGATGCAGATCACGAAGGCATCGGGCGCGTGCTGCTTGATGCCGTTGCCCACGGCCTCCATCACCTTGAGGTTGATGCCGATGAGGTCGTCGCGGCTCATGCCGGGCTTGCGCGGCACGCCCGCCGTGACGATGACCACGTCGGCTCCGGCGATGCCGGCGTAGTCGCTGGCGCCGGAATAGGCGGCATCGAAGCCGTCGACGGGCGCGGATTCGGCGATGTCGAGGGCCTTACCCTGGGGCACGCCATCGACGATGTCGAACAGGACGACGTCGCCGAGTTCCTTCAACCCGGCCAGATGCGCGAGGGTGCCACCGATCTGTCCGGCGCCGATGAGCGCGATCTTGCTGCGTGCCATGGGTAAAACGAGCCTCCGGTGATCGGGTTAGAGGTGCGGTGTTCCGCTTGTGTGACGAGCTGGACCGCGTCGGCGGGATCGCACCGCCAAGTCTTCGTAGGGGTTCTGTGCGCTGCGGCGGTGTGTGGCGGAAAAGGCCCAGGGCTTCAACCGATGATGCATCCACGTTGCAGGGTTCGGGCCACACGTTCCCGACATCGCGAAGCCGAGGGATCGGTGAAAGCACAGGGATCTGAGAGCCTTAGGAATCTCGGATCTCGTGTCGCGCGTGAAAATCCCCTCGGTGACAGGCGAATTGTTCTGTCACCGGAGCTCAGAGGGCACCCGTCCGGAGGACCCGCTGAATTGCCAGAATCACGGCGCCGAGGCGCGCTTCGATGAGATCGGCCGGCAGATCCGCGTCGTGCTGGATCGCCAGGGGATGGGTGAAGCGGTAGCTCGCGTCGAAGATGTAGGCGATGGCCCGTTCACGGTCGCGAGCCACGAAGGCCCCCGTGGCCATGCCTTCCTCCACCACCCGTTCGACAAGGCCGCGCAGACGGACCCGGTGGCGCCGGGCGATGGGCCGCGCGCCCACGGCCGCGTCGAGGTGGACGGAGAACAGGTTCGGTTCGTTGGCCAGGGTCGATCGCTGGGCCGAGGCCAAGGCGGAGAGCAGGCGCTCGATCTTGTCGTCGGCCGGGTCGGGCGCATCGGCGATGCGGGCGAGTTCGGCCTCCACGTCGCGCAGCCAGCGGCCGGCTACGGCATCGAGGAGGGCGTCCTTCGAGGGGAAATAGCGGTAGACGTTGGCGTGGGTCATGCCGGCTTCGGCCGCCACGGCCACCACCGTCACCCGCTTCGGGCCGAGACGGCGCAGGTGCTCCGTGGCGACGGCCAGGAGCCGCGCATCCACGGCGATGGGCGCGGGGCGCGGCGCGGCGCGGCCGGCACGGCTGACCGAGGAGCGATCGGAGGACGGCTTCCGGGGTCCGTCGTCGAGGCTGGGGCCCTCGGCGTCGTTGACCGCGGCAAGGCCTTTCCCAAAGACGAAGGGCGGGCCGGGAGGCTGCATCGTTCGGGAACACCGGCCATGGTTCGAGAGGGAGCAGGGGCCCCCTCATCAAATCGCCAGCGTCGCTCACCACGACGTGCACATTCGCGAGCCCCGACGTCTCGCACATGCGAGACGCTGGCCTAGCCCTTTAACGGGTCAGAACTTATTCTTCCAGGCCCTCAATGCAGTAAACACGTGTCCGGGCTCGGCTCCGGGGGGCAGATCGACGGCACGGGCCAGGGCGGGTTCGCCCGCCCGCAGGAACGGATTGGTCGCCCGCTCCTCCCCCAGGGTTGTGGGAACGAGGAAACGGCCTTCCGCCCTGGCTCGCTCGGCCTCGGCCATCCGCGCCGCCAGCCGCGCATTGTCGGGTTCGGCCGCCCGCGCGAACCGCGCGTTGGAGAGCACGTAATCGTGACCGCTGAAGACCTGGGTTTCGTCGGGCAGAGCCGCGAAACGACCGAGCGAGCGCCACAGAACCTCCGGCTCCGCCTCCATCACCCGGCCGCAGCCCAGGGTGAACAGGGTGTCGCCGGCGAACACAAGGCCGGCCCCCTCGAACCAGTAGGTGACGTGATCGGCGCAATGCCCCGGCGTTTCCCAAACCTGGGCCGACAGAGCCCCGACCCGCACCACGTCGCCTTCGGACACCGCCACATCCGTCTCCGGCACGGCCGCGCCCGCCTTGGCCGGCGCCGTGACCCTGGCGCCCGTGCGCCGCTTCACCTCGGCGATGCCCTCGACGTGATCGGCGTGCCGGTGGGTCACGAGGATGTCGGTCAGGGTCCAGCCGGTCTCATCGAGGGCTGCGAGGACGGGGGCCGCCTCGGGCACGTCGATGGCCGCGCAGGCGCCCGTCTCGGGATCGCGCAGGAGCACGCCGATGTTGTCGCTGCGGCACAGGAAGGTCCGGATGTCCGGTCGGGGTGCGGGCATGGCGTTGTCCTCGGCTTTGCTGTCCGATGTCGGCGGGGAACCGGACCGGGTGCGGTCCGGTTCCGGCGGGGTTTCACGGATCGACCCGGGCGGGGTTGCCGGAGGCGGCTCAGGCCCCCATTGATGCGGGTGCGTCTTCGCCGTTCCCCTCTCCCAAGCACACCGGCCGCGCCGGACCTTCGCCCATGCGCCTCGACGTCACCGACCTGCGCGCCTTCTATGCCAGCCCGCTCGGCGGGGTGACGCACCGCATCGTCGCCCGCGCGATCCACGGCTTCCTCGGCTCCGTCTCGGGCCTGCGGGTGCTCGGGCTCGGCTACGCCACGCCCTATCTCGGCCCCGTCCACGTCATCGCCGAGCGGACCCTCGCCTTCATGCCGGCGACGCAAGGGGTGGTGAACTGGCCCGGCAGCGGGCGCTCGTGCTCGGCGCTCGCCGACCCGACGATGATGCCCCTGCCGGAGGCCGCCGTCGATCGGGTGATCCTCGTCCACGCGTTGGAATCCGTCGAGAGTCCCACCGAACTGCTGCAGGACGTCTGGCGGGTGCTGACGCCGGGGGGGCGGATGATCCTCGTGGTGCCCAACCGCCGGGGCGTCTGGGCCCGGCGCGACGCGACCCCGTTCGGCCACGGCCAGCCCTACAGCCGCTCGCAGCTCGCCCGGCTCATGCGCACCACCCAGTTCTCGCCCGAGGGATGGGCCGAGACCCTCTACATGCCGCCGGTCCGGAGCCGCGTCTGGCTGCAGACGGCGGGGGCCTGGGAGCGCCTCGGCACCGGACTGTCCCTGCCCTTCGCCGGATTGCACGTGGTGGACGCGACCAAGCAGCTCTACCGGCCCGTCGCCGTCCGACGGGTCCGGCGCGCGACCCGTCTCGCCCCGGCCCGCGCCCTGGTGCCGGCCCCCTCCCCCGGCTGATCCATGCTCTCCATCCTCGCCCCCGAGGCCGCGCTCCAGAGCTTCGTGCTGGCCCTGTCGAGCCTGTTCTCCATCGTGAACCCCATCGGCTCGGCCCTGATCTTCGCCCAGGTCACGGCCCAGAACTCCCATGACGAGCGGGTGGAACTCTCGAAGCGCATCGGGTTCTACGCGGCGCTGATCATGCTCTCGGCCCTGTGGGCGGGGGCGCCGATCCTCAACTTCTTCGGCGTGTCGCTCGCCGCCCTGCGCATCGCCGGCGGCCTCGTGGTGGCGGCCTCGGCCTGGACCCTGCTAACGGCGCCGGAGGCGCGCGAAGCGCGCAAGCACGCCGAGGCCCAGGGAAGCGCACCCGACAACCTCGCCGAACTCGCGTTCTTCCCCCTCACCCTGCCGTTCACCACCGGCCCCGGCACCATCGCGGTGGCCATCGCGCTCGGCTCGAACCGCCCGGCGCCGGGGCCGGACCGCATCGGCTTCTATATCGGCATGTCGCTCGCCGCACTCGCCATCGCGGTGATCGTGCGCTTCGTCTACGGCTCGGCCGACCGGGTGGTGATGTTCATCGGCCCCGTGGGCGCACGGGTGCTCGGGCGCCTCTTCGCCTTCCTGCTCCTGTGCGTCGGCACGCAGATCACCGTGAACGGCATCACCGACGTGCTGGGGCCCCTGCTGCCGCCACGCTGAGTGCGCGGCCTCCTTGGCAGCCTTGGCAGGTTTGGCCCGAGGCTGTACCGCAGGACCCAACTCATTCGGGAAGGGCACGGGATGCGGCTCGTGGTGGTCGGCGCCGGTGGGCGCATGGGGCGGATGCTGATCCGCGCGGTGGCGGAAGCCGAGGGCTGCACCCTGTCGGGGGCCATCGAGCGCGAGGGCGCGCCCGTGCTCGGCCAGGATGCCGGCGTGCTCGCCGGTCTCGCGCCCCTCGGCGTCACCGTCACGGACGATCCCCTGCCGGTCTTCGCCGCCGCCGAGGGCGTCCTCGACTTCACGACGCCCGCCGCCACAACCTTCTTCGCCGAACTCGCGGCCCAGGCCCGCATCGTCCACGTGGTCGGCACGACCGGCATGGAAGAGGCGGATCTGCGGAAACTCGCGGCCGCCGCCCACCACGCCCGCATCGTGCGCTCGGGCAACATGTCGCTCGGCGTCAACCTCCTCGCCGGCCTCGTGCGCAAGGTCGCCACGGCTTTGGGTGAGGACTTCGACATCGAGATCGTCGAGATGCACCACCGCATGAAGGTCGATGCCCCGTCGGGCACCGCCCTGCTGCTCGGCGAGGCGGCGGCGGAAGGGCGCGGCGTGGCGCTCGCCGACACGCGCGTCTCGACCCGTGACGGCCACACGGGGGCCCGCCGGCCGGGGGACATCGGCTTTGCCACCCTGCGCGGCGGCACGGTGGTGGGCGACCACAGCGTCGTCTTCGCCGGCGCAGGCGAGCGCCTGACGCTGAGCCACCACGCCGAGGACCGGGGGATCTTCGCCCGCGGTGCCGTGCGTGCGGCGCAATGGGCGTTCGATCGGCCGCCGGGCCTCTACGGCATGGCCGACGTCCTCGGGCTCTGATAAGGGCTTGCCGTCATTGCGCGTTCAGCTTCGGGCGCCCACATAGCCGATCGGCCCGGCCTCATGCTGCGCCGCACCATAGTCAGATTCAGGGGATCGATCCGCGATGGAGCGCCTGCTTGTCCTCGCTCGCCACGGCCAGAGCGAGTGGAACCTCAAGAAGCTGTTCACGGGCTGGCGCGATCCGGAACTCACGGAGCTCGGGATTTCCGAGGCGCGGACGGCCGGGCGCTGGCTCGGGCAGCAGGGCCACCGGTTCGACGTCGCCTTCACCTCCAACCTGCGCCGCGCCCAGCGCACCTGCGCGCTGATGCTGGAGGAGATGGGCCAGCCCGAGGTCGAGACGATCCGCGCCGAGGCCCTCAACGAGCGCGATTACGGCGACCTGTCGGGCCTGAACAAGGACGACGCCCGCGAGCGCTGGGGCGACGCCCAGGTGCACCAGTGGCGCCGCTCCTACGACATCCCGCCCCCCGGCGGCGAGAGCCTCAAGGACACGGCCGCCCGGGTGCTGCCCTACTACATCCAGACCATCCTGCCCCGGGTCATGGCCGGTGAGCGCGTGCTCGTGGCCGCCCACGGCAATTCCCTGCGTGCCCTGGTGATGGTGCTCGACGGCATGACCACCAAGACCATCGCCAGCCTCGAGATCGCCACGGGCATCCCGCTGGTCTATCATCTCAAGGCCGACACCACTGTGGAGAGCAAGTCGGTCCTGGAGCGCGACATCGACCACGACGTGTGATGGCGCCGCCCGTCGAACTCGTGCCGGGGCTGATCCTGTACCCCGGCTACCTCGACGGGCCCGCCCGCGCGTGCCTGGCGGCGGAACTCGCCGCCTGCCTCGCGGTGGCACCGCCCTACCGGCCCCGGATGCCGCGCACGGGGCGGCCGTTCTCCGTGAGGATGACCAATTGCGGCTCCCTCGGCTGGGTTTCGGACGCCACCGGCTACCGCTACCAGGCCCACCACCCCGAGACGGGCAAGCCGTGGCCGGCGATTCCCGGCCTTGCCCTGCGCGCCTGGGACGAGCTGTCGGGCTATCCGGCCCCGCCCGAGGCAGCCCTCGTCAACCTCTTCGCCGCCGACGCGCGCATGGGTCTGCATCAGGACCGCGACGAGGCGGCCCTCGACGCGCCCGTCCTGTCCCTGTCGCTGGGCGCCTCCGCCCTGTTCCGCTACGGAGGACCGGACCGGGGCGACCCGACGCGCTCGATCCGCCTGCATGCCGGGGACGCCCTCGTCATGGGCGGGGCGGCACGTCTCATTCACCACGGCATCGACCGCATCCTGCGATCCCCGCCCGATCTCCTTGGGCCCGCCGAACCCGTCCCGGGGCTCACGGCCCCGGATGGCCGATGCAATCTGACCCTGCGCCGCGTGACGCGGCCCGGAGCCCCGTCGGCGACTTGACACGGACGGGACTGGAGCCGACCCATCGGGTCTGACCTGTCCGGTTCACGGACGACGGAATGTCCGGCGCGAAGAGACCGGGCACCTCGCGGAGAAACAGCCCGATGCGTCTGCGTCACCTCGCCCGTCCCGCCACGATCCTGGCCCTCCTCCTCGGACTGACGCAGGCGGGCCTGGCGGCCGATCCGATCTTTCCCGCGAGTTCTCGCTTCGGCTTCGAGCCGCCGCCGGACATGGTGTCGTCGAAGCGGTTCTCCGGCTTCGAGCGGGTGGAGGGCGGCGCCACGGTTTCGGTGGTCGAGCTGCCGCCCAACGCCTTCGCCGAGCTGGAGCAGAGCTTCACGGACGCCAACCTGAAGCAGCAGGGCTTCGTCGTCTCCAATCGCCAGGCGATCAAGGTCGCGGGCGACGTCGATGCGGTGCTGTTCACCGGCGAGCAACCGGCGGCCGATCCGAGCGCCGGCCCGGCGATCAAGAAGTGGATGCTGCTCGTCGGCGACCCCACGGTGACGGGCATCATCATCGCCCAGACCACCCCCGACGCCGAGACCGACGAGAGCATGGTGGCGATGCTCACGGGCGTGCGGATCCGCCCCGAACTCACCCTGGACCAGCAGGTCGCGGCCCTGCCGTTCCGGATCGGCGACCCGGCCGGGTTCCGGCCCGTGCGGGTGCTCGCCGGCAATTCCGTGCTGATGACCCAGGGCCCCAAGGACCAGATGGCCGGCCTCGAACAGCCGATCCTGGTGCTGGCCCAAGCGGTCCAGCCCCCGCCCCAGGCCGAGCAGCGCGAAGCCTTCGCCCGCACGGCGCTCGCTTCGAACCAGACCATGAAGGACTTCATCGTCGAGCGGTCGCAGAGCTACCGCCAGAAGGGCGTCGACTGGCACGAGATCGTGGCGCGGGCCACGGACACGCCGTCCGGTATCCCCGTGGTGGTCGCGCAGACCATCCGCTTCGCCCCCGACGGGTATCTCCGGGCCGTCGGCGTCGTGCGGGCCGACCACCGCGAGGGCGTCCTCGCCCGCTTCCGAGAGGTCGTCGACAGCGTGCAGATCAAGTAGGGGGCCGAACGCGCAACGGCGACGGCGTCCATGGCGCCGTCGCCGTTGCGGTCTTCATTCTCGAAGGGGTCGGCGGCGTCAGGCCGCGTCGGCCGGGCTGGCGGCGGCGGGCTTCGGGCCCCCCTTTGCGACGCCGACGAGGGCCGGACGCAGGGTGCGGTCGCCGATCACGTAGCCGGACTGCATCACCTGCACCACGGTGCCGCTCGGCACCTCCGCATCCGGAACCTCGAACATCGCCTGGTGGCGGTTCGGGTCGAAGCGCTGTCCCTTCGGGTCGAGGCTCTTCACGCCGTGGCGCTCCAGGGTCTTGGCGAGATCGCGCTCGGTGAGTTCGATTCCGTCGACGAGCGCCTTGAACGCGCCCGTGGCGCTGGCGCGCTCGGCCTCCGGCACGCTTTCCAGGGCGCGGCGGATGTTGTCGGCGGCGTTGAGCATGTCGCGGGCGAAGTTGGTCACGGCGTAGGTGCGGGCGTCGGCGACCTCCCGCTCGGTGCGTCGGCGCAGGTTCTCCATCTCGGCGAGGGTGCGCAGGACGCGATCCTTGAACTCGTCGCGCTCGGCCACGAGGGCTGCCAGCGTCGCCGAATCCGGGGCGCCCTCGGGCGTCGCTTCGGTCTGCGCGGTCTCGACCGTGGGGTCGTTCTCCATGTCGTTCGCCATCGTCACTTTTCGTCGGATCGGGGTTGCCGGGGACTGGCGCTGATATCAGGCGCGCGCGTCCCGAAATCAACCGGGCAGCGTGCAGGGGCTCCTGTTGCCGGCCCAGAGCCTCACGCTTCGCGCGGCGGCGGGGATTCGATGAGGGCGTCCAGGCCCTCGGCCCGCATGGCGGCGACGTCGCTGGCGAACACCTCCATGACGGCGGTGCGGATCGCCACCTGCCGGTCGGGCTGCGTCACCCGCGTTCCCGTGAGATCGGTGACGTAGAACACGTCCACGGCCCGCTCGCCGAAGGTCGCCACATGGGCCGAGGTGATGTTGAGGCTCAAGCGCCCGAGCGCCGCCGTCAGTTCGTACAGCAGGCCGGGCCGGTCGAGGCCGGTGATCTCGATCACCGTCTCGCGGCTCGACAGGGCGTTGTCGATGGACATGTCGGGGGGCACGAGGAAGGTCGGCTTGCGCGCGTCCGGCGGATGCCGGTCGGCCACGAGGTCGGCGATGCGGATCTCGCCGCGCAGGGCCCGCTCGATGGCCGTGGTGATGCGCTTGGCCCGGCGCAGCTCGTCC
>Ga0182231_1000335_pt1 | contig 10463 bp, 8 predicted proteins | sample G6R1MG_29_FD_129667 | JGI IMG/M metagenome (GOLD analysis project Ga0182231, IMG submission 129667) | Miscanthus phyllosphere microbial communities from Michigan, USA - G6R2_NF_07NOV2016_LD1 MG | ecosystem: Host-associated > Plants > Phyllosphere > Phylloplane/Leaf | place: USA: Michigan...
CAGACCGCTGGGCGGCGTGTCACTGGCCACCAGCTCGCGCAACGAATCCATCTCGCGCAGGATCGCCAGGCACTTCTGGTACACCTGAAGACCCATCGGGGTCGGCTTGAGCGGCTTGGTATTGCGGTCGAACAGCTCGACCCCGAGGGCTTGCTCGAAATTCTGCACCCGGCGCGTGATGGCGGGCTGGGTCAGGTCCAGCGATTCAGCGGCGTGGCTGATCGACTGGCAGCGGATGACTGCAACGAACGCATCGATATCATCAATTTTCATTCGGACCGCACATAAAGAAGAGATTAAACATAGGCAAAAAGCATAGTACCAGCAGGCGCTCATGGATAGCCCGAGCGTAGATTTCGCGGATTACAACAAAGAAGTAAAAGACGTTTTCGTTATAACCTAATCATTAAAAAATAGCATATTAAATATCCATATTATGCTTATATCAAACCATTGCCCGACCTTGATCTGGAAATGGACATGACTCAGAACCGACACCCGGAACGACTCGGGGCCTTTATCGATGCACTCACCGAACTGCTTGGCAGCGAACCGCACGAAGGCGATCTGTTGCGCCGCGGCGGCAAGCTGCTGGCGCAACTGGTCAGCCACGATGACTGGCTGGCAGAAGAGTTCGCCGTACCCGATGCCAATCGCTACCAGCAATTTTTGCTGCATGTCGATCCACAGCAGCGCTTTTCGGTAGTCAGTTTCGTCTGGGGGCCAGGGCAACGCACGCCGATTCACGACCATCGCGTGTGGGGGCTGATCGGCATGTTGCGCGGCGCGGAAGATTCCCAGGGTTACCTTCGCAACGCGCAAGGACGCCTGGAAACCAGCGGCCCGGCGATTCGCCTGCAACCCGGCCAGGTCGAGGCGCTGTCACCGCACAGCAACGATGTTCATCAAGTCAGCAACGCCTTCAGCGATCAGGTGTCGATCAGCATCCACGTTTACGGCGCCGATATCGGCACCGTGAAGCGTGCGGTCTATGACCTCGACGGCACCGAAAAACTGTTCATTTCCGGCTATTCGAACGCCGCAGCCACTGCCCATCAGGATCAGCCAACAGGGAGCCCGACCCCATGACCACATCTGCCACCCGATCATTCGCCGATATTCGCCAGGCCTTGCTGGACCGCCAGGAGCTGGCCTTGGTAGATGTCCGCGAAGAGGCCCCCTTTGCCCAGGCTCATCCACTGTTTGCCGTGAACATCCCGCTGTCGAAGCTGGAGCTGGAGGTTTTCTCCCGCATTCCGCGACGCGACACTGCCGTGACCCTGTACGACGATGGCGAAGGCTTGGCGCAGGTCGCCCTGCAACGCCTGCAGACACTGGGCTACAGCAACGTGAAGCTGCTCGACGGCGGCCTGCGGGGCTGGCGCACGGCTGGCGGCGAACTGTTCATCGACGTGAATGTGCCGAGCAAGGCGTTTGGCGAGCTGGTGGAGCATCACCGCGCCACCCCGTCGCTGGCCGCAGAAGAGGTCAAGCGCCTGCTCGACAGCAATGCCGACGTGGTGGTGCTCGATGCCCGGCGCTATGACGAATACCAGACCATGAGCATTCCCGGCGGCATCAGCGTACCGGGCGCCGAACTGGTGCTGCGGGCACGTGAGCTGGCACCAGATCCCTCTACTCGAATCATCGTCAATTGTGCCGGTCGCACGCGCAGCATCATCGGCACCCAGTCACTGGTCAACGCGGGCCTGCCCAACCCTATCAACGCGCTGCGCAATGGCACGATTGGCTGGCTGTTGGCCGGCCAGACGCTGGACCATGGCCAGAACCGGCGCTTTGCGGCAGTCAGTGAAGAGACCCGCGAAACCGCCAGTGCCGATGCCCGCAAGGTGGCCGATCGCGCCAGCGTCAAACGTGCCAGCCGTGCTGATCTGCAAAACTGGCAAGCCGATGCGTCACGCACCACTTACCTGTTCGATGTCCGCACCCCGGAAGAGTTTGCCAAAGGCCATCTGCCAGGCGCGCGCTCTACACCGGGCGGGCAACTGGTGCAGGAAACCGATCATTTCGCCAGCGTACGCGGTGCGCGAATCGCTCTGCTGGACGACGACGGCGTACGCGCCAACATGTCGGCGTCCTGGCTGGCGCAATTGGGTTGGGACGTTTCGGTGCTCGATGACCTGGATGCAGCCGACTTCAGCGAACAGGGCGACTGGGACGCGCCCTTCCCGACGCCACCGCAGGTGGAGGCGATCAGCGTCGAGACCCTCGCCCACTGGCAGACACAGGTCAACGTGGCGGTGCTGGATTTCACCGCCAGCGCCAACTATGTCAAACAGCACATTCCCGGTGCCTGGTGGACCTTGCGCGCCGACCTCAAACAGGCGCTGGGCAAGCTGCCACCCGCTGACCGTTATGTTCTGACCTGCGGCAGCAGCCGTCTGGCGCGCTTTGCCGTAGCCGACCTCGAAGCGTTGACCGACAAGCCGGTGTTTCTGCTCGAAGGCGGCACCGCCAGCTGGATCAAGGCCGGTCTGCCGCTGGAACACGGCGAAAGCCGACTGGCCTCGCCACGCATCGATCGCTACCGCCGCCCGTACGAAGGCACCGACGCACCGCGCGAAGCCATGCAGGCGTATCTGGACTGGGAATTCGGCCTGGTGGAGCAGCTGGGACGTGACGGCACACACGGGTTTTATGTGATTTGAGCGGATAAACGACCATCGTGCCAATGCTCTGCGTGAGGAACGATGGGTGTCTGGACGACCAATCAACTCAATGGAGAAACACCTCGATGCTGCCTTTTTTCAAATCCGCCCGACCCTTTAAAAGCCTGCTGCTGGGCGCACTGCTCAGCCTGCTGGCAGGTCAGCAGGTGCTGGCTGCCGAGCAGGCGCCGCTGCTGGTCGCCAATCAGAGGTCGCTGCTGAAAATCCTGCTGCAGGTCTCCGGAGAGCTCAAAGACGTGCCTTACGAGATCCAGTTTTCCGAATTCCCCTCGGCAGCCCCGCTGGGAGAGGCACTGAATGCGGGCGCGGTGGATATCGGTGCGCTGGGTGATGCGCCTTATGTATTCGCTCTGGGCGCGGGTGCCCCCCTGAAAGTGGTCAGCATCACCCATGCCCAGGGCCGTTTCACCACCGCTGTGCTGGTGCCCAAGGACTCGCCGATCAAGACCGTTGCCGACCTCAAGGGCAAGCGTATCGTTACCGGACGCGGTTCCATCGGCCATTATCTGGCGATCCGCGCCCTGCATGAGGCCGGGCTGAAAACCAGTGACGTCACTTTCATCAATCTGCTACCCAGTGAATCGCGTCTGCTGCTGGACAGTGGCGATGCGGACGCCTGGGCGACCTGGGACCCGTACACCACGATCTCCATCACGCAAAGCGACGCGCGGGTGCTGGTCAGCGGCAGCGAGCTGCTGAGCAACCACCTCTACCTTGCCGCAACCAGCAAGGCCATCGAAGGCAAACGCGCGCAACTGGACGATTTCGTTGCGCGTGTGGAACGCGCCTTCAATTGGTCCAACGCCCATCCCGAGGAGTACGCGGCGGCCCAGGCGAAAGTCACCGGCCTGCCCCTGGCGGTGCATCTGGCGGTAGCCAAGGCGACGAAAATGCAACGTACGCCGATTGACGATCAGATTGTCCAGGGCCTGCAAAACACGGCCGACACTTACCTGGCTGAAGGCATCCTGAGCAAACGGATCGACGTTTCGACAGGCTTCGACAAAAGCTTCAACGCATCGCGCGCGCAGATCGCGCAGGCCACCGCCCCATAAACGCTGCGACAAGGACACCGCATGACACTCTCGCCCCTGCGCCCTATCCCGCGCCAGTTGCATAACGCGCCCGAGTCCGACGAGGACTTCAGCAAACGGCTGGCGGAACTGACCGCAGCACTGGCCGAAACCGCCGAGCAATACGACATCAGCGCGCAATTTCCCCATGCCAACTTCCAGTTGCTGCACGCTCACGGCCTGCTTGGCCTGACCGTTCCGACCGAACTGGGCGGCGGCGGTGCCGACTTGCCCCGTGCTCAACAGGTGATCAGTGCGGTGGCCAGGGGAGAGCCGTCGACGGCGCTGATTCTGGTCATGCAATACCTGCAGCATTCAAGGCTGCAGGAGAACCGCAACTGGCCAAGCCATCTGCGCGTGCAAGTGGCCGAACAAGCCGTGCGCGAGGGCGCGTTGATCAACGCTCTGCGCGTCGAGCCCGATCTGGGAACGCCCGCGCGGGGTGGCCTGCCAGGCACCATCGCGCGCCGCACCGCTCAAGGCTGGCGCATCAGCGGCAGCAAGATCTACTCCACCGGCAGCCACGGTCTGACCTGGTTTGCCGTGTGGGCGCGCAGCGATGACGATGACCCGCTGGTGGGCAGCTGGCTGGTCCACAAGGACACGCCGGGCATCACCGTCATTGAGGACTGGGATCATCTGGGCATGCGCGCCTCCAGCAGCCACGAAGTCAGATTCGACAACGTGCTGGTGCCACTTGATCACGCCGTCAGCGTCAGCCCGTGGAGCGCCCCACAATCCGAACTGGATGGATCGGGCCTGCTGTGGATGTCGGTGCTGCTGTCGTCGGTCTACGACGGCATCGCTCAATCCGCCCGCGACTGGCTGGTGCACTGGCTGGAACAGCGCACGCCCTCCAACCTCGGCGCGTCGCTGTCGACCTTGCCGCGCTTTCAGGAAACCGTCGGGCAGATCGATACCCTGCTGTTCGCCAATCGCAGCCTGTTGCAATCGGCTGCCCACGGGCACACACCTGCCCAGCACGCCGGGCAGATCAAATACCTGGTGACCGGCAACGCCATCCGCGCGGTAGAGCTGGCCATCGAGGCTTCGGGGAATCCGGGACTGTCACGCAGCAACCCGTTGCAGCGCCACTACCGCAACGTCCTGTGCGGTCGGGTGCACACCCCCCAGAACGACGCAGTACTGACGGGCGTGGGCAAGGCGGCCTTTGCGGCGCGCAGCAAAGACCATTAACCCCCTGTCAGAGCAGTGACGGCGGTTCGAACGCCGTCACCGGCGGCAGATCCTGGTCCCATTTGACGATGTCCACCGATGCCGTCTGCGCTGCACAGCCCTGTGACAGGCTGGAGGCGCCTACATCTTCGGTGATCACATTCGGGTTGCCGTGTTTTTCCAGGCTGCCCCGTTCGCCGTGCACCAGCGGGTCGAACCAGGCCCCGGTGGCAATCTGCACTACGCCGGGGCGAATGCCGTCCGAGACGATCACCCCGGCCAGAAACGCGCCCCGCTCGTTGAACACCTTGACCACATCGCCATCGACCAGTCCGCGTGCGCGAGCATCCAGCGGATTAAGGGTCAGCGGCTCGCGCGCCTGAATTTTCGAGGAGCGACTGTAACTGCCGTGGTCGTACTGGCTATGCAGACGGGTTTTCGGTTGGTTGGACAGCAAGTGCAGCGCGTGGGTTGGCCGAGGCTTCTCCAGCCACACCGGGTGACCGGGGCAATCGGCATAGCCAAAGCCTGCGATGCGCTCGGAGAAAATTTCGATGCGCCCGGACGGTGTCGGCAACGGATGCGCGTCGGGGTCTTGGCGAAAGGATTCGAGCAGTATGTTGTCGGTGTGCGGGTAGTCTATTTCCAGTACACCGTCACGCCAGAACTGCTCGAACTCCGGCAGGGTGATGCCAAACGTTTCGGCCCGTTGCCGAGACTCGTCGTAGATAAAGTGCAGCCATTCCTGGGCATCCCGGCCTTCGGTAAACGCCTGTGCCACCCCCAGTCGCTCGGACAGCGCGGCCAGGATCGAGTAGTCGTCACGCGATTCGCCCACTGGCTCGATCGCCTGCTGCATGGCGATCATGAAGCGGTCGGAGGCCGAACTGCCGATGTCATTGCGCTCCAGAGCCGTGGTGGCCGGCAGTACGATGTCGGCATAGCGCGCCTGGGCGGTCCAGAACTGTTCGTGAACGATGATGGTTTGCGGCCGCTGCCACGCCTCCAGCAGCCGATTGAGGTCCTGATGGTGGTGAAAGATATTGCCACCCGCCCAGTACACCAGGCGAATGTCCGGGTACGTGCGCTGCTGTCCGTTGTAATCGAAGGGTGTGCCGGGATTGAGCAGCATATCCGTCACCCGCGCGACCGGAATGAAGTCCGTGACCGGGTTGCTGCCTTGGGAAAAGCGCGGCCCCGAGAACGCCTTGCGGCCACTGCCGGTGTTGTTCATGCAACCATACCCCAGGCCGAAACCGGCACCGGGCAAACCGATCTGCCCCAACAGCGCGGCCAGGGTCACCGTCATCCAGAAGGGTTGCTCGCCGTGTATCGAGCGCTGCAATGAATAGGCGACGTTGATCATGGTGCGCTTGCTGGCCATGCGTCGTGCCAGCTCGACAATCTGCTGCGCAGGAATATCGGTCAGCGCCTCGGCCCAGCGCGGGTCTTTCGGCTGGCCATCGGTGTGGCCCAGCAGATAATCGCGAAAACGCTCATAGCCCACGGTATAGCGCTGGACGAAATCCTCGTTGTGCAGCCCTTCGCTGATCAACACCCAGGACAGCGCCATCATCAACGCCGTGTCGCTGCCGGGACGTACCGCCAGCCACTGGTTATGCGTCGGGCCAACCAGATCGTCACGCAGCGGGCTGACATTGACGAACTGCACGCCCGCGGCGGACATGCGTCGCAGCGCGTCGCCCAACAGATGGTCGCTGGCACCGCCGGGGCTGGTCTGCGCATTCTTGGCGGGCAAGCCACCGAACGCGACGAACAGCTCACAATGCTCGGCCAGGTTCTTCCACGAGGTATGCGCCGCCAGCAGCCAGTCCATGTTGCCGACGATGTGCGGCATCAGCACCCGCCCGGCACCCAGGCTGTAGCTGTCGGTGCTGAACACATAACCGCCGATGCAGTTGAGGAAGCGATGCAACTGGCTTTGTGCGTGATGAAAGCGCCCCGCGCTGCCCCAGCCGTAGCTGCCGCCAAAAATAGCCTGATTGCCGTGTTCGTGCCTGACTCGCTGCAACTCGCTGGCGACCAGATCCAGCGCGACGTCCCAGGAGACCTCGACAAACGGCTCCTGACCACGCAGATCGGGTCGTCCACCGGCCTGCTGAAGAAAACTGCGGCGTATCGCCGGGCGCCTGATGCGGGTCGGTGAGGTAATGGCGTCGGCAACCGAATCGCCTATCGGAGAAGGGTCCTTGTCCCATTCTGCGGGCAGCAGCCCGGCCAACTTGCCGTCCTCGACTTGTGGACGATAAGCGCCCCAATGCAGTGATGTGAAACTCATGGTGAAGGCCCCCGGATAAGCGCAGTGGCAGGCGCTCGGTCAGCGCGCGGCCTGCGCCTGATCGGCCAGTGCTGCACTGAACGACTCGTCAAACACGCTGGCAGCAGGATAACGCTTGGTGAGCCCCGCGTTGTTGAAAAAATCGATGGTCTGCTGCGCACCGGCAACTACTTGTGCAGTGATCGGCACGACCACCACCTGAGCACGGGAAAACCAGCGCCGAGCCACCTCGGCATCGGCCTTGGTCAGCGCGGCCCAGGCGTTGGCATAGCGTTCATTGTGCTGCGGATCGCTGACCGACCAGGCGCGGGCGGCCTGCAGGCGCTGCAGGAAATCGCTGATCTGCGCACGCTTGTCCTTGATCGCCTGATCGTTGGCGACGATGAAGCTTTGCGCAGGAATCAAGCCCTCGGCAGTGGCGATAATCCGCGCGCCCTGCCGCTCCTGTTGAGTCACATAGGGTTCCCAGGTGGCAATCGCATCCACCGAGCCGCCATCCAGCGCGTGGGAGGAATCCAGTGCGCTGAGGTAGCGATATTCAACGGCATCGCGGGCGACACCTGCCTTGTCCAGTGCAGTGAGCATCAGTTGCTGGCTGAACGAACCTTTCCAGATGGCGACTTTCTTGCCCGCCAGATCCGCCACGGTCTTGATCGGCGAGTCCTTGCGCACAACGATGGCAACGCCGTCGAGGTTCTGCCGTGACACTCCGATCACCTTGATCGGAGCGCCCAGCGCGCCCATGAACAGCGCAGGCGAATCACCCAGCAAGCCGATGTCCAGGCTGCCGACGTTCAAGGCCTCGGCGACCGGCGAGCCTGCGGTGAACTGCTTCCATTCCAGTTCGTAAGGCAAATTCTCAAGCACCCCGGCGGCTTCCATCACGGTACGCGCGCTGTAGCTCTGATCGCCGACGATCAGATTGGCCGCCTGGGTATTGAGCGAGGCCACAAGGCCCAGCGCCAGCCCCTTCAGCAAGCGTTGGCTCCAAAGGACGAGGGTCGTTGGCACAGGTATGTTCTCCACAGGCATTGGGCAAATCGAAATGATCGGCAACGACCCTAACACCCGAACAAAAATTAGCTAAATTCATTTTTGTTCTAGCCTAAGATGCAAGTTAATCATCAACAGATCGGCCGCCAGCCTGCTTCAAGCTTGCCGATCATTCAGCTCAATGCCTGACTCCAGACGCTCGCGCAGGAACTCGATGAATGCCTGCACCGGTCGCGACGCCTGACGGTGTTGCGGGTAAACCGCTGACAGCGTCAAGGGCTCGGGGCGCAGCTCGTCCAGCACCCGCACCAGGCTGCCGTCGCGCAACGCCGCGCCAACAATGAAGGTCGGCAAATAGGTGATGCCCAGCCCGGCAATCGCCGATTCCCTCAGCAACTCGCCATTATTGGCACGCATGCGCCCGCTGACATTGAGGGTCAAAGGCTTGTCGTGCCCCTGAAAACGCCATTGCGCCTGACGGCTGTGGCCATAGGGCAGGCAATCATGGGTGTGCAGGTCTTCGGGCCTTTGTGGTGTGCCGCGCTCGGCCAGGTACGCCGGGCTGGCGCAATACACCCGGTCGATCGAGGCAATGCGCCGGGCGATCAGGCTGGAATCTTCCAGCACCCCGATACGCAGCACCACGTCGTAGCCTTCGCTGATCACATCCACCGGACGATCACTCAGGTCCACTTCCACCGCAACGTCGCGATAGCGCTGCAAAAACAGCGGTAGCAGGCACGCCAGATGCGTAACGGCAAACGACAGCGGCGCACTCACGCGCAAGGTGCCACGCGGTTCGTTGTTCTGCCCGGCGATGCCCTGCTCCACCTGTTCCAGCTCGGCCAGCAGGCGCAGGGCGGATTCGTAGTAACTCTGCCCCAACGGCGTGACATCCAGACGTCGCGTCGAACGGTTGAGCAGGCGTACGCCCAGCCGCTCCTCCAGTTGCATCAGGCGCCGACTGACAAACTGCTTGGACAGGCCCAGCTTGTCGGACGCGGCGGTCAGGCTGCCTGACTCCATCACCTGGCAGAACATCCGCATGTCTTCGAAAGGGTTCATATGTTGCGACCTGATCAAGCGCTAATGGCGTTCGGCAGAGCGTAACGCAGCGCTGAGTACTGTCAACCTCAGCGAGACAGTTATTCATATTTCAGCTACTTATTGCGACAGTCGATAAGCCGTACTCTTGCTCCTACGTGATCGATTGCTGAATGTGCAGCGTCGATAGATGGAGAAAGAATCATGCTGACTCTTCGCAAAGCCTCTGATCGTGGTGCAGCCGACCACGGCTGGTTGAAATCCTTTCACACCTTTTCCTTTGCCGGCTATCGCAATCCGCAGGAACAGGGTTTTTCCGACCTGCTGGTGATCAATGACGACCGTGTCAGTGCAGGCAAAGGCTTCGGTCAGCATCCTCACCGGGACATGGAGATCTTTTCCTATGTGCTGGAAGGCGCGCTGGAACACAAGGATACACTGGGCACTGGCTCGGTGATTCGCCCTGGCGACGTGCAGTTGATGAGCGCCGGCACGGGTGTGGCACACAGCGAGTTCAACCATTCGCAGACCGAGGGCGTGCATTTTCTGCAGATCTGGATCGTGCCGAATGTTGCAGGCGCGGCGCCCGACTATCAGGAGAGGCATTTCAGCCCGGAGCAGAAACGCGGCCGCTTGCAGCTGATCATTTCGCCCGAAGGCGAGAACGGTGCGCTCAAGGTGCGCCAGGACGCTCGAGTGTATGCCGGTCTGTTCGATGGCGATGAAAGCGCGACCCTGAAGCTGGCAGCCAACCGCTATGCCTACGTACACGTTGCCCGTGGCAGTGTGGTGCTCAACGGCGAGCAACTGGGTGAAGGGGATGGCGTGCGTGTACGCGACGAACAGATTCTGAGCCTGAGCGCAGGGGTTGACGCAGAGGTGTTGGTGTTCGACATGCGAGCAAACGAATTGCCGCAGATGCCTCGAGCCTGAAATGAAAAAACGCCGCTCTTAGAGTGGCGTTCCTTTATATAACGTTAAAACATCTGGCTTAAAACGCACAAACAAAAACGCCGCTCTGTTGAGCGGCGTTTTTGTGAATTTGGAGCGGGAAACGAGACTCGAACTCGCGACCCCGACCTTGGCAAGGTCGTGCTCTACCAACTGAGCTATTCCCGCAACATGGATTGTCTTGAGGCTGTGCTGATGATTGGAGCGGGAAACGAGACTCGAACTCGCGACCCCGAC
>Ga0182231_1000336_pt1 | contig 10449 bp, 10 predicted proteins | sample G6R1MG_29_FD_129667 | JGI IMG/M metagenome (GOLD analysis project Ga0182231, IMG submission 129667) | Miscanthus phyllosphere microbial communities from Michigan, USA - G6R2_NF_07NOV2016_LD1 MG | ecosystem: Host-associated > Plants > Phyllosphere > Phylloplane/Leaf | place: USA: Michigan...
CCGGAACGGCTCAGTGGGTCCAGGGTGCCGTACGGTTGAACTTGAAGTTGTCCGAGTAGGACAGGCCCTTGCGGAACACCGGCTTGGCCGGCTGTTCGACCCGATAGGCGATGCCCTCGCGCTTGGCGTAAGCCACCGCCTCCTCCTCCGTGTCGAATTCCAGACGCACCTGCTGCATCATGTCAGCCGATCCGTTCCAGCCCATCAACGGATCGATCTCGCGCGGGCTGGTCTGGTCGAACTCCAGGATCCACTGCTTGGTGCGGGCCAACCCCGACTGCGTGGCGTCCCGGGATGGACGGAAGATGCGAGCACTCGGCATCTGAACTCGACAAGCTCCTGATCGAATGGTCGGGGCGATAGGATTCGAACCTACGACCCCCTGGTCCCAAACCAGGTGCGCTACCAGACTGCGCCACACCCCGACTGCCCGTTACGGCACGTAAGCCCTAGCGTTTCGGGGGGTCTGACGCAACGGGGCAGCCGGCACCAGCTGACCCGCCGGGCCGATTAACCGCATCGGGCAAGGGCCGATCGACAAACGCGTCGATCACTTGTCAGACAATTCTACTGCGACTAAGCTCTTCATCGGGACGGCGAGGGCTGATTCTCGCACCGACGAACCGGCTGCATGTCCATTGGGGGGCGGTGGAGGTGCGGCTCGGAATCAGGCGGTGGGGGATCTTGGTCCTCGTCGCGCCCGCGAGGTCGCGCTGCGGGTTTCTTGTCTTAAACCGCAAGCGCCCAAGCTAGCGTTTGCGCGGCGACCATGCCTTCGGCAACGTGGTAGCCTTTCCTCCTCTGGCATCTCTTCGGCGATTCTGTATCGCGGGCGCCGCGCGCCGAATTGCGCGCCGATGGGGGAGATCAGATCCGTGTGGATACCGAGCACCCGCTATCCGGATCCGGCCATCGAGATCCTCGATGCGTCCTTCGCCCGCTATCGGGTGTTCAGCGCGGCGGTCGAGCGTCTGGCGACCGGCTTCCGTTGGTGCGAGGGCCCGGTCTGGTTCGGGGACGGGCGCTACCTCTTGTGGAGCGACATCCCCAACAACCGGATCCTGCGCTGGGACGAGGAGACCGGCGCGGTGGGCGCGTTCCGCAAGCCGTCGGGTTTCGCCAACGGCAACACCCGCGACCGGCAGGGGCGGCTCATCACCTGTGAGCATGGCGGCCGCCGGGTGGTGCGGACCGCGTATGACGGGGCCATCACGGTGCTGGCGGAGGCGTTCGAGGGCAAGCGCCTTAATTCGCCGAACGATGTCGTCACCGCCCGCGACGGCTCGGTCTGGTTCACCGATCCGACCTTCGGCATCGCCGGGTTCTACGAGGGTGAGCGGGCCGAGTCGGAGCTGCCGCAGAACGTCTACCGGGTGGACGCCGAGACCGGCGCGCTCGCGGTGGTCGCGCACGACATTGCCGGTCCGAACGGCCTGTGCTTCTCACCCGACGAATCGAAGCTCTACCTTGTCGAGTCCCGCGGGCTGCCGAACCGGCGCATCGTCGCGTTCGACGTGGTCGGCGGCCGTACCCTAGGCGACCGCCGGGTTCTGATCGATGCCGGGCCGGGCACCCCGGATGGGATCCGCTGCGATACCGACGGCAATCTGTGGTGCGGCTGGGGTATGGGCGACGACGCGCTGGACGGCGTGATGGTGTTCAACCCGGACGGCCGCCTGATCGGCCGCATCCGCCTGCCGGAACGCTGCGCCAATCTCTGCTTCGGCGGTCGGCGCCGGAACCGTCTGTTCATGGCGGCGAGCCAGTCGCTCTACGCCCTCTACGTGGACGTTCAGGGCTGCGCCGGCGGGTGAGGCCGCGATGGATCAGCTGGCCCGGGCCATGCTTGACCGAGGCGCGTCGCGGGCCCACCTCCCCGGAACAGGGGCTCGGGGCCTCCGCCGGATCGTGCATCCACGAGGCGGCGCGCGAGCTTTGTTTTGGCATCATCTTTTCCGAAAGCCGGCATCGCCGTCAGGGATGATGCGCCAGCAGGACACAATCCGATGATCGATCTGTACTATTGGCCGACGCCGAACGGCCACAAGATCACGATGTTCCTCGAAGAGACCGGCATTCCGTACCGGATCAAGCCGGTCAACATCGGCAAAGGCGAACAATTTAACCCGGATTTTCTCAAGATCGCGCCGAACAATCGCATGCCAGCGATCGTCGATGATGAGCCAGTCGGCGGTGGCGCGCCGGTTTCTCTGTTCGAATCAGGCGCGATCCTGTTGTATCTCGCTGAGAAGACCGGGCGCTTCATTTCGAGCGATCTGCGTGGCCGGGCTGAGGTCCTGCAATGGCTGTTCTGGCAGATGGGCGGATTGGGGCCGATGCTCGGCCAGAACCATCACTTCTCGCAATACGCCCCCGAAAAGATCGATTACGCGATCAAGCGCTACGTCAACGAGACCAACCGGCTCTACGGTGTGCTCGACCGGCGCTTAGCCGACCGCCCCTACATCGCGGGTTCCGAGTACTCGATCGCCGACATGGCCAGCTACCCGTGGATCGTGCCGTGGGAGAAGCAGGGCCAGAACCTCGACGAGCACCCCCATCTCAAGCGCTGGTTCACCGCCATCGCGGAGCGGCCTGCCACCAAGGCGGCGTATGCCCGGGCGCCGGAGGTCAATCCCGATCACGGAAAGACCATGAGCGAGGACGCCAAGAAGGTGATGTTCGGCCAGACCGCCACCACCACCCAGCGCTGATCCGCGTCCATGACTGACACGCAGACCGCCCTCCCCCTGCAGGTGATCCACAAAGGCTGGAACACCTTCGGCATCGCCACGCTCACCCAGCCCGACGGCAGCACCGTGCCGCGGGCCCTGGAGGACCACGGCGAGGCGGCCTGCGTGCTGCCCTACGATCCCGGGCGCCGGGTCGCCCTGCTGGTCCGGCAGAACCGGGTCGGGCCCGCCTTCTGGGGCGAGCCCGCGTCCCTCGACGAGGCGCCCGCAGGCGGCCTCGACGGCGGCAAGCCGGAAGAGACTGCGATCCGTGAGGCGATGGAAGAGGCGGGCGTGCGGCTCGAGCGGCTCGAACCCGTGGCGCACGCCTACAGTATGCCGAGCGTCTCCTCCGAGCGGCTATGGCTCTACCTCGCACCCTATGCCGAAACCGACCGGGTCGGCCCCGGCGGCGGCCTGCCCGGCGAGGGCGAGCAGGTCGCGGTGCTGGAGCTGCCCCTGTCCGTCCTGGCGGAGCAGGCCCGTTCAGGCCGCCTGGTCGACCTCAAGACCCTGGTGCTGGTCCAAGCGCTGATGCTGCGCCGCCCGGATTTGTTCGCCGCATGATCCAACCCGACGCTTCGATCGACGCCGTCCTGGCCGAGATGCTGGCCTTCACCGAGGAGGCCGCCCTGCTGGCCCTCACGATGCGCGCATCCGGGCTCGACATGACCAACAAGGGACCGGATCTCGGGCAGGCGCTCACCGAGGCCGATCTCGCGGTCAGCCGTCTGTTGCACGCCCGCTTCGGGCCCGATCTGATCGAGGAGGAGACCGCCGGCGATCTGGGCCACGCGGCCGCGAAAGCGATGCTCGCCCGGGATGCCTGGACCTTCGTGGGCGACCCGATCGACGGCACGCGGCCCTTCGCGGGCGGCCTGTCGGGCTGGGGTGTCATGGTGGCGGCCTGCCGCGCCGGCTGGCCCCGGGCGGGCGTGATGAACCTGCCGGCCTGGAACGAGGACCGGTCCGGCCCCGCCCGCATCGAACCCGCGGAGGCGGCCCGGGGTATCCTATTCGCGGCCTATGAAGGCCGGGCGTTCTGGGCGCCGACCCGGGGCGGCCGCCGGACGGAGACCCTGCGCGCGCTGAAACCCATCCCGAGCCGCACGGGCCATGTCGGCTGGCTCGCCGTCGCGGCGCAGCGCTTCACCCTGGATTATGGGCGGGCCTGGTTCCCCTGGAGCGAGGGCGGATCGATCTCGGACGCCGCGCTCCTGGCCACCGGGCGGCTCGACGCGACGGTCGTCAACAGCATGTTGTGGGACCTGGCGCCGATCCTGCCGCTTTTCGAGGCGCTGGGCTTTCGCCTCTACCACTGGCCGGACCTCGCCGCCCCGCCGGCCGCCTTCATCGACCTGTTCGACGCCGAGTTGTCGGCCCACGACGACCTCTGGCTGGTCTGCCGCGACCGCGACCAGGCAGCCGATCTGGCGAAAGCGATCCGCAAGGCCTAGCGGCCTGCCCGACGCTTGAAAAACCCTGGTTTCAAAAGGTCTTCGACTTTTTGCGGGTGCAGGGCCGAGCCCTGCAACATCAGGGCTCGGCCCTGATAACCCGCCGAAGGGCATGCCCTTCGGAAACCCGTTCCTTACGGCGCTGACGCCTCGGCCCCGCCATGAGCCATGATCGCGTCGAGGAGCCCGGGGAAGCGCGCGTCGACATCCTCCCGGCGCAGCGAGATCAGGCAGCGCATCCCCTCCGGCCGGGTGCGCGTCACGCCGGCCTCCCGTAGGATCTTGAGATGGTGCGTCATGGTCGAGCGCGGCACGCTCTCGGCCAGGAGATCGCCCGACGCGCGCTCACCGTCCTTCAGCAGATCCAATACCACCGCCAGGCGAGTCGGATCGCTCAGGGCGAACAGGATCCGGTGCAGGGTCAGCTCGGAAACGTCCGGATGGAAGAACTTGCGAGAGCTCATGGCGCCGTTTATGTACGATTTTCGTCGTACATCGTAAAGAGGCGGCGAGACATGAGACGAATCGCGGTTCTGGCGCTCGGGATGTTCGCCCTGGGCTTGGATGCGTATGTGGTCGCGGGGCTGCTGCCGGGTATCGGCGCCGCGTTCCAGGTCGAGCCCGGCGAGGCCGGGCAGGCGGTCACGGTCTTCACTCTGGCCTACGCGCTGGCGGCCCCGGTCTGTGCCACCCTGCTGGCCGGCAAGCCGGTGCGGCGGATCCTCGGGCTGGCGCTCGCGGTCTTCACCATCGCGAACATGCTGAGCGCCCTCGCCGCCGGCCTGTTGGGGCTGCTCCTGGCCCGGGCGCTCGCCGGCCTTGCGGCCGGTCTGTACGCGCCGGTAGCGATCGCGTCCGCGGCCACTCTGGTGGAGCCGGGCCGCAAGGGCCGCGCCCTTGCGCTGACCCTCGGGGGCATGAGCACCGGGACGGTCATCGGCGTGCCGGCCGGGCTGTGGATCGCCGAACGGCTCGGCTGGCAGAGCGCCCTCTGGATGGTGACACTTCTGGGCGCCGTCGCCACGGTCGCCATCCTGGCCCGCCTGCCCGACATCGAGGTTGCGGAGCCGCCCTCGTGGCGGGCCCGGATCGCCCTGCTGACCGACACGTCGGTGGTTGCGACGGTGGCGGTGACCTTCCTCACCGCCATCGCCAGCTTGGGGCTCTACACCTACCTGGCCCCACTCCTCGACCGGGTCGGGCTCGGCAACGCCGCGGCCTCCTATTTCTGGGCCTGGGGCATCGGCGGGATGGTGGGCAGCTTTTCGGTCGGCCCGGTGATCGACCGGACGCGCGATCCCCGCCGGGTGATGGCCGTGATCCTGGCCGCGCTGACGCTGGCGCTCGCATTGCTCCCTGGCCTGCTCGGCACCCCGCTCCTCGGCTACCTGCCGCTACTGGTCTGGGGGGCGATGGGCTGGGCCTCGCAGGCGCCGCAGCAGCATGCCCTGCTGCACCTTCGGCCCGATCACGGCAGCGTCGCCGTCGCGCTGAACAGCTCGGCGAACTATTTGGGCGGCGCGGCCGGTGCGGCGCTCGGCGGCGTGGTGGTCACGCTGGCGGGAATCTCCGCCCTGCCGATCACCGCCGCCGCTGTGGCGGCTGCGGGCCTCGCGCTGCAGGTGGCAATCCTCGCTCGCGTCAGGCGCATCGCTGTGGGCTGAGGGTCCGGAACGCACGACTCATACGAAAATGGCGGCGCACCGTCATCCGGCGCACCGCCTCGCTCGCAACCGAGCCGCTCAGTTCAGGGCCACGTTGGCCGGCCGGCGCTCGGCGCCGACCGTGACGTCGCCGATCATCAGGCCCATCGGGCCCAGCCGAACCGGCACCGTCTCGCCGTCATGGATTTTGCCCGAGAGGACCAGCTCGGCCAGCGGATCCTGGACGTTCTTCTGGATCACCCGCTTCAGCGGCCGCGCGCCGTAGGCCGGGTCGTAGCCCTTGTCGGCGAGCCAGATCTTGGCTTCCTCGTCGAGGTCGAGGGTGATCTTGCGATCCTCCAGGAGTTTCGCGAGGCGCCCGAGCTGGATCTCCACGATCGCCCCCATCTCCGACCGCGCCAGGCGGTGGAACAGGATGATCTCGTCGACCCGGTTCAGGAATTCCGGCCGGAAGTGGCCCCGCACCACGTTCATCACCTCGTCGCGGACCGCATCGGTGTCCTCGCCCGCGGGCTGGTTCACCAAGTACTCGGACCCGAGATTCGAGGTCATGATCAGCAGCGTGTTGCGGAAATCGACCGTCCGCCCCTGCCCGTCCGTGAGCCTTCCGTCATCGAGAACCTGCAGCAGGACGTTGAACACGTCCGGATGCGCCTTCTCGACCTCGTCGAACAGCACGACCTGATAGGGCCGCCGCCGGACCGCCTCGGTGAGCGCCCCGCCCTCCTCGTAGCCGACATAGCCCGGAGGCGCGCCGATCAGCCGGGCGACTGCGTGCTTCTCCATGTACTCGGACATGTCGATGCGCACGAGCGCCGTGTCGTCGTCGAACAGGAAGCCGGCGAGCGCCTTGGTCAGCTCGGTCTTGCCGACGCCCGTGGGGCCGAGGAACATGAACGAGCCGATCGGCCGGTTCGGGTCCTGAAGCCCGGCTCGGGCGCGCCGGACCGCGGTGGAGACCGCCTCCACCGCCTCGCGCTGGCCGACGACGCGCCTAGCCAGCGCATCTTCCATGGCGAGCAGCTTCTCGCGCTCGCCCTCCAGCATCTTGTCCACAGGCACACCGGTCCAGCGGGAGACCACCCCGGCGACGTGGGCGGGTGTGACCGCCTCCTCCATCATGCCGTCGCGGCCGCCCTCGGACTTCTCCTCGATCTCTGCGAGCTGCTTCTCCAGCCCGGGAATCACGCCGTAGGCGAGTTCGCCGGCGCGCTGGTACTGGCCCTGGCGCTGGGCCGCGGCCAGTTCGTTGCGGGCCTCGTCGAGCTTCTTCTTCAGGCCGGCGGCGGTGCCGAGCTTGTCCTTCTCGGCTTTCCACCGGGCGGTGATCGACGCCGAGCGCTCCTCCAGGTCGGCCAGTTCCTTTTCCAGACGGACCAGCCGGTCGCGGGAGGCGGAATCGGTCTCCTTCTTGAGTGCCTCGGCCTCGATCTTCAGTCGCACGATCTCGCGGTCGATCGAATCGAGCTCCTCCGGCTTCGAATCGACCTGCATGCGCAGGCGCGAGCCGGCCTCGTCGATGAGGTCGATCGCCTTGTCGGGCAGGAACCGGTCGGTGATGTAGCGGTTCGAGAGCGTCGCCGCCGCCACCAGGGCCGAATCCTGGATGCGCACGCCGTGGTGCTGCTCGTACTTCTCCTTCAGCCCGCGCAGGATCGACACCGTGTCCTCCACGGTGGGCTCCGAGACGAAGACCGGCTGGAAGCGCCGGGCCAGGGCCGCGTCCTTCTCCACGTGCTTGCGGTACTCGTCCAGCGTGGTCGCGCCGACGCAATGCAGCTCGCCGCGGGCGAGCGCCGGCTTCAGGAGGTTCGAGGCGTCCATCGCCCCGTCCGCCTTACCGGCGCCGACCAGCGTGTGCATCTCGTCGATGAACAGGATGATACCGCCCTCGGCCGCCGTGACCTCAGAGAGCACGCCCTTCAGCCGCTCCTCGAACTCGCCGCGATACTTCGCGCCAGCGATCAGCGAGCCCATGTCGAGGGCCAGCAGGCTCTTGTCCTTGAGCGATTCCGGCACGTCGCCGTTGATGATGCGCAGGGCCAGGCCCTCGACGATCGCGGTCTTGCCGACGCCGGGCTCGCCGATGAGCACCGGATTGTTCTTGGTGCGCCGGGACAGGACCTGGATGGTCCGCCGGATCTCCTCGTCGCGGCCGATCACCGGGTCGAGCTTGCCGTCCCGGGCGGCCTCGGTGAGGTCACGGGCATATTTCTTCAGCGCGTCGTAGGCGTTCTCGGCCGAGGCATTGTCGGCGGTGCGGCCCTTACGGAGCGCATTGATCGCCCCGTTCAGCGACGCGGGTGTCACGCCCGCCGCCTGCAGCGCGCGGCCGGCCTCGGACTCCTTCTCGACCGCCAGGGCGAGGAGCAGGCGCTCGACGGTGACGTAGGAATCCCCGGCCTTCTTGGCCGCCTGCTCGGCGGTGTCGAACAGGCGCATCAGCTCGCGCGTCGCCTGCGGGGCCGACGCGTTGCCGGAGACCTTCGGCTGCTTGGCGAGCCACTGCTCGGTCTGCGCCAGCGCGACCCGCGATTGGCCGCCCGCCCGGTCGATCAGACCGGCGCAAAGGCCCTCGGGATCGTCGAGCAGCACCTTGAGCAGATGCCCCGGCTGAAGCTGCGGATGGCCCTCGCGCATCGCGAGGTTCTGCGCTGCCTGGACGAAGCCGCGGGCGCGCTCGGTGTAGAGTTCGATATTCATGCGTGTCTCACCCTCCCGTGCCGACATCCGCCGCCCGAGATGGCGCGGCTCTGCCGAAACGTCGCCCCCCGGCACTCCGCCGCTCAGGGGCCCCGGCGCTAAAAGCCGCCGGTAGGCTCGATGTGGTGTTGTATTTGCGCACCACAAGGGGCTGGGGCCTTGCGCGACCCAGGTTTTCCGAGCCACCCTCCGCGTATGCAAACCGCGCTCAGAATCGCCCTCCTGGGCCTCTACCGCTACCCCGTGAAGGGCCTGAGCCCGGAGCCGCTCGACCGAGCCGAGCTGGAGACCAGCGGCTTCTTCCCCGGGGACCGGCTCTACGCCATCGAGAACGGCCCTTCGGGCTTCAATCCGGTGGCGCCGCGGCACCAGCCCAAGACCAAGTACCTGATGCTGATGCGTGACGAGGCGCTCGCCCGCCTGCGTACCCGCTACGACGATTACACCGCCACGCTCACGGTGGAGCATGCCGGGGAATCGCTGGCCTTCCGGCTCGACACGGAAGCCGGCCGGGACGGGCTCGCCGACCTGATGCGGCGCACGCTGCCGGAGAGCCTGCGAGGCGAGCCGAAGGTGCTGGCGGCACCGCCGCAATACCGGTTCACCGATTCGCCCACCGGCTACGTCTCGCTGATCAACCGGGCGAGCGTGGCCGCGGTGGAAGACTATCTCGGCGCGCCGGTCGATCCGCTGCGCTTCCGGGGCAACCTCCTGGTCGACGGGCTGGCGCCCTTCGCCGAGTTGGACATGGTCGGCCAGGTGATCGAGGCGCCGAGCGGGCTGCGGCTCAAGATCACCAAGCGCACGGTGCGCTGCGCCGCCACCAACGTCGATCCGGTGAGCGGCGTGCGCGACCACGACATCCCCTGGACCCTCGACGCGCGACTCGGCCACCGCGACCTCGGGGTTTACGCCGAAGTGATTGCCAGTGGAGCGCTCGCGGTGGGTGATACGCTCCGCGTGGTGGGGTAGGCGCGGCCCTCAGAGCCGTGACACGTAGGCCGCGAGATCTTGGATGTCGGCTTCGCTCAGGCCCTGCGCGACCTCATTCATGGCGGGGTCGTAGCCCGGCCGGTCGTTCGACTTGTAGGCCGTCAGCGCCCGAGCGAGGTATTCCTCCCGCTGGGCCCGGATTCGGGGAATCGCATCCCGGCCGGCCAGATCGGCGCCATGACAGGAATTGCACTGGTGCTTTGAGACCAGCGCCTGGGCGCGCGTGACCAGGGCCGGGTCCGCGGCCGGCCCCGACCACGCGGGCGGCGGCAGGGTCGCGACGGCATCGGCATAGGCGCGCAGGTCGTCGTCGGAGAAGCCGGCGGCGACATCGTTCATCGGGGGCGCCGTGCGCTGCTTCTCCCGGAACTGGAACAGCTGCGTCACGACGTAATCCGCCTGCTGGCCGCCCAGGGAAGGTACGCCCTCCGTTTCCGAGGCTCCACCCCCGTGGCAGGCGACGCAGGGGGCGAGACGCTCCTGCATCGCCGCATCGGGCGCAGCCAGCGCCGCACCCGCCAGCGGGACACCAAGGACGGACGCAAGCCCCCGGATCAGCCCCATCCTCACCCCAAGGCGCATCACTGACCGTAGCTGACGCGGTAGATCGCGCCATTATAGTCGTCCGAGACGAGCAGAGACCCGTCCTTAGCAACCAGCATGTCCACCGGTCGGCCGGCGTACTTATTCTCCTGAAGGAAGCCGGTCAGGAACGGCTCCACGGATGCAACCTTGCCGTCCGGGCCTGGCCGCGCCACCACCACGTCGCCGCCGAGCTTGGTCGTGCGATTCCAGGAGCCGTGCCGGGCGATGAACATGGCATCCTTGTAGCCTTCCGGGAACTGCGCGCCGGTGTAGAACCGCATGCCGAGCGAAGCCGTATGCGGCCCGAGCAGGGCC
>Ga0182231_1000340_pt1 | contig 10372 bp, 8 predicted proteins | sample G6R1MG_29_FD_129667 | JGI IMG/M metagenome (GOLD analysis project Ga0182231, IMG submission 129667) | Miscanthus phyllosphere microbial communities from Michigan, USA - G6R2_NF_07NOV2016_LD1 MG | ecosystem: Host-associated > Plants > Phyllosphere > Phylloplane/Leaf | place: USA: Michigan...
CCGCGTGCACCTGGTGCCGACCGGTTCCTATGACGGCCCGCTCGGCGGCGTTGGCGAACCTGGCGTGCCGCCGGTGGCGCCCGCCATCGCCAACGCGGTCTTCGCCGCCACCGGCCGGCGCGTGCGGCAATTGCCGATCCGCGACCAGCTCAGCGCCTGAACCGCTCTCCCTCGCGACGCGTTGGGGGACCGGGGACCTGATCCCCGGCCCCCCACAATGAAAGAGTTCGATACGATGATGCGTCCCGCCGCCTTCACGGTTTCCGTCACGGTGCCCCTGGCCCTGATCCTGATGGCGGCCCCCGTCCTCGCCTCCCCCTGCTCGGACAAGATCGACGCCCTGTCCAAGCGGGTGACGTCGGAGGCGACCGCCTCGATCTCGGCCTCGACCAGCGGCCAGGGCAACGCCGCCAAGCGCAGCGGCGAGGGCATGACCGGCACCGAGGGCCAGCGCGCCAACGAATCTCCCCAGGCCCCGCCGGAGAAGTCGGCCCAGGCCGGTGAGGGTGCGGATGCCGCCCAGCAGGCCAAGGTTGCGCTCGACGAGGCGCGCACCGCGGATTCGAAGGGTGATGCGACGGCCTGCGAGGCCGGCGTAGCCCGCGCCGAGAGCCAGTTGAAGAAGGCGCCCTGAGGCGCCGCTCCGCGCCTCCTTGCGCGCACCTCAGGATTGGCGGAGCGCTTTGACGTTCCGTCGATCCCAGGGGCCGTGCGACGTCAGACCGTCACCTGCGTCCCGACCTCGACCACCCGCCCCGTGGGGATCTGGAAGAAGTCCGTGGCGTCGTTCGCGTTCTTGGCCAGCGTTATGAAGATCCGATCCTGCCAGAGCGGCATGCCCGAATGGGTCGCCGGGCGGATCGAGCGGCGGGACAGGAAGAACGACGTCGCCATGATGTCGAACTTGAAGCCCTGGCGGCGCAGCAGCACCAGGGTTTTTGGGATGTTCGGCGTTTCCATGTAGCCGAACTTCATCACGACCTTGAAGAAATGCGGCCCCACGGGCTCGAGCCGGACCTTGTCGGCCTCGTTCGAGCGCGGCGTGTCCACCGTCTCTACGGTGAGGATCACGTTCTTCTCGTGCAGCACCTTGTTGTGCTTCAGGTTGTGCAGGAGCGCGGCCGGGGCGATCTCGGGGTCGCTCGTCAGGAACACCGCGGTGCCGCGCACGTGGTGGGGCGGGCTCTTCTCCAGCATGCCGACCAGTTCGACCAGCGGCACGTCGGTCTTGCGGGTCTTGTTGAACAGGATCGTGACCCCGCGCACCCAGGTCCACATCAGCACGATGAGGGCGCCGGCCAGGATCAGGGGCACGTAGCCGCCCTCGACTACCTTGATCAGGTTGGAGAGCAGGAACAGGAACTCCAGCACGATGAAGGGCAGCATCACCAGCGCGGCCGCCACCGGCGACCAGCCCCACATCCGCCAGATCACCAGGAAGGTCATCGAGGCGGTGAGCAGCATCGTGCCGGTCACCGCGATGCCGTAGGCCGAGGCCAAGGACGACGAGGTCTTGAACAGGACCGCCAGCAGCACGACGCCGATCATCAGGAGCCCGTTGATCTGCGGCAGGTAGATCTGGCCGGCATGCGATTCGGAGGTGTGCCGGATCTCGAGGCGCGGCAGCAGGCCGAGCTGGATCGCCTGCCGGGACAACGAGAAGGCGCCGGTGATCACCGCCTGGCTCGCCACCACGGTGGCCAGCGTCGCCAGCACCACCATCGGGAGCAGGCCCCAGGCCGGGACGAGCTGGAAGAACGGGTCGGCGGTGTCGGGCTTCTCCAGCACCAGGGCCGCCTGGCCGAGATAGTTCAGGGCGAGCGCCGGGAAGACCAGGCAGACCCAGGCGACCTGGATCGGCTTGCGGCCGAAATGCCCGAGATCGGCGAACAGCGCTTCTGCGCCGGTCACCGCCAGGAACACCGCGCCGAGCGCGACTAGTGCCCCGGTGCCGTGCCCGAGCAGGTAATGCACCGCGTACCAGGGGTTTGCGGCCCGGAACACCTCCGGGTGCAGGCCGATATGCGGCAGGGCCGCGAGCGCCATGGCGACGAACCACACGACCGTCATCGGCCCGAAGAAAGCCGCGACCTTGGCGGTCCCGCGATTCTGCACGAGGAACAGGGCGATGATGATCGTCACCGTGATCGGCAGCACGTAATCGTCCAGCGCCGGGGTGACGAGCTTCAGCCCCTCCACGGCCGAGAGCACCGAGATCGCCGGGGTGATGACCGCGTCGCCGTAGAACAGCGAGGCGCCGAGCAGCCCGAGCATGAAGACGATCCGCGAGCCGCCGAGCGCCTTGCGGGCCAGCGCCATCAGCGAGAGGATGCCGCCCTCGCCGTTGTTGTCCATGCGCAGCAGGATCAGGACGTACTTCACCGTCACGATCAGGAAGAGCGCCCAGAGGATCAGCGAGACGGTGCCGATCACCTCCTCGGGCAACAGGATGCCGTCGGTGCGGGCCGGGACCAGCGCCTCGCGGAAGGCATAGAGCGGGCTGGTGCCGATATCGCCGTAGACGACGCCGACCGAGCCGACCAGCAGCGTCCAGAAGCCGGCATGGCCGTGCCGCGTCTCGGCTTTCTCGGGGGCATCGAGGGCGCCGGCGGGGGCCGCCGCCTGCTCGGGCCCGGAGCCGCCGGTCTCGCCTCCCGCCGGGGCGGGCGCCGAGGCAGGGTTGGGCGGGGCGTCGGAGGCCGCGGGCACGGGCTGAGGTGCTACGCCGGGTGCGAAGGTCTGGCTCATGCGGAATGTCGGAGGCTCGGGCGTGGCCGGCGTTTCGCGGATCGGCTCAGGGGGCCTGGTGGGGCCGGGCAGGAGGACGCGAAAACTCCGCCGAACCACGCGGGCCGGCCACCAGGCCGACCGCTCACGGGATCGTGCGGCCTTGCTATCACGGCCTCGGGCGGCCGGAAACCGGGTGCACGGCGAAGATCAGGGCTTCGGTGGGAGCGGGGCCGGCGGGGAAGGCTGCCCGGGGCAGAGGAATTTACTTAATTCTCTTGGGACTCAAGAGTTCTCTGAACTTCTAATCACCCGCCTTGTCATCCCGGGGCCGCGAAGGGGAGCCCGGGATCCATAACCGCCGACAGTTCAAAATCTCGCGCCGTCGGCGGCTCTGGGTTCCGGGCTCGCCTGCGGCGCCCCGGAATGACACGGCGGTTAATCCTGCCGTCCAGCGCGACCTGCGTCCGGCTATTCGGCCGCGGTGCGCGTGTCGCCGCCCTGCTGGCCGAAGCGGCGCTCGATGTACTCGATCACGACGGTCTCGAAATCCTTGGCGAGCGTCGCACCGCGCAGCGTCATGGCCTTCTTGCCGTCGATGAACACCGGCGCGGTCGGGGTCTCGCCGGTGCCCGGCAGCGAGATGCCGATATCGGCGTGCTTCGATTCGCCCGGACCGTTGACGATGCAGCCCATCACGGCGACGTTCAGCCCCTCGACCCCCGGATAGGTCTTCTTCCATTCCGGCATGGAGGTGACGATCCAGTTCTGGATGTCGCGGGCCAGTTCCTGGAAGGTGGTCGAGGTCGTGCGCCCGCAGCCCGGGCAGGCCGCAACCATCGGCACGAAGGTGCGGAAGCCCATGGTCTGCAGGAGCTCCTGGCTCGCCTTGACCTCGACGCTCCGGTCGCCGCCCGGCTCGGGGGTGAGCGAGTAGCGGATCGTGTCGCCGATCCCCTCCTGCAGCAGCACGCCGATCGCCGCCGAGGCCGCCACCAGGCCCTTGGAGCCCATGCCGGCCTCGGTCAGGCCGAGATGGATCGCGTAATCCGAGCGGCGCGCCACCTCGCGGTAGACCGCGATCAGGTCCTGCACCGCCGAGACCTTGGCCGACAGGATGATCTTGTTCTGCGGGAGGCCGAGTTCCACCGCCCGGTCGGCCGAGCCGATCGCCGAGCGCACCATCGCCTCGCGCATCACCGCGCGGGCATCGATCGGCCGCGGCAGCTTGGCGTTCTCGTCCATCAGGTGGGTGAGCAGCTCGCCGTCGAGCGAACCCCAGTTGGCACCGATCCGCACGGTCTTTCCGTACTTGATCGCCTGCTCGATGATCGAGGAGAACTGGGTGTCCTTCTTGTCCTTGAACCCGACATTGCCGGGGTTGATCCGGTACTTCGCCAGGGCCTCGGCGCAGGCCGGATGGTCGGCCAGCAGCTTGTGGCCGATATAGTGGAAGTCGCCGACCAGCGGCACGTGGACGCCGATCCGGTCCAGGCGCTCGCGGATCTTCGGCACCGCGGCCGCAGCCTCATCGCGGTCGACGGTGATGCGGACCAGCTCCGAGCCGACCCGGGCGAGCTGGGCGACCTGCGCCACCGTGCCGTCGATGTCGGCTGTGTCGGTGTTGGTCATCGACTGCACGACGATCGGGGCGCCGCCGCCGACCATGACCGCGCCTTCGCCCTCACCGACCGTGACGCCCACCGTGCGGTGGCGCGGCGCTGGGCCGGCGATCTCCGGACCACCGGTGGTCAGGGTGGTCTCGGCGGCGGGACTTTCGGAGCGGATGGCTTCCATGACTTCCATCGTGGACCTTCGCGTGCGCGTTTCGCGAAAAAGCGCCGACCCTGGTTCGGGCCGGTCGGGCGTTTCGCGGCGCGCGCCTCGCCGGAGCTTCGGGGCTGCGGGCCGCCCGCGGGTTAGCTGCGGACGACGCCGCGCAGCGTCAAGCCGACACCGCGCATGACAGCATCGCGGCTGTCATGTCGTATCCGGATGCGGATGTCGAGTTTGCCGCGTGCGCAACATCGGTTTTCGTCGGCCCCTGTTGCCGAATCGCGCGCCGCGGACCGGTTGTCATGGGGCCCTCCAGATTCGCGCACGGTTGATGTTGCAGTGCAGCATCCCATTTAGGGGATCCTGTTTCTGGAGGCCGACATGAGCGAGCACCCCCACGGCGGTGAGCCGCACAATCCGGCGACTGCCGTCCCAGAGGTCCCGGTTTCGGACGGGATCGAGCCCTTTGCCACCCATCCGCCCCATCCAACCCATCAAGTCCTGGCCGGCCCCCGGGCCGAGAAGCCGGTGGCGCTCGCCCTACAGGGCGGCGGCGCGCACGGCGCCTTCACCTGGGGCGTGCTCGACGCGCTGATCGAGGACGGGCGCCTGTCCTTCGAGGCGGTGACCGGCGCGAGCGCCGGGGCGATGAACGGCGTCGTGATGGTGGACGGCTGGCTCAAGGGCGGCCCGGACGGCGCCCGCGAGGGACTCGAGCGGTTCTGGCGCGAGGTCAGCCTCGACGGCGACCTCGGGCCGGCGCAGCGCAACTTCGTCAGCGGGCTGTTCAGCCTGTGGAAGGGCAACCCGGTGGCCGAGTTCTGGTCCAAGATGCTCTCGCCGAGCCCCTACGTGTCGAACCCGCTCAACATCAACCCGCTGCGCAAGGCGCTCGCCGAGCAGATCGATTTCGAGCGCCTGCGCGAGGCCGAGACCGCGGGCCTGTTCGTCTCGGCCACCAATGTCTGGACCGGCAAGCTCGCGGTGTTCGAGCGCGAGCGCCTGACGGTCGATCACCTGATGGCCTCGGCCTGCCTGCCCACGGTGTTCCAGGCGGTGGAGATCGACGGCGTGCCCTATTGGGATGGCGGCTATCTCGGCAACCCGCCGCTCTACCCGCTGCACCGGGCGGCCCAGACCCGCGACATCGTGCTGGTCCAGATCAACCCGGTCGAGCGGCGCGAGACCCCCCGCACGGAGAGCGAGATCCGCGACCGGCTCAACGAGATCACCTTCAACGCCAACCTGATGCGGGAATTGCGGGCGATCGACTTCATCGACGGCCTGATCGAGGACGGCACCCTCGGCCAGGGCGGCTACCAGCGCGTTCTGGTGCACCGCATCGACGGCACCGACGCGCTGGAGGATTACAACGCCGCCTCCAAGCTCGACGCGCGCTGGACCGTGTTCAAGCGCCTGCGCGACAAGGGCCGCGCCGCCGCGCAGGCTTGGCTGTCCGAGACCTACGGCACCATTGGGCAGGCCTGCACACTCAATCTGCGGGATGCGTATCAGTAAATCGATAATCTTGATGTCAAAATATCCGTTCTTGTGAGATTACATTCCACTCAATATGAGATCGATAGACGGATCACAAAGATAGGTGCGCTATTTCACAGAGGTGCGTTTCGCTATCAACGATTCGTCTACAGTAAAAAAGCCCGTCGGTAAGAGGGCGTTCACAAAGCTGATCTATCCAGGCCCGCTGACCGGAGCCCGATCAGGCCCGGTGATTCTGACCTCAAGGGCGGGCCATGAGATTTCGTCTGATCGACCTCAAGACCGGCGTGAAGATCGCGCTGGTCATGGCCCTGATGCTGGTGATCACCGCCGGCGTCTCGGCGGTCTCGCTCCGCAATATCGGCTTGATCGAGGATGCGGAGGCCTGGACCGTCCATACCCATGAGGTTCTGGCCGAGGTCGACCGGATGACCGTGGCCATGGTCGACCGGGAGACCGCCCTGCGCGGCTACCTGATCTCGGCCGATCCACGGTTCCTCGAACCCGAGGAGGCCGGGCGGAAGGCCTTCGCGGCGTCCTGGGAGGCGGCACGCCAGCTCACCGCCAACAATCCCACGCAGCCGGGGCGTCTCCTGGCGTTGAAGACCCTGGCCGAGCGCTGGAGCGCAGAGGTCGCGGATCGCGAACGCGCCCTGATGAAGGATCCCGACACCCGGGATGAGGCGCGCCGGCTTGAAGCTTCGGGTGTCGGGAAGGGCGTGATGGACGCCCTGCGCGCGAAGGCGGCGGAGATCGGACAGGTCGAGCAGGATCTGCTCAAGGATCGGAGCGCCGCCTCGGCGGCCGCCATCGCGGCGTCGCGGGCGGCGAGCCTGATCGGCCTTGGATCGATCGTTGTCACCGCCCTGGTCGGGTCGCTGCTTCTCCACAACGGCATCGGCAAGCCGATCCACCGGATGACCCAGGCCATGACGGCACTCGCCGCCAACGACCTCACCGTCGCGATTCCCGGCGTGGGGCGCCGGGACGAGATCGGCGCCATGGCGGGTGCCGTGCAGGTGTTCCGGGACGGGCTCGCCCGGACGAAGGCCCTCGAAGAGGAGGCCGCCCGGACCCAGGCCGGGCTCGAGGCGCAGCGCAAGGCCGCGATGCGCGAGATGGCGGCCACGTTCGAGGGTGCCGTCGGCGGCATCATCCGCGCCGTCGCGACGGCCGCGGCGAACCTGAAATCCACCGCCGCGCATATGAGCGGCGTGGCGGCCGAGACCGCCAGCCAGTCGACCCATGTGGCTGCGGCGGCCGAGCAGGCGGCCGCCAACGTCAACACCGTGGCGGCGGCCGCCGAGGAACTCGGCGTCTCCGTCAACGAGATCGGTCGCCAGGTGCAGGCCTCCGCCGACCTCGCCGACGCGGCGGTGCTGGAAGCCGGGAAATCCGCGGACCTCGTGCGCAACCTGCGCGACGGCGCCGTCAAGATCGGCGCCGTGGTCGACCTGATCAGCGGCATCGCCGGCCAGACCAACCTGCTGGCGCTCAATGCCACCATCGAGGCCGCGCGCGCCGGCGAGGCGGGCCGCGGCTTCGCGGTGGTGGCGACGGAGGTGAAGGAACTGGCCGGCCAGACCGCCAAGGCCACCGGCGAAATCGCCCGGCAGATCGGCGAGATCCAGTCCTGGACCGGAGAGACGGTGGACGCGATCGGACTCATCGTCGGCCGCATCACGGAGATGAGCGGGCTGTCGACCGGGATCGCCGCGGCGATCGAGGAACAGGGCTCGGCCACCCAGGAGATCGTCCGGAACGTCGGGCAGGCGGCGACCGGGGCCGGTGAGGTCACGACCAACATCGCCGGGGTCGCCAGCGCCGCCGAGGGCGCCGGGGCCGCCGCCGAGCAGGTGCTGGGCTCGGCCTCCGAACTCTCGGTCCAGGCCGAGCGGCTCGACCAGGAGGTCCACCGCTTCCTCGACACGGTCCGGGCCGCCTGAGCGAAGCTCGGCGCTGCCCCCCCCCGCCCCCCGCCAAAGGGCCGCAGGCCCTTCACGATTGCGGTGTCGGGATCTCCGTGGCGTGCGCCCTAGATCCCGTTCGGGCGTGCGAGCGCCCGTGACCGTGCGAGGCCGCTGCCATGACGATGTTGCGCCGCGAGGCCCTGATCCTGCTCGGTGCCGGATGTGCCGGCGCGGCTCGCGCTGCACCGTCGGGCCGGGCGACCGATTTCGCCTTCGAGCACCCGGAGGGCGGCGCGATGCCGCTCTCGGCCTATGCCGGGCGGCCGATCCTCGTGGTCAACACCGCCACCGCCTGCGGCTATGCCGGGCAGCTCGCCGGGCTCCAGACCCTGTGGACGCGCTTCGGCGACAGGGGGCTCACGGTGATCGGCGTGCCGTCGCCGGATTTCGGCAATCAGGAGCCGCTCGACGGCCCCGCCATCGCCGAGGCCGCGCGCAAGAATCACGGCGTGACCTTCCCGCTGACCGCCAAGACCCGGGTGAAGATGCCCGGCGCCCACCCGTTCTACCAATGGGCGGCGGCGGAGCGGCCGGGCGAGACCCCGCGCTGGAACTTCCACAAGTACCTGATCGCCCGGGACGGCTCGCTCGCCGCCGCCTTCGCTACGCAGGTGGAGCCGACCGACCCCAGGATGGTCTCGGGCATCGCCGCCACCCTCGATCAGGCCTGACGACATCGGGACGCTAAAGGCGGGGATTAAACCCGCAGGCCGATGCGTTCTCATCCCATGGCATCAGACAAGCACACGCATCCGGACATCGTCGACCTGCTGGTGCCCCTGCGGCGCTACGCCCGCTCGCTGACCCGCGACGCGCTGCGGGCGGACGATCTGGTGCACGACACGCTGGTGCGCGCCCTGGAGATGCAGGGCTCCCTGCGCCCCAACACCAACCTGCGCACCTGGATGATGACGGTGCTGCACAACGCCTTCATCGACGAGCAGCGCCGACGCCAGGTCGAGGCGCGTCACGCCGACGCATTGGTGCGGATGAGCGAGGACATGGCGCCTCCGGCTCAGGAGGGTCGCGTCCGCCTCGCCCAGATCCGGCAGGCCTTCCTGACCCTGCCGGAGGAGCAGCGCGCCGCCCTCCACCTCGTGACCCTGGAAGGCATGGCCTATGCCGATGCCGCCGCGGTGCTCGGCATCCCGATCGGGACGCTGATGTCCCGCTTGGGCCGCGGTCGGGCGGCACTTCGGGCCTTCGAGGACGGCAACCGGGGCCGCGCCGACGCCGAACCCGAGACCACCCGACCGGAGGCACGGCGCGGCACCTTCCCCGGCCTGCGCCTCGTCGCGTCCGATGAGGCCCGGGACCGGCCGCCGATGAAACGCGCCGCAGGCGATGCCTGAGGCATCAGGGCCGCAGCGCGCGGGCACACATAAACGATGACGACCGGCGGATTTGCCCCTGCGGCACGCTGGAATCGAGGACTTCACCGATGATGGATCCGATAACAGACGACGATCTCATCGCTTTCGTCGACGGGCAGATCGACCCGATGCGCCGCCTCGATGTCGAGGCGCACCTGGCCGCCCATCCCGGGGCTGCCGCCCAGGTGATGGCCGATCTGCACGACCGCGACGCCCTTCGCGCCAGCTTCGAGCGCCTGCCGGGGCCGGGACCGGACCGCAACGTCGCGCTGGCGCGCCGCCTCGACCGCAACCTGCGTTGGAGCCGCGTCGCCTCGCGGCTCAAGCGCGCCGCCGCCATCGTGGTGCTGGTCGGCGCGGGCTGGCTTGCCCATGACGAGATCGGCCGGTTCGGCGTGCCCGACACGATGGCCGCAACCCCCGACCCGGCCCTGATCGCCGATGCCCGCCAGGCCCGCGCCGTTGCGCAGCTGCGCAAGAACATCGCCAACCAGGGCGACCGCCCCGTCTACGACCGGGCCCGTCTCCAATCGGTCACCGGCATCGATCTGCCGCCACTCCCGGCCGGCTGGCAGGTGCGCGACATCCAGATCTTCCCCGGGCGTCACGGCACCGGCATCGAGATCGCCTTCGAGGCCGGCGCCCTGGGCGAGGCCTCCCTGTTCGCGACACGGGGGCTGCGCGGCGGCCCGGCGGCCCTCACCGGCTCCGACGATGGCGCGCTCCTGTCCTGGAATGCCGGCGACACCGCCTACGCGCTGAGCGGCCCGCAGGACGACGCGGTCCTGCGACAGGCTGCGGGGATGCTGGGGGCCGGCGCGACGACGCGCTGAGACGGACAGAACGGCCGTCGCGGAAAGCTTCTCATTCCGCGCGGCCCTTTTCCCGGGCGCATGCAGCGACAACGGAATGCGACCCGGGACCCAGCGCGAGACGACACGCAGCCTCCGCCCGAAGCGACGTTGCTGCTGATCGTGCCACTGCGCGGCGCTGTCTCTGCTGGATGCCCGATTACCGTCCACTGAC
>Ga0182231_1000342_pt1 | contig 10297 bp, 12 predicted proteins | sample G6R1MG_29_FD_129667 | JGI IMG/M metagenome (GOLD analysis project Ga0182231, IMG submission 129667) | Miscanthus phyllosphere microbial communities from Michigan, USA - G6R2_NF_07NOV2016_LD1 MG | ecosystem: Host-associated > Plants > Phyllosphere > Phylloplane/Leaf | place: USA: Michigan...
TACTTTATCGTCCTGGACGTTCGCGACACTGCCGCCATACGCAGCGCGGTCGCGGGCGGAAGAGTTCAGACCGTGGAGGGCTGTCTAGATTATTTCCGGCCCGGCTCCCCATACGGAACTAAGACTACCGATGGTAACGAGGAATGGAGTGTTGACGGGCTTACGTTTAGCTACGGTGCAGGTGAGGTGCGGCCGGCTTACCATTTCGTCTCTACGGCGGGAGGTTCGGTTAGACCGGACTCGCGAGTACGAGTGACGTTCGTCGTGAGCCCCGCGTATGGACGGCGCGAGATCGTGAAGCTTGAGCTTGCTCGGCACGCATGTCCATTGGCGCGTCACGTAGAAGCGTTCGAGCAGCCATAAACTGACGTCCGCCTTTCACGACTCTTCGGCATCCATGATGCAAAACTCACGCGTTGCGCACCATGCGCGGGAAACCTAAGGTTTCGTAGATGCAAAAGGCCGATGCATTTGGGACAGAGATCCGGTGACTCGTTTCCCAGGGTGTCGCCCCCAGAGGCGAGATGGCCGCTTTCCACCAGACCCTGACATTCGGCACGGCCGCGCCGCGAATGTCCGCTAACGCCTAACAGCAGACATACAGGCGGTAGACCCAGGCTGGTATCTGCGTTGTGTCTCCACCAGATTTCCGACCCGGCTAGGGAAATATCCGCTACAGCTGACGATGAGAAGTAGGAGCTACGCGACGAGGCAGCATGAGCTATACAGCCACTTTTACCGCGACGACCAAAAGGTCTTATATCGTTACAAAGTCCATAATGTGCGTATGCGGTCTGCTCGGATGTAGTACACAGGCCCAGCGGATTACTGACGAAGACGTGATACGAGTTACTAATCCTTTGTCAATGCGGTCATTTGTCTCAGGACATACGTTTAAATTCGATTCTCAAGCCGAGGATGGAACTCCGACAACAGGGAGGCTCGTTTTTAATTTAGACGGAACACTCTGGATTAGCGACTATTATCCAGAGGAGGGATCATACTACTTCACTGGCGCTCGCGTTTGTATTAAGACCGATCCTCCTAGAGGCTGCTATTCACTTTTGATCACAATGCGTGACAATCAATATAGACTTGGTAGAAAGTCAGATGATGGTAGCTGGTTATTGCTCGATCGAACCTTCGAGAACTATTAGAGTTTCGTCCCCGGCATCTATTTGAGGGTAAACAGGAGTATAGACTCGCGAAAACCGAGTTTACGCTCCCCTAGAAATTGGACACCCGGTGAGCCGTCCTGGCGAACGTCCGCAAACGCCCAAACCTGGACGCTCAGGCAGGCAATCTGTCTTCCTGAAATCGGCCATTGGTTCAGCCCGACCATTCCCGTTTCCCCATCCTCGAAGGCCAATTTCGGGAAAGAGCAATTGGGAACATATTTCGGGGAAGCCGATGCCTCTGACGCCTCTCGGCACGGTCTGGAAGGCCACTTTCCCACTACGGGTTCGTTTTCGGGAAAACCGAGTCAGCCGCTTTCACCACCACAACGTCCACTCCCTCCGACCATTTTGATCCGGGATTCTGACATCACCAAACCCGCGCAAAACGCGGAGGGTGTAGCCGGCATCAGGACCGACCAATTGTGACACCCTACAAACCACCATTCATGCGAAGGCTTCAACTTCACGGCCACATCGTGGGTCATCAAACGCCGCACGAGCGACGTGATCCACGCTGCGGCAGGCAAGCCTCACGAGGTCACTTTAGGAAGCCACTTTCGCATTGGCCAACCGGATTTATCAGGTACCTTCCCCGGCAAAGGCAGGGCAGATGCGCTGGTGTGCAATTATGACTCCCTCAGAAGTTGCCGCTCACGCTTGCCAAGGGGTATGCCGCTATGAACCCGTCGAGATCGTCCGCGTTACTCGCTAGATAAGGGGAAGGTCTCCGCGAGTATCTCAACACCCCGGATAACATCACCAAGACTTTAAGTGATTTATTTTCCCGTACAGAGTATATACCCTACTTATTGAGCGATCGCGACTTCATCTTGCGCATTGTTAGCACGATAAATTGAGTTTGAAAGCCGAGTGTTATGAAAGCTTCCTGCCTATCAAAAGTCTGCGCAGTGTCAGTTATTGCGGCGCTAGGTGCGTGCGTTCAGGCTAGACCAGTGTATATGCGGATTGATGCTCAAGCCCGGATTGATGGCCGCCACGTGTCGTCTTCCACCACATGGCGCACAACCATATCAGACACGTTTCCAGAAAACAGTCATACTACTTTGACGGGTGAAGCATTAGTAATACCGATCGGGCGAGGCCAGAATATATATGGCCTTCTGCGGATTGCTGACCAAGCTGGATTAACGGATGCGGTATCACTGATATACGGGCTCGATATGTATGCATGGATCGAAAGTACACGCCGAGGCAGAAAGACACCGTCGACTGAGCCAAGAAGTAAACTTAGAGACTACGCAGTTCGATACCTAGGTCAACGTAGAGTTGTGATATGCGCAGAGGGCGCACAGCAAACCGCAGTGGAGGTGATGTGCCCTGTCTTTGTTAGCTTTCTCGACAAGGATAATCCCTCATCGGTTGTGATGCTCCATCGCGGGCATAGCACAGTTATTAACGGTATTACAGTTATAATAGACAATGTGCAAGTCTCATACAGCTATTCGGTCCCGAATGAGACAGTTGTCTCGTCGAGACTGCCGACTTGGCTATCCCAGTCTCCGCTTTTTATCGCAGAAAGAAACGGTGTTTCGCTTGGCAAGTTGCCTCGCGGCACATGGATTGACTCGGAGCGACAGCTTCGGACAACCGATTTCAAGGATTTAGAGAGATAACCTCTCTTCGTAATGCCGTGCTTGCGATGTACGCTTACAATCGTGGGTCTGAACAGGGAATTATAGTAAGCGGCAACAGCGTTTTCGGTGCTGTACGATTCCTAGATTCTACAACTGCTGGGTCATATCATAGTGGGTTTTCGGCAACCGCTTCTCAGCTTTCTGAGTCGTCGCAATGTATTATCGCTGGATATAAGCCCATCTCCGCCGTTCACGTACAATCTATTCACGCCTCCGACCCTTCCGAGCAGCCTCCATCATCATCATGCCCGATCATGGTCCGTGATCCAGCGTTTCCCGATATTCGATTGTTTTCGGGAAACGGCTTTGCCGCGTAACGTCAGCTATCGCCCTCGGCGTTCCCGTAAGCAGACGTTCCGCTTTCCACCACAACCGGACATTCGCGACCATCGCGTTAGGGCACCCAGACTCGCTCATCGGCCGCGGCTAATCGTGCGACAAACAGGTGTTTGCGGGTGTCGTTGCCGAGCTAGACGATGCGATGCACGTCCCGCAAAAGCTTCAACTCGCGCGCCTGGCTCCAGATCGCACCCTGCGTGCGACCAAGCCGTTGCGCGATCAAAGCGATCGGCTCAGTCGGGAACATAGCACGTAGCGTGTCGCGCTCAGCGTCGCTCCACGATCGATAGTACGGGCCTTTGACAGCTACGTTGGCAGGTCGCCCGCGCTTCTTCTGTTAAGCCTTCAAGTGACGCCCGCAGACGAACGGATGCTGCGACCGTCCAAGCTGAGCGGTCATCTGCGCCAACGATTGAGATGCACAGTCGCGACGGAACCGCTGGAGGTCATCCTCACTCTACGGGCGGCCAGCGTTCTCATCGGTCCAAGGCTTCGCTTGTGCCAATGTTCATGCGCAGCACCTTACGCCTTCTTGCCGTCAGGCCACATGCGGTAATTAGAGGCTGATCCCCCGCCGCGCCATCTCGGTTGCAGCGTACTGCATGATCGGCGTGTCAGGCATCGCTTTGAAGATGTCGGCAAGATCGAGGAGATCCTCGTTCTCCAGATTAGCGATCGATGCCGCCACCTGTGCGAGCCGCTCCGCCGCGAGCGCGCTTCGCTGCGCCTCGCGCTTCTTCCTGATTTTCAGCATGGGTGTCTTCTACACGGGGGCGCAACTGCCGACACCCACTTAGAGGACCGTCGCAGCTGTCCTGAGGTTCAGGGCGCATCAATCTCGTATCGGGGCGGGGACGACACGCCGCCCCCGCCAAGGTAGCCTTACTTGCCTGCCTGCTCGGCTGCTTTGCCCGGCTTGCGACCGAGCCCGATCTTGTGAGCCATGGCACGACGATTCTCCGAGTAGTTCTCGGCCACCATCGGGTAATCCGCCTTGAGGTTGTAGCGCTCGCGGTACTCGGCCGGCGTCATGCCGTTCGTCGCCAGGTGGCGCTTCAGCGTCTTGTACGGCTTGCCGTCGATCATCGAGATGATGTGATCCTTGGACGCGAGCGACTTCCGCACGCTGACGGCGGGCGTGTAATCCTCCGGCGCCTCAGCCGTTGGGGTGGCGCCCCCTCCACTGTCGCTCTGGAGCGAGTTGAGCGTCTCGACCATGTTGCGCAGAAATGCCGGTACGTCGTCCGCTGCGACCCGGGTGTTCGAGTTGGCCATCCACGCGATAGTCAGTTCGGTCGCGAGTTCAACGGCAGTGGTGTCGGTGTCGGCCACGATAATCTCCTCGTTAGCCGGCGCTTGTGCCGCATGGGGAGATTACTGCCAAGATGGAGAAGGATGATCTTGCGCACCATGAGTTAGGTTGTCATCTTCAGTCGGCAGCATGGTCGAGGACGAGATGCCGGGCTTCAAGCGTCGCTACATCGATGAGATGGCAGCGGAACATCGCGTGGCGTTGCGGAACGCGTTGTGGGACGGCGAGCATTGGCGCCCGGCGACGACCGATCCCGCGCTGGTAGAACGGCTAGCGGCCGAGCGCCTCATCAAGGAGCATCGGGGCAGATGGGTATTGACCCTGAGCGGGCACCGCCATCGGCGGCAAGTAGCAGTGTCCTGGTAGACTTGGCCGACACGAACGTGGACTGATACGAATCCTCCCGTCTAGGCTGTCTGCAAGGCATGCAGGACGGTGCGGGATGAGCGACAAGGGCAGGAAGCCGGTCAACGGCAGTGAGGTGGTGCGCTTCCTCGACCATCATCGTCTCAGCCACCAACCCAATCACTATGCGTTCGCCCACGCCTACCTGGCCGGGATGGATGCGCGCTTGCGCGAAGCGGTTGATCAGGTGACCGACGACGGCGTCCGGCTGACCGAGGCGCATATCAGTCAGCTTGGTCGCGGGGAGAACAGCAGCCGCGTCGCCTCCACCTTGCGTCGCTTGATGCCGGAGATCGACCATGCGGCCTTGCGCATGCTCGACATCGTCGGTGACGCGCTCGCGGCCACCCGCGACTACACTCGCTCGCTAGTCGATGCCTCGACGTCGCTCACGACGATCGAGCAGATGGACGTACCCGCGCTCGTTGCTGTGATGCTGGCTCGGGCCGAGCAGGCCGAGCAGACGCTCGCCGATACGGCACGCCGCGTACGCGATCTCCGTAGCGAACTGCGCCTGCTCCAGGACGATGATCGCTGCGATCCGCTGACCGGGTTGCCCGATCGACAGGCGATCGAAGAACGCCTCGCAGCCCGAGCGCCAAGCGGCATCTGTCTGGCGCTGGTCGACGTCACCGCCCTTCGCCTGATCAACGAGGGCCACGGCCACGCGGTCGGTGATCGGCTGCTCAAGGCCGTGGCCGTGACGTTGGTCGAAGCGTGCGCCCCGCATATGGTGGGTCGCTGGGAAGGAGGCACCTTCGCCGTTCTGTTCGATCGTGTAGATCTCGCAGAGGCGTCAGAAATCCTGGCAGCCGCATGCACGGCGGTAGCGGACAAACGCATGCGGGTGCGAGAGACCGATGCACCACTTGGCGCCGTGAAGGTCGTGGCTGGGATCGCCGCATCGCGACTACGGGCTGCTGGCATTATCGCTGAAGCGGCGTCTGCGCAGCTGCGTTTGGCCAAGGAACGGCGCCACACCGTTGCTGCCGAACGCCGGATGGTCACCGTACCCTGATACGCCTGCGCTGCGGTGTCACAACCGGACGGTTCTGACACCTCCATCAGGTGCCGTTCACCGTACTTTCCATATTGGAAAGTCGCTACTTTCCTATACAGAAACTAATAGGAGCAACAAGGAGGGTATGATGAAGCAGGAACCGATCGATGCGCTGAGGGCGGTACGCCTCACACGGGAGCAGCTCGCCTTCCAAGCCCGCTGGTCGTTCGCGCGTCATGCCTCAGTCGGTGTGTTGCTCGGCGTCATGATCGCTAGCTTCGCATTACCGGATGGATGGCCGATCGCTGTGGTCGCCGCCTGCCTGGTCGCGACCGTTCTGATCGTTCGACGGGATCGCCAACGCGACGGCTTCTTTGTAAGCGGTTATCGCCCGGGGCGAACGTTGCCGGTGACAATCGCCCTGCTCGTGATCTCCTTCGGCGCGCTGCTTGCCGCCATCGTCCTGAAGGCCGACAAGGGCGTGATCTGGGCCCCGATCGCGATCGGTCTGGTGCTCGCGGTACTGGCCACAGCGGCGAGTATCCTGTGGGAACGGGTCTACCGACAGGAATTGATGGCGCATTCTCATGGGGAGTGAACGTCTGGACCCAGTGATTCATCCGCCGGCACGGCTACAATTGATGGCGCTCCTGATCGACGTCACCGACATCGAGTACGCCAAGGTTCGTGAGATCATCGCCGTCAGCGACTCGGTCCTCTCAAAGCATTTGGCGCAGCTGGGTGACGCCGATTACGTCACGTTGCGCAAAGCGACGGTGGACACTCGACAGAGAACGTGGATCGCAGCCACTGCGGTCGGAAGACGCGCCTTCTGCGGTCACGTCGCCGCGTTGCAAGCGCTTGCGGCTGGCCGACAGATCTCCGAGGATTGAGCAGGAGAGCAGATCAGCAGAATAGGCGGCTATCGCATTAGTATTGCCGATCGGGACGTAATGAGGAGAATGGAATGCTCATCGCGTATATGGCCACGGCGCTGCTTGCCGGATCGCCATCCCGCCCAGCTCCTTGTCCCCCTATCATCGGTGCAGAACGCCTTCTGACCACCACGCCGCGATGGCTGATTGTCGGGGAACCGCATGGCACCAACGAGGTGCCGGAAGCCTTCGGTGATCTGGTCTGCGCCATCTCAAAACATCGGGCCGTGACCGTAGCCTTGGAGCAGCCCGTCTCTGAGCAGGCTGCCATCGACACGTTCATGGCGTCGGACGGTGGCATGGAAGCGACAGCGGCCTTTCTTCGCAGCCCGATCTGGACCAACGCCATGAAGGACGGTCGATCAAGTCGCGCCATGTTCCGGCTGTTCGAACGCCTCCGACAGTTTCAAGAGGAGGGCCGGATCAATCGGGTGGTGGCATTCCAACCGAAGAGCGCTACCGGCGCAGCGGCTTTCGAGCAGGCTATGGCCGACGTGCTGCTCCAGGCAGCAGGGAGAAGGGTTATGGTTGTAGCCCTTGTCGGCAACGTTCATGCCGGCCGCCAATTGGTTTCGTTCGGCGGGCCGACATACCTTCCCATGGCAGCGCTTCTGCCCGAGGCAGGGACGATCACGCTCGACGCCCAAACACAAGGCGGCGAGCAGTGGGCGTGCATGTCGATGACCGAGTGTGGGCCTCAGCGACTGAAGAAGGTCGGAACCGGACAGCGTGGCGTCATCATCGGCCGAAAAGGTGAATCATTCTACACCGGTGTACTTGGTCTCGGAAGTCCCGCGACCGTCTCACGGCCTCGATGATGCACAATGATCCGACGCGAAGAACGATCAGCGGCCTCACGCAGGAAATCGGCTTGCGGATCATCCACAGCTATCGGTTGGGGCTACAAGTGGCGTGGACAATACCGGCAGTGCTGGCATCCGTAGCGATCATCGAACTGATACAGCACGTCGTTGAAATACGGATCGGCATGTTCGACAGCCTCTCGGCTGCCAAGCACCTTCAGCATGCTGCCATCCGATCTTACATCGGCCTATCCAAGGTCTTTGCGTTATGGCTGACGGCACTGTTGATCGCCAGGTTCTGGGCTAACGGACGCTCGCTTCGACAGGCTCTGCGCGTACCCTCGCAGGCAGCGATACGGCTCATCGCAGGGATAGCAGGAACGATGGCGTTGAGTTCCGCCGTGGCAACCACGTTGGAGCCAATTTTCGGAGCCTCCAGCGCGACCCTGTCAGCCATCGTGCCCATTCCGATCCTGTTCTGGGCCGTAGGATCGTGGCTCGACCAGGACCGTGTGACGCTCGTGGAAGCGTTTACGACCCGCTTGATCGATGCCTTGATCCTCGTGATTGTCTTCGCCGCATCAATACCGGTGATGCAAGGCATCAATATTGTTATTCACAAAGCCGTGATCGGCCAAAGCGTGGCTACGATCTGGCTCTCGATGACAATCGACGCTCTGCTCGTTGTTCCACTAGGCGCAGCCCTGCATGGATCGGCGCTGTTTAGCGGATACCGAGCTGGTCCGGATCGAAGGCCACTTACAAATCCCATGGCACCTTCAAGGCGTGAGGAACAATAGGAGGATCACCAATGCTCGTCGCACTCGCCCTTATGGCCGCGTTCCAAGCGACGCCATCTTCACCTGCAGATAATCCCACCGATGATGTGGTCGTCGTCGGCTCGCGGGAAAGCTTTAAGCTCAACACCAAGGCGTTGCGAGCGGGTCAGTCCGCATTTCTCAAAAACCGCAAGGCATTTGCACCCCAAGCAACGCTGAGGTTTCTCGTGGAGCACAGGGACGGTACCCCGGTGGGCAGCACCTCCGTTCGGCTGTACTTCACCAATGGCACGAAGAAGGTCGCTGTACCGATACTATCGGACAACAGCTTTGATCTATCCGGGCTACCCGCTGGCGACTGGTGGCTCGAATCGAACCTGCCGAGAAGATCCGTCAGGATCGACGCGCTCGTTCGCTCGCCTGGATCGACGCCGTATGACTACCGGTTCGGAGACGGTCGGCTCCAATGCCGCGTATCGTGGACGATGCTCAAGGCAAACGTCCCGTTCCTGGCAGCGCCGCTCGTCGGCGTGGTGGAAGCGGCCGGGCCATGCAGCAGCCGAAAGATGGGCCTTTACACGGTTACGCCCCGCCCCATCCAGACAGCCGAGATCAGCCAAGGCGGGAGGAGCGTCTCTGCCTGGGTAGGGAAGCAGCGACGATCCTATCGCCTGCCGATGGGCGACGATACGCTCGGCAACGAAGCCAAGGTCAAGGTCATCATGGAGTAGCAAATGCCCCCTCGCTTGAAGCCTTCCATTCTATTGATGCTGCTCGGTCCAGTAGTAGCTGCAGCCTCGCCCCCGACGCCGGCTCCGTTGGCTGCGTACATCCACGACGGCAGGTTCGATCCGGGCGACTACGGATGGCTTCGAGGGATGTTCGACGGCGCGAGCGCGGCCGACGTGTCTGCCTATCGGTCGATAGTTGACTGGCGACGGCGCTGCCGTGCCAGTGACATGGCGGAGACACGGGCCGATCTGGTTGCCCTCGGCGTCACCGCAGGTAGCTCACTGGATACCATCCCCTACCGCAGCCTTCTGTGCGATCAGGTTGCTACCCTGCCCGAACCTCTCGACCTGCATAACTGGACAGGCTTCAGCCACGATGTCTCGGTCGTGCGCCCCATCGCAGCTAGCTACCTCGCTGCGGTCGCAGCCGCGGAAGATGCCGCTGGATCGGACACCCCGAACTTGCAAGACGCACTGAGAGGCAGGGTTATCGGAGAGCAGACGCTGCGATCCGGAATCGAATCGGCAAGCGGTCCTGCGGCGATAAGCTCCTTTGCCCTCGACCTGACGGCACAACAGAGGGGCATACTCGCCGCGGAACTCGCAATCGCGCTCGCCACCCGTGACCACGCGAATACCGCATGGCTCAAGGGCTTGGTGGCGGCGCGAGGCTGGCCGAAGCGCAGCGAGGTCGGCGAGGCCGCGGCCAAGTCAGCGTGGCTCTTGGTACAGCATGCCGACGCCGATCCCGCCTTTCAGGTGCAAGCGTTGCGCGCCATGAAACCGCTCGTTGCGGCTGGCGACGCAGACCGTCGAAAATACGCCTACCTCTACGATCGGGTCATGCTGAAACTGACTGGTTTACAGCACTACGCCACCCAGCTGACCTGCCAAAGTGGCCGCTACGTTCCATTGCCTACAGAGGCGATGAGCAAGGTCGATGAGGAGCGCAAACAGGTCGGACTGGAATCCTTGATCGATTATCAGGTGCGAATCCTGAAAAGTAATGGTGCCTGCAAGTAGGACCCGGCGCGCCCAACGTTGAAGAACGCAAGCTGCTGATCGGCCGGAGACTGACGGCGGCTGCCACGACCCAGAAGCGGACATTTGGGTCTGCATCTCGCCGTCTCAACTCCGGCCATTCGTTCAGCTGAGTATAA
>Ga0182231_1000344_pt1 | contig 10294 bp, 8 predicted proteins | sample G6R1MG_29_FD_129667 | JGI IMG/M metagenome (GOLD analysis project Ga0182231, IMG submission 129667) | Miscanthus phyllosphere microbial communities from Michigan, USA - G6R2_NF_07NOV2016_LD1 MG | ecosystem: Host-associated > Plants > Phyllosphere > Phylloplane/Leaf | place: USA: Michigan...
GACTTCTCGGGCGGCTGGCGCATGCGCGTGGCGCTCGCCGCCGTGCTGTTCTCCGAGCCCGACCTGCTGCTTCTCGACGAGCCGACCAACTATCTCGACATCGAAGGCACCATCTGGCTCTACGACTATCTCGAACGCTATCCGCGCACGGCCGTGATCATCTCCCACGACCGGGATCTGCTGGACGAGTGCGTCGACCACATCCTCCACCTCGACCGGGGCAAGCTCAGCATCTACCGGGGCGGCTACACGTCCTTCGCCCGTCAGGTCGCCGAGAAGCGCACGCTCCAGGCCAAGGCCAAGGTGAAGCAGGACGCCGAGCGGGCGCATCTCCAGAGCTTCGTCGATCGGTTCAAGGCGAAGGCCACGAAGGCGCGCCAGGCCCAGTCCCGCGTCAAGCGGCTCGCCAAGATGGAGATCATCGCCTCGGTGATCGAGGACGAGGTGCCGGCGTTCCGCCTGCCGAGTCCCGAGCGTCCGCTGTCGCCGCCCATCGTCGCCATGGAGCGGGTCCAGGCCGGATATCCCGACCGGATCGTCCTGTCGGGCCTCAACCTCTCCCTTGCTCCCGACGACCGGGTCGCCCTGCTGGGCGCCAACGGCAACGGCAAGTCCACCTTCTGCAAGCTCATCGGCGGGCGCCTGCCCCCCTTGAGCGGGGAGATGCGGCGCTCGGGGAAGATGGAGGTCGCCTACTTCGCCCAGCACCAGCTCGACGAGCTGCGCCCCGCCGAGAGCGCCTACGCCCATGTCCGCGACCTGATGCCGGACGTGCCGGAATCGAAGGCCCGCGCTGCCGCCGCCCGCCTCGGCTTCTCGGGCACGAAGTCGGAGACCCCGGTCTCGCAGCTCTCGGGCGGCGAGAAGGCCCGTCTGCTCATGGGGCTCGCGGCCTTCAAGGGGCCGCACCTGCTCATCCTCGACGAGCCAACGAACCACCTCGACATCGAGAGCCGGCAGGCGCTGGTGGAGGCGATCAACGACTACGAGGGTGCCGTGATCCTGGTGTCCCACGACCGTTTCCTCGTCGAGGCCTGCGCCGACCGGCTCTGGCTCGTCGCCAACGGCAGCGTGAAGGCCTTCGACGGCGACATGGACGATTACCGCCGCCTCGTCCTCGCCGGCCCCGAGCGGCCGGCGGAGAAGGAGGCGGTCGAAGCGGCCGGCGGCGTCAAGGCGGTGGAACGGCGCTCCAACGCCGAGCGCCGGGTGGCGCTGGCCCCCTTGCGCAAGAAGATCGAGGCGGTGGAGGCGCGCATGAAGAAGCTCGCCGAGGCCATGGCCAAGATCGACGCGGCCCTGGCCGACGGCACCGCGTTCCAGGCCAATGCCGCCAAGGCCGGCGAACTCGCCAAGATGCGCGCGGACGCCGCCGGCGCCCTCGAATCGGCCGAGGAGGAATGGCTCGATCTCAGCGGCGCCATCGAGGCGGCGGAAGCCTGAGGATCGACCGATCTGCGGCTCCGGCACCACACGTCCGGCGTGTTTGCGCCGCCCCGGGGGGTCCGGGCGCCGATCGGCAGCGGGAGCCATACGTTCGCCACATCGGCGGGCTTGAGGGTCGGGAACGGCGCTGCCTTAAGGGCGCGTTCACCGCGATGCGCGACCGTTCCGGCGCGGGCTCGCGGATCGGGGCGGCCTCGGGTTCTGGCACAGGTTGATCGGGCGGTGCCGCGCGAAGGCGCGGGCGCCCTGGGGGAGCGGGCTCATGACGGTTCTGACGCTGCGGGGATCGAAGGCGGGGCTGATCGGGGCCGCCCTCGTGGCGGCCGCGCTCGGTGGTTGCGAGACCTATGGCAATGCGGCCGCCCCCAAGCAGTTCGCCGTGCTCGAGACCGACACCACGGGCGCCACCAACGTCAACATCGCCTCGCTCAGCGAAGTGATCCAGCGCAACCCGAACGACGCCGCCGCCTACGTGACGCGTGGCGCCGCCTATGCCCGTTCGGGCCAGTTCAACGACGCCATCGGCGATTTCACCAAGGCGGTGCAGATCGATCCGAACTCGGCCTCCGCCTACAACAACCGCGCGCTGGCCAACCGCCAGATCGGCCGCAACGACGCCGCCCTCGGTGATTTCTCCAAGGCCATCGCGGCGGACCCGAATTACGGCCCGGCCTATATCGGCCGCGCCAACGTCCTGCGGGCGCAGGGCGACCTCGAAGGGGCCGGCAACGACCTCAATCAGGCGATCCGCCTGACGCCGGAATCGGCCGAGGCGTATCACGCTCGCGGCCTCGTGCGGCAGAAGCAGAACCAGAACACCCAGGCCATCGCCGATTTCGACGCCGCCATCGATCGCAATCCGTTCGTCGCCGCGCCCTACGCGGCCCGCGGCCAGAGCCTCATCGCCACGAACCAGTTCGACAAGGCCATCGAGGACTACAACGCGGCCCTCAACGTCAACAACAAGGACGCCACGTCCTGGGCGTATCGCGGGGTGGCCTACGAGAAGTCCAACCGCCGCAAGGAGGCGATGGAGAGCTACCAGCGCGCGGCGCAGCTCGATCCCGGCAATCCCATCGCCAAGCAGGGTCTCGGCCGCGTGCAGGGCGGCGTGGGGTCCCTCTTCAACTGAGGGCGATCTCCCCCTCGATCCCGGACTCCCCTTCGGTTCGAAGCGATCGGGGGAGTTCCGATGGCCGAGGGAGCTTTGGCCGCCCGAGGGTGGGCATCGTTCGCAGAACGACGGCGTCGGATTCTTGCGGTGGGGCGAGAGCCCGGCAGGATCATCCCACCCACGGGAGTTCCCCGATGCTGCTACGCCTCGCCCTCGCCTGTCTCGTCCTCCCCGCCGCGCCGGCCCTCGCCGCCTTCCCGTGCGACGCCTTCTGGGGCGAGCGCAACGCCGTCTATGCCGAGGCCGGCTACTGCTTCCGGACGGCCCGCGGGATCAAGGCTTTCGGCCACGCCGATTGCCGCTACGACGACATCCGGGATGTCCCACTCTCCGCCCGCGACCGCGCCAAGGTCGCCGACATCGTGCGCGAGGAGCAGCGGAACGGCTGCCGCGACTGATCCGGGCTGCGCTCGATCGAGGCCGAGCCCGAACGGCAAGCCCGCGCGGCGCGAGCGAAACCCGCCTCCGCCATCACGAGGGGATGAGCGACGTCTGCCGCCGTCCCGGCTGCCCGGTCAGCCCTCGAAGGGCCGCGTCCGGCGGTGCTCGCCGACGATGCGGCGCACCGTGCCGGTGGCCGAGCGGTAGACCACCGTCTCCGTCTCGACGGATCCCGGCTTGAACCGAACGCCCTTCAGGAGGGCCCCGTCCGTCACGCCGGTGGCGGCCACGATGACGTCGCCGCGCGCCATGTCGTGGAGTTCGTATTTCCGGTTCGGATCGCTGATGCCCATCCGGGCCGCGCGCTCGCGCTTGTCGTGGCTGTCGAGGATGAGCCGCCCCTGCATGTGGCCGCCGATGCAGCGGAGCACCCCGGCGGCGATGACGCCCTCGGGTGCGGCGCCGATGCCGAGGTAGATGTCGGCCCCGGTCTCGTCCGGACTCGTGGTGTGGATGATGGCGGCGATGTCGCCGTCCGAGATGAGGCGGATGCCGGCCCCCGTCGCCCGCACGGCGGCCACCAGGGCCATGTGGCGCGGGCGGTCGAGGATGATGGCGGTGATCTGGGCCGGGTCGATGCCCTTGTGGCGCGCGAGCGCGGCGATGTTGTCGGCCGGGCTCGCGTCGAGATCGACGAGGCCCGCCGGGTAGCCGGGACCGATGGCGATCTTCTGCATGTAGACGTCCGGCGCCGCAAGCAGCGAGCCGGCTTCGGCGAGCGCCATCACCGCGATGGCGCCCGGCATGTCCTTGGCGCACAGGGTGGTGCCCTCGAGGGGGTCGACGGCGATGTCGACCTTCGGGCCGGCCCCCGTGCCGAGCCGTTCGCCGATGTAGAGCATCGGCGCTTCGTCGCGCTCGCCCTCGCCGATCACCACGGTGCCGTCGATGGGCAGGGTGTTCAGTTCGGCCCGCATGGCGTCGACGGCGGCCTGATCCGCCTCGCGCTCCTTGCCCTGACCGCGCAGGTGGGCGGCGGCGATGGCGGCGCGCTCCGTCACCCGGGCCAGTTCCAGGGCCAGGGTCCGGTCGACCGTGCCGCTGGGGGTTGCCTTGCCGTACGCCATGGACCTGTCCGCGCCTCTCGCCGTTCGTGCGTTCTCTATGAACTAAAGTTCGAGAAACACTACCATTCCGGGAGACTTCCGCACGCGTTCCAGCGAAATCTTGCGCCGCGTGCCTATTCCCGTTCGATCCGGATCAGCTGGGGGGCCTCCGCCAGCAACCCGTCGGCCGCGATGGCGTCGAGGGCCGCGCGGATGGTTCCTTCCGTCGCCGCGTAGGTGATCAGCACCAGGGGGACGGGCTGGCCCGATCGGCCGTGCGGGTCCTTCGAGGCGGCGCTCTCCGAGCGCCGCTGGAGGATGCTCTCGATGGAGATGTCGCGCTCCGCCATGCGGGTGGCGACGCCGGCGGCGACGCCCGGACGGTCGTGGACCGTGAGGCGGATGTAGTAGCCGCCCTCGTGACGTTGCATGGCGACGCGCTGCGACGGGCCGAGGGTCGCGTGGGGCCGCCCGAAGGTCGGTCGGCTCACGTTCGCCGCGATGTCGGTGATGTCGGAGACCACCGCCGAGGCCGTGGCCTCGCCGCCGGCCCCGGGGCCGATGAGGGTGAGTTCGCCCACCGCGTCGGCGTCGATGGTGACCGCGTTGGTGACTCCCATCACCTGGGCGATGGCGGAGGATTTCGGCACCATGGTCGGGTGGACGCGCTGCTCGATGCCGCCCTCGGCCACCTGCGCGACGCCCAAGAGCTTGATGCGGTACCCCAGCTCCTCCGCCATGGTGAGGTCGAGGGGCTGGATCGCCGAGATGCCCTCCACCGACACGCCCTCCGCGTCGATCTCGACCCCGAAGGCGAGGCTCGTGAGGATGGCGAGCTTGTGCGCCGTGTCGAAACCCTCGACGTCGAAGGTCGGGTCGGCCTCGGCGTAGCCGAGGGCCTGGGCGTCCTTCAGGCAGGCCTCGAAGGTCAGGCCCTCGCGCTCCATCCGGGTGAGGATGTAGTTGCAGGTCCCGTTCATGATTCCGTAGACGCGCGACACGGTGTTGCCGGTGAGTCCCTCGCGCAGGGCCTTGATCACCGGGATGCCGCCGGCGACGGAGGCTTCGTAGGCGAGGCTCACGCCCCGCTCTTCCGCGAGCTTCGCCAGGGCGGCGCCGTGCCGGGCCAGCAGCGCCTTGTTGGCGGTGACCACGTGCTTGCCCGCCGCGAGGGCCGCCTCCACCGTCGCCTTGGCCGGCCCCTCGGCACCGCCGATGAGTTCGACCAAGCAGTCGATGTCCTGGCTGGCGGCGAGCGCCACGGGATCGTCGAACCAGGTCACGCCGGAGAGGTCGAGGCCCCTGTCACGGCCCCGGTCGCGCGACGACACGGCGGTGACCCGGACCTCGCGGCCGCTGGCGGCGGCGAGGGCCTCGGCCCGGCGGGCGACCATGCGGACCACGGCGGCACCCACGGTGCCGAGGCCGGCGACGCCGAGGCGGAGGCTCTGTTTCATCGCACGCGATCCGTCATCTTCCATGGGCCGTCCGGGGCAGGCCCGGCACGGGGCGACCGTCCACGGGTCGTTCCGTTCGCTCCGGTCGGGGAGCGGCGGGCTCTTCTGCAACGAATCCCAGGGGGGTGCAACAAATCCGCCGGCCGGGTTCAGCCTTCGCGCGCCCGATACCGCAGCGCCGTGAGGAGAAGGCCGCAGAGCACGCCGGCGTTGAGGACGTGCCAGAGGAAATGCGTGCCGAGGGGCAGGCTCGCGCACAGGGTCCGGTCGAGGGTCCGGAACGCCAGCGACAGGGCGAACAGGCCGGCGAGGGTGAGCAGGCCGGTGCCGGCGGCGTACCGGGCGGGGGTGGGGCCGCCCTGCCGTGGCACGAGGAGACCGGCTCCGACGCCGACGAGGGCCAGGATCGCCGGACCGTAGGCGAGGGATCCGTTGGTCGCGGCGGCCGGGGCGGGTCCGACGAGGGCCTCCAGCCCCGGCTCCAGGCCGAAGCCGAAGGCGGCGAACAGCAGGGTCACGGCGAGGGCCCGCCCAAGCCCGAGCCTGAAGAAACGCCGCATCGCCAGGAGGAAGTAGGCGTGGATGAACAGCGCGATGGGGATGACGTCGGCGAGCAGCGACCAGCGCACCGCCAGGGTGTGAAACAGGAACGAGCCGAGGCCGATCACGGCGACGAGGCCCGCGAGCGCCCGGACGGCTGGGTCGGGCCTCTGGGCCCGCCGCTCCCGCCAGGCGACGGCCACGGCGGCGATCAGGAAGGCGGCGTTCGACAACGCGTTGACGGGCTCGGACCAGAAGGCCCCGTCGGACCGCTCGCAATAGGCGCGGACGGGCGCGAACCACGTCTCATCCATGCCGGCGACCTCCCATCCCGTCCCCTCCCCGCACCCCCGACCCGCTTGCCACCGCTGCGCGAAGCCACGATGACGGGGCGCGCCGAGAGTTCAGGACACCCAGCCCCATGCGGATCGCCACCTGGAACGTCAATTCCATCAAGCAACGGGTCGGCCACCTCGTGGCGTTCCTGGAAGAGGCCAAGCCCGACGTGGTCTGCCTGCAGGAGCTGAAATGCCAGGACGAGGCGTTTCCCCGTGCCGAGATCGAGGCGGCGGGCTATGCCGTCGAGACCCTCGGCCAGAAGGCCTACAACGGCGTCGCGCTGCTGGTGCGGGCACCCCTCACGCTCGGGGAGGTCCGGCGCGGCCTGCCGGGCGACGAGGCCGACGAGCAGGCCCGCTACATCGAAGGCCTGATCTCGGGCGAGGACATGGCGCCCGTGCGCGTCGCCTCGATCTACCTTCCCAACGGCAACCCCGTCGACAGCCCGAAATACCCCTACAAGCTCGCCTTCCTGGAGCGCCTGCGCCGGCATGCCCGCACGCTTCTCGACCGCGAGGAAGCCCTGGTGCTCGCCGGCGACTACAACGTGATCCCCGAGCCCGAGGACGCGTCCGATCCGGAGGCCTGGGTGAACGACGCCCTGTTCCTGCCCCGGACCCGGGCGGCCTTCCGGGCGCTCCTCGCCGAGGGGTTCACCGAAGCCCTGCGCGCCTGCGACCCGAAGCCCGGCCTCTACACGTTCTGGGACTATCAGGCCGGCGCCTGGAACCGGAACGCCGGCATCCGGATCGACCACCTCCTGCTCTCGCCCCAGGCCGCCGACCGTCTCGTCTCGGCCTCGGTGCAGAAGCACCTGCGGGGGCTGGAGAAGCCGTCCGACCACGTCCCGGTCACGGTGGAGCTCGCCTGACGCGGGGGCTCTTCCTGCGGTGTGCCGCTGAACCAAGCCGGCCGTGGCGGGTTGGCCCGCCGTCCCCTCCCGATAGGAGCCTCAACACGTGAAACTCTACGGCACCGGCTATTCCCCTTACGTCCGCAAGGTCCTCGTGGCCCTGGCCGAGAAGGGGGAGAGCGCCGAGCACATCCCGCTGTTCTTCCACGACCCCGATCCGGCCTTCCAGGCCGCGAGCCCGTTGGGCAAGATTCCGGCCATCGATGACGACGGCTTCCTGCTCGCCGATTCCTCCGCGATCCTGCAGTACATCGAGGCGAAGCATCCGAGCCCGGCCCTGGTTCCGACGGAAGCCAAGGCGCGCGGCCGGGCGATCTGGTTCGACAAGTTCGGCGACACCGAGATGTTTCCGGTGATCATCGTCCCGTTCGTCGAACGGATGGTGAAGCCCAACCTCCAGGGCAAGCCGGGCGACGAGGCCGCCGTCGCCCAGGCGCTGAACGAGAAGTTTCCCAAGATCTACGACTACCTCGAGTCGCAGATCGACGGACCGTACCTCGTCGGGGACGCCTTCAGCATCGCCGACATCTCCGTGGCGACGTGCTTCCACAATCTGCATCTGGCCGGCGAGAAGGTCGATGCCGGCCGCTGGCCCAAGCTCGCCCGCTACGTCGCCGCGACCCTGGAGCGCCCGTCCTTCGTCACGGCCCTCGCCGCGCGCACGAACCCGTAGGTCCGACGGGCCGACGCTGGGGCCGTCTCAGCGTCGGCGCCGGGCCGATCCGGTCGCCTGGGCCTGCGCCTGAAGGGCCTGGGCCTGCGCGGCTGCGCGATCGTCCTCGCTCGCCGCCGTCCACGCCTTGTCGTAGAGGGCGACGATCCAGTCGTCCTTGCGGCCCTGCGCGGCCTCGCGGGCCAGCGACAGCCACATCAGGCCACGGGCGCGCTGCTTCGGCACGCCCTGGCCATTGATGAGGAGCTCGCCGAGGAGCGCCTGCGCCGGAGCGTGGCCCTTCTCGGCGGCGAGGTTGAACCAGCGCGCGGCCTGGCGCGGATCGGCTTCGACGCCGGTGCCGTCGAGGTAGAGCCGGGCGAGGTTGTACTGCGCGTTCGGGTCGCCGAAATACGACGCCGCGTAGTTGAACATGTCGTAGGCGCGCTCCGGGTTGGGGCGTACGTAGGTGCCCTTGATCCCGTCGAGGAAGTAGGCGCCGAGGGCCGTGAAGGCGCTGGCCATCACGCCCGAGTTCTGGGCGTCCGGGCCGTCGTCGGTGGTGTCGTCGGCGATGCGGGAGAAGAACTCGAACGCCTTGAGGTCGTCGTGGGGCACCCCGTCGCCCTCCGCGTACATGCGGCCGAGCTTCCACAGGGCGAGGGCATGGCCCTGCCCGGCGGCGTATTCGAGGGCACGCGCGGCGCCCTCCTTGTCGCCGGCGTTGTAGTCGCGAACCCCGGAGCGCAGGGCCTCGCGGGCCGTGCGGTAGCCCGTCGGCGGCACGGGCGTGCGCGCGGTGGCGTCGAGGGCCTCCGCCCCGACCCCGCCGAAGAGCAGGAGGCCCGTCGCGAGGGCCAGGCGCAGCCGCCCGCGCCGGGGCCGATCCGAACCGGCCCGGACCGGCCGCGCGGGGCGACCGAGGGCAGTCCTAGATGTCGGCATAGGTGTGCGTCTCCTCGGCACCGCCCGGATGGGTCACGGCGCCGTCCACGGCGGGGCCGACGGTCTGCATGTACTTCCACAGGTAGCCGGAGGTCGCCGAGTTCGTGCGCGGCGTCCAGGCGGCCCGGCGCGTGGCGAACTCCGCATCGCTCACGGCGACGTCGAGGGTGCCCTTGATGGCGTCGAGGGTGATGACGTCGCCGTCCCGGAGCAACCCGATGGGACCGCCGATGGCGGCCTCCGGCCCGACATGGCCGACGCAGAAGCCGCGCGTCGCGCCCGAGAAGCGGCCGTCGGTGATGAGCGCGACCTTGTCGCCCATGCCCTGGCCGTAGAGGGCGGCGGTGGTGGACAGCATCTCGCGCATGCCGGGACCGCCCTTCGGTCCCTCGTAGCGGATGACGAGAACCTCGCCCTCCTTGTAGGTGCGCTTCTGGACCGCCTCGAAGCAGGCCTCCTCGCCGTCGAACACCCGGGCGGGGCCGGTGAAGACCTGGGCGGACGCCGGCATGCCCGCGACCTTCACGATGGCGCCCTCCGGCGCGAGGTTACCGCGCAGGCCGACGACGCCGCCCGTGGGGGTGAGCGGCGTGTTGGCGGCCCGGACCACGTCCTGGTCGGGGTTCCAGGCCACCCGCTCCATGTTCTCGGCCATGGTGCGGCCGGTGACGGTCATGCAGTCGCCGTGCATGAAGCCGTGGTCGAGGAGCGTCTTCATGAGGAGCGGGATGCCGCCGACCTCGAACATGTCCTTGGCGACGTAGCGGCCGCCCGGCTTCAGGTCGGCGATGTAGGGCGTGCGCTTGAAGATCTCGGCGACGTCGAACAGGTCGAACTTGATGCCGCATTCGTGCGCGATGGCCGGCAGGTGCAGGGCCGCGTTGGTGGAGCCGCCCGACGCCGCGACGGCGGCCGCCGCGTTCTCGAGGCTCTTTCGGGTGACGATGTCGCGCGGGCGGATGTTCCTGGCGATGAGCTCCATCACCTTCTCGCCCGCCGTCATGCAGAATCTGTCGCGGATCTCGTAAGGGGCCGGGGCGCCGGCCGAGTAGGGCAGCGCGAGGCCCATGGCCTCGGAGACCGTCGCCATGGTGTTGGCGGTGAACTGGGCGCCGCAGGCCCCGGCCGACGGGCAGGCGACCTGCTCCAGCTCGTCGAGGTCGTCGAGGCTCATGTCGCCGACCGCGACCTTGCCCACGGCCTCGAACAGATCCTGCACGGTGACGGGCCGGCCCCGGAACGAGCCGGGCAGGATCGAGCCGCCGTAGATGAAGATCGACGGCACGTTGAGGCGCACCATGGCCATCATCATGCCGGGCAGGGACTTATCGCAGCCGGCCA
>Ga0182231_1000345_pt1 | contig 10281 bp, 18 predicted proteins | sample G6R1MG_29_FD_129667 | JGI IMG/M metagenome (GOLD analysis project Ga0182231, IMG submission 129667) | Miscanthus phyllosphere microbial communities from Michigan, USA - G6R2_NF_07NOV2016_LD1 MG | ecosystem: Host-associated > Plants > Phyllosphere > Phylloplane/Leaf | place: USA: Michigan...
AGGGCCATGCCAACGAGGTCGCCACCGACGTGTCGATGATGACCCGCTCCGGGGTCGAGCGCATCATCCGCTACGCGTTCGCGCTGGCGCGCTCACGCCCACGCAAACGGCTCACCGTGGTGACCAAGTCGAACGCCCAGCGCTACGCCATGGTGATGTGGGACGAGATCGCCGCCGAGGTCGCGGCCGAGTTCCCGGATGTAACCTGGGACAAGATGCTGGTCGACGCCATGACCATGCGGATGGTGAGCAAGCCCGAAACCCTCGACACGATCGTGGCGACGAACCTGCACGCCGACATCCTGTCGGACCTCGCGGCGGCGCTGGCCGGGTCGCTGGGCATCGCGCCCACCGCGAACATCAACCCGGAGCGCCGGTTTCCCTCGATGTTCGAGCCGATCCACGGCTCGGCCTTCGACATCACCGGCAAGGGCATCGCCAATCCGGTCGGCACCTTCTGGACCGCCTGCCAGATGCTGGAGCATCTGGGCGAGAAGCCCGCCGCCGACCGTCTGATGCGCGCGGTCGAGCGCGTCACCGCCGATCCCGGCCTGCACACCCCCGATCTCGGCGGCACGGCAACCACCCGCGCGGTCACGGATGCGGTGATCGCGGCGATCCGGGGCGACAACGGCTGACGCGCCGCCCCGGGCGGCCCGATCCGGAGTTCCCCCGGCGGGCCCGGGAGGGTAAGACCGACCTCCGATCGCGGCGGCGAGCCCGCACAAGAAAGAAACTCCCGGGACCCGTCAGATGAGCATCCCCGACCGGCGCGTCCGCCCCCTGTTCGACGAGGCGGCAATCGCCAAGCGCAACACCGAGCTGGCCCAGGAGATCCTGTCGGCGAACCCGGAGAACCTCTTGGTCGTCGCGGTGCTCAAGGGCAGCTTCATGTTCGCCGCCGACCTGCTGCGGGCGCTGCACCGGGTCGGGCTCTCGCCGCAGGTGGAGTTTGTGCACCTGTCGAGCTACCGCACCGGCACCGTCTCCACCGGCCAGGTCGAGATCCTGCGCGACGTCCAGAGCGAGGTGCGCGGGCGGGACGTGCTCCTGGTGGACGACATCCTGGAATCCGGCCGCACCGTGGTGTTCGCCAAGGATCTTCTCATGGCCCGGGGCGCCAAGCGGGTGCTGACCGCGGTGCTGCTCGAGAAGCCGGGCAAGCGCGCCGTGACGATCGACGCCGATTTCGTCGGCTTCACCTGCCCGGACGTGTTCGTGGTCGGCTACGGGATGGATGCGGCCCACGCCTTCCGCCAATTGCCCTTCGTGGGCGTGGTCGATTTCGACAGTGGCGATCCGGACCTCTTCGACGAGGCCTGACACCCCTGCGATCCAGCGCGGCATTTTCGCCGCGCTACCCCGCGATGCGATTGTTTTCCCGTCTCGCGCCTTGACAGAGCAACGGTTCCGTTCGTGATCTGTTATCCATAAGCAGGCCTGAAGTCTCATCTTGTGAGACACCCTCGGAATCAGGCCCGGGATCAGGAACGTTTACGGAACCCCATGGCGCGCATCCTCCTCGTGGATGACGAAGAGACCGTCCGCGGCTTCCTCAAGCGGGGGCTGGAGATCGACGGCCATGCTGTCGTGACCGCCAATGACGGCAGCGACGGGCTCGACCGGCTCAACGAGGCCGATGGCGGGTTCGACCTGATGCTGACCGACATCCGCATGCCGCTCATGGACGGCATCGCCCTGGCGCTGGCCGCCAAGCGCGATTTCCCGGAGCTGACCATCCTGCTGATGACCGGCTTCGCCGACCAGCGGGAGCGCGCCCGCGGGCTCGATGCGATCGTCACCGACGTGCTGACCAAGCCGTTCTCGCTGGCGGACCTGCGCGCCACCGTGAGGCGGGCGCTCGCCGCCTGAGGCGGGTCCCTCCGTTTCATCGACGAGCTGCGAATGATGATTTTATCCGTCTTTAAACATCCGCTTTAGCCACCGCTTCACGAAAGCGTGGCAGTTTCATCCGGCGAATTCCGATCAGGCCGGGCACGATACCGTGATGGACCGTCGAGACAGGGACGCCGCCGACGCGGATTGGGACGAGGGCTGGGACGAGCCGCGGCGCCCCCGCAGGAGCCTGTTCGCGCGGATCTTCGGGCTCGTGAAGCTCGCGGTCTTCGCGCTGCCCGTGGCGATGTTTCTCTACGGCAGCTTCGCGGATTGCGGCACGCGCCCCGCCACCACGGGCTGGCTCGGGCTCGTCGGCGCGGGGGCCTGCGCGCGCAACGAGATGATCGGCAACGTCCTCTCGATGCAGGACAACTTCGCCCTCCTGAAGCGGCTGATCGATTGAGGCCACAGGGCGAAGAGCCCGCCGCCCCCACCCTTGCGAGCCTCCCATGTCCAGCCGTCCCCTCACCCCATCGCCCTCCGGTAGCGTCCCCGACGCGGTCGAAGAGGCCCAATTCCATGCGCGCATGGCGCGGCTCGGCACCGAGCCGGTGAGCCGGCGCGACCGCCGGCGGGGCCCGCAGACCTTCGGCCGGGGCGGTTTTCGCCTGGGTTGGAAGGGCTGGCTTGTCATCGATGCCCTGGTCGTGCTGCTGGTCGTGGCCGCGGTGGTCGCTTGGCCACCAATCCGGGCCTGCCGGCACCAAGACAAGACGACCGGCTTCTACGCCGGCGACGCGGTCGACAAGTGCATCCGCCGGGGCATTGCCGAGCGCATGGACCGGGCCGACCAGCGCCTGAAGGCCCTAGTGCGCGGCTCGGGGCGATAGCCGATTCCACACGGTAGATTCCGGATCCTAGCCCGGGTCGGCTTGAGCGGTGGCACCGCGACTGGTAGCACGTGTGTCGCGGGCCGGTGTAGCACAGCGGTAGTGCAGCGGTTTTGTAAACCGAAGGTCGGGAGTTCGATCCTCTCCACCGGCACCACACCTCCCGTCCCTTTGGGCCTCCAATCGGGGCCGGGCGCGTAGTCCTTTTCCGGACAATCCATTGGGTTCCGCTCCGACTGAGCGTGAGCCGACTGGGTCCTGGGCTGCGCGGGTCGGAATGTGCCGCCCATGCTCAGCGTCCATTCAGCCGCCCCGGGCGAGGTTGACTTACGGCCAAGCTCGAACAAGTATTTCTGGATTGTAACTGGCGTCTTTGTCAATAATCTACGGCAAAGCTCGCAAATTACGACATTAAGATTTGATGAATACGAAGTTCAGAACCGATTAAATCCGTCGCGCCTACCAGCGCCACCGGAAGGCGATGTAGCACGTCTCCGTCGCAACCGATCGCGAGATCGGAGCGGCGGATCGCAGACCCCGTCGGGGCCGCATCGCCGCTGGTCGGGACGTGATCATGACCCAGGGCAAGGACGAGCGGGCGGTGACGCGCCGCGCCGGTGATGCGGACGGAGGCGGGTTGATGCCCGCGAACGATACCGCCCCCCTGCCTGACGGTGCAGCCGCAGGCTCCGCGCCCGGGCGCCGGGCAATCAGCGACGCGGATCGCGCCCGGATCGGCCGCGGCCTGCGCCTGCATTACGCCGATGTTCTGGCCCTGCCGATCCCGGAGCGGCTCCGGACGCTGATCGACGACCTCGCCGCATGCTCCGACACGGAGGCCTCGCGATGACCATGACCCTGCAAGCCGCTCCCGCCGGCAACCATTCCGGCTCGCCGACGCACGGGGTCGATGCCGAGATGCGCGATCTCCTGCTCGGGTCGATTCCGGCCCTGCGGGCCTTCGCGTTCTCGCTCACCTACGATCTCGACCGCTCCGACGACCTCGTGCAGGACACGCTGGTGCGCGCCTGGGTCAATGCGGGCAGCTTCCGCCGGGGGACCAACCTCACGGCCTGGCTGTTCACGATCCTGCGCAACCTGTTCTACTCGGAGCAGCGCAAGCGGAAGCGCGAGGTGGAAGACGCCGACGGCGTGATGGCCGGCAAGCTGACCTCCTTGCCCGAGCAGGAGGTGCGGATGGAGATGGCGCAGTTTCAGACTGCCCTGAACCGGCTGCCCCATGCCCAACGCGAGGCGCTGGTTCTGGTGGGGGCCCAGAGCTTCACCTACGAGGAGGCGGCCGCGATCTGCGGCGTCGCGGTGGGGACGATCAAGAGCCGGGTCAGCCGCGCGCGGATGCGCCTGATCGAGGTGCTGGGCCTGGAGGGGCCGGACGACATCGGCGCTGACGCCCGCACCCGCGCGGCGCTGGGCGGCGGCTGACCCCACTCACTTGATCAACTTGACGGCCTCGCGGAAGCACGGGTGCCGGGCGGTGCCGAGCCACTCGAACACCACCATCTCAGTTGTGACGATCTCGGCCCCGTGGGCGGCCATCCGGGCGAGGCCGGCATCGCGATTCTCGGTTCGGCGCGAACCCACGGCATCGGCGACCACGTAGGCGCGCTGCCCGACCTCCCGGAGCCCGAGCACTGTCTGCAGCACGCAGATATGCGCTTCACAGCCGGCGACCACGAGGTCGCGGCCCCCGAGCCGGTCGAGGAAGCCCGGTGCCTGGACGGCACCGAAGCTCATCTTGGCGAAGGCCGCCCCGGGCTCCGGGGCAAGCTCCGGCACGGTCGGGCCGAGGCCGCCGGCATTCTGCTCGGTGAACAGGGCCGGCACGTCGAGGAGCCTCGCTGCCGCCACGAGGCGGTTCGTGTTGGCAATCACCCCCGCGCCGTCGGCGATGGCCGGCATGAGCCGGACTTGAATGTCGATGACCAGGAGGAGCGCCCGGGCGGGATCGATCAGGGGCATCGGTCGCTCAAATCCGGCGGGCTTGCCCCGTGAGTGGGGCGGCCCATCCTCATCCCTTTGGTATCCAATGGAACCGGCCACACCGGCATGCCAGGGACGCGTACTGGGCACGCCGCCGCGCCCCGCTCGGGCGTCCCCCGCGTCCCCGGTGGAACGATCCGCAGAAGAACGTCTGACGCATCATCCCGGGCGTCGAACCGGGGCGCTGCTCCAGCCTCGTGGTTTGAAATCATCCCGACAGCTGGAGACCACCTTTCGGGCTGACACGCGCGCAGTTCCCGACCGCGTTACGATCGGTCCCGGCTCCATGCCTCTGTTCCAACGCGCTTCGCCGAACCGGTATTCGCTTTGGCGGAGACCGTTACAGGGTGGGGCGAGGATTGCAGGCTTGGGGCTTCCGATCAGGACGATGATCTGGCCAAAAGCCGCTTTTTTGGTGAGCCTTCGTGTCACGCCGGTCTGACCGGGATGTCCTGACGGATGAGCAATGGGAGCGCCTGGCGCCGCTGACGCCCTGCGGCTGCAGCCAACGGGACAGCGGGCTGCAGGCGATCGCCTCCATCAACATCCGCCCGGAGCCCGCCGAGAAGAACGCCTGCAGCAGCATCTCGGGAGGTATCGAGGGCCGGCCCAGGCCCGAGTACAGCGCCTGAAAACGCGCGGTTAGCCCGGCCAGCGCCTCAATAAGCTAGAATCCGGAACGGCCGCCGTGGGTGGTCGGTCGGCCCGCGCGCCTTGAGACGCGCGGAGCGGCACAGGTTGGCCGGCTGCGCTCACCCAACCTGCTCCGGAGGCCAAGCTACCCATCGAGCGGCGCCTGAGCTGACCGGTCTGTCGGACCAGTCCGATCGGAGGACCGATGCCTGCCCGCAAATACAGCGCCAGGGCCTGCACCGCATGGACTTGCCAATCCGGGGGCATACCCCTCCCAATCCCGGTCGGCCGGCTCAATCGGCCCGGTCCGCTCCGATCGATCTTGCGCGGCGCCGCGCAAATGCCCCGGCGTTTAATCCGTCGCGCGGCGTGCGACGCGGCACGTCACGGCGGCGCGCGAAGCCCCATCTAGGTCTCGTACAAGAAAAACAGAGCCGAAAGACGGATCTGTAGTTTGTAGGAGCTAAGTTTTACCCATGAAGACCCGTATCGCTGCCGTCGTCACTTCGCTTGTCCTTGGCGTCGCCTCGATCTCGTCCGCCATGGCATCAAACGGTGCGCGCTGGACCGGCTATACCCCCTATGAGGTCGAGACCACTGGGGCACTGGGGCTCGGCGTCCATGACACCCCAACCTACGATCGCTGCCCGATGAGTTCGGCGGCGGAAGGCAATGCGGACCAGCAGACCCGCCCCGTGAAGCAGTACGGCCAGACCACCGGCGGCTACCGTTGCTGATCTGCGCAGCAGGCATCCCCGCATGGCGCTGAAAGTCTTTTCCTACGCGATGATCGCGGTCTTCGTCGGCGGCCTCATGATGACCCTTCTCGGGTCCGCCAGTATGTTACTGGGCTTGTAGCGTCGGGGCTTGGGCTCTCGACGGATCGGATCGACCGGCGGCGGGGTGCGAGCCCCGCCGTTTTTATGGCATGGCGAAACCACACCGCGACCTGATCGCGCGCCATTCACCATCAGGTTGATGAACGACCCAACCAGAACGGGTTCAGGGCACCGGCTCCATTCTCCTGGCATCCGGTCCGGACAAGCGGGCCGACGGTTTCAGGAGGTCGTGTCATGGTGCGCTTCAAGACCCTCGGGATGGCCGCATGGCTTGCGGCAGGGCTCGCCACCGCCACGGCGGCGCAGGCGGCGCCGTTCGGCTACGGCCCGCCCAGCGGGTCCGGGCTGATCGAACGCGTCGCTGGCGGCTGCGGCCCGGGCTTCCATCCGAATCCGTGGGGCCATTGCCGCCCCAACGATCGTGGGTGGGGCTATGGCGGCCCCCGTGGCCCCTATGGAGGTCGCCCGGGTTACGGTTATGGTGGCGGCTACGAGCGCGGCCCCGGCGGCTACGACGGCCCGCGCCGTTTCTACGGTGGGTGGTAACGCCCACGCACGGTCGTGATCGGCCGGTCACGACAGCCGCGACTGAACTGTCAGGGCTCCCGGCGGTTCTCCCGCCGGAGGCTTCCATGTCAGATTTGTCCCAAGAGCCGAAGCGCGTGAATGTCGAGGATCCCAGTTCGGCAGCGTACTGGGCGCGCCGCCTTCAGGTGCCGGTCGAGGATGTGACAGCGGCCGTGCGTGCGGTCGGAGACGAACCGGCAGCGGTCGCGGCGCATCTCGATCGCCCCTGGCCTTACGACGGCAGCGGGATCGTATAGCTTCAGGCCTGCCCGCGCGCTCAACGCGCGAACAGGACCACCGCCCTTGCTGGCACCACCACAACCAAAGGGCGAATTACTGCGGAATTATCATATCTAGAATAGAATTATCAGTCGAATGGTCAGGCTGATACGCAGTATTTGCAGCTGTGTGCGCTGCAGTAATTGCGACATGCTCCACACGGGCTCCGTGCAGAGCATGCTTTGATGATTGATGAATTTTCGGACGATCTGGCGAACGACCCCGAGCCGGGATCCGATCAGGCTCAGGAGGCCAATGGCGTCGCCTTTCTGCTCGCCAGCGCGGCCTACCTGGCCCTGGCGGACGCCTATCTGCGCCGGGAAGGTCCGAACGGCCTGACCGTGATGGACGAGATCGAGGGGCGGATCGAGGAGGCCCTTCAGAGCTTCGTGACGGAAACCTCTTACGACGAGGCGCGGCCCGACATCCTGGCGCACGCGACGGCTAAGATCCGCGCGTTGCTCGACGCGGGACGCTCGATGTCGCCGGGACCCGGCTCCCTCCAGTGAAGCAGCACGCGCGCCGGGAAGGAGCGGACGGCGAACGTCCCACTTCCCGGCCCCTGCTCCACCATCGGCGCTACTGACGCGGGCCGGGCGGCTGAGGCGACGCCCCCGGCTGGCGCGGCGCCTGCGGGCTCGGATCCTGCGGCGCAGGCTGGGGCTGCTGCGGCGCGGGATTGGACCCCGTTTGGTCGGTCTGCAGCGTCTGGTTCGCCTTGGTCTGGATCTGATCGGCGGTCTGCTGGCTGATGACGCCGTAGGAGACCGCGGCCGCGAGGGCGACGGCGATGACCGCCCCGATGATCGTCTTGGTGAGCTTCGGGGGCATCAGGACCTCCTCTCCGTCTCAGGTCGCCGGTCAGGCCGCTTCTTTGCGGGTGACGGCCAGGGCCCAGATCGTCGCCGGGATCCAGCCGATGATCGTCAGGTGGAGCAGGATGCACAGAAGGCCCTGAAGAACCTTCCCGCGCAGGAACATGGCAAGCCATGGCGCGAGGAAGCAGATGATGATCATGATCATGGGTTGAACGACTCCTTGCGGCTGACATAGGGAGCCGGGCCCGTTCAGGTAGACCTTTGCCGTGTGAGTCTCGAAGCGGCCGGCTGCTCGTCCGGGATCTGCGGTGGGGTGCATGAAGACCGACGGGAGCATCCGTCCGGGAGGGCGGGTCGGCAGCTACCATGCATGCACGAGGTGCCCCCCGGCCAGCACGATGACGGCCAGGGTCACGAGCGAGATGGCAACCTTCCTGACCGCCCCCGCCGCGCGTGAGGGCCGGCGCCGTCCGTCCGGCGTCCTGAGGACCCTGACCTTCGGATCCGTGAGATGCTGCGTCAGGCTCTCGGGCAGCGCACGCCGCGACGAACCAGATTTCGACCGATCCTTACGCATTCTGGTCCCTGATCACGAACGCTGTGCCGTCATCGGCGCCGCCATGACGCGTCGGCGCCAGCACCATTCAGACAGGTGGGCGCCGACTCTCGGAAAACGAGGATCCCTCGTCAAAGCGTCTGCGGATTGTCCTGGATCCGCCCTCTGCATGAGGGGCCAGCTTTACCCGACGGTCACCGCGCCATCGATCGGACTTACCGCGAGGACGCGCGGCCCCCGAACCTCGGGATCACGCTGCTCCCACGCGGACAGCGTGGCATTGGCCGCCTCGACGATCGCCCCCGGAGCGCCGCTGCCGATCTGGGGGCGGATCGCCTCGACGAGCCGCGCCAGGATCGTCTGCTCCTCCATCGGGCGGTTCGGCATCGTCGCCTGCCGGCAGAACCCTGCGTAGACGTTCTCGGCGATCACACGGGCGGCACGATCGGCGTCGGGTGTGTCGTGTGCCATCCTGGATCCCCTAAGAGCCCATCGCCGTAGGGCGCTTCATCTACCTAGCGCGGGGAGCGCCTGAAACAGCGGGCTCTACTCGTCATCCGTATCCGCCGGCGAACCGGGCGGCAGGGGGCCGTCATCGATGACGCCGGGATCGCCGTAGTTGAAGGGCGGCCCGTCGAAGCCGACGACGCCGTCGGGATTGTCCGGCGTCACGTTCGGATCGACCGGCCGGCTACCGTCGCGGCCGAGGCGCTTGTCGATCCGGTCCATCCGCTTGAGATCACGCTGAACGGGGACGTCCCGCGGATCCTGGGCCAGCGCCTCCGGCGAGACCGAGAGCGCCATCAAGGCGCCGAACGTCAGTAGCCGCATGTTGCCTAGACCTTCGCCGTCAGGTGCCCGGTGGCGCGCGCCGCGGATCGTTGCCGGCCTCCGATTTCCGAACCCACAGTGACGGTGATTGCTTGCCTGATCAACGTGAAGTGGCAGATGGATCGAGAATCCATACGGGATGCGGTGAAGACCGGCCCGTCAATCGATCGGGCAGCCTTCGGCCCGCTCCCGTCGGCGGCGCTCCGCGTTCTGCTGTGCCTGCTCCTGCCAGCTTTCCTCAGGCGGCGTGATTTCGACCTTGCCGAAGGCAGTCCCCAGGACTGCCGGCCCCTGTGTTTCGGTCGGCAGCGAACCCGTGGTCCGCGGATCTTCGCAGCCCAGGTCGAGCCGATCGCCCCCAGCCAGCGCCGCGGTCGCACACACGATCAGCATCGCAACGATCGCCAGGAATCTGTTCATGCGTGCGGTCACAGCATGCCGTCAAAGCGTCCGTTGACAGCGGGCGGAGCGTCGGATCGCGGACACCGGCAAGGCGTAGGGCCAAACGCTTAACGAAAAAGAGCCCGCCGCAGCTGGTGCCGAGCGGGCTCGAAGGGGTCGTCTTGGGAGGAAGGCCCTCGTACCGCAGGCATGTAAGCAACGGCATTAGCCATTGGGCATGGCTGGAGCGCGCCAAAAGCATGTAACCGCCCCGCTTGTACACGTCAGCGCAGCCATCGGGCCAATTCGCCTTCCTCCAGAGCAATGCGGCCGAAAGCGATGGCCACGATGGCCGCGTTGATGAGCACTATAGCCGTCTGGACGGCGGCTTGCCGGCGCGCAGCCCGCGCATCCTGCTGGCGGAAAGCAACCACTCGCCGGAAAGCCAAAGGGATTGCCTCTCGAAAATCAGCACCTGAGGCGAAATCACAATCGAATATGCAACTTCTGATTAGTATCGGCGAGCTATCGTTCTCCCGTGTTGCCGCACGGCGAGGCTTCCGATGTACCGCGCTCTGGCCTGCCTGACCGACGAGCACACCCCCTGGGTGGTCCCCCTGGCCGCCTGTGTCTGCTGGATCTCGTGC
>Ga0182231_1000347_pt1 | contig 10253 bp, 10 predicted proteins | sample G6R1MG_29_FD_129667 | JGI IMG/M metagenome (GOLD analysis project Ga0182231, IMG submission 129667) | Miscanthus phyllosphere microbial communities from Michigan, USA - G6R2_NF_07NOV2016_LD1 MG | ecosystem: Host-associated > Plants > Phyllosphere > Phylloplane/Leaf | place: USA: Michigan...
AGTTCATGGGCCTGATCGACGGCGCGTACGATGCCAAGGCCGAAGGCTTCATGCCCGGTGGCGCTTCGCTGCACAACTGCATGAGCGCGCACGGCCCCGATAATGTCACCGCCGAAAAGGCTATTGCCGCCGAGCTGAAACCGCACAGGATCGACAACACCATGGCCTTCATGTTCGAGACCGGCAAGGTCTTGCGCCCCAGTCGTCACGCGCTCGACTGCCCGCAACTGCAAACCGATTACGATGCCTGCTGGAAGGACATGGCCAGAACGTTTACCAGGGAGCCACGCTGATGAATACCGCGTTCAAGCGTCGTAGCTGGGTCGAATCTGCCAACGGGCATGCCGATTTCCCTTTGCAGAACCTGCCATTGGGCGTGTTCAGTCACGGCCAGACCGGCCCGCGTGGCGGAGTGGCGATAGGCGACAGGATTTTCGATCTGCACGCGGCAACAGAATCCGGGGTGTTTCAGGGACAGGCCGCCGACGTTGCCGACGTTGCCAGCCGCGACCAGCTCAATGATTTTCTTGCGCTGGGTGCCGCAGCGCGCCAGGCATTGCGCACCGCCTTGTTGCAGTTGCTCGATGAAGACAGCCCGCAGCGCGACAGGCTGCAGGGTATGGCCGGTTTGTTGCTGCCGATGAGCGAGTGCACGTTGCACATGCCCGCTCGGGTAGGTGATTACTCGGACTTCTACGTCGGTATTCATCATGCGCTGAATGTTGGCAAGCTGTTCCGCCCGGACAACCCGCTGCTGCCCAACTACAAATACGTGCCGATCGGCTATCACGGCAGAGCGTCGACCTTGTGTCCCTCGGGTACGGCTGTGCGGCGCCCCAGCGGACAAACCCTGGCGGCAGGTCAGGAGTCGCCCGTTTTCGGTCCCTGCCAACGCCTCGATTACGAACTGGAACTAGGGGTCTGGATCGGGCCGGGAAATGTCCAGGGCGAGGCCATCGGGATCGATCGGGCCGCCGAGCACATTGCCGGGTTCTGCCTGCTCAACGACTGGTCGGCGCGTGACATACAGGCATGGGAATACCAGCCACTGGGGCCATTTCTGTCGAAGAGCTTCGCCACCACGATTTCGCCCTGGGTGGTGACTGCCGAAGCCCTTGAACCGTTTCGTCGCGCCCAACCGCCGCGTCCGGACGGCGATCCGCAACCGTTGGCCTATCTGCTGGATGACCACGATCAGCAGGGTGGGGCGCTGGATATCGAGCTGGAAGTGCTGCTGCTGACTGCACGGATGAAAGCCGACGGGCTGGCGCCTCACCGGCTGGGTCTGAGCAACTCGCTGAACATGTACTGGACAGTGGCGCAGATGGTCGCGCATCACAGCGTCAACGGCTGCAGGTTGCAGCCGGGTGACCTGCTCGGCACCGGTACGTTGTCCGGTCCCGGAGAAGGTCAGTACGGCAGCCTGCTGGAGATGACCGCCGGCGGCAAACAACCGGTGACCCTACCCAACGGCGAAGTACGGATGTTCCTGCAAAGTGGCGACGAGGTGATTCTGCGTGCCCGTTGTCATCGCGACGGGTATGCCTCGATTGGCTTTGGTGAGTGCCGGGGCGTTGTGCTCGACTGAGAATACCGTGCTCGGCTCCTGCAACGTCAGCGGGTTATTTCGTACCAGCCAAGAAACATGTCCAGCGTCGATTCGACCACCGTGTGCTGCTCCTCGGGGGTAAGCAAGGCCGCACTGAACGTTACCTGCGGCCAGAACGCGAACGACTTGAGCAATGCATGCATCTGCGTCGCGGCAAAGGCCGGGTCGACCGGTTTCAGACGGCCGTCTTTCTGCGCGGCGCGAATCCAGGCACTGAAGGTTTCTTCTCGTTCATTGATACGCGCCATCCACACCTGAGCCCGCTCGGGGGAGTGAATGGTCGCGCCGACCACCACGCGGGCCAGGTCGAGAAAATGGCTGTTGGTCAGGTTGCGCATCTTGCCCCAGAGCAATTCCCGTAACTGCTCGCGCAAGCCGATTTGCGGATGAAAAACCACTTCGGCCTGCGGTGGGGCGCAGCTCCAGAGGCGCTGCAGCATCTCGGCGAACAGTTCTTCCTTGCTGGGGAAGTGGTTATACACCGTACGTTTGGAAACCTCGGCCCGCGCGGCGATCCGGTCCATGCTGGTGATCTCGAAGCCACGATCGCCGAATTCGGCGATAGCCGCCTGGACGATGGATTCGCGTTTCTGATCGGTGAGGCGCATGGGTTCGGTCATAGGTTCGCTTCAAACGTGCGTTTAGAGAAAATTACACTCAGCAGTTTACTTGTCGCCGAGGATCATGCAAGCTTAAAACTACACCGTGTAGTGTAAAACACTGTTACATATTTTCCCTCGGACATCCTGCAACAGGATCACGTACGAAGTATGCACGGCTGGAGCCTCAACCTGCCCCCAGGAGTCAGCGAACCATGGCCTCGACACATCAGAAAAAGGACTCTTCTACACTGCCTGTCTTGTCCCGTCACGAAGGGCGATACCGCAATCACGCCACCATGAAGCCGTCGAGTCTGCTTCGCACGCTCGGTATTTTCTGGGATCAGGCGTTCAACAAACCCAAGGACACACGCCCGGCAGGCGAAATTCCGGTACAGCCGCTGTCGCGTCAGCAATTGCTGGCGGCACCGAACAACACGGTGTATCGCCTGGGGCATTCGACCGTTCTGCTCAAACTGCGCGATCAGTTCTGGCTTACCGACCCCGTGTTTGCCGAACGTGCCTCGCCCGTGCAGTGGGCGGGCCCGCAGCGCTTTCATCAGCCGCCGATCAGCCTCGAAGAGTTGCCGCCGATCAAGGCGGTGATTCTTTCGCACAACCATTACGACCACCTGGATCGTATGGCTATCAAGGCGCTGACCGACAAGACCGAGCACTTTCTGGCACCGCTTGGCGTGGGTGATACGTTGATCGAATGGGGCGTGCCTGCGCACAAGGTGCGTCAGCTGGACTGGTGGCAGTCCACCGAAGTGGCGGGCATCGAGTTCGTCGCCACGCCTTCGCAGCATTTCTCGGGGCGTACGCTGCTCGACAGCAACCGCACGCTGTGGGCGTCCTGGGTGATGATCGATAGCGATCAGCGGATTTTCTTCAGTGGCGACAGCGGTTACTTCGATGGCTTCAAGACCATCGGCGAGCAATATGGGCCGTTTGACCTGACCCTGATGGAAACCGGCGCCTACAACGTCGAGTGGCCTGATGTGCACATGCAGCCCGAGCAGACGCTGCGGGCGCATCTGGACCTGCGCGGTCGCTGGTTGCTGCCGATCCACAACGGCACCTTCGACCTGTCGATGCATGCCTGGCACGAGCCGTTCGATCGCATTCTGGCCCTGGCCTGGGAGCAGAATGTCTTGATCACCACGCCGATGATGGGCCAGCCGTTTTATGTGCAGTACCCGTGTCGGGGTCTGACCTGGTGGTTGGGCGTGGATGAGGTGGTTGAGTCTGAAACCGCACAGACGGAGGGCGCAGAACCCTGCAACTGCCGTCGTCAGAACGCCTGAAAACCAACTCTGGTAACGATGAACTGATTTTTAAATAGCAGGGCCCAGATTTTGATTTGTCACCTGAGCACACGCCCGGCCTAATCGTGACCCTCGACAGGGAGGGTGAAGGTATGCAGATGCGTGGCTCGGTGGTTCAGAATATGGGGTTAATGATCAGTGTCATACTGGTGGCGCTCAACTTGCGTCCGTCGATGGCCGCTGTCGGTCCATTGTTGGTGGCGATTCGGCTGGACGTCCCGCTGGGTTTCGGGACGGCGTCGTTGCTGACCATGCTGCCGGTCATGGCCATGGGACTGGCAATGTTTTTCGGCATGGGCATCGCTCGCTACCTGGGGTCGTATCGCAGCATCATGCTTTCACTGGCGCTTATCGGTCTGGCAACCCTGGCGCGTCTGTTTCTGGATTCTGCTGCCGAACTGATTTTCAGCGCTGTGTTGGCGGGGCTGGGTATTGCCTTGATTCAGGCGCTGATGCCCGCGTTGATCAAATCGCGCTTCAAAGCCAATGTCTCCTTGTGCATGGGCTTGTATGTGACTGCGATCATGGGCGGGGCCGCGCTGGCCGCTTCATTCAGCCCCGTGGTGATGGGTAGCAGTGGCAGTTGGCGCTTCGGCCTGGCGGTCTGGTCACTACTGGCTCTTCTGGCAATGTGCTTCTGGTTTGCCCAGCGGCGCGTATTGCGCTCCGATGCGTCAACCACTGCAGGGCTCCGGCAGACTTTCTTCCACACGCCTCGGGCCTGGATGCTAGGGGTTTTCTTCGGCCTCGGCACTGCGTCCTATACCTGCGTGTTGGCCTGGCTGGCCCCGTATTATTTGGAGAACGGCTGGAGTGAGCAGAGTGCAGGGCTGCTGCTGGGTTTTCTGACCCTGATGGAGGTCGTATCGGGTCTGCTGGTGCCGGTGCTGGCCAACCGCAGTCGCGATAAGCGCGTGGCGCTGGTTGTGCTGCTGCTGTTGATGATGACCGGCTTCGCCGGGCTGATTTTGATGCCGCAGCAGTTGGGACTGCTGTGGGCATGCCTGCTGGGGTTGGGGATTGGCGGTCTTTTTCCGATGAGCCTGATCGTGTCCATGGATCATTTCGATGACCCACAGCAGGCGGGCAGCCTGACGGCATTCGTGCAGGGCGTGGGTTATCTGATCGCCAGCCTGTCGCCGCTGCTTGCCGGAGTGATTCGTGACCTGACGGGCAGCTTTGCGGGTGCATGGTGTTCACTGATGGCGTTGGTCGCGATCATGCTGTTGATGGTGGTGCGACTCGACCCCCGGCGTTATGCTGATCATCTGCGCGACGCACTCGGCGAACCTGTCATCACTGGCAGATAGGCGGCATGATCGCATTTTGATGCTATCTTGTGCGCGTTGACCTGACCGCCTGGTCACAGCGCCAGCGAGATACCTTGATGCTTAACAGTAATGCCCTGAGAAAGCTGGACATGCAGGACCTGATGGTCTTTGTCTCGGTGTATGAGCAGCGCAACCTGACCCTGGTCGCGGAAGCGTTGCATGTCAGCCAGTCGACGGTCAGTTACTGCCTGAAAAAGCTGCGGGCGAACTTCGAGGACGACCTTTTCATCTGCACCCGCAACGGCATGCGCCCGACCCGCAAGGCATTGGCCATGCACGACCATGTGCAGCAGATTCTCCGCTCGGTCAATCTGTGCCATGACGGCCTCGATCTGTTCGACCCGACTCGCACACAAACGACCTTCACGGTCTGTGCGCCGGAGTATTTCGAGCTGCTGGTATTGCCGCATTTGATGCGTGACTTCGCTGCCGCTGGTTTCTCGGTGACGGTCAATGTGCAAAAACTTGAGAAGCAGTTGCCTGCCGAGCAGTTGAACGACGGTCGTTTTGACCTCGCCCTGTGCTTCGGGCCTGGCTTTCACCGAGTCCCGGACAGTCTGATTTCGCAGGTGTTGATGGAGGATGATCTGGTTTGCGTCATGGACTCCAGGTTCGCGCCGCTCAGCGCCCTGATCGACATTCAAACCTTCGTCCAGCATCGTCATGTCTACCCGACGCCGTGGACGTCCGACACCAACATGGTGGATGGCTGGCTGCAGCGACAGGGTCTGGAGCGCAACATTGTCGCGCGGGCCAACAGCTATCGGGCGGCCTTGCAATTGCTGGAAGGCACCGATTTCATGCTGGTTCTGCCACGGCGTATTCAGACGCTGCTGGGTAATGAACCGTGGATTTCCGTATTCGAACTGCCACCTGACCTGCCTGGCTTCAGCCTGGACATGCTGTGGAGCGCCCAGACGGATCGAGACGAAGCCAGCGGCTGGCTGCGTGAACAAGTCGTGAAGGTGTGTGCCGAACGCGGCTTGCTCTGACGGGTTGTCAGTTGCCTGACTTGTCTTTCTGCGGGTCGGGTGAGGTGGCAGGTCGGGCCTGTTCGCCCTGCTGATTGAGCTGTTTGTTCTTCTCGCCCACCTTGCCGGCGTTTTCCGGTTTGTGATCGAGGTCTTCGCGTTTGGATTCATCTGCCATGACCGTATTCCTTTTTGTCGGGGGATATGGTTATTGGTCAGTGTGGCGGGTGCAAGATTCGATTTAAATGACGCGCGGTTCATTGCCCGGTGCTGTTAGCGTCGGACGCTGAACCGCGCACATCAATCAGCTCAACAGAGTGATCAAGTCTTTGGCCGCCTGCGCAGAGCTGGCCGGGTTCTGGCCAGTTACCAGCTTGCCATCGGTCAGCACGTAGACGCCCCAGTCGTCGCCCTTGGAATAGTCACCGCCCAGTTGCTTGAGCGTGTCTTCGACCAGAAAAGGCACGACATTGGTCAGGCCGACCGCTTCTTCTTCACTGTTGGTGAAGCCTGTGACACGGCGGTCCTTGACCAGCGGCTGGCCGTCCGGCGACTTTACGTGACGCAATACGCCAGGTGCGTGGCAGACCATCCCGTGTGGCTTGTCTGCCTTGGCAAAGGCCTCGATCAGCGCGATGGAGTCCTTGTCTTCAGCCAGGTCCCACAGCGGGCCGTGACCGCCCGGGTAGAACACGGCATCGAAATCGGCCGCATTGACGCCAGACAGAAGGCCCGTATTGGCGAGCGCTTTTTGCGCATCGGCATCTTTGGAGAAGCGCTTGGTGTCGTCGGTCTGAGCGTCAGGCTCATCGCTTTTCGGGTCCAGCGGTGGTTGACCGCCTTTCGGAGAGACCAGCGTAACGTCGGCACCGGCCTCTTTGAACGCGTAATACGGCGCGACGAACTCTTCGAGCCAGAAACCGGTTTTCTTGCCGGTGTCGCCCAGTTGGTCATGGGATGTCAAAACCATCAGGATTTTCATGTGCATGCTCGTCTTCGAAGGGGTGAGAGGGTGTAGACAGGCAAAAACCTCAAGTGTTGTGAGAATTTTTTACCACCGGAACGAGCAGAGCCGGATGTCGACACAATGACGTGCGTCGACATCCGGCCCTGTTTCACCGCTGCGTTTAAAAACGTCGGATGAGGATCATTGCTCCTTGGTCAGATCCACCAGCGGTTCTTTGCGCACTTCGGTCTCGCGACCGTCCTGAATGTGCTTGACCTGCCCAAGGGCTTTGTCGACAGCACCTTTGTCAGCCAGCAGACTGTAGCTGATCTGGAACTGGCGTTGCTCTTTCGGCGCAATGGTTGGCACCAGATTCAGCGGGCGCTGGAAGCGGCGGTTGTAGGAGAAGCTGGTCCCCGGTTCCAGTCCGGTGACGTAGCCCTGGCCTTTGGTGTCGGTGTTTTTCCACAGCGAGAACACCGGCAACTGCTTGGTATTGAAACCGACCGACACGCCCAGGCTGCCAGCCTTGTTGTGCAGCACGGTCAGCGTGTCACCCTTGGCATCGCCGTAGGGCACGATGTTGTAGACCGTCTCGTCGTAATCCGGCGTCGGTGCGCGGTAGGTCTGCCAGTCGTCCAGGTCACCCTTGGCTTTTTCATTGAACGGCGAGACCTGCTTGACCGGCGCTTCGAAACGCGCCCCCTGTTCGAGGAACGGCGTGCTGAAGTTGCTGTGGTACAGCGCCTGGTATTCTTTCGGATAGTCGCCATTGTTGGTCAGCGTATCGTTGAGCGAAAAGCTCGTGCTGCCTGGCTCGGTGACCAGTTCGGTCTGCACCGAGAAGTCGACCTTCTTGAACGCCTGCTCCTTCAATTCACCCTTGAGACGGATCGCGTAGGGCGGTTTTTCGTCGATCTGCAGTGTCACCTTGCTCGCCGGAATGTTGGCCGCACGGCCGTGCAGGGTCAGCAGCTCGCCGTTGTCCATGCCCGGGTGGCCCACCCACTCATAGCCGCAGCGGGTCACTAACTCGTTGAAACCTTCCAGCCAGCCCAGGCCGCCGCGGCCATTGAGCTCGATGAAGGCCGGATTGACCACGTCCTTGACCGGAGAATCCCAGCCCATGCGCACATCGCCGACTGATGCCTGCAGCACGTTCATGCCACGGGTCGGGACGACTGACAGCTTCATCGTGCCATTATCGATATCGATAATGCTCACGCCTTCCTGACGACCGCCATGCAGCGTACGCATCGTGACAGTGAACGGCTTGTCGGTCTTGACGCCCAGTTGCTGACTGGTGATCTGCTGATTCTGTGCAGCCTTGTCGGTGTCGAGCAGCACATAATCCCAGGCAAACACACTGGAAGCGGCTGTAAGAGCGCCGAGGCCTACGAGCAGAGGAAGGGATTTCATGGTGATGGTCCTTCTGTAATTATTGGAATTATGGTGTTGCATACCGTCTGAACAGCTATTTAACGCCGAGTTAAACGATTCAGCAATGGGCAGAGTCCAGGCACAGCGCTTTTAACCACGATGGCACTGACGACGCAGAGTGTGACGTCAGTGACAGAGCGAAGGAACCCAACGAAGTCGGGCCGCAAGCAGGAGCGGGGACGTTGCTCACGTTGGTCCCTCAAAGTGAGTCGCCGAGGGGCGAAAAGGTGACCTGAGTCGAACCTCAATCCGCCTGACAAAGAAAAACTGCTGTGTGACGCAGAGCGTCACGAACTGCATTCCCACGCGGAGCGTGAGGAACGAGAATCCGAGTCGAACCTGAATCCACCTGATACCACAGCCCCCTTCGTGAACAAGTTTGCTCCCACGGCCTCCGGCCAGCATCAAAAGCAGACTTGTGTATAACGATGAGCGCGGACGATGAGGAACGAGAGGTGCCTCGCCGAGTATAGCCAGGCACGTTAATCACCGGTCATCGAGATTCAGGTGACTGCCCCCGAACCTGATCGAGCCCAAGCCGCTCGGCTGCCGCCTCACCCAGCAACCGCTCGATCTGCGCATGCTCCCAACCGCTGAGCAAACTCACCGGATCAGTGCGCAGCCAGCTTTCGAACGAGCCTTCCCGACCCAGCGGACAGCGACATGCCCGACAGCGGGTCGGGCTGCCCTCGGTGACTTCCAGCGTCAGCAACCAGCCGTCAATCTCGACCTGTTGCAGCCCGAAGCCGGAGGATGTGCCGATAAGCTTCAGCGACCGAGTACCCATCGCAGCATCCCGCAGTTGCTGATACACCTCACGAGTCGTCAGAGCTTTCACAGGCGTCACTCAAATCCATTTTGCTGAGTAAAGCACGATTCCGAATCGTGCCGGTTAAAGCAGACGCTTCAAAACGTCGACGGCGCACCAAACAGGCTTTCGATCTCGGGCCGGGTCTGATTGATCGCACCCAACTGACGGATCAGTTCGGCCTGCCTGCTGCCACGCACACCTGCAGTGGTCATCAGCGCATCGCGCACGTAGGTGTAGACGCCGCTGACACCGAACGGCGTGATGTAGCGAACATGCTGGCTGATGCCTTGGGTGATCGTCTTGAAATGCTCGCTGGCGTAATAGGTTCTGCGCGTCCAGGCCGATTCGAATACCAACTCCATCATGACGATATTCAGGCGCGACTCTTCGACCTCATGATTAACGTCCGGCGCAGGCGGCGCAGGCTTGGCGTTATCGTAGGGTTGCGCAAGGTGCAGGCGCAGTTTCAGCACAGCCTCGGAACCGGCCATGTCACGGGCGAGCTGCTCAATGGCTTTGCGGGCTGCGGGCAGATCATCGCTGGCGAGATGAAAGTGCAGATGCATCTTGTCCAGTGTGGCGGTTTCGTTGGGGATCGGGTCAGGCAGGCGATCCACCAAGGTGCTGGAGCCGTCCGGTACGTCGTAGGCGATGGTTTCTTCGAACATATTCTGCTCGTCGGAGAACAGCAGGGCGCTGGCATCCTTGAATTGTTTCTGCGCTTCGGCGGACAGAAAGCCGATCTCCACACCACCATCCAGCACGTAGCCTGGCAAGGCCGTGACGCCCTCGATGACCGGCCACAGGTGGCCGTCCTTTTCGCGCGTCAGGTGATGCTGAACATACCATCCCAGGCCCTCAAGCCTGGCGCACAGCGGGCCATGAACGTCGCGCCAGTAGGTCGCGAACAGTTCATGGGGAACACCCGTCTTGCGCAGTACGGTGGTGTAGGAGTTGATGACGATGTTTTCATCGCGAGCGGCGTGGTTGCCGGAAAAGTGGCTGGCGGAAAAGGCTGAGTTGGGCATGGAGGCTCTCTGTCATGAAGATATTCCTCTCAGGCGCCTCGCCGCCGAGGTAAGTTCAAGGAAACTTACCGGCGGACGCACCCTTGTGCTGCGATGCAGGGCGAGACGAACAGGTAACCCCGGTAGGCGCCGGCCAGAGTACGTACCGCCACGACCGACCACATCAGTGCCAGCAGCGCAACGAGCCACG
>Ga0182231_1000350_pt1 | contig 10187 bp, 10 predicted proteins | sample G6R1MG_29_FD_129667 | JGI IMG/M metagenome (GOLD analysis project Ga0182231, IMG submission 129667) | Miscanthus phyllosphere microbial communities from Michigan, USA - G6R2_NF_07NOV2016_LD1 MG | ecosystem: Host-associated > Plants > Phyllosphere > Phylloplane/Leaf | place: USA: Michigan...
AACGGCAGGCCCGTCATGTAGAGACCCACCCCGAACATGCCGACGAGCGCCGCGGCCAGCAGCCAGTGCAGGGAGATGGCGAGGGACCCGTAGCGGGCCGGTCGCGGCAGGGGAGTGGTCATGGCGGGGCGTGGGGATGGAGCGGAGCGCGCGGGACGGTCATCGCGGCGGGTCGCCGGGGCGGCCGCGCAGCGGGATCATCGCAGTCTAGGGGGGTGGGTGTGCATCACGTTTCAATCGACTTGACGCCAAGATTCAACTTTATTGAATATCCGGTTCTCCGGCGGTTCGTTCGCCGTGCAGGGGCGCCCGACCGGGGCGCACCGTGCCGGTGCGTTCGTCCCCCGATCCGGCATGGTGCGGGTATTGCATGGCGAAGGGCTCCCTACATCCCCAACCGCACGGAGCCCGCCTGTCCCATGAGCCGCATCGACGTCACCGAGAAGATCATCACCGCCAAGGTCCTCAAGGGCCTGACCTGGGCCAGCGTGGCCGAGAAGGTCGGCCTGTCGAAGGAATGGACCACCGCCGCCTGCCTGGGCCAGATGACGCTGACCGCCGCGCAGGCCGACATCGTCGGCGAACTGTTCGACCTGGACGCCGACGACCGCAAGTGGCTCCGGGTGGTGCCGTACAAGGGCTCGCTGCCCACGCCGGTGCCGACCGATCCGCTGATCTACCGCTGGTACGAGCTGGTGAGCGTCTACGGCACCACCATCAAAGAACTGATCCACGAGGAATTCGGCGACGGCATCATGAGCGCCATCGATTTCAAGATGGACATCCAGCGCGAGGGCAACCCGGCCGGCGACCGGGTCAACGTGGTGCTGTCGGGCAAGTTCCTGCCGTACAAGACCTATTGATCCCGGGCGCCTCCGGGTTCCCCCGGGCGCGGGAGGGCGTCGATAGAATCCGCCTCTGCCCCACCACGAAAAGCCCGCCGTGTCCGACCGACTGTCCGTCCTGCCCCAGTACCTGCTGCCGAAGAAGGCGCTGACGTCCTTCGGCGCGCACATCGCCGGCGCCCGGGCGGGCGGCGCCACCACCCGGCTGATCCGCTGGTTCGTCAACAAGTACGGCGTCGACATGTCCGAGGCGGCCGACCCGGACATCGCCAGCTACGCCAGCTTCAACGATTTCTTCACCCGCGCGCTCAAGCCCGGCGCGCGCCCGCTGGCCGACGCGACCCTGATCAGTCCGGTGGACGGCGCGATCAGCCAGTTCGGCGCCATCGACGACGACCAGATCTTCCAGGCCAAGGGCCACCGCTACTCCACCACCGCGCTGGTCGGCGGCGACGCGCAGCTGGCGGCGCATTTCGCGCACGGCCATTTCGCGACGCTCTACCTGAGCCCGCGCGACTACCACCGCATCCACATGCCCTGCGCCGGACGGCTGCGGCGCATGATCTACGTGCCGGGCGACCTGTTCTCGGTCAACCCGACCACCGCGCGCGGCGTGCCGGGCCTGTTCGCGCGCAACGAGCGGGTGGTGTGCGTGTTCGAGGGCGCGCACGGCCCCTTCGTGCAGGTGCTGGTCGGCGCCACCATCGTCGGCAGCATGGCCACCGTCTGGCAGGGCGCGCTCAACCCGCTGCAGCGGGCCCGCGAGGTGCGCGAATGGACCTATGCCGACGGCGAGGTCACCCTGGCCCAGGGCGAGGAGATGGGCCGCTTCCTGCTCGGATCGACGGTGGTGATGCTGTTCCCGCGCGGGCCGCTGCGCTTCAATCCCGAGTGGGCGCCAGGCCGGTCGATCCGCCTGGGCGAAGCGATGGCGTGGCGCGACGCCTGAGCGCCGCGCAGGCCGGGCATTTCGCCGGCATCGCGCTTGGCCACGTCCGGCGCGCCTACCCGTTCCAGCTCTCGCATGTGCTCCGGGGCCCGGACGACGCGCTGCCGCCGCACCGGCTGCACCCGGTCTTCCACGGCAGCTACGACTGGCATTCCTGCGTGCACGGCCACTGGATGCTGGCGCGGCTGCTGCGGCGCTTCCCGGACCTGGCGGCGGCGCCGCGCATCCGCGCGCTGCTCGACGAGGGACTGACCCCCGAACGCATCGCCGGCGAGTGCGCCTATTTCGACGCGCCCGGCCGCGCCGGCTTCGAGCGGCCCTACGGCTGGGCCTGGCTGCTGGCGCTGTCGGCCGAGCTGCGCCGGCACCGCGATGCGCCGCACCGGGCCGAGGCGCTGGCGCCGCTGGCCGATCGCATCGTCCGCCGGCTGCACGACTTCCTGCCCCGCATGGCCTACCCGGTGCGCACCGGCACCCATGCCAACACCGCCTTCGCCCTGGCGCTGGCCCACGACCACGCGGCCGCCGAAGCCGACGCGGCGTTCCATGCGCTGCTGCGCGACACCGCCCTGCGCTGGTACGGCGACGATACCGACTGCCCGGCCTGGGGCGAGCCCGACGGCGACGCCTTCCTCTCGCCCGCGCTCGTCGAGGCCGAATGCATGCGCCGGCTGCTGCCGCGCCCGGACTACCTGCGCTGGCTCAACCGCTTCCTGCCCCGCTGGGGCGCGGGCGAGCCGGCGGTGCTGTTCGCGCCGGTGCGGGTCGGAGACGCGAGCAACCGCAGCGACGGCAAGATCGCCCACCTCGACGGCCTGCAGCTGAGCCGCGCCTGGTGCTGGAACGGCATCGCGCAAGCGCTGGGCCCGGGCGACCCGCGCGGCCCGCGCATCGCGGCGGCGGTCGAGGCCCACCTGCAGGCCGGCCTGCCGCATGTCGCGGGCGACTACATGGGATCGCACTGGCTCGCGAGCTTCGCCGTGCTCGCGCTCGACGCCGACTGACCGGACCGGTCCCCGCGCCGGGGCGCCGACCCCGGCTTACAGTGCGGCGATGACCTCCGACACCCGCTCCTCCGCCCTCCCGCAACCCGCCGACGTGGTCGGCTTCTGGCGCGACGCCGGTCCGAAGCGCTGGTTCGCCAAGGACGACGCGTTCGATGCGGACTTCCGCCAGCGTTTCCTCGCCGCGCACGAGGCGGCGGCATCGGGCGCGCTCGACGCCTGGGAGTCGACCGCCGAAGGCGCGCTGGCGCTGCTGATCCTGCTCGACCAGTTCCCGCGCAACGCCTTCCGGGGCAGCGCCCGCATGTTCGCCACCGACGACCGGGCCCTGGCCGTCGCCGGCCGGGCGGTGGATGCCGGCGTCGACGCGGCCACGGAGCCGGCGCTGCGGCCCTTCCTCTACATGCCGTTCATGCATTCGGAAGCCCTGTCCGACCAGGACCGCTGCGTGGCGCTCGCGGCCGGCCTGCCGGGCGGCGACACGCTGCGCTTCGCCGAACTGCACCGGGACATCATCGTGCGCTTCGGGCGGTTTCCCCACCGCAACGCGGTGCTGGGACGCGCGACCACGGCGCAGGAGCAGCGCTTCCTCGACGAAGGCGGTTTCGCGGGTTAGCGATCCATGCCCGCAGGGAGAGGGCGGATTCCGGCCTGAACCGCCGCATCGCCGCGGTGCCCCGGGCGCTGTCCGCGCGCGATTTCCCGTCTGTCGCTGTCGTGCGTGAAGTTACGGGCGGCAGGGGAACGCCCCGGGGCCGCGCCGCGAAAAATGTGTACTTTTTTGTAAAAGTAACATATATTTACACATACACAACTGTCGAGCGGGTGGGGAGGTTTCCTGCCGAACGCTCCTCTGGTGTCGAGGCATGGCGGAGGAAGTAACCATCGTAGTTACTGGGGCTGACAACGAGATGGAAACATTCCGCATAAAGGATGAACGCTCCATGCCGATATCTGCATGTCGTCCTTTGGGAATCAATTTCATGAATATGGCTGGACACGGAATGTATCGTCTCGTCGCGCCGGCCACTGGAGTGTTGGGTGCCGTTGCCGCATGTGCGCTGTCGGCGGCCAGTCTGGCGGGCATGCTGTGCGCGGTGGCGCTGCTGTGCTGCGGCGCATTGGCCGGATGGACCGACTGGCAGCGGCAGAAAAGAGCGGCCGACGCGTTGCAGGTTTTCCTGTCGGGTTTCCAGTCCTTCAGCGCGGAAGTCGCGCCTGTCTGGGCCGGTCAGATCGAGACGTCCCGCAGCCAGACGGAAGAAGCCATCGCGTCGCTCAGCGCGCGCTTCGCCGGCATCGTCGATCGGCTGGGGCGGACGCTGCACCAGTCCGACAACCGGGACACCGGGTCGCACGACACGGCCACCGCGGTCTACCTGAGCAACCGCGACCAGCTCCAGCAGCTGATCTCGTCGCTGCGCGAGGCGATGCACGGCAAGGCCGAGATGCTGGCCCGGATCGAGAGCCTGCAGGATTTCGTCGGCGACCTGCACGAGATGGTGGAGCAGGTGTCGCGCATCGCCCACCAGACCAATCTGCTGGCGATCAATGCGGCGATCGAGGCCGCCCATGCGGGCGAGCGCGGCAAGGGTTTCGCCCAGGTGGCCCAGGAGGTGCGGGTGCTGTCCGAGATGTCCGGCGGCACCGGCAGGCTGATCGCCGCCAAGATCCGCACGATCAACGAGGCCATCGACGAAACCCGTGCGGCCGCCCAGGCGTCGCGGGTCCGGGAGCAGCAGGTCATGGGCGACTCGGAGCAGTGCATCGAGCAGGTGCTCGGCCGGTTCCAGGGCCTCTCGACGGATCTCTCGCAATCCGCCGAACTCCTGCGCGACGAGAGCCGGCAGATCCAGGTCGAAATCAACGACTCCCTGGTGCAACTGCAGTTCCAGGATCGCGCCAGCCAGGTGATCAGCCACGTGCGCGACAGCATCCACCGGTTCCCCGAAGTCGTCGGCGAACACAAGGCCCTGTGCGAGCGGCAGGGGCTGCTGCTGCCCTTGACGGGTGCCGGTCTCCTGGAGGAACTGGAGTCGACCTATGCGATGGCCAGCGAACGCGCCGTTCACCGCGGTGTCGCTGCGGGACCGGTCCCCGCCGTCTCGCCGCAGCACGAAGAAATCACATTTTTCTGAAGGACTCCCACATGGCAAAGACGATCATGGTCGTTGACGATTCCGCTTCCGTGCGCTCGGTGGTGGGCATCGCGCTCCGGGGCGCGGGCTACGACGTTCTCGAGGGACGCGACGGACGCGATGCGCTCGCCAAGCTCACCGGCCAGAAGGTCCACCTGATCATCAGCGACGTGAACATGCCGAACATGGACGGCATCACCTTCCTGAAGAGCGTCAAGGCCCTGCCGGCCTACCGATTCACGCCGGTGATCATGCTGACCACCGAAAGCCAGGAAGCGAAGAAGCGCGAGGGCCAGCTGGCCGGCGCCAAGGCCTGGGTGGTCAAGCCGTTCCAGCCGCCCGCGCTGCTGTCCGCCGTGGAAAAGCTGGTGCTGCCGTGAGTTCCCGCACCAGCATGGCTCTGGACGGCGAACTGACCATCTACCGGGCGGCCGAGCTGCGCCTGGCCCTGCTGGCCGCGCTGTCCGACAGCCCGGAGGGCCTGGAGATCGACCTGGCCGCCGTGACCGAGATCGACAGCGCGGGCGTGCAATTGCTCATGGCCGCCAAGCGCGCCACGCAGGAGCTCGGACAGCCCCTGACGCTGGTCAGGCACAGCGCGGCCGTGGCCGAGGTGTTCGAGACGTTCGACCTGGCGGGGTTCTTCGGCGATCCGATGGTCGTCACCGCATGCGATGCCGATTCGGGAGACGCAGCATGAACATGGCGGACGCGCGCCAGACATTCATTGTCGAGAGCAACGAACTGCTCGAAGAGATGGAGCACGCGCTCCTTGCCGTGCTGCAGGAGGCGGACCCCTCGGACGCGGTGAATGCGATTTTCCGCGCGGCGCACACGATCAAGGGGTCCGCAGGACTTTTCGGCCTGAACTTCATCGTGGACTTCACGCACGTCGCCGAAAGCGTGCTGGACAAAGTGCGCGACGGCAGCATCTCCACCGACGACACGATCGTGGCCCTGCTGCTGGCGTGCCGCGACCACATCGGAAACCTCGTCGCCGCGGCGGCGGCGGGATGCGACGAAGCCGATGCCGACCTGGTGTCCCGGGGCGCGCCACTGCTGGCCGACCTGAGTCGCTACCTCGGCGCTGCCGCCGCGCCGCCATCCGAGGCCGCACGCGACATGGTGGTCGGATCCCAGCACGGGGCGTCCGACGACCCTCCGCTGCGCAGCATGCCGCGACAGGACGGGCGGGCGGCCGACCATTGGCACATCTCGCTGCGGTTCGGCCGGGACGTGTTGCGCAACGGCATGGATCCGTTGTCGTTCCTCCGCTACCTGAACACGTTGGGCACGATCACCGCCATCGCGACACTGCCCGATGCGCTGCCCTCCCTGCGCGACATGGATGCGGAATCGTGCTACCTCGGGTTCGAAATCGCGCTGCGGAGCAGCGCCACCAAGGTGGCCATCGAGGGGGCCTTCGAATTCGTGCTCGATGACTGCCTCGTGCACATCCTGCCGCCGGAGAGCAAGGTGTCCGAGTACATCGATCTCATCGGCATGCTGGGCTCGCCGGGCGACGACGCAGCCGTGCGCCTGGGAGACATCCTGGTGCGGTGCGGCAGCCTGACGCGCCGGGAACTGGACGATGCCTTGCGCCTTCAGCAGGGGGACACCCCCGCGCCGCTCGGAGCGCTGCTGGTCGAGCAGCGCAGCGTGCAGCAGCCGGTGGTGGAGGCCGCGCTGACGCGCCAGAAGCACCTCAAGGACGGCAAGGCGGCCGAGAGCCAGTCCGTCCGCGTCGATGCGGAGAAGCTCGACCAGCTGGTCGACCTGGTGGGCGAACTGATCACCGCATCGGCGACTGCCGCCCTCGCGGGGAACGGGCTGCAGAGCGCGGCCTTGCGCGAGGCGCATTCCACGCTGGGCGGACTCGTGCAGCAGGTGCGCGACAGCGTCCTGCAGCTGCGCATGGTCAAGATCGGCGCCACGTTCAACCGCTTCCAGCGGGTGGTGCACGACGTCTCGCGGGAAATCGGCAAGGACATCGCCCTGGTCATCCGGGGCGAAGAGACCGAACTGGACAAGACGGTGGTCGAGAAGATCGCCGATCCGCTGACGCACCTGGTGCGCAACAGCATGGACCACGGCATCGAGCCGGTCGCCGTGCGTGCGGAGCGCGGCAAGCCGGCACGGGGAACGGTCACGCTCAATGCCTACCACGATGCGGGAAGCATCGTCATCGAGGTCGGCGACGACGGCGGTGGACTGTCGCGCGAGAAGATCCTGGCCAAGGCGATCGAGCGCGGACTGGTCGATGCCGGGAAGACGTTCAGCGACGCGGAGATCTACGGCCTGGTCTTCGAGCCCGGCTTCTCGACCGCCGAGCAGATCACCAACCTGTCGGGCCGGGGGGTCGGCATGGACGTGGTCAAGCGCAACATCAACTCGCTGCGCGGCGCCATCTCCATCGACAGCCGGCCGGGCCAGGGAACGACCGTGACGGTGCGCCTGCCGCTGACGCTGGCGATCATCAACGGTTTCCAGGTCGCCGTGGGCCACTCCATCTTCGTGCTGCCGCTCGATGCCATCGAGGAGTGCGTGGAGTTCCGCGAGGAAGGCCTGCGCGACTACACCGAGCTGCGGGGGCAGGTCCTGCCCTTCATCCGGCTGCGCGAGCGGTTCGCGGTCCGGGGGCCCGTCGGCGCGCGGCAGAGCATCGTGGTCGTCCGGCACGGGGCGCAGCGCTTCGGGCTGATCGTGGACCGCCTGCTGGGCGAAGCCCAGGCGGTGATCAAGCCCCTGGCGCCGATGTTCGCGCACCTCCAGGGCATCAGCGGCTCCAGCATCCTGGGCTCCGGCGACGTGGCGTTGATCCTGGACGTGGCCGCGCTGGCCGACCAGGCCGTTTCGAATCGCGACGGCGGTCGAAACCAACGCGAACTCGCCGCGCACGATTGAGCCGAACTTTTCTCGTCGCCCGCCATGGCGGGCGGCGACCCTCCATTGCCCTCCCAATCCAAAGGCCCTTCACATGATTGCGCAAATGAAACTTGCAACGAAGCTCTACGGAGCGTTCCTCGTCGTGCTGGCCCTCATGGTCGGCCTGGGGATGTATTCCCTCTCGCAGCTGTCCACGGTCAACGGCTCCACCGTGGATCTCGCGACCAACTGGATGCCCAGCGTCAAGGGCATCATGGCGACGAAGGCCAACATCAACCGGATTCGGGTGCTGGAGACGCAAGCGATCCTGGCGACCGATCCCGCGGAAATCAGCGTCATCGTCAAGGACGCGCAGGAGCGGGTGACGGCGACGCGCAAGCTGTGGGACGACTACAGCAAGCTGGTGTCCTCGGCGGACGAGAAACACCTCTTCGATGCGGCCAAGGAAGATATGGATGTCTTCTACGGCCTGCATGAGAAGCTGGTCGGCTACGGGGCGCAGAACCGGAACGAAGAGGCCAAGGCCCTGCTGGACGGGGAATCCATGAAGCGCTACAACGCCTTGCGCACGACGCTGGACAAGCTCTCCGACCTGAACGTGGCGGGTGGCGAGAAATCCGCGTCCGATGCGGCAGCCGTGTACGTCAACGTGCGTGCCTGGACCATCGGCCTGCTGGCCGGATGCTTCCTGGTGGGCCTGGGCATGGCCTTCTTCATCATCCGGTCGGTGGTTCGCCAGCTCGGCGGCGAGCCCGCCTACGTCGCCGACATCGCCAACAGCGTGTCGGGCGGCGACCTGACGCTCGACATCGTCATCCGCAACGGCGACACCACCAGCGTGCTGGCTGCCATGAAGAACATGGTGGGCAAGCTCTCCCACGTCGTCACCGAGGTCAACGGGGGAGCGGAGGCGCTGGCTGGGGCGTCGGAGGAGGTGAGCGCGACGGCGCAGTCGCTGAGCCAGGCGTCGAGCGAGCAGGCCGCGGGCGTGGAGGAGACGAGCGCCTCGATCGAGCAGATGACGGCCTCGATCTCGCAGAACACCGAGAACGCCAAGCTCACCGACGGCATGGCGACCAAGGCCGCCTCCGAGGCCGCCGAAGGCGGCGAAGCGGTCAAGGCCACGGTCGCGGCGATGAAGCAGATCGCGCAGAAGATCAACATCATCGACGACATCGCCTACCAGACCAACCTGCTGGCGCTCAACGCGGCGATCGAGGCGGCGCGGGCCGGCGAGCACGGCAAGGGCTTCGCGGTCGTGGCGGCCGAGGTGCGCAAGCTCGCCGAACGCAGCCAGGTGGCGGCGCAGGAGATCGGCACGGTCGCCAGCTCCAGCGTGGAGCTGGCCGAACGCGCGGGCAAGCTGCTCGACGAGATCGTGCCGAGCATCAAGAAGACCTCGGACCTGGTGCAGGAGATCGCGGCGGCGAGCGAGGAGCAGTCCTCGGGCGTGGGCCAGATCAACGCCGCCGTGGGCCAGCTGAGCCAGACCACGCAGCAGAACGCCTCGAGCTCGGAAGAGCTGGCGGCCACGGCCGAGGAGATGAGCGGCCAGGCCGAGCAGCTGCAGCAGACCATGGCGTTCTTCCGGACCGCCGGCGCGGTGCCGGCGCGCGCCGCGTCCGAAGTCCGCAGGAGCGCGCCCGCGGCCAGGACCCGGGCGCCCGCGCGCAAGCCGGCGCCGAGCCTGGCGGGCCTGGGGATGGGCGCGGAGCTGCTGGACGAGTCGCAGTTCGCGCGCTATTGACCGGCCCAGGGGGATACACGACATGAACCACGCTTCCGCGCTCCTCGCGCCCTCCGCCCCGCCGGTCCCGGCAGGGCCCGCCTCGGCGCCTGCCGAGCCCGCGCAGTACCTGACGTTCCAGCTGGCCCACGAGATGTTCGCCATCGGCATCCTGGCGATCAAGGAAATCATCGAATACGGCCACCTGACCGTCGTGCCCATGATGCCGGCCTCGGTGCGCGGGGTCATCAACCTGCGGGGAGCGGTGGTGCCGGTGATCGACCTGCAGGCGCGCTTCGGCGAGCGCGTGTCGGAGGTGGGCAAGCGCACCTGCATCGTGATCGTCGAGGTGGGCGCGCCCCAGGAGCGGCAGGTGGTCGGGGTGATCGTCGATGCGGTCAACGAAGTCATCGACATCGCGCCCTCGGAGATCGAGGCCCCGCCGGCCTTCGGGGCGCGGGTGCGGACGGACTTCATCCAGGGCATCGGCAAGGTGCGCGGGCGCTTCGTGATCCTGCTGGATCTCGACCGGACGCTCGCGCCGGACGAGCTCGCGGCACTGGGTCACCTGCAGCCGGAGGCGGCGCCGGCTTCCGGCGGCCACTGAACGCGATCGCGCGCATCGCTTCCCCTCGAATT
>Ga0182231_1000351_pt1 | contig 10184 bp, 11 predicted proteins | sample G6R1MG_29_FD_129667 | JGI IMG/M metagenome (GOLD analysis project Ga0182231, IMG submission 129667) | Miscanthus phyllosphere microbial communities from Michigan, USA - G6R2_NF_07NOV2016_LD1 MG | ecosystem: Host-associated > Plants > Phyllosphere > Phylloplane/Leaf | place: USA: Michigan...
CGCCGCCATGTGCGCCTCGTCGGCGATGGCGGCCGCGCCGGCCGCGATGGCCGGGCCCGAGACGTTGAACGGGCCGCGGATGCGGTTGACCGAATCCGCCACATGGGCCGGGGCCAGCATCCAGCCGATCCGCACGGCGGCAAGCCCGTAGATCTTCGAGAAGGTCCGGGTCATCACAACGTTCTCGGAGTCGAGCGCGAGTTCGAGCCCGGCCGAGTAATCGTTCGCCCGCACGTATTCGGCATAGGCGCCGTCGATCACCAGCAGCACGTTGGCCGGCAGGGCGGCGTGCAGGCGGCGGATCTCGTCGAACGGCAGGTAGGTGCCGGTCGGGTTGCTCGGATTGGTGACGTAGACGATCCGGGTGCGCTCGGTGACCCGGGCCAGGATCGCGTCGACATCGGTGGTGTAGTCGCGCTCGGGCGCCACCACGGGCGTCGCGCCCGAGGCCAGGATCGCGATCCGGTAGACCAGGAATCCGTGCTCGGAATAGATGCCCTCGGTGCCGGGACCGCCATACGCGTAGGCCAGCAGCGACAGCAGCTCGTCCGACCCCGCGCCGCAGACGATCCGCTCCGGGTCCAGCCCGTAGCGCTTGGCGATGGCGGCGCGCAGCACCGTGGCGCGGCCGTCCGGGTAGGTCTCCAGCTTGGCGGTGGCCTCGTGCAGGGCGGCCAGAGCCGCCGGGCTCGGGCCGAGCGGCGTCTCGTTGGACGAGAGCTTGTGGACCTTGCCGCCACCGGGCCGCCCGCTCTTGCCGGGCACGTAGGTGTCGATCGCCAGGACGCCGGGGCGCGGCTCCGGGCGGACGGGTTTGGGGGCGGACATGGCTCTGCGACTCGGATGCGCGGGCGGGACTTTCGTTTGCCGGGTCCGTCTACAACATTTCCTCGGTGGGTGAAGCCGGACGTCTTTGCGCGCGCCCAGAGGTTAAGTTCTTGCGGGAGATCGACACGCCCTGGTTGGGTCGCGCGCCGTCGCTATGTCCCCCCGACACCCGCTTGCGACAAGGACCGATCCCATGCCCCTCACACGCTACCTGGATGGCGGCGCCCATATCCTGCCCGCCGACGAGAGCCTGATCCGGTTCGCGATGACCAACGGCGAGCGGGTGATCGGGATCGACGTGCCGATCCCGGTGCTGCGCCAGCATTTCGGCGGTGCCGACCTCGCACCCCTCGACCTGTTCGCCCGGAACCAGGCGGCGATCGAGGCCGCGGCGAGCGCCGCCTACGACACGACCGCGACCCCCAACGACCTTCTCGACATGGGCCCGGAGGATTTCCGGACGCCCCCGGGCGCGGCCACGCTCTAAGGGTCCGGCGGAGCGAGGTTCCCCCGCGGCAAAGCGGCGACGCGCAAATGCCGCGGGGCACTCGCCACGTTTCGGCCTGTTGATCCCGGAGAAGGGGCCGCGTCGGGCGCGTCGCGCCCCGCGTTCCCCTGGACGGATTCATATGCCCGGTGACCTGATCCCCTGCAGCCTGTTCCTGATCGGGATCCTCACCTCGGTGGCCGCCGATTGTCGAATGCGCCGGGCCGACGCCTCCACGTGGACGAACGGCTGCATCACCGCGGTCGGGGCCGCCATGGTGTTTTTCGCCTGCGCGGTGGCGATCCGCTGATGGGTCCCGCGGGCCCAGATCTGCGGAACCGGCGGGCCCCTCGCACACTTCCCCAGCCGTGATCCTGGGCCGCCTATCGCGGCGCGGCCGGCTCGGTGAGGTTCCCATGATTTCGATCCAGGCGATCGTCGGCTGTGCGCTCGTCCTGTCCGGGCTCTGCGTCGAGAACGTCGCGAGCCGGAGCTGGCGGGTTGGCGTCGGTGCCGACCGGCTCGATGCCCGCGCGGCCCTGGCGCTGGGGCTGCCGGCCCTCGGGCTGGCGCTGATGGCGGCCCCGCTCGCCTGAGCGGGCTTTCGAGTCCGAAGGCCGTGTCGCGGCGCACCGCGAGGCCTGGCAGAGCCGCTTAGATCCCCGGTATCGCAAAACGGGGACGGGTCATGGACTTCATCGGTGAGATCATCCTGAACGGCACGATCGCGGCGGCGCATGCCGCGTTCGAGTTCCTCACGCAGGCCGTGCCGACCCAGTTTCCCGTCGCCCTGAGCGGTTCCACGGTGGAGGCCGGAGCGACCGCTTTGGCGGATGTCCTCGGACCGACCGGGACGGAGCCCGCGGCGGCCCCCGCGCGGGACGATGCGCCGTAACTCGACCGGCCGCGCGCAGGCCCGACGCCGACAAGCCGGACCAAGCCTTTCGGACCGGGCCCTCTTGCACCGGTCCCCGCGTTGACGCTTGCTCCCCGGAGCATTACCTCCCGGTCTCGCTGGCCGCGTCGGGCGAGTGCGGCGCGTCACGCGACACCGCGCTCGCCCGACGCGGACCGGGATCGCCGACACACGGTCGTCAAGTCCCGCATGGATACCCAACCGGACACCGCGCTGCGGCCGGACCCGATCGACGAGACGGCGGGGCGCCTGTCGGAGCCCTCGCAGGCGCTCGACCCGAAAAGCCTGGTCATGCGCTTCGGCACGGACGCGCCGCTGCGAACCGATGCCGGCGTCGAACTCGCGCCCTTCCAGATCGCCTACCAGACCGCCGGGACCCTCAACGCGGCGGGCTCGAACGCGGTGCTGATCTGCCACGCGCTCACCGGCGACCAGTATTTCGCCCATCCCCATCCGGTCACCGGCAAGCCCGGCTGGTGGGAGACGCTGGTCGGCCCCGGCAAGCCCGTGGACACCGACCGCTACTTCGTCGTCTGCTCGAACGTGATCGGCTCGTGCATGGGCTCCACCGGCCCGGCCTCGATCGATCCCGCCACCGGGCGGCCCTACGGGCTGAACTTCCCGCTGGTGACGATCCGCGACATGGTCCGGGCCCAGGCGATGCTGCTGGAGCGGCTCGGCGTGCGCGACCTGTTCCTGTGCATCGGCGGCTCGATGGGCGGGATGCAGGTGCTGCAATGGGCGGCCCTGTACCCCGAGCGGGTCTTCGCCGCGATGCCGATCGCCACGGGGCCGCGCCACTCCGCGCAGAACATCGCGTTCCACGAGGTCGGCCGGCAGGCGATCATGGCCGATCCGGCCTGGGCCGACGGGCGCTATCTCGAGGAGGGCACGCGGCCGTCCAAGGGGCTCGGCGTCGCCCGGATGGGCGCGCACATCACCTACCTGTCCGAGCCGGCCCTGCACCGGAAGTTCGGCCGGCGGTTCCAGGGCGGCTCGGCGCCGACCTTCTCGTTCAACGCCGACTTCCAGATCGAGAGCTACCTGCGCCACCAGGGCCTGAGCTTCGTCGAGCGGTTCGATGCCAACGCCTATCTCTACCTGACCCGGGCGATGGATTACTTCGACCTGGCCGAGGATCATGGCGGCGTGCTGGCCAACGCGTTCCGGGGGATCAAGACCCGGTTCTGCCTGATCTCGTTCACCTCCGACTGGCTGTTCCCCACATCCGAATCGCGGGTGATCGTGCACGCGCTCAACGCCGCCGCCGCCCCGGTCGCCTTCGTGGAGGTCGAGACCGACAAGGGCCACGACGCCTTCCTGCTCGACGAGCCGGCGATGTTCTCGGCCGCCCGCGGCTTCATCGACGCCGCCGCCCGGGCGCGCGGCTTATGAGCGGCTCGATGCTGTTCAAAGGCTCCCCGGGCAACACCGCGCCCTGGCAGACCACCGACGCCCTGCCCCGCACCCCCGAGGGCAACGGCGCCCGGGTCGACCACATCGTCGTGCTGGGCCTCGTGCCGCCGAGCGCCCGGGTGCTCGATATCGGCTGCGGCGACGGCTCCCTGCTGGCGCTGCTGCGCGACCGCCGCAGCATCGACGGGCGCGGAATCGAGCTGTCCCGCGACGGGGTGAATGCGTGCCTCGCCCGCGGCCTGTCGGTGATCCAGGGGGACGCCGACACCGACCTGGAGAACTACCCGGACGACGCCTTCGACGTGGTCGTGCTGTCCCAGACCATCCAGGCGACCCGCAATCCCCGGATCGTGCTGGAGCACCTGCTGCGCATCGGCCGGCAGGTGATCATCTCGTTCCCGAATTTCGGGCATTGGCGGGTCCGGTCCGAACTGGCCCTGCGCGGCCGGATGCCGGTCACCGAGATCATGCCGGATGCCTGGTGGGAGACCCCCAACATCCACCATTGCACGATCCGCGACTTCGTCGGCCTGTGCCGCCTGATCGGCGCCCGGATCGAGCACGCCACGGCGCTCGACGCGAGCGGCCGGCCGATGCGCTTCTCCATGCCCTGGTGGGTGTGGAACCTGTTCGGGGCGCAGGGCGTGTTCCTGCTCCGGCGCGGGGCGGATTAGCGCCCCGGCATCGCGCCGTCCGCCGCCTCCGTCCAGGTCAGCGCGGCCTGCAACCCGCCCATCTCCGAGCGCATGAAGGCGAGCTGCGCGCCCGCGGCCTCGGCCACGTCGCGGGCGATGGCGATGCCGAAACCGGTGCCCGGGCGGCTCTCGTCCCAGCGCTGGCCGCGTTTGATGCCGGTGATTGCGGCCTCGCTCATGCCGGGGCCGTCATCCTCGACCGTGAGCCGCAGGCCGGCGCCGCTCGCCGCCCCGGTCACCCGCACCCGCCGGTGCGCCCATTTCCGGGCATTGTCGAGGAGGTTGCCCAGCACCTCCATCAGCTCGCCCTCCTCGCCCGGATAGGCGAGCGCCTCCGGCACGGCGACCTCCCAGGCGAGGGAACCGCCCTCCGGCAGCCGGCGCATGGTCGCGACCAGGCGCTCGGCCACCGGGGCGACCCGGCAGGTCCGACGCCGCAGGTCGCCGGCTGCCGCGATCCGGGCGCGGGCCAGCGCGCGCTCGACTTGGCCCCCCATCGCGCGGGCCTGCTCGGCGATCTCCGCCGAGAGGCCGGGATCGGCCGGCCCGGTCCGGCGCGCCAGGGCGTCGAGCACGGCCAGCGGCGTCTTGAGGCCGTGGGCCATGTCGGCGGCCGCGGCGCGGGCCCGGACCAGGGCCCGCTCCTGCGCGTCGAGCAGCCGGTTGAGGTCGGTCACCAAAGGCCGGACCTCGTCGGGAAACTGCTCGGGCAGCCGGGTCCGTGTCCCGGCATGGACCGCGCCGAGATCCTGCTGCAGCACCCGGAACGGCGCCAGCGCCCGGTGCACGAACAGCCACAGGGCGAGGGTCAGGACCACGAACAGGGCCGCCAGCGCGGGGACCAGCAGGCGCAGGAACGTGGCCCGGCTCGCCGCCAGGCCGCGCCGGTCCTCGGCCACGATCACGCGCAGCTCGGTCTCGGTGCCGCGCGGGCCGATCTCCAGGGGGCGGATGACGGCGATCAGCCGGCCACCATCGGGCCCGGTGGCCGCGACGGTGGCGGGGGCGTCGCCGGTCGTTGGCCCCAGGTCGAGGCGCTTGTCCCAGAGGGAGCGCGAGCGCAGGACGTGGCTCCCCGCCTCCACCTGCCAGTACAGGCCGCCATAGGGTGTGGAAAAGCGCGGGTCCGGCGGCTCCCGGGAGATTGTGGGGCTCCCGTCCGGGGCGAGGTTGACCCGGCCGGCGATGAGCTTGGCGGTCCGGTCGAGCTCGTCGGCGGTGCGGGCGTCGAGCACCTGGTCGAGGATCACGGTGAGGCCGATGCCGGCCAGCAGCAGCGCGAGCGCGATCAGGGCGGCCGCCGCGAGCCCCAGCCGCAGCCGCAGGGAGTCGCGCCTCACGGCGCGTCCGCGACGCGGTAGCCCTGGCCGCGGCGGGTCTCGATCACCCCCGGCCCGAGCTTGCGGCGCAGGCGGGTCAGGAGCGCCTCGAGGGCGTTGGCCTCGCGCTCGGTGCCCACGCCGTGGAGATGGTCCAGAACCTCGCCCGCCGGAACGACCTGCCCCTGCCGGTGCAGCAGGAAGGCCAGGAGCCGGTATTCGAGGGCGGTCAGTTCGGCCGGCCGGCCCGCGACGCTGACAGCCCGGGTGCGGGTATCGAGCTCCACCGCCCCGGCCCGGAGCACCGGCGAGGCGTGGCCGGCGGTGCGCCGCAGGATCGCCCGCAGGCGCGCGACCAGCTCCTCCATGCGGAACGGCTTGACCAGATAATCGTCGGCGCCGGCATCGATGCCCTCGACCCGCTCGCGCCAGCCATCCCGGGCCGTGAGGATCAGCACCGGCAGCACCACCTCGGCCGCCCGCAGCCGGCGCAGCACGCCCAGCCCGTCGAGGCGCGGCAGGCCAAGATCGAGCACCATGGCATCGTAGGGTTCGGTCTCGGCGCGGAACCACGCCGCCTCCCCGTCCGCGACCACGTCGGCGACGTAGCCGGCCTGTTCGAGCCCGTGTTTCACGTCCGCGGCGATGCGCGGCTCGTCCTCGACCACTAGGACGCGCACGGCCGGCTCCCGCCCTCAATCATCCTCGTCCTCGTCCAGGATCTTGAGCGAGCCGGCATCGATCTTCACGGAGCGGCGCTTCCCGTCGGTGCCGAGGATGCGCAGCTTGTACCGCCACTGCCCGTCGTCGCGCTTGAGATCGACCGCCACCACGTCCCCCGGCACCGCCGCGCGGGCGGCGCGCAGGACCTCGTCGAGGGGGCGGATCTCACCCTTCTCCAGGGCGCGGCGGGCGCGGTCGGCATCCTCGGAGGCGTGGGCGGGCCAGGCCGCACAGGCGAGCAGCAGGAGCGCGGCGCGGCGGGACGGGGGCTGGATCATGCGGGGGCGGTCTCGGTCATGACGGGTTCACGGCATCACACGTTTCCGAAGGCGGCGCTGGTCCCCTCCCCGCACGGGGCTAGCGGATCCACACACCGGGATCGTTCTGCGGCAAGCCTCTGAAACACGATGCGTTTCCCTCCCCCTTGCGGGGAGGGGCCAGGGGTGGGGGTGGTGCAGGATCGAACGTTAAGGGTGCCTTCTGAGCCATCCCCACCTCCAACGCCTCCCCGCAGAGGGGGAGGCGCGCGCGTCGCGGCCTGCACCAGGCAACATCGGGCTGGGTCAACCATAACGCAGAGAGGTGGGGTCCGGCGCTGTAAAGTCATCCCGCATCGCATGGCGCGAACAGCCTGACGGGAGGCTGACAGGCGCCGTCAGGATCGCGGGGCGCCGCTCCGTCAGAAGGGGGCCAGACCTCTTCCGGAGACGCGATCCCATGTCCCTGATCCTCGGTGCCCTCCTCGCCTGTGCCGCCGGTCTCGCCGGCACCCTCCTCTGCCCCGACGACGCCGCCCGCCGCTCGCGGCTGCCGCTGCTGGCGGCGTTCCTGGCTGGCGGTCTCGCCTGGCACGCCCCGGCCCGGGCCGGCGAGGCTCTGCACGGCCCCGCCCGGGTGCTCGACGGTGGGACCCTCCTGATCGGCGCCAGCCGCATCAGCCTCGCGGGCATCGCGGCACCGGACGCCGACCAGACCTGCTCGGACGCCCGGGACCAGACCTACGCGTGTGGCCGGGCGGCGGCCCGGGCGCTCGCGGATCATATCGGCGGGGCTGCCATCACCTGCGAGCCCCGTCCGTCCGAGGCCGGGGGCGCCGTGGTGGCGCTGTGCCGGGTCGGTGACGAGGATCTCGGGGCCTGGATGGTGGCGCAGGGCCTCGCGGTGCCCGATCGCGCCGCGGCGCCCACCTATGCGGCGGCGGCCGACCGGGCCTGGGGACGCCGGCTCGGCCTCTGGTCCGGGGTGTTCCAGGACCCCGCGGAGCGGCGCGGCCGGCGCGCCGACATGGCCGGGCTCCGGGTCGCCGGCTAACAGACGGCGCCGACGCCGCCGGTGCGCGATGGCTGCCGGCTCCGGCGCGCGGCGTCCTGACATTCAGCCGCAACAGCCGCGGCGGGTGCCGTTCAGAGGCCCGAACGAGGGCCGGCTTCCGCTCCCGATCCAGCGCAGGCTTCCTGTCGGCGACAGGGAGACGGACGCGCAGACCGAACCCAGAGGCTCCCGACGTGGCCCGCGTGCGCACGGCGCGGTCCCACCGGTGATCTCGGCCCATGCGCTGCTGCGGTGGGTGAGCCGTCCGTCGGCACGATCAGGCCCGTCGACCTGCGCGGATCGACAAAGCCGTCGTCGCCGACGCGGACACCGGTTCGGCGCCCGCGAGCGCGAGACGGCAAAAACCGATCCGGCTGCCTATTGCAACGCGTTCGGGGACGGCTCAGAATTCCCGTCACGGTCTCTTATGGTTGTCTAAAAATAGCAGACTTGATTTTTTATACAGTTTTTCGTGCTACAACTTCGGTTCATCTATACCGACCGACGGTAGAAGGATGTCCCGCATGAGCGGCTCGGACAAGCCGGAGAGCCAGACCTTGCGGACGCTGGCCGGGATCCTCGGCGTCTCGGTCGAGCATTTCTTCGACGGCGCTCTCGCATCCGACGGCACCGCAGACTCGCAGGAATGCCTGCGGCTCTGGTCCTGCATCAGGACCGACGAGGGCCGTCAACGCGCCCTGACCTATCTCCGCGGCATCCTGGAGGACGAGCAGCGGTGATGCGTGGAGGCGACGATCGAGGCTGCGCGCCCTCCGCGAAGGCTCTCGGGCGTGGCCGAGCGAGGCATGGGGCCCGTCTCCCCCCGGGGCTGGCGGCTTGACGGAGCGAGATCCGGACGGTCCTCGGCGGCAAAAGGTCCTGGGCGGCAAGCGAAGTCTCTTCCGAGGAGACCCGCGCCCTCCCTCCCCCCGCAGCTACGATGTTCGCACAACGGCTCTTGGGACGCGCTCTCCTCCCCCTTTCAGGGAGGCGTTGGAGCCGGGGGGCTCAGAAGGCACCGCTGCGCCTGATCCTGAACCACCCCCACCCCTGACCCCTCCCCGCAAGGGGGAGGGGAAACGCGGTGTGTTTCGGAGACTTGCGACAGAGCTTTTTGAGGTGTGAATCCGCCAGCCCCCCGCAGAGGGGGCGGACGCGTCTGGGGCCGCCCATGGGCCCCGGCCGTCCATGACGGCCGGCCCGGTCCCCTACCGCGCCCCGCGGTGCAGATCCCCGTCGATCAGCAGGGCGCTGCGGTTGTCCAGGCGGGAGCGGTAGACCTGCAGATTCTCCATCACCCGCTGCACGTAATTGCGGGTCTCGGTGAACGGGATGCGCTCGACCCAGTCGATCACGTCGACCTCGCCCTTGCGCGGGTCGCCGTAGGCATCGATCCACTTCTTCACGTTGCCGCCGCCGGCATTGTAGGAGGCGAAGGCGAGCACGTAGGAGCCGCGCCAATCCTCCATCAGCTCGCCGAGATGGGCCTGGCCGAGCTTGGCGCAATAGGCCGGGTCGCTGGTCAGGCGGTCGACGTCGAAGGACGTGGCGACCCGGCGGGCGGTGCGCTGGGCGGTGGCCGGCATCATCTGCATCAGGCCGCGGGCGCCGACGCCGGACTGGGCCCGGGGGTCGAACTGGCTCTCCTGCCGGGCGATGGCGTAGACCATGGCCCGCTCCACCTGCGGCACCGCCGTGAAGGTCTCGTAGGTCGGGATCCCGATGGTCGGATAGGCGTGGGCGTCGAGCGGCAGGCCGCGCTGCACCGCGAGCTTGCCGATCGCCACCAGGGCGCGGGCATCCTTCATCTCGGTGGCGAGGTCGCCCAGCGCCTGGATCTCGCGCGGGTCGGCGAGGTCCCGGGCGGCATCGATGTAGAGCGGCAGCGCCAGGTCCTTGAGCCCGGCCTCGCCGAGCATGCGCAGGGCCCGGATGTAGAGCCGGTCGTCGAAGGATTGCCGCTCGACGCCCTCGAGATCGGCCGGCGCGCGCAGGGGCAGGCTGGTCTGGCCGAGCCGCGCCCGGGCGACCTGGCCGTAATAGGCGATCGGCTGCAGGGCGGCCCGCTCGTAGAAGGTTTTGGCCACGTCGTGCTGGCCGAGCGAATCGGCCGCCCGCCCCTGCCAATAGGCGGCGCGGGCCAGCGAGACCGGGCTCTCCGCGATGGTCGCCATCCGGGCGAAGTGCTGCGCGGCGCTCGCCGGGTCGCCGGCGAAGCGCAGGGCGATCCAGCCGGCGTGGAACTCGGCCTCCAGGCGCTTCTCCGGCGTGCGCGCGGCGTGGCCGCTCGCCACCGTGAAGGCGGTCCTGGCATCGCCGAGGTCGAGGAGCTTGCGCGCCACGATCCGGCGCTCGACCCACCATTCGTCGCCGTCGACCAGCACGTCCGGATTGGCGGGCGCCGTGGCGAGCACCGCGGCGGCCTCCTCGGGCTTGTCGGCCCGGCGGAAATACTGCGCCCGGGAGAAGATGTAGGAGGCGTCGCCCCG
>Ga0182231_1000352_pt1 | contig 10173 bp, 12 predicted proteins | sample G6R1MG_29_FD_129667 | JGI IMG/M metagenome (GOLD analysis project Ga0182231, IMG submission 129667) | Miscanthus phyllosphere microbial communities from Michigan, USA - G6R2_NF_07NOV2016_LD1 MG | ecosystem: Host-associated > Plants > Phyllosphere > Phylloplane/Leaf | place: USA: Michigan...
CGAACGGGCAATGGCGACCGATTCATTGAGCGGAAACACGCCCATCATTTCAAACTGACGCAACACCGCACAGCCATAGAAAGTCACCGAAGCACCGATGCGCGGGATCACCGCATCGAAGCCCTCCAGAGGTTTGCCGCGGTAGTGGATCTGCGGCTTGTGGCTGGCGATGTTCATATAGGCGCGCAGGGTGTCGATCACCACCATCTCATGGCCACGCTCAATGCCAGCTTCGACCAGACGACGGGTGGAATACAGACGCGGATTACGCGAAAGCACAGCGATCTTCATGCAACACCTGAGGAAGTAGAGGCCGGGAACACCGGCTTGTCTTGTACGTAAGTTATGCCCGGATTGACCACCAGCTGGCCGTCGATCAGAGCCTTGGAACCCAGCAGCAGTCGATAACGCATCGACTTGCGGCAGGCCAGTGTGAATTCCACCGGCCAGATACGATCACCCAGGGCCAGCGTGGTGCGAATGACATAACGCACCTGCGCCTGACCGTTGGAGCTTTTAATGGTTTTCATGGCAACCAGTTGCGCCTCGCAGCGACGATGGCGCAACTGCACCACCGTGCCAAGATGCGCGTTGAAGCGCACCCATTTCTGGCCATCACGTTCAAAAGGTTCGATTTCCGTGGCATGCAGACTCGACGTGCTCGCACCGGTATCGATTTTTGCCCGCAGGCCTGCCACCCCCAGATCGGGGAGCGCCACCCACTCGCGCAGGCCGATGACTGTCAGATGATCGAATGTCTTCAATGTGATTCCGTACTTCTCAAGACTTCTGCCAGGCCTCGGGACTTATCCGGGCCAGGGCTTTGAATGCAGGTTTTGCGAACAGATAACCCTGCATCAGGGAAATGCCGCAGTCGGCGAGAAAGTCCCGCTCCTCCACCTGCTCTATACCTTCGGCAATCAGCTTAATCCCCAAGTCCGAACACATTGTGACAACCCCACGAACAATGGACTGACGCGCGCGATTGCGGTGAATGTCGCGGATCAGGTTCATGTCGAGCTTTATCAGGTCGGGTTGGAAATCCGCGAGCAGCGTCAGCCCGGAATACCCGGCCCCGAAATCATCGATGGCGGTCATGAAGCCGAACTCGCGATACTCGCGCAGAATGTTGCTCAAATGACCGTTGTTGTTCACATGCTCGCTTTCGATGGTTTCGAAAATCAAACGCTCGATAGGGAAGTTGTGTTGCCTGGCGGCCTCCAGCGTACTGCGGATGCACAGCTCGGGACGATACACGGCGTTGGGCAAGAAGTTGATCGATAAACGCTCGGTCATGCCCAGTTTCGCGGCACCAGCAATGGCGGTGGTGCGACAGCTTTGATCGAATCGATAGCGGTTCTGGTCGGTGACCTGACTCAGGACTGACATTGCGCCCTCGCCATTAGGCCCGCGAACCAGCGCCTCATGAGCGAAAATCGACTGGTCGTGAAGGTTCACGATCGGCTGATAGGCGTAGTCAAACGAGAAATCCAGCTCTGGACTGCCAGTGCATCCAGCACACCCTTTTCTAGGGGCGGTCAACGAAGTTGGAAAATCGGTCACGTCGCGCTCCATTTAGGTGTGGGGCAATAAAAAGATGAATAGCTGTTTTTGACAAGCACATATCGGTTACTTCATGTTCATGGCGGCGCAGAAAAAGGGGGCGAGCGTGTGCCGTCGCTTTGTTTATCTGGCCTGGTAAAGTTCAGACTGTCACATTGATGAGGAATTCAAATGGCGCAAAAGCCAGAAGAAGACGATAAGGTCCGCCTGGATAAATGGCTCTGGGCCGCGCGCTTTTTCAAAACACGTGCGCTGGCCAAAGCGGCTATCGAAAGCGGCAAGGTGCACTGTCGCGGCGAACGTTGCAAGCCCGGCAAGGAGCCGCGTATCGGTGACGAGTTTCAGATTCGCATGGGCTTCGACGACCGCACGGTGGTGGTCGAGGCATTATCCATCGTTCGGCGTGGCGCGCCGGAGGCTCAAACGCTGTATCACGAGACGCCCGAGAGCATCGCCAGACGCGAGAACGCGGCGGCTCAGCGCAAGGCCGGCAACCTGGGTGTAACCACCGACGGAAAGCCGACCAAGAAGCAACGCCGGGAGCTTTTCGGTTTCCGCGCCAGCCAGAGCAACGACTGAAACACTGCACCGGGCAGCTCCGGCTATCAGTCCGAAGTGCCATCCAGCTTGGAAGCGCACCGGATAGCTCCTAAAATGCCGGTCAATCCGCATGGCCCACGGCGCTTTCGAGTGCCGGACGGCGTTTGCTCAGCCGCGTGCCATCCATTGTCATTACTTCAGATACCTTTCCTACCTATGCATGATTTCCCGGACATCGATTTCACCCAGCGCTTCATCTTCGACGAAAGCGACGTTCGCGGAGAACTGGTCGCTCTGGAGCGCAGTTACGCCGAAGTGCTCGCCAAGCATCCCTATCCGGAGCCGGTCGCGCAGTTGCTCGGCGAACTGATGGCGGCGGCTGCGCTGCTCGTCGGCACCCTCAAATTCGACGGCCTGTTGATCCTGCAGGCTCGCTCCAGCGGCGCAGTGCCATTGCTGATGGTCGAGTGCTCCAGCGAGCGTGAGTTGCGTGGCATCGCTCGCTACGACGAATCGCTGATCAACCCCGGCGCGGGCCTTCAGGACATGATGCCTGACGGATCGCTGGCGCTGACCGTCGACCCGCGCCAGGGCCAGCGTTATCAGGGCATCGTGGCGCTGGACGGGGTCGACTTGTCGGAAAGCCTCTCCAACTACTTCGTGATGTCCGAGCAGCTGGGTTCGCGTTTCTGGCTCAAGGCTGACAGTCACCGTGCGCGTGGCTTGCTGCTGCAACAATTGCCTGCCGCGCAGATCACCGACGCTGAAGAGCGTGATGCCAACTGGGAGCATGTCATCACCCTGGCCAACACCCTCACGGCCGAAGAAATGCTGAGTCTGGATAACCAGACCATCCTGCATCGCCTGTTTCACGAAGACCCGGTTCGCCTGTTCGATATTCAACCGATCTGCTTCCGTTGCAGTTGCTCTCGCGAACGATCTGCCAATGCGCTGGTCAGTCTCGGGCTGGAGGACGCGCAGCAATTGGTTATCGAGCACAACGGCACGATCGAGATCGACTGCCAGTTCTGCAACGAACGCTATCTGTTCGATGCCACTGACGTCGCGCAGCTGTTTGCTGGCGGCGGTGTCGATTCGCCATCTGACACGCGCCATTAATCATCGCGTAAAGGGCCTCAGAATACGGTGTGGGCCCCTGTAATGCTGTTCTGACAGGAGGGTCCTACCATTTCCGGGCATTTCTGGCATAATCCGGCCCACTTTTACGCTGTAGTAGTGGTTGTTTTTTTACTACAAAACCGTTTGGAGCACTCGGCCACAGGCCGACGGGGAACCTCATGACGCAAACCAACAACGCTGTGTACACCGATCTGAGCACCGACGAACTGGTCAAGGAAGCCCTTGCCCGCAAAGAAGGCGTACTTTCCGATACTGGCGCACTGGTTGTGGAGACAGGCCATCGTACTGGCCGTTCGCCGGTCGATCGTTTCATCGTTGAAGAGCCGAGCACTCAGGACGCCATCGCCTGGGGCCCGATCAACCGCAAGTTCCCGGCCGAGAAATTCGACGCCCTGTGGAACCGTGTCGGTGCGTACCTCGCCGAGCGCGAGCGCTTCGTTTCCCATGTTCATGTAGGCTCCGATCCTGCGCACTACCTGCCCGTCAAGATGACCACCGAGACTGCGTGGCACAATCTGTTCGGCCGTTGCCTGTTCATCAACCCTGAACAGTACAACCCGGCTGGCAAGGACGAGTGGGAAATCCAGAACGCGCCATGGTTCGTTTGCGACCCTGAGCGTGACGGCACCAACTCCGACGGCACCGTGATCATCAACTTCGCAGCCCGCAAGGTGCTGATCGCAGGCATGCGTTATGCCGGCGAAATGAAGAAAGCCATGTTCTCGGTGCAGAACTTCCTGCTCCCGGCTTCCGACGTTCTGCCGATGCACTGCGCAGCCAACATGGGCGAAGAGGGCGATGTAACCCTGTTCTTCGGCCTGTCCGGCACCGGCAAAACCACCCTGTCCGCCGACGAAAGCCGTTACCTGATCGGTGACGACGAACACGGCTGGGGCGAAGGCGTGGTGTTCAACATCGAAGGCGGTTGCTATGCCAAGTGCATCGACCTGTCCGAGAAGAACGAGCCGGTCATCTGGAAAGCCATCCAGCACGGCGCGGTACTGGAAAACGTCGTACTCGACCCGGTTACCAAAAAAGCCGATTACGCCGACAGCAGCCTGACCCAGAACAGCCGTGCGGCCTACCCGCGCGAACTGATCGAAAAACGCGCACCGAAAAACCTCGGTGGCGAGCCGAACGCCGTTATCTTCCTGACCTGCGACCTGACCGGCGTACTGCCGCCTGTGTCGATCCTCAGCGAAGAACAGGCCGCCTACCACTTCCTGTCGGGTTACACCGCACTGGTCGGCTCGACTGAAATGGGTTCGGGTTCGGGCATCAAGTCCACCTTCTCCACCTGCTTCGGCGCACCGTTCTTCCCGCGTCCGGCTGGCGAATACGCAGAACTGCTGATCAAACGCATCCGTGGCTTCAAATCCAAGGTCTACCTGGTCAACACCGGCTGGACCGGCGGCGGCTACGGCGTCGGCAAGCGCTTCAACATCCCGACCACCCGTGGCGTGATCGCAGCGATCCAGAGCGGCGCACTGATCGGTGCCGAAACCGAGCACCTCGACACCATCAACCTCGACGTACCGAAGTCGGTACCCGGCGTCGATACCGGCCTGCTCAACCCACGTAACACCTGGGCTGACAAAGCCGCCTACGACGAAGCAGCAAAAGCACTGGCTGGCCTGTTCGTGGAGAACTTCAAGAAGTTCGACGTGAGCGACGCCATCAAGGCTGCGGGTCCGAAGTTGTAAGAAGCTTTAATTAGCCTCTTTAAAAAACCGCCTTCATCAGGCGGTTTTTTTTGGTCCTGGAATTGAGTACTTGATGTAGGCCCTTTCAGATTGCGAACCGACGATTGAATAGCGTCCGCACAACCTGCGTGGAAATGTCAGCGTTGGCATCTGTCATTTATTATCTTGCCTATGTGTGTGGCCCGGTTTTATTACAATATTCTTTACCAGGGCATTGAATTTTTTACTGTGGTAGAGATCAAGGCACTTCAATAAATCAAACTTTACGCCCTTTACTTCAGACCCAGCCAGAGGGCTTGTATAGTCTCTGGCTAAATACTTATCAATGAGCGCTTCCACTGCATCAGGGCTTTTCTAAAATCCGTAATAAGCCCATTCGTATGAAGACCAAAATTATAGGGGAAGCCTTGCGCGAATCCGTTCCAAGCGTGTAGGAGGCATAGTGATTGCGTGGTCTTTCTGCTCCTTGTCGTCTTGATAGGTGATACTGTTTTCAGAAACCTTAAGCGGCTCATGTCCGGGCTGGCCGTCCCAAAAGACCCTATAGTACCTTCTGGCTAATAGCTCGCCTTGATCGTCGAAAATAGTCAACCGGACCCTCTCCATGCCATCGCCATTAAAAAGGCTATTGTTTACTCCGACTCCGCAAATGCTTATCACAAACGTCTTATTGTCAAAGTTTTTTGTGCCTCCGTTTAATTCTTTGGTGTGGTTGTAGCTTTGGCAGTCAGTGCTGTCTAGCACGTTGAATGCAGCGGAGTAAATAACCAAAGCAGTCAGCATGAAAATAAAGAAGAAAAAAGACCTGAGGTACATTTTTCTTACATGGGTTCTGGGGGTTTGCATAATGTATCCAGCTTTATGATAATATGCTTTTTTAGTTTATGTATTTCAGGTCTGCTGTAAATCATAAAATCGCCACCTCGACCATGCTTTTCTCTCCACTCACTATAAGAGCTATTGTACACAGGCCAGTAAACATCTTTCTCCATAAATTTTCTGACAACACCTGTTCTCTTATCTACTGGCTTGTCAATCTGCCCGCCAGGCAAATAGTCCCAATTGACTTTAGTTTCAGTTATAGGGGCACTACCCATATTAGTATGAATTTTCTTACCGTCAACAAGATCACTGACAACAGCAGAGTAGGAAAGAATCATGTCATTTTTGTTCCAGTGCCCCAGATATTGACTATTGCCATCATTTTTGTCGTTAAAGGAATAGTTATCTTTCAGGTAGGTATACACACTAGTGATGGTCGCCGTAGCTTCAGCGCAAAAAGTTTTGGTTCTGCCTTTATCGTCATATCTGTAGAATTTTTCCACAGCAACTTCAACCATGCCAATAGCAGCATAGATATTAAAATTTCCGAGCGTGGCAGTGAGATCAGTTAAACTCAGGCCGTCAAGAGTGTTACGTGTTGATATTGCCTGAAATTGAATTTGCCAGTCAATATGAAACTGCCTGATATCCCTTATCCAAGGAGACGTATCAAAGGAAAGATTTGCTGCCGAACTAGAATCATCGAATTTATTTTTTACATGCTTGAGGATTTTTTTTTAGCACCTGCAATTGCTTTTTCAGAGTAAATTTTTTCTTCAACCAATTCATTAAATTTTTCTGCTACGCTTCCATACTTCAAAGCCCATTTTAATGTCACTGTTGTGTCATCAATGGGTTGAACTGAATTGGGTTGGTCATTGTAGATATGCTTAGGGTTAGCGAACCACCGTCTGGCGATTTTGGCAGCTGTCGGCCAACCTATTTTGTCCATAGCCAAAGGAACATCCTGAAGATCGAACTTTGGAAGCTTTTCCTTATCTTCCGCATCGCTCTCTAACGTATAGGGCTTTGAGGGTTTGGTTTCCCCGGAGGATGGTTTATTACTTTTAACTTCAGTAAGCGATCTCTTACCTTCCGCTTCTGTTTTTTGCGCTATGAGTTGCTCTTTACTGCGCTCTGTGGGCTTTAAGACTACTTGACCAGGCGCGCAACGATCATAGGAGATTTTTTGTGAAGTATTGATGGGGACAGCACCTTCTAGGCCATCATTTTTTTTCCATACTTTGCCACGAAAAATAGACCGTTTCATCGTGTAATAAGGTATTTTCTTTACTTCAGCCATAAACCCTTTCCTTGGTAAAACAATCAAATCCCAAATCCGCTCAGCACCTCTTGCGCAGCGGCAGGACTGCCGGAGCAAAGTAATGCAGGTCTGCATTGTTTAGCCTGTGTACCCAAACCGTCAATTTCGCTGCACACCGGAGTATCAATTCTCTCTCTCCATGTGACTCGATTAACATTGTGAGCCCGCACGTCCGCGACGTTTGACCGCGTGATGGATGGCCCAGCCTGTGCCGTTCATGCGTCGAAAATTCTGCCCATATGGCTATTGCTTCGGCCACAGCGCATTAGGCCAGTGATCAGCTCAATCGCAGCGGTCGGGAGTTGTCCACCCCGAGTGGTGGAGGGGCAAGACTGATCGCCTGATTCAACGGCAACCGTCGTAACCGCGAGGTCGCCGAAGCCATGTTGTAATTAAACATCTTCGAGTACGTTCCCAAATGCGCCCCCGGAAATGCTCATGAAGACGCCTCGACTTGTCGGGGCGTTTGCTTGTCTGGAATACTGATTTCCATTTGTGACGATGACAAGGAGGTGGCTTGTGACAGCGACCGGAATTCAGGTACGTCGTTTTGTGCCGAACGATGAGCAAGGTGTGTCGGCATTGATCCTGCCCATCCAGCGTGAAGAATTCGGTATCCCCATCACCGCCGAGGATCAGCCTGATCTGAAGGCGATTCCAGAGTTTTACCAGACCGGCACCGGCGATTTCTGGGTCGCGGTGCAAGGTGATCACGTCGTCGGCAGCATCGCGCTCAAGGACATCGGCTCAGGGCAGGCAGCGCTGCGCAAGATGTTCGTCGCCGCGCCGTTTCGCGGCAAAGAGTTCTCGATTGCAGCCAAGCTGCTGGACCGTTTGATCGAAGAGTCGACTCGCAAAGGCGTGACCGAAGTGTTTCTGGGTACAACCGACAAATTTCTCGCCGCACATAGATTTATGAGAAGCACGGTTTCCAGGAGATCGCAAAAGAGGATCTGCCTGCGAGCTTTCCGCTAATTGCGGTGGACAGCAAGTTCTACGTGCTGGGTCTGAACCCTGAGTAACGCTGTGGCCGCAGCTCAGCCCAACGGATTAAATCCGCTCGCCGCACTGCAATAGCGTTGGCGAGTGACGGATTCGGCGAGACGCTTGCACTGCTCCTTGAAATACACCTTGGCACCCTTGCGACACTCCCGGTATTCGATTGAGCCTCTACGCCAGTTGTGGCACACGCTGGTGCCGTCGATTTGAGCATCTGTAACGATCCATTCAGCGTGATAGGTGCGCTTCCTGTCCCACTGCCACACAACGGCCGACTCAACGAATTGCGCCGCTGCGAGCCTTGGCTGCGGCCTTTGCTGTTGTGCCTTGTAGTGGCTCATATAGCTCGCAGACACCATGCCCTGTGCGGTTGAATTTCGAACTGTCTCTTGGCCTTTGCCAAATCGACAGGTAGCGACTGTTTCGTCGATGAGATTATCCGGTCCCATGCACTCAGACAGCGTTTGGGGGCGGCCCGGCGTCTCGTGTAGTGGTAGCGGAGCAACGGCTGAAGCGTCGGCATCGACGAAAGCAGAAGATAGCGCAGGCGCGGCATCGATTGTTTTCGGCAAATGCCGGTAATGAAACAGGCCGTAAGCGCACAGCCCCATCAGTAAAAGCACCATCAATAGATAGTGCTGGAACGTCGGAGCACTCCTTGACTTGCGGCGCTGAGCACGCGCAATTGTGTCTTCCTCGTCGACACTCAAGTTCTCGGAAGCGTTACGGCGATTCTTCATGTCTTGCAATCAAGCCTCCTGAATATCTGACTGGCTTTTCAGCGCGTTGAAAATGTCCATCGCCGAGCTGTCCCCCGATGTAATGTTGGCGGCGTAGTTGGCGGGATACTGGGCTTTTTCTATGGGTGGCAGCTGGTCATAGTGGGCGAGAAGCATCACCAGTGTTTGCGTGCTTTTGCCGGTTTCATTGTATTCGTCGGTATAGCGTTTACACATCGCCCTGTTCCAGCTTTCCTGTTGAACATGGTTTTCGGACGAAGCCGCGCTTCTCTCATTAATGGTGAAGTCGCCACTTTCGTCATACATAACCAACCTCAATTGATCCTGAGATAAGCCTGCGAACGGGTTGGTGCCTGATCCATTCTTGAACGAAGTCGCCTGCCTCGCTCTTTCGAGCCGCGCAGGGTCGTCCGTATCCGGAATCTCTGCGTCGTGCAGTTTCCTATTGGCGTGATAGCTGTTGCCTGCAATTTTGTCACTAATACTGTTTGCCAGGGACCTCAGGCTTTTGAAGTCAAGACTGCTGTCGCGAGCTTGAGCTCGTGCGGCACTACTACTTAATTGACGGGACAATGTCGAGAAGGTGACACCGTCAATAGCAGATGCAGAATCAAGTTCTTTCAGGCTGGAGTTTAAAGTCGTGGCGGAGGTGCTTTTCTCGACAGTCGTTAGTGCAGTTTTATGGGTGAGGTGTGTGAGGGATGTTGTATCAATCATGCTGCGTCCTCGCGGCAGAGGCCAATCCATGGCTTTATATTCCCTCTTTATATCGGCCCAGCCAGACACCGCTTTAGTTTTCCGCTGAAAAGCGTGCGTATCAAAATGCGACACGCACGCTCCGGGGGCTTATTTCATGGTGAATTCAGCAGCCCACGCGTAGGTAGAGAGATTGGTGGCGCGAGACGTCGCCGCGCAGACAGCGCCGCCTTCAGAATTTGCAGTCCGGTTCCATTTCGGCACCTTGGCCCCGCCTGCACCGGGAAGCTTTATAAAGGTGGTCGAGAATACGCAAACCTTGGACCCCATGACGTAGCGAACACTGGCGTAGCTGGTATCCGGCGAGAGAGTGCTTTGCATCGAGTAAGTATCTGAACCTCCCGGGGGGACTGCAGAGTTAATCGGTGATTTAGCATTCAGCCGGGCAGATATCTCATTACGCGTAACGGGTTTATACTCCGCCACTTCGGAGCCCAGGTTTTTAAATGTAACAGTAACTGCTGGTCCCGCTTGCGCCGTAACGCTGGTGCACAGTGTTGCAAAAGCAAGGGAAGCCAATAAGGTCTTGTTGGTTTTCATCGGGAATAATCCTTAAGTTGAATGAGTAATTTCATATTGATTTTGA
>Ga0182231_1000353_pt1 | contig 10166 bp, 9 predicted proteins | sample G6R1MG_29_FD_129667 | JGI IMG/M metagenome (GOLD analysis project Ga0182231, IMG submission 129667) | Miscanthus phyllosphere microbial communities from Michigan, USA - G6R2_NF_07NOV2016_LD1 MG | ecosystem: Host-associated > Plants > Phyllosphere > Phylloplane/Leaf | place: USA: Michigan...
CGCCGGGCAGGTCTTCCTGGCCGAGGCGCGAAGCCTGGTGGTCCGGGAGGCCAAGGCGGTCGAAGCGGCACGGCGCGCGGCCGAAGGCATCGTCGGCCGGGTGACCGTCGGCTTCGTGGGGTCGATCAGCTACGAGCTGCTGCCCCGCATCCTGCAGGGCTTCCGGGCGCGCTTTCCCACTTTCGACCTCGACCTGCGGGAGCACACGTCCACCGAGCAGATCGACGGCCTGCTCGCCGACAAGCTCGATGTGGGCGTGCTCCGGCTCCCGGTGAAAAACGCCTCGGACCTCTGCATGCGGGTGATCCATCGGGAACGCTTCGTGGCCGTCCTGCCGCGCGCTCACCGCCTGGCCCGCGCGCGATCGGTGCGGTTGGCGCAGCTGGCGGACGAGTCGTTCATGAGCTTCCCGGCGGACCGGATCCCCGGCCTGCACGGGAAGTTCCTGCTCGCCTGCGCCGAAGCGGGCTTCAGTCCACGCACCGTGCTGGAGGCCTGGCAGATGCCCAGCATGGTGTGCCTGGTGGCGGCGGGCTTCGGCGTCGTGCTGCTGCCCGCGCAGGTCCGCAGCCTGCCGCATCCCGGGGTGGTCTACAAGCCGATCAGCGATGCCTCCGACCACCTCAATCTGGAGATAGCGGCCTGCTGGCATCCGGAGAACCGCGCGGCTGGCACGCGCAACCTGCTATCCGTCCTGCCCGATGTGAACCCGCCGATACCGCCGGTGCGCGAATCGCAAGCGGGCAACGCGGTGGCATCTTCAGGATCGCCGTAGACCCCGGACGGGATCGTCCACCCCGTCGGCCGCGCGCCATCGCAGGCGCTCGAAGCATCCCGCGGAAGGGCGCGGCCTGTGGAAAGTCGCTCAAGCGCCGGTTTGGCGCTCTGCCGCTTGGCGCGCAGCCGCTTGGCGCACGAAGATGGGCGAAGCCATGCTCGCCATCGCGAGTTCGCTGGTGGCCGTCATCAGCGCCTGTCCCAATTCCAGCATCCGTTGCAAATTGAGCCGGACCGCCGGGCCCGCTATGGTGATGACCCCGACGGTGTCTTCCCCGGTCCGCCGCACGGGAGCCCCCATGGCATTCATGCCGGGCGCATAGACCTCCTCGATCACCGAGAAGCCGCGCGCGCGGTCCTCCACCAGAACCTGCTCGAGCGCTTTCCAGGTCGTAGGCGCGCGCGGACCGTATTCCTGCGGCTCGCCGAAGCCTTGCTTGATGACAAGCTCGAGCGCGCGCTCCTCGCTCAGCGTCATCAGCCAGGCATGCCCGCCGGCGCTGCACGACAGCCTCAAGTCGATTCCCATATCGGCGTCGTATCGCAAGCCAAAGCGCGCCCCTTGCGCTTTGGCCACGAAGGTCAAGCGATCTCCATCGACGATGGCGAGCCGCACCAGCTCGCCCGACACATCCGCCAGGCGATCGATGATCGGCTGGGCGATATCCACGATGCCCGACCCGCCCAGGTAGCAGAGGCCCAGCGCCGACAGCTTGGTGGTCAGCGCGTAGTCCCCATGGTCGCGCATTTGGCGCACGTAGCCGCAGCGCACCAATTCGGTCAGCACCCGGTGGCAGGCCGAAAGCGGTAGTTCCAGCTCCTGGGCGATGGCGGACATCGCCTTGCCTTCGGGCCGGGCGGCAAGGTACTCGAGGACGGAAAGGGAACGTTCCAGGGAGCTGCTCATGGAGGGATTGTCACCCCAAGTAGGGCCTGTTCTCCCCCCGCGCACCACCCGTCGGAAGGGGGGATCCCATGCAGGTTTACCCCGAGGACCAAGCGGTAGCGACGGCGTAATATGGAAAGTCATTCCATGTGGAAAACATTTCTATAAATTGATGCCCTTCTGTGGGGCAGGACCTGCATGACCATCTTCGCGAGATCGGCGGGTCGGAGTCGTTTCACCAACCACCGGAGACATAGCATGCGCCTGGCGCTCGTTCCTTCCCTGCTCATGACGCTCGGCGTCCTAACGGCCGCTTCGGCCGCCCAACCAGCGTTCGCGCAGTCCCAGTCCCCGGGCTGTTGCACGGCAACCACCCGGGACGTCGAGAAAGTCGGCGGGAATCTGGGCAACCAGAATTACTCCTCGCTGAAGCAGATCAACAAGTCCAATGTCAAACAGCTGGGCGCGATCTGGCTCAACGAGATCGAAGGCGGCATCACCACCGGCACCAACCAGAGCACCACCATCGTCAAGGACGGTGTGATCTACATCGAGTCCGCGCTCGGCAAACTGCATGCGGTCGATGGCGTGACCGGACAGACCAAGTGGGTCTATCCCGGCAAGGGCGCCATCACACGGCGCGGACCGGCCATCGGGCAAGGGCTCGTTTTCACGATCGCCTCCGGCAACACCGTCGTCGCGCTCAACAAGGATACCGGCCAGGTGGTTTGGGAAAAGGCCATCAACGGCTACGGCAACGTCGCGAAAGTCGGCGTGGTCTACCACGACGGCCTCCTGTACCTGGGCACCAACGACGGTGCCCGGGGCGCGGCGCTGGCGGTCGACGCCAGCAACGGCAATCTCAAGTGGTACTTCTTCGGCATCCCGGGCCCCGGCGAATTCGGCTACGACACCTGGGGCGGCGGCCCCCAGAGCGGCGCGACTCCCTGGATCCATCCGGCGGTCGATCCCGAATTGAACCTGGTCTATTGGACGTTCGGCAATTCCCGGGGCGGATCCTCGCAGGACGGCTCGCAGCGCCCGGGCCAGAACCTCTTCGCCAATTCCATCGTCGCGACCGATGCCAAGACCGGCGTCTACAAATGGCACTTCCAGTCCGTGCACCACGATATCTGGGACATGGACAACGTCAACGCGCCCGTGCTCGCCGACGTGACCGTCAAGGGCCAGCCGCGCAAGGCGGTCATCTACGGCAGCAAGACCGCCATGTGGTACATCCTGGACCGCACCGACGGAACACCGCTGATCGGCATCGACGAGAAGCCCGTGCCGCAGGACGCGCGCCAGAACACCTGGCCCACGCAGCCGTATCCGCGCGGGGATGCGTGGATGCCGCTGTGCGTGACCGACAGCGGCCCGACCCGCGCGGTCCCCAACTTCAAGCGCGGCTGCCTGTATTCGGCCCACTGGGACCAGCCGGTGCTGACCACGCCGGGCCAGGGCGGCGGCGGCGACTGGAGCCACGTGTCCTTCAGCCACAGCACCAAGCTCGTCTACACCGGCTTCGGATACGTCAATACGGCGCACTCGCTGACCGAAGCCAGCAACGGCCTGCGTCCCCTGGGCACGGAGATGACCGGCGGCATCGTCGCCATCGATCCCGCGACCAACAAGATCCGTTGGAAGAAGGACATGCCGTACTCCCTCGCGCATGGCAACGGCATCCTGACCACGGCAGCCGATCTGATGTTCATCGGACAGCCCGACGGCAATCTCCTGGGCATGGATGCGGTCAACGGACGGGAGCTGTGGCGCTTCCAGACCGGCGCGGCGATCAGCGCGAGCCCGATCACCTACGAAGTCAACGGCGAGCAGTACATGGCGATCTATGCCGGCGGCACCGGCATCCCCTACGGCGACTCGGCGCAACGCGGCGACCATTTGTGGGCCTTCAAGATCGGCGGCACCGTCGCGCAAGCGGCCGAGCCCACCAAGCCGATCATCCGCCGGCCCATCACCGCCGCGGCCGTGGAGGGAAGCGCCGTGAACAACACCGTCACCCTCGCACGGCTGTGGACCGGCGGCCAGGTCGGCGCGGCCGAGTCCGATGCCGTCAATGCGATGGCGCCGCAGCACCTGCGTGTGCCCGCGGGCACCACGGTGACCTTCACCAACCCTGCCAGCAACGCCAAGCCCCATTGCGCCACGCAGTTCTTCGAAGGCCTGTTCAACGCCGGTCCGCTCCAGCCGGGCCAGTCGTTCCAGTACACCTTCTCCGAGCGCGGCGAGTACTTCTACAACGACTGCACCGGCCCGCGCTCGACCGGCAAAGTGGTCGTCTACTGATCCGAGTCCGAGTCGATGTTGCGTCGCCGGCAGGTGACGCAACGCATTTTCATCCATCCTCAGGAGATATCACTTGACCCATCGCATCACCTCGATCGGCCTGGCCCTGGCGTTGTGCTTCGGCACGGTCGCTAGCCAGGCGGCCGTCGCCCGTTTCGACACGACATCCTTCGGCTACACCGTCTCCAACGGCGCGCTGAACTGGTCGACGGGCGACCAGTACCAGACCCTCAATGCCGAAGCCCGTTCCGGTGGCGGACTGTTGGGCTACGACACCGCCACCAACGACTGGAGCAACTGGACCAACCAGTCCCTCGGTGCAACGACTCCGTACGCCAGCGCTTCGGCCTCCGCGGGCGCCCAGTCGCTGCAAGGCAGCGCCCTGGCGAGCCGCACCGATCTGCAGCCCGCGGATCTTGCCGGGCATGCCGGCCGGAGCTACGCCAACCAGTCCGGCGTATTCAGCTTGAACCAGGACGGCGTCGTCACCTTCAGCGTGGGATGGCGCCTGGAGGTCCAAGGCGATGCGTCCGACCCCCTGGCCGATTTCGGTCAAAGCCTGATGTCGATCGCGTTCGGCGCCTACGATGGCAGCTTCAACGATTACCTGAGCGAGGAGCTGTTCTCCTTCGATGCGCTCAGCGGTGCCGCGGTGGCCTCGGGCACCTGGATCTTCAATGTCGCCCTGGCGGCGGGCCAGCAGGGCTACTACAACCTCACGGGATCGGCCAGCGCGGAAGCCAGCGCGCAGAACCCCAATGACGTTCCGGAGCCGGGCAGCCTCGCGCTGCTCGGAGCCGGTCTAGCCGCGCTCGCAGGCGCGCGGCGCCGCAGGAAGGCCCGAGCGCACGCCTGACAACGGAAAAGCCCCTGTGCCGACCAGCACAGGGGCTTTTCCGCTTTTGCGCGGCCCGGCGGTGCCGGGCCCCGATCGTCAAGACCGCGGACGACGTGCCCGGCGAGACCAGCCCAGGCCCGCGAGGCCCGCCAACAGGAGCGCGGCGCTCGCGGGTTCCGGGACATCGTTGACCAGCGTCAGGGACAGGCTCCCGAGGTTCACGTAGCCGGCGAACTCCTTGCTGACGGACAGGTCGAGCGCCCCGTCCCGCAGCAGCGCCAGTTCGGCTCCCGCGAACGTGTAGCTCCAGGCAGTGGGCGGCGCCGTCTCGCCGTTCGTCGAGCAATCGTCGTAAAGGGAGCAGTAGGCCACTTCCAAGCCGTCGCCGTAGACGAAAACCTCGGTCGTGGTATTCGAGAAGCCATTACCGAAGGTCCCGTTGAGCGTGGCCGAAAGAATATTGCCGGCGTTCGAGAAACTAAATCGGCCCACATCCAGCCGCAGGGGCCACTGCGCCCATACGTCGTCGCCTGTGCTGAAGTCGGACAAGGTCGTGGTGACCACGCCGGCATGGGCAGCCGCGGTGCACAGGGCCAGCAATCCGGCGGCGGCCAAATTTTTCATTCTGGAAAAACGCATAAATGCTCCAAGTCGTTGAGTTTCTAGGGGCCCCTGCTGTCCTCGCCGGTTGTCCTGACAGGAAAAACTGGTGGCGACCGAGTCTAGCCCTGTTTTTTAGAAAGATTTTCCATAGTTTCCCTCTTGACGGTTCAAGCCTTTTGCCAAAGCATTGGAAATGTATTCCAGTCACATCGAAAGCCGAATCGGGCACATAAGACAAGAGGGGGGAGATCCATTTATTCACGCCCAAAATTCAACGCCCGGTGAAGCGTCATCGCGCCGAAAGTTCGACTTTTAAAATCGCTCCGCTTCTCCTTTCAATCTCCGAAGGATTATTTCCATGCATCGACAAAATAATGGCGATGGCAGCCGCCGCATACTCGCCTGCGCCCTGGCGCTAATGGGAGCCAGCCTGGCGCCTGCGGTCTCCGCCCAGCAAGGCGCTCCGGCGCCGGGGAGCATCGACACCGAATACAACGCCTGCCGGGGGACCAACCCCAACTGCTACAACGATTGGGGCGCGTTCGCCAACACCCCGAACAAGGTGCTGATCTTCTCGCGCACGGCGGGTCCTCGGCATGCCAACCTGGGGCCGGCGCTCGCTGCCGGCCTGAACCCGCCGCTCGTGGCCGCCAACGCGGTGCAGCAGGGCCTGGTCCGCATGCTGGCCGCCGAAGGCATCCAGGCGGACTGGACCGAAGACGTCACCCGCATGACCAGTCTGAACGGCTACAAGGCGATCATTTTCGCGAGCCCCACGCGCGATGCGCTCTGGGACCATGCGAAAAGCGCGGCGGGCGGCACCCAGCTCGACGCTGCGCGGCATGCGCTGCGCCAGTACATGCGGCGCGGGGGCGGCTTCGTGGGCATCCACAACGCCTTCGGCACCGAGTACACGTGGCCCTACTACGAAGGCCTGCTCGGCAACGCCAACTTCTACGACCACGGGGCCAACCAGAACGGCACCGTGCGCATCGTGAACAAGAACGACAGCTCGACCTCCATGCTGCCGTCGAGCTTCGCGTTCAAGGACGAGTGGTACACGCTGATGCCCTTCCCGACCAACGTGAAGTTCCTGGCCGTCGTCGACACCAACTCGCTGGCGACCAAGCGCAGCACCCATCCGGGCCACGGCAAGTTCCACCCGGTGTCCTGGTGCCAGTACTACGACGGCGGTCGCTCGTGGGTCACGACGCTGGGCCACGACGCGGGCGCGTTCGCGCAGGACACCTCGACCTTCCCGGGCGCCGCCGAGTTCCAGAAGCACGTGGTCGCCGGCGTCAAGTCGGCCATGGGCCTGGTGCCCTTCTGCAAATGACCACCGCCCGTCCGGCTTCCCCTTTTTCGATCCAAGGAAACACCATGCCCCGTACCGCCCGTCCTCTCGCCGCCCTGCGCCGTGCCGTCCCGCTCGCGTCCGCCTTGCTCCTGGGCGGCGCCGCCAGCGCCCAAACGGGCGCCCCCGCGCCTGGCAGCCTGGATCCCTATTACAAGGTGTGCCGCGGCACCAATCCCTCGTGCTACAACGACTGGGGCGCTTTCGCCAGCACGCCGAACAAGGTGTTGATCTTCTCGCGCACCGCGGGTCCTCGCCACGCCAACCTGGGGCCGGCACTGGCCGCGGGATTGAATCCGCCGCTGGCGCCCGCCAACGCCGTCCAGGCGGGACTGGTCCGCATGCTGGCCGCCGAAGGCATCCAGGCCGACTGGACGGAGGACGTCACCCGGATGACCAGCCTCAACGGCTACAAGGCGATCATCTTCGCGAGCCCCACGCGCGACGCGCTCTGGGACCATGCCAAGACCGCCGCCGGCGGGACCCAGCTCGACGCCGCCCGCCACGCGTTGCGTCAATACATGCGCCGCGGCGGCGGCTTCGTCGGCATCCACAACGCCTTCGGCACCGAATACAACTGGCCGTACTACGAAGGCCTGCTGGGCAACGCGAACTTCTACGACCACGGCGCCAACCAGAACGGCGTGGTCAAGGTCATCAACAAGAACGACGCCTCCACCGAAATGCTGCCCGAGAGCTTCGCATTCAAGGACGAGTGGTACACCCTGGTGCCGTTCCCGACCAACGTGAAGTTCCTGATGACCGTCGATACCACGACCCTGGCCACCCAGCGCGGCACCCATCCGGGACATGGCAGCTTCCACCCGGTGTCCTGGTGCCAGTACTACGACGGCGGCCGCTCCTGGGTCACGACGCTGGGCCACGACGCGGGCGCGTTCGCGCAGGACACCGCCGCGTTTCCCGGCGCCGCCGAGTTTCAGAAGCATGTCGTCGCCGGTGTGAAATCGGCGATGGGCCTGGTTCCTTTCTGCCGCTGAACGCCATGGTTCGGACGCGAGTCTTCCGTCGCAGCCTGACCGCCCTGGCGGTCGGCTGCGCCATGCTGCACGCAGCGGCGCAGGCCGGGCCCGGGCCCCTCCGCCAGCCGGGCAGCCTGGTGGCGTTGCCCGGCCCGCAACTGCTGCTGTCGGCCGCTGCGGACGACGGTGCGCACGGCGCGGAGCTCTGGGCGGTCGATCCCCGCGACGGCAGCCGGCGCCTGGTGCGCGACATCCATCCCGGACCCTTGGGTTCGTTCCCGAGCGGGCTGACGGCGTGGCGGGGCAACGTCTACTTCGCGGCCGACGACGGCGTCCACGGACTGGAAGTCTGGCGCAGCGACGGGACCGAAAGCGGCACCCGCCGCGTGGCCGACCTGCGGCCCGGCCCGGACGGCTCGCTGCCCAACGGGTTCGTCGCGTTCGGGGATGCCTTGTACTTCTCGGCCGACGACGGCAGGCACGGTTTCGAACTCTGGCGCACGCAGGGCACGCCCGAGACCACGGAGCTGGTGGCCGACATCCAGTCCGGCGCGCAGGGCTCGATGCCCCGCCACCTGACGGTGCGCGGCGATGCGCTGCTGTTCAGCGCGACCGATGCCGAAGGCGGCACCGAGTTGTGGCGCAGCGACGGTTCCGCGCAAGGCACCCGGCGCGTGCTGGATATCCGCGCCGATGGCGATGGCGCGCCGGAGGCGCTGACCGTGGTGGACGGCACGCTGTTCTTCACCGCGGACGACGGCCGCCACGGGCGGGAACTGTGGCGCAGCGACGGGACCGCGGCGGGCACGCGGATGGTGCGCGACATCCGCGACGGGCACGACAGCGCGCTGCCGCGCTACCTCACGAAAGCCGGCGCCTGGCTGTACTTCTCCGCGCACGACGGGCGCCACGGCATCGAACTGTGGCGCAGCGACGGCAGTGCCGAGGGCACGACCATGGTGGCCGACATCCGGCCCGGTCCCCTCAATGCGCTTCCCAGCCACCTCACGGCGCTGGGCGACCGGGTCGTGTTCGCCGCCTATGACGAACGGTCCGGCGTGGAGCCGTGGATCAGCGACGGCACGGCGGCCGGTACCCGGCTGCTGGGCGATATCCATGCGGGTCCGAACCATTCCAATGCCTGGGCGTTCGCGCGGGTGGGCGATCGGTTGGTGTTCGCGGCCGACGACGGCCGGCGCGGCATGGAGCTGTGGCAGACCCGGGGCGTGCCGCAGGACGTCGCCCTGTTGCGCGACGAGCGCGCGGGCGCCGAGGGAGCGTTCCCGCGCGGTGTCGTCGCGCTGGGCGAGGGCGTCGCATTCGTCGCCGAGGCGGCGGGCGGCGGGACCTACCTCGCGCTGGACCCGGCCCCCGGGCTGAACTGCGGCAGCGCCGACAGCGGTATCGCGGGAGAGGCGCCGGGCGCGGCTGCCTGCGGGGCCGCGGTCGCATCCTCTTCGGCCGCGCGGTAGACGAAGCGCCAGTCGGCCAGGGTGGCGGCGTCCTCGAACGCCTCGTCCAGCCGACCGAAGCCCTGGCGCTTGAGGGGGATCGCGGTCGAGCGGCTGTGCACGCCGAGGATGCCGCCGCCCGGCGCCGGGACCAGCACCCAGTCGGCGCCGGTCACGGGATCCAGGTAGATGCGACGCAGGTGACGGCGCACCGTCGGCCAGCGCCGGTCCAGCAGGAGATCGTCCAGGCGTTGCGGGAAGCGGTGGCGCTGGCCCAGCGGCACGTCTTCGTAGTAGCGCTTGACCGCCTGCCGGATCTGGTCGCCGGCGAACAGCAGCTCGGCCTCGCGTTCGCGCTGCGCGTGCACGCTCCAGAGGCTCCCGGTCGCCGCCAATCCCGAACCCAGCAGCGCGACGGCCAGCAGCAGGCCGAGGTAGGTGAAACCGCGCTGTGCACGCATGCCTACAGCTCCGAGAAGCTGGTGCCGCCGCGTGTCTTGCCCGGCGCTCCGCTGCGCACGTCGTACACCCGGCCGGGAGCCGCGCGGCCGTCGGCCGCGGCGGGCGGGGGCACGAAGATCCAGCTCTCGGCGCTGTCGGTGTACGGATCGGTCGGCAGGGCGCGCAGATAGCGCCTGCGCACCAGTTCGGCCAGGTCCTCGGGGTACCGGCCGGTGTCGGCGTAGAACTTGTCGATGTTGTCGCGCATGACCGCGAGCGACTGGCGCAACGCGTTCTCGCGGGCATGCTCGATCGCGCCGACATAGCGCGGCGCCGCGATCGACAGCAGCGTGGCGAGGATGGCCATGACCACCAGCAGTTCGACCAGGGTGAAACCGCGCGATCGGCGACTGCTCATGGGGATCACCATTGCCGGTAGGGCCGGCCGTTCAGGCCGGTGCGGTCCGAGAGGGAATGCACGTCGTACACGTCCTTGCCGGGCTGCGGCTGGTCGGCCGGCGAGGCGTAG
>Ga0182231_1000354_pt1 | contig 10160 bp, 7 predicted proteins | sample G6R1MG_29_FD_129667 | JGI IMG/M metagenome (GOLD analysis project Ga0182231, IMG submission 129667) | Miscanthus phyllosphere microbial communities from Michigan, USA - G6R2_NF_07NOV2016_LD1 MG | ecosystem: Host-associated > Plants > Phyllosphere > Phylloplane/Leaf | place: USA: Michigan...
ATTCCTGCGCGGTGCCCGGCAGGAAGCCCGGCACGTCCACGAAGGTCACGATCGGGATCGAGAAGGCGTTGCAGTAGCGCACGAAGCGCGCGGCCTTCCGCGAGGCGTCCGAATCGAGCACGCCCGCCAGCACCAGCGGCTGGTTCGCCACGAAGCCGACCGTGCGGCCCTCCACGCGGCCGAAGCCGGTGATGATGTTGCGGGCGTAGGCCGCCTGGATCTCGAAGAAGTCGCCCTCATCGACCACGCGGCGGATCAGCTCGCCCATGTCGTAGGGTTTGTTCGGGTTGTCGGGGATCAGCGTGTCGAGCGACATGTCGAGACGGTTCACGTCGTCGAAGGACTCGATCTCCGGCACGCCGTCGGTGTTGTTGGCCGGGAGATAGTCCAGCAGGCGGCGGATCTGGAGGATCGCCTCGACGTCGTTCTCGAACGCGCCGTCCGCGATGGACGACTTGGTGGTGTGGACCTTGGCGCCGCCGAGCTCCTCGGCGGTGACGACCTCGTTGGTCACGGTCTTCACCACGTCCGGGCCGGTCACGAACATGTAGCTCGTGTCGCGGACCATGAAGATGAAGTCGGTCATGGCCGGCGAGTAGACGTCGCCGCCCGCGCACGGGCCCATGATCACCGAGATCTGCGGGATCACACCCGAGGCCATGACGTTGCGGCGGAAGACCTCGCCGTAGCCGCCGAGCGCCGCAACGCCCTCCTGGATGCGCGCGCCGCCGGCATCGAAGATGCCGATGATCGGGGCGCGCATCTTCAGCGCCATGTCCTGAACCTTCACGATCTTCTGGGCGTGCGCCTCCGACAGGGAGCCGCCGAACACCGTGAAGTCCTTCGAGAACAGGAAGACCGTGCGGCCGTTGATCGTGCCCCATCCGGTGACGACGCCGTCGCCGGGGATCTTCTGCTTCTCCATGCCGAAATCGGTGGAGCGGTGCTGCACGAACATGTCGAATTCCTCGAACGACCCGTGGTCGAGGAGGAGTTCGATCCGCTCGCGCGCCGTGAGCTTGCCGCGCTTGTGCTGGGCCTCGACGCGCTTCTCGCCGCCGCCCAGGCGCGCCTGGGCCCGCCGCTCCGCGAGCTTGTCGAGGATGTCCTTCATGGCTGTTCCCGCCCTTACCCTGCTCGTGCCGCCTTGCCCGGTTGATGCCGGGTCGAAGCTTGTGCGTTCACCGATCCAGCGGCCTTAGCACGGGCTTTTCGGGTGGCAAACCGACGCAAATGTCTCGCGCGTCGGACCTTCGGGGGGAGGAGAGAGAATGGTGGACGGTGCAGGGATCGAACCTGCGACCTTTCCCGTGTGAAGGGAACGCACTACCGCTGTGCTAACCGTCCGTGCCGCCGAGGGTCGAACCCCGCAGGCGGAACCAACGCGGTCGACGGCGCCTGGAACAGGCGGCGACCGGATGTCGGGCCTTCTAGGGCGTGGCGACCCGAAACGTCAAGCACCACGCGCGAGGTTGACAAGACCAGCGCTGCGATGCGCTGTGGCCCCATGCACGAGGAGCAAGCGGGCGACAGGCCCGACAGCGACGTGACGGGGGAGAACGGTGCGCGGGCTGCAAGGCCCCGCGTCGCGATCACGTACTGCACCCAGTGCAACTGGCTGCTGCGCTCCGCCTGGATGGCCCAGGAACTGCTCTCGACCTTCCGCGACGATCTGGGTGAAGTCGCCCTCGTGCCCGCCACCGGCGGCGCGTTCCGGATCGAGATCGCCGGCGTGCTCTTGTGGGAGCGGGTCCGCGACGGCGGGTTTCCGGATGTGAAAGCCCTCAAGCAGCGGGTGCGCGACCACCTCGACCCGGAGCGCGATCTCGGCCATATCGACCGGTCATGAAGCGAGGGAACGGCGAGGAGCCCGCGGGGCACCGCGTGCCGGGGACGGGCGCCGCTTGAGCCCGGAGCAGGAGGCCGAGGGCGTGAACCTCCCGGCGGTCCTTCCCGCGCGCCGGTCGTGGCTGTCGCGCCGGCTTCACCGGTTCGGGCAGAACGGCTTCTCGACACAGGTCTACCTGATCGCCCTGGTGATCGCCCTGATCGGCCCGGGGCTGCTGTTCACCAGCATCCTGCTGATGCGCTACGCCTCGGCCGAGCGCGCCCGATTCGAGCAGGATGCTCGCGAAAATGTGCGCGGCATCGGCCTGTCGCTGGACCGGGACACCGCCGGTCTGGTCTCGGTGCTGCAGACGCTGGCGACCTCGCCGCGGATTCGGCAGAGCGATTTCGAGGCGTTCGATGCCCAGGCGCGCCTCGTGCGGGAATCGATCGACCTCGACGTGCTGCTGCGGCGGCCCAACGGGCAAGAGGTCGTGAATACCGGCGTGCCGCGCAGCGCGCCGCTGCCGATGATGCCACTGCCGTTCGATCCGGAACTGACGCAGGGCGCCCAGCGCGCGATGGTGAGCGGCTACATCCCGGGCCCGACGCCGAACGAGGCGACCTACGCGGTCGGCGTGCCGGTGATCATCGACGGCGAGGTCGCGTACATCCTCAGCTTCACCGTGCCGCTGGCGCGCCTCCAGGGCATCCTGTCCCGCGAGGTGGTGCCCGGCTGGACCACCGGCATCTCGGACCGGAACGGCTTCGTCCTCGCCCGCCTGCCGGACCCGGACGCCGTCGTCGGCAAGCCGCGGCTCGCGAGCCTGCGCCAGGTGCAGACGGCGACGCCGGGCGTCTGGGAGGGCCAGGACCGCCAGCACAAGCCGGTGGTGGTCATCGAGGCGCGCTCGCGCCTCACCGGCTGGATGGTCGCCACCAGTATCCCGCAGGCCCTGGTCGATGCGCGGGTGCGCCGGTGGATCTGGGCGTTCGCGGGCTTCGGCCTGCTGGTGCTCGCCACCTCGTCGGTGCTGGCGGTGAACCTCTGGTCCCGGGTCTCGCGCCCGCTTCGGCTGCTGGCGGCCTCCGGGCCGGCGCTTTCGCGGGGCGAGGCGATCCCCCGGGTGCCGTCTCCGGTCCACGAGATCCGGCGGCTCGGAGCGGTGCTGTCCGATGCGTCCGTGCGGCTGCGCACCCGCGAGGCGGAGCGCGACCGGGCGCTCGCCGACACCCGGCGCGGCCTGACCGCGCTCAGCGAGAGCGAGGCCCGGTTCCGCCACATGGCCGATTCGGCGCCGGCGCTGATCTGGATGACCGACGAGAGCGGGGGCGTCAGCTTCGCGAACCTCCATTTCGAGCACATGTTCGGGATCCCGGCAGCCCAGCTCACCAATGAGGGGTGGGAGCGGATCGTCCACGCGGACGATCTGGAGGGTTTCCGGGCGGCCTTCACCGAGGCCTTCGAGGCCCGCGCGCCGTTCCGCGCCGAGGTCCGGGTGATCGACCGGAGCCAGGCGGTGCGCTGGCTGCGCTGCGAGGGCGTGCCGCGCCTCGACGACGATCAGAACTTCCTCGGCTATACCGGCTGCAACATCGACATCACCGACGCGAAATTCGCCGAGGAGCACCTGTTGCTCCTGATCCATGAGCTGAACCACCGGGTGAAGAACACCCTCGCCACGGTGCAGTCGATCGCCGGCCAGTCCCTGCGCAATCTCGAGGGCCCCGAGGCGGACGCGGCCCGAGCGGCGTTCGAGGCACGCCTCCTGGCGCTCGCCCGTGTCCACGACGTCCTCACCCGCGAAAGCTGGGAGGGCGCGGAGCTGTCGGCCGTGGTGGCGGACGCGATCCGTCCGCTCGAATCGGGCGACGGCCATGCCTCGCGCTTCGACGTTATCGGCCCCGCCCTGCGCCTGCCGCCGCGGCTCGCCCTGTCGATCGCCATGGCGTTGCACGAGCTCGGCACCAACGCGGTGAAGTACGGAGCCCTCTCGGTCGAAGGCGGCACGGTGGAGATCGCCTGGACCGTGCGGCGCGAGGCGGAGATCCGCCTGCATCTGCGCTGGGCCGAGCGGGGTGGCCCGCCGGTGACGAAGCCGACCCGCACCGGCTTCGGCTCCCGCCTGATCGAGCGCAGCCTCGCCCGCGAGCTGGCCGGCGAGGTGACGCTGACCTACGAGGAGACCGGCGTGATCTGCACGATCGACGCTCCGGTCCCGCCGCCGGGCCTCCTCGAGCGCAAGAGCGCCGCCGCGCCAACCCGGATCGCGCCGCTGCCGCTGGCGGGGTAGGGGCGCCCAGCCGTGATTCGAGAGCCATTCACGGCGGGACGTAGGCTCGATCAGTGCCGATCGAAGCGGCGGGCACTCTGCGCGTCCCGCTGAGCGTTGACGTAGGCGTTTTGCTCTCGCCGAGCTCGCTCGCTATCGCGCTGCGCCTGCTGGCGGGCAAACTCGAGTTGCTGGCGCTGGTTGGACTCGATGTCCTTCAGGATGTTGAGTTCGCGTTGCGTTTGGAAATCATCAGCCGCGGCAGGATTGATCACTGATACGACCAGCACGACAATACAGGCGATCATGCGCATAGGTAATACTCCCTAAAGCGATCGATCCACCTCGCGCCATTGGTATCGCATCGGCCATAGATCGAACATGACTGGCGTGATGCGCGGTATCCACTGACATCTTCGGCGGATCGGCTCGATTTTAGGGGCTTGCCGAATGAATATGCTGTGAGTGATCGCCGATGACGTTGTTAAGCTTCGATTTGAACCTTGTCGTGATGCCAACGCAAGCCGGCTGTTCAGATGCCTCTGCGGTCTCACGATGAGCGGGGCGGATTCGATCCGCCGCCTCAGTGATACGGATCGGCCGCGTCCCGCAGTCCGTCGCCCATGAAGTTGAAGGCCAGCACCGTCACCAGCACCGGCAGCACCGGCAGCAGCAACCAGGGATAGAGCTGCACCGCCGCCAGATTCTGCGCTTCGTTGAGCAGGACGCCCCAGCTTGTCACCGGCGGCCGGAGGCCGAGCCCGAGGAACGACAGGGCGGTCTCGCCCAGGATCATGGTCGGGATCGACAGGGTCGCCGAGGCGATCAGGTGGCTCATGAAGTTGGGGATCAGGTGCCGGCCGATAACCCGGGCGGGCGAGGCGCCCATCAGCTCGGCGGCCTGGACGAAATCCTCTTCCCGCAGGGCCAGGAGTTTGCCGCGTACCGCCCGGGCGAGACCCGGCCAATCGAGCAGGCCGAGGATCACGGTGATGCCGAGGAAGACCAGCAGCGGGCTCCAGTTTGCCGGCAAAGCCGCCGACAGGGCGAGCCAGAGCGGCAGCTCGGGCAGGGAGCGCACCACCTCAATCAGGCGCTGCACCCCGGCATCGACGATCCCGCCGAAATAGCCCGCAATGCCGCCAAACAGCATGCCGAGCGTGAACGAGATCGCCACGCCGACGAGCCCGATGGTGAGGGAGATCCGCGCCCCGTAGATCATGCGGGAGAAGAGGTCGCGCCCGAGCCGGTCTGTTCCGAGCAGGAACAGGGTGCCGTCCTCCGGCGGGCAGACGACGTGCAGATCCGTGGGGATCAGCCCGAGCCAGACATAGCCGTCGCCGCGGCAGAGGAAGCGCAGGGGCTGCGGCCGCGCGGCATCGACCACGTAGTCCCGTCGGAACGTGTCGAGGTCGAGATGGGCCCGGTAGGGATACACGAACGGTCCGACGAGGCGCCCGTCATGGAACAGGTGCACGCCCTGGGGCGGAGCATGCAGGAAGTCGCCGTTGCGCCGGGCCTGGCCGTAGGGGGCCAGCATCTCCACGAACGGCACCGTCGCGTAGAGCGCCAGCAGGATCAGCGCCGAGGCCACGGCGATCCGGTGGCGCAGGAACTTGCGGACGATCAGCCGCCAAGCCGAGGCGCTGCCCGTGGGATCCTCGCCGAGGGCCTGCGGCTCGAACGGCGCCGGATCGACGAAATGGCCTCGGGCCGTCTCTGGCATCATGGGGATTGTCATCGCGCGCCCATGCGGATGCGCGGATCGAGCCAGACCAGGATGAGGTCGGAGATCAACATGCCGACCAGCGTGAGGCCCGCGACGAACATCAGGATGAACCCGGCCATGAACTGGTCCTGGCTGCGCAGGGCGTCGAGCAGCAGCGGTCCCACGGTCGGCAGGCTCAGCACCAGGGAGACCAGGACCGAGCCCGAGACGAGGTGGGGCAGCAGGTTGCCGATATCGGCCACGAACGGGTTCAGCGACATCCGGAATGGGTATTTGAGCAGCGCCCGCATCGGCGGCAGGCCCTTGGCGCGGGCAGTCACCGTGTAGGGCTTCGCCAGCTCGTCGAGGAGATTCGCCCGCATCCGCCGGATCATGGCGGCGGTGCCGCCCAGCCCGATCACCAGGGTCGGCACCACGAGATGCGCCAGGAGCGAGCGGATCTTGGGCCACTCCCAGGGCTGGTTGGTCAGCGCCGAATCGTAGAGGCCGCCGATCGACAGGTCGAACCAGCGGTTGGCGTAGAACAGCAGGATCAGCGCCAGCAGGAAGCCCGGCACGGCCAGGCCGACATAGCCGAGGAGGGTCACCACCGCGTCGCCGAACGTGTGCCGGTGGGTCGCCGAATAGATCGCCGCCGGGATCGCCACCACGTGGACGAACACCACCGCGGTCAGGTTGATCAGCAGCGTCAGCCACAGGGCATCGCCGACGACATCGGCCACCGGCTTGTCGTACTCGAACGACCAGCCCCAATCGCCCTGAAGCAGCCCCGAAAACCCGACCGGGCCGGGCATCAGGCCGATCCACATCAGGTATTGCTGCCAGACCGGCCGGTCGAGGCCGTATTGGCGGATGAGCAATTCGGCCTTGGCCACGGAGCCCGCCTCGCCGGTGGCGCGCAGTTCCATGATCCGGTTGGTGAGGTAATCGCCCGGCGGCAGCTTGATGATGAAGAACACCAGCGCCGAGATGACGAGGAGCGTCAGCGCCATGGTGACGACGCGGCGGAGGATCGCGACGATCACCGGGCCTCCGCGCGCGCGTCGGCGGCCTTGTCCCAGAACACCTCGTCGAGGCGCTGCACGCCGATCAGCGCGGTGGGGTCCCAGGAATACAGGGCGCGCGTGGGCAGGTTGACCAGCCGGTCGGCCCCGACCACCGGCTGGAGCGCACCCGCCACCGTGCCGATCACCCAGGTATTCTGCGCGTGGTTCATCAGCATCTCGCGCCAGATCGCAGCTTGTTTCTCGGCATCGTCGGTATGGCGCCATTGCCGGTCGAGTTCGAGGAGATGCTGCACCTCCGGGACGTCGCAGGCCTCCCCGGACTTGCCGCGGCTCTCGACATGGGCGCTCCAGAGCGGCCACGCATAATGCTCGGGCTGGGCCGGGCTCAGCTCGGTCGGCGGCATGATCGCGGTCGGCACCGCGAGGTCGAGGCCCTGGGCGGCGACCATCACGGTCATGCCGGCCACCGAGCGGCGGTGGAGGTTCGTCCGTTCCTGCGGCTTGGTGACGAGGCGGATGCCGATCTCGCGCCAGAACTCGGTGATGAGCAGCAGCGCGTCGAGCACCATCTCGGCCTCGCCGTCGCTGTCGACCACCAGCTCCATCGGGCGTCCGTCCGGCATCAGGCGGATGCCGGAGCCGTCGCGCCCGGTCAGCCCCACCGCATCGAGGAGGCGCGTCGCCTGGGCCGGGTCGTAGCCCGCATGCAGCGTGCGCAGTTCCGGCGAGAAGAGCGGGCTGTCGGAGACGATCGTGTCGTTGCCTTCAACGCCGAGGCCGAACAACAGCGTGTTGTTGAGCGTGCGTCGATCGATGGCCAGCGACAGGGCCTGGCGGTAGCGCACGTCCCGGTTCAGCGCCCGCCAGCCGGGATCCCGGGTGGTGAGGTTCGGATAGAGGGCGATCTCGGAGCCCCGTGCCACCGGCCACAGGTTGGTGCGGTAGCGATGCGCCTTCTCGCCCTCCTTGAGGCTCGGAATGTCGGGCATCGACAGGCCGCGGAACATCAGGTCGGCCTCGCCGGCATTGGTCTTGGCAACCAGCAGCCCCTGGGAAGCGACATCCATCACGATCGTGTCGACGTAGGGCAGCTGGGTCCCGGCGGTGTCGACCCGGTGATAGCTGCGGTTGCGCTCGAACCGGAAGCGTGTCGCCGGCGAGCGGGTCTTCGGCACCCAGCCCTGAAGGGTCGGGCAATCGGGATTGTTCAGCTCGTAATTGTCGTCGAGGCGGTTGTGCAGGGCCGCCCAGCCGCGCAGCTTGAGCGCCTTGGCCTTCGCGTCGGCCGCTTCCTTGCCGAGATAGCGGGCATGGACCGTCTTGAGGTAGTGCGCCGGGCGGTAGATCAGCGGATCCCGGGGCGCGGCGAGCGCCGGCAGGAACATCGGGTTCGGCCGGTCCCAGCTGTAGCGGATCGTTATGGGGTCGAGGAACTCGACCTTGGGCGGCTTGCCGTCCACCAGGAAAAAGGCCGGCGGCCCTTCGGGGCTCAGCGCCTTTTCGTTGGCGACGTCCTCCCAATAGTAGCGGAAATCCTCGCTGGTGAACGGGTGACCGTCCGACCAGCGATGGCCCTGGCGCAGCGTGAAGGTGAAGACTCCACCGGCGACATCGACCCGTTCGAGCAGGTCCGGCCGCAGCTGCAGCGTGGCATCGTAGCCGACCAGCCGCGTGTAGCCGTAGACCGACAGGTAGCGGACATCCCGGGCCTTGGCGATCAGGGTGCGGATCGTCCCGCCGGCGGTCCCGGTGCGGCGGCCCCGGGCGGCGAGGTCGATCACGAAGGGTTTTTCCGGCGGTGCGGGGGCGTCGGCCGGTGGCGTGTCGGCAAGCGCGTTGCGCGGACGATAGAGCAGGGCGGCGGCGCCAAGGCCGGCGATCAGGGCGCGACGGGAGACGCCGGTTTCCCTTCCCCCTCTGCGGGGGAGGGTACCCTGCGGAGCCGGGGGAGAGAGGGGAGCGACGGTGCAGGATAGGGCTTCGCCCGTGACGGCGGTCGCGCCTTGTCCTGAGCGCCGGTGCCCCTCTCCCAACCGCTGCTCACGCAGGGGCCAGCCTCCCCCACAGAGGAGGGGAGAGGGGAAACCGTCGTGCCTGTCAGCCCCGCTCACGACCCGTCCCCCGCAGGATGCAGCGCCACATAGGTCAGCCGCGCCGGCGAATAGCCCGTGGTCCGGTGGAGATCGTCGAAGGCGTGCGCCCGGGCGATCAGGCCGGCCGCCTCCCGCACCAGCGCGTCGTCGGCCGGCTGCTCGAAGTGCCGGCCGTTGCGGGTCCAGCGGATCGGCTCGGGGCTGTGCTCCGGGCCGGTGATCATCGCGATGGTCGGGTGCGCCGGGCCGCCATGAGCGTGGATCCGGTGGCCGGCGGCGTCGTCGTCGAACACCAAGCGCGTCAGGCCGCGGGCGTGGGCCTCCACGACCCGGCGCCCCTGGGCGACGTGATCGTCGAAGAACGCCACTGTGCGAGTTGGATCGATGCCGGACCAGTCGGCTGTGGACCAGTCGGCGGTGCTGTAGCGGGCTTGCGGGTCGCGGTATTGCAGGCCGGACAGGTCGGGATCGTGGCAGAAAATCTTTGCGGAAGGCCGGGCCATGCGGATCACCCAGGTGGTGAGCCCGCGAAACACGCCCGATTCGATCACGAAATCCGGCTTCAGGGCCCGCATCGCCACGTAGAGCTGCAGCGCGCCGTTGAAGCCGCTGCCGCCCCGGCGCTGGCGGACCGGGGCGGTGGGGATCAAGTCCCAGAAGTCCCGCACGCTCTCCACGAGATCGCCGTCCGGCGTCAGGCCGGAGGCTAAAAGATCCCGCTCCAGGATCGCGGCTGCGGATTCGAGCAGGGTGGTCACCTCCCGCGGCGAGGTCGGCCGGTGGCTCCAGTCGGGGGCGGCGGGCACGAGGTCGTAGCCGAGGCGGTCGAACAGGGGCGACAGAACCTTTCGGCGCAGGCGTTCCAGCATCACGGGCGGGCGCGGCTGCATCAGGCGGCCTCCGCGTCCTGCACGGTCGAGAACCGGACCCGGTGGCCCGGCTCGATCGCCCGCATGACCCCGGCCTCGTCCGGAGCGAGCCGGTAGGGCGCCGCCCAGCGGCTCGGGTCGTTCTGGTCGCCGGTGATCGCGGCGAAATCCAGCGGGTGGTCGAGGCTCGGGTCCGGCACGGCGGCGAGCAGCGCCTGGGTGTAAGGATGGACCGGGCGGCGGAACAGGGCGGCGCGGGGCGCTTCCTCGACGATCCGGCCCCGGCACATCACGCTGAACGTATCAGCCATGTAGGCGATCACTGCCAGGTTGGGGGAGACGATCAGGTAGGACAGGCCGAG
>Ga0182231_1000360_pt1 | contig 10070 bp, 10 predicted proteins | sample G6R1MG_29_FD_129667 | JGI IMG/M metagenome (GOLD analysis project Ga0182231, IMG submission 129667) | Miscanthus phyllosphere microbial communities from Michigan, USA - G6R2_NF_07NOV2016_LD1 MG | ecosystem: Host-associated > Plants > Phyllosphere > Phylloplane/Leaf | place: USA: Michigan...
CGGCATCAGGCGGCCTGCGGAGCCGTTGAGCGGGTCAGGAGCGCATAAAGCGCGCTGGAATCGCGAGCGGCGCGAATGTGGTTGAGCATGCCCGGCTCGCGTAAAACCCGGGCGACCTGGGCCAGGGCCTTCAAGTGATCGGCCCCAGCTCCTTCCGGGGCCAGAAGCAGGAAGGCGACATCCACCGGTTGGCCATCCAGGGCCTCGAAATCCACCGGCCGGTCGAACCGAGCGAATAAGCCGAAGAGCCGGTCGAGGCCGGGCAATTTGCCATGCGGGATCGCCACGCCCTCACCGATCCCGGTCGAGCCGAGGCGCTCGCGCTGGAGCAGCGTGTCGAAGACCGGCCGCTCGTCGAGCGCCGGTAACCGACGCACGGCCTGCGCTGCAAGCTCTTGAAGCACCTGCTTCTTGGCGCGCGCGCGCAGGGACTGCACGACCGATTCAGGGTCGAGGAATTCCAGAATTGGCATCGATCGACCGTTGCCCCGTTACCCATCCGCGTCGGAACGGGCCTCGTCGCAGGGACGTCTCGCACGACGTCCCTGACTATCAATGGGCCGGGGAACGGGCCGGTTCCGGCTCCGTTCCTTTCGGTCCACACGCGTCAGTCGACGGCGCCCGGCGGGTCCACCCAGCCGATCGCTCCGTCGCTGCGCCGGTATACGACGTTGACGCGCCCGGTGCCAGCGTGGACGAACACAACCACTGGGGATCCAGTCATGTCGAGGGCCGTCACCGCCTCGCCGATGGTGCGCCGCTGCAGGGTCTTGGTGCTCTCGGCGACGATCGGCGGGTGAGCGTCGCCGTCCTCCGGCTCACCATCGTCCACCTCCTCCGGTGGGGCGAACACCGCGTAGGCCGCCTCGATCGCCGCGGATTCACTGGGGCCGCTGGCATGCTGCTTCAACCGATGCTTGTAGCGGCGCAGTCGCGTCTCGAGCTTGTCGGCGGTCTGCTCGAAGCTCGACCTTGCGTCGTGCGACACACCCACCGCCTCGATCGTCAGCCCCGACGCGAGGTGCAGCACGCAACCCGTTCGGTACGCGGCTCCGTCCCGCCGAAGCGTTACATGGCCGGTACAGGAATCGTTCATGTGCGAGTCGAGGTACTTGTCGAGCGTCGCAGCGATCCGCTCGTCGATACGGCCGCGCAGACTCTCTCCGAGATCCACGCCGTGGCCCGTGACCCGCAACGATCCCATGCTGCCTCCCCCGTGCGATTCAGTCCCCGGAATTAGAGAGCCGGCTTGCGCTAAGTCAACGGAGGCGTGCCCGTTCCGTCCGAGGCGCCGCTTAACCCTGGGTTCAGCCGTCCTCCCGGTATACAGGCACCGTTCCGCCAACTGAGACGCAGGCCCGCATGACCACCGCCGACGGATTCGCCGCCGCTCCCACCCGCCGCGCCGTGTTGGCCGGGGCCGTGGGTAGCGCAGCGGGTTTCCTGCCGACGATCGCACGCGCGGTCGAGCCCGCAGGCGCCAATCCGGCAATCACGCTGCCGGGCGCCGGTGCGCCGTTTGAGCCGAACACGCTGATCGACATCGCCCGCGCCCGAGCAGCCGCCCCCTACGGGGCGCCGAAGACCGATGACGTGCCGGCCGTGCTGAAGGCTTTGTCCCGGGACGCCTATGAGGCGATCCATCCGGTGCCGGGTCGGGCCGTCTGGGCCGGCCGAGACTTCGGCTACGAGATCGAACCCCTCCTGCGCGGATCGATCTTCGATACGCCGGTTTCGCTGTTCACCGTCGAGAATGGGCGGGTCCAGCCGGTGGCCTACGACCGGGACAGCCTGATCGCCGCCAACATCGCGCTGCCGGACTTGAACGCCGACACCGCCTTTTCCGGCTTCCGCCTCCGCGCGCGCTTCGGCGACGGGACGGACCTGTCGAACTTCGCATTGTTTCAGGGGGCCTCATTCTTCCGCCTGGTAGCCGAGGGGCAGGATTTCGGCATCAACGCCCGGGCACTTGCCTTGCGGCCGGCAGATTCCCGCGGCGAGGAATTCCCGCTGTTCCGGGCCCTGTTCGTCGAGGCGCCCGCGCCCGGGCAACCGATCGTCGTCCACGCCCTGGTCGAATCAGAATCGGCGGCTGCCGCATTCACGCTCACGTTGACCCCGGGCCGGGAGGCTTCCGTGGCCGGGATCGACGGGACCGTGTTCGCCCGGGCCGAACTCGACCATATCGGGCTCGGCGGGATGCAGGGCAGCTACCTGTTCGGGCCCCTCGACCGACAGAGGGTGGACGATCTGCGCGCCGCCGCCTTCTCGGTCGAGGGCTTGGCGATCCGCAACGGCTACGGTGAACCGATCTGGCGCCCGGTACACAATCCCGAGGCGCTGCAGGTCTCGGCCTTCTTGGACCGGGGACCGAAGGGCTTCGGCCTGATGCAGCGTGCTCGCTCCTACGACGATTTCGAAGACGACCGCCGCCACTGGGAGCAGCGCCCATCCTTGTGGATCGAGCCGCAGGACGATTGGAGCGAGGGTGCGGTAACGCTCTTGGAAATTCCGAGCGATTCCGAATTGAACGAGAACGTGTTCGCCTATTGGCGCCCGAAAGCGAAGCTCGCAAAGGGCGGGGAGATGCGCTTCCTCTGCCGCCAGCACTGGTCCAAGGGCTGGCCCGATCCGCTGCCCCCGGACCTTGCCCGGGTTAAAGACAGCCGCTGCGGTCACGGCAGCATCGGCAACCGCCGCCTGTTTGCGGTCGATTTCGAGGGCGACGGGCTGACCCGGCCGGATGAGATCGAGATCGCGCTCAGCGCCTCGACCGGGACGATTACCCGTCAGGACCGATTCCATTATCCCGGGCGCAGGACCCTGAGGGTGCTGTTCGAGCTCGATCCGGGCAGCGAGCGGGCGAGCGAATTGCGTCTTGGGCTTCGGCGCGGCCAGGATCGCGCGAGTGAGACCTGGCTGTTCCGCTGGACACCGTGATTTTCCGTCCTGCCCATCACCCCGAGGATCAGACCCGACCGTGCGCCTGGACGAGACCATAACCCTGCCGCCGCCCGCTCCGCGAACCGATGCCGGCCCCGGGCGTCCCGAACGTAATGCCGCGATGCCCGACGAGGCGCCCTTGGCGATGCCGGTGCAGGATCTCGCATCGTGGGATCGCTCGTCCGCGCATCGGCCGGTGCGCAAGTCGAGACGCCCCTGGGCGTCCCGACTGTTCGTGTTCGGCGGCGCTTTGGCTCTAACGGGCTATGGCGGCTGGCAGATGGTCGAAACCGTGTCGATTTCCGGCAGCCCGACCCCCCTCCAGCTCGTTCTGGTGGTGCTGTTCTGCTTGACCTTCTCGTGGATCGCGCTCGCCTTCACCAGCGGCTTGCTCGGTTTCGCAATGCTGCTGCGCCGGCCGCGACCGAACCCGGACCCGGCCGCGCTCCACACCCGCACCGCCGTGCTGATGCCGGTCTACAATGAAGCCACCGCGCGAACTTTCGCGGGCGTCGAGGCCATGCGCGAGGCCGTGGAGGCCACCGGTCTGGGCGACCATTTCGACTGGTTCGTGCTCTCGGACTCGACGCAGGCCGATGCCTGGATTGCCGAGGAGCGCGCTTTCCTCGATCTGCGCCATCGCCTCGGCCCGGACGCCAGGCTCTACTACCGACACCGGCCCAAGAACCATCACCGCAAGGCTGGCAACATCGGCGATTTCGTCACCCGTTGGGGCGGACGGTACGACCACATGCTGGTGCTCGACGCCGACAGCCTGATGAGCGGCCCGGCGATCGTGGCGCTCGCAGCCGCCATGGAGGCCGACTCGGATGCCGGCATCATCCAGACGCTGCCATTGATCATCAACCGCAACACGCTATTCGCCCGCCTCCAGCAATTCGCGGCCCGGATCTACGGGCCGGTCATTGCCGCCGGGCTATCCGCCTGGTCGGGCCGCGATGGCAATTACTGGGGGCACAACGCCATCATCCGGACCCGGGCCTTCGCGCAATCCTGCGGCCTGCCGGACCTGCCTGGGAAGCCGCCCTTCGGCGGCCACATCCTGTCCCACGACTTCGTGGAAGCGGCGTTGATCCGCCGGGCCGGCTGGGCGGTCTACATGCTGCCGCAGCTGCCCGGCTCCTACGAGGAGAGCCCGCCCTCCCTGATCGACGTCGCGGTCCGCGACCGCCGCTGGGCGCAGGGCAACCTCCAGCATGCTCGCGTGATTAGCGCCGCCGGCCTGCATCCGGCGACTCGCCAGCACTTCGCGACCGGCATCGCCGGCTACCTCGCCTCCCCGCTCTGGCTATGTCAGCTCGTGGTCGGCATCCTGCTCGTCCTACAGACCGCCACCGAGCGGCCGGATTATTTCGGCGGCGCCGGCTTCTCGCCGGTCTTCCCGCGGTTCGACCCGGTCCGCGCGCTCCAGTTGTTCGGCCTGACCATGGCGGTGCTGCTGGCGCCGAAACTCCTCGGTCTGATCCTCGCCCTGCTGGATGGTCCGGTACGCCGGGCCTGCGGCGGTGCCGGCCGGCTGGTCCTGTCGAGCCTGGTCGAGATCCTGCTTTCGGCCTTAGTCGCTCCGGTGGCGATGGTGATCCAGTCCGGCTCGGTGATGGGCATCCTGCTCGGGCGCGACACAGGCTGGAACCCGCAGCGCCGCGACGACGGCTCGATCCCGATGCGGGACATCGTCGCCCGGCACCGCTGGCACATGGCCCTCGGCCTCGTTGCCGGGATCGCGGCATTCGCTCTCGCGACCTCGCTGTTCCTCTGGATGAGCCCGACGATCCTGGGCCTCGTGCTGGCGATCCCGATCTCCTGGGCGAGTGGCCAGCTCGGGCTCGGCCTCGCCCTCAAGCGCCGCCTCCTGCTTGCCACCCCCGAGGAGGCATCGCCGCCCGAAATTGCAGTCCGGGCCGGCATCCTGGCGGCGCGCAACGCCGCTCAGGGTCTCGACGATGCCGACGCGCTGGCGGCCCTCCACGCCGACCCGGACCTGGCCGAGGCCCATGCCCGCATGCTGCCGGTCGGTGTGTCCCGGCCCCGGGGCGTCATCGATCCGGATCAGACCCTTGCCACCGCCAAGGTCTGCGAGGCCGAGACCGTGGCCGAGGCTCAGGCTTGGCTCTCGCCGAAAGAACGCATGGCGCTGCTTCACGACCGAGCGCTTCTCGACCGGCTGGTGCGGCTGAATTAGACCGCTATGCCTGTTGCGAAAAGGAATGCGACGACGAGTTACCTCGTGATGTCCGGCCGGCCCTCTCAAGTGCGGCCCGGCGAGAAGCACTGGCACGGCACCGCCGCGACGACGGCGATGAGCCATATCGCGATTCAAGAGCGTGTGGATGGACAGGCGATGACGTGGCTAGAGGCGGCGAGCGACGATCAGTATCGTGGGCGGGTGAGCTGACGCCCCACGTTCTATCCGGGGCGCAACTGCCGTCAGTGGGTGGACGATGAAAGCCTGCGCGCCGCGAATGCTTGGGCGCGCGAGCCGAGCGACAAAAGGTGCTCTTCCGGACCAGGGCTCGGCGGCGCGAGTGATCCGTCGGCTCGGATCCTCACACCGTGACGCAGGGATCGGGGTGAGCGGTACTGCCTTGCCGGGTCGAAGCGAGCGCAAGCGTGGATCGATCGCTGCGAGAGGACGACTGTTCTGCGCCGTTGCCGCCATGCGGTTTCCGGCCCTCACGCGCGGTGGCGCGGCAGCGGCCGAGCCGGATAGCGCTTCGTTGTCCGTTACAGCTTGAGCTTCCTGAACGTTCCGGTCAGGCCGACCTCACCGCGGATCTCATGGACGACAAGTACGCGATTAGCCTCAATGGTGGCCTGTCCGGCCCGGCCGGCTGGTTCTTCCGGGGCTCCGGCAGCGCCCGTTCCTAGGGCGTTTCTCGGCCAACGACACGGTCCTCAGCCGGTTTTCGGATCGACGGCCGCTACGGTACGATGCCGGTCCTGGTGCATGTCGTCCTCGAGTCCGGGACCGTCCGCAAAGCCGAGGTCGAGCCGGCACCGATGCCGAAGCCCGACAGGGTGCCCGTCACGGCGGCCGACACGCGGGGCGTCACCGATCCGATCGGCATGCTGGCGGTGCCGGTGGGGTCCGGCCCAGTCATGCCATCCCTGTGCGAGCGCCGCATCCCGGTCTTCGACGGGGCGGTACGAGCCGATCTCGTACTGTGACGCGGCGCAGTGGTGGCGGTCACCGCTGGCCCGTACCGCGGCCCGGCGCTTGATAGCCGAATCCGGTGGGTTCCGATCATGGTGCACCGCGCGAAGGGCTCGTCCGTGCGGCGGATGGCCGAGAACGACGACCTGCGTGGACGCCTTGCCCCTGTCCCAGGGGCCGTCTGCTGCTGCCGCTCGCAATCGGGGTGGGCACCAATTGGGGCGCGGCTCGAATCAACGCGACGGCCTGAGGCACCCCTCAAGTCGGGTCCGTCAGGCGCGATTAACCATCGGCTCCTAGAGTCGGTCGGGTCAAACGGAGTTCTCCATGACCTTGCTGCTCGCTTTGCTGCTGTTGCCCCTCGCGATCGCTATCGTGCTGGCCCGCGGCGAGCCCGTGCGCACCATCAGCTGCCTCGGTGCCATGGGTGTCGGCTGCGTCATCGCCTGCTGGAGCGTGATGGGGCTGCTGCGTCACCGGGCCTGAGCCGGGACGTCTCATAGGAAACCGCCGGCGCGGGGGACACCGGCGAGGTTTCGCCCGGCCCGCGCCACGAGCTGTGCGAAGGCCATCGCGGCCGCGGTCGCCTGTGCCTGTGACGGGAAATCGCGCCGGGACGCGATCACCGTGTCCTCGGTCTCGTTCACCAAAACCCAGGACCAATGCGACCGGTTGCTGGCGCGAATCTCGAAGCGCACGGGCTGCCCGCCGATTCACAACGTACCGTGAATCACCAAAGCACGGACCGGTGACAGGGCGATGAAGGCAGGCAGCTCAGCGCGGATCCTGCACGTGCAAGCCCACCGATATCGCTGGCCCAACGCGCCCGGCGTTCGTCTGAATCCGTACATATGCGTGTTCGCCGCGCCTCTTCCCTTGACCGGAGTCAGCCTAAGGCGTTCGATCCGATTGCGTCGGCCAGCGAACTCATCGCTCCGCTTCGCCGCCTCCGCACTTCGCCGCTCGGCCGTCGCCCCGGTGCCCGCATCCTGCTGGCGTTCGGTTCGGCCGTATCGCACGCCCCTCACCTGTTGCGCGGATTCGGCGGCCGTTCGCACGGCATCGCTCACCGGGCGACGAAGCGGATCGAATCGATGGCGGACGGCAGCGGATCCTCGGCAGCACGGTCATACCGAACCCTTCAGAATCTCGCCGGGACGCTGGGATGCTCGACCGAGGTGTTCTTCGGCGACACGGCTCCACACAACTTCGCTGACGCCGAAGAATTGCTCCGTCTGTGGCTCGCACTCGAGAATTCGTCGGAGAGGCTGCGCGTTCTCGATTTCGTCCGGGCCGTCAAATCCGCCGCCGATGCGAAGCGCGGCGACGACTGAGAGGCCCTTTCCCGGCATCTTGCATCCGATCGTGTGGCGGCTATGGCAAGGCCCCGCCCATCGCCTGCCGGAGCCTGCATGACATCCGTGAACGCGCTGATCGCCGGTGAACTTGGGGTCGGCGAGGCGCAGGTCGCTGCCGCCGTGTCACTGCTCGATGGCGGTGCCACAGTCCCGTTCATCGCCCGCTACCGCAAGGAGAACACCGGCGGCCTGGACGACGCGCAGTTGCGCAAGCTCGATGAGCGGCTCGGCTATCTGCGGGACCTCACCGATCGCCGCACCACCATCGTCGAGAGCATCCGCGCCCAAGGAAAGCTGACGCCGGCGCTCGCCACCGCCCTCGCTGCCGCCGACACCAAGGCGCGGCTGGAGGATCTCTATCTGCCCTTTCGGCCGAAGCGGCGCTCGAAGGCCCAGACCGCCCGGGAGGCCGGGCTCGAGCCCTTGGCCAAGGCGCTGCTGGCTCAGCCGGAGATCGCTCCGGAGCGGGCTGCGGCGGCGTTCGTCGCAGCCGATAAGGGCATCGTCGACGCCGAGACGGCCCTGGAGGGCGCCAAGGCGATCCTGATCGAGCACGTCGCCGAGGATGCCGATCTGATCGGCCGATTGCGCGCGGATTTCTGGCGCAGCGGTCAATTGGCCTCGAAGATTCGCACCGGTAAGGCCGCCGAGGGCGCCAAATTCTCGGACTACTTCGAATGGACGGAGCGGCTGGAGCGGATGCCTTCGCATCGGATCCTCGCGATCCTTCGCGGGGAACGCGAAGGCATCCTCGATGTCGATCTCACAGCCGAAGGCGACGAGTCGGCGCCTGGAAAGCCCGGACTTTTCGAAACCGCGATCTGCAGCCGGCATCGCATCGCCGCGCGGGGCCGGCCGGGGGATGCCTGGCTGATGGAAGTCGTGCGCACCGCCTGGCGGACCAAGATCCGGACCGGGATCAAGCAGGACCTGCGCACCCGGCTGTTCGAGCGCGCCGAGGACGAGGCCGTCAAAGTCTTCGCCGGCAACTTGAAGGACCTGCTGCTCGCCGCCCCCGCAGGTGGACGGGCGACGCTGGGGCTCGATCCCGGCTACCGGAATGGCGTGAAGGTCGCGGTGGCCGATTCGACCGGCCGGATCGTGGCCGTGGAGACCACCTACCCGCATGAGCCGCAGCGGCGCTGGAAGGAGGCGGTTGCGAGCCTCGGGCGGCTCTGTCGCCAGCACCGGGTCGAGTTGATCGCCATCGGCAACGGCACCGCGTCGCGGGAGACCGAGCGGCTGGCAGCAGAGATCGTGGCAGCCAATCCCGACCTGACGCTTGCGAAGGTCACGGTTTCGGAGGCAGGCGCCTCGGTCTACTCGGCCTCGGAGATCGCGTCGCGGGAACTCCCCGATCTCGATGTGTCCCATCGCGGCGCCGCCTCGATCGCCCGGCGGCTGCAGGACCCGCTCGCCGAGCTCGTGAAGATCGATCCGAAATCGATCGGGGTCGGGCAGTACCAGCACGATGTCAGCGAGACGAAGCTGTCGCGCCAGCTCTCGGCGGTGGTCGAGGATGCGGTGAACGCGGTGGGCGTCGACGTCAACACCGCCTCGCCGGCCCTGCTGGCCCAGGTCTCCGGCCTTGGCGCATCGATGGCCGACCGGATCGTCGCGCACAGGGACGCGAACGGTCCGTTCCGGACGCGGACGGCGCTCAAGAAGGTGCAGGGCCTCGGCCCGAAGACCTTCGAGCTGGCCGCCGGCTTCCTGCGCATCCGGGACGGCGACGACCCGCTCGACGCCTCCGGGGTCCATCCGGAATCCTATCCCGTCGTGCGGCGGATCCTGCAGGCGACCAAGAGCGACATCCGCGTGCTGCTCGGCAACACGACGACCCTGAGCCAACTTTCGCCCGAGGCATTCGCCGATACACGCTTCGGACCGCCGACCGTGCGGGACATCATCACCGAGTTGGAGAAACCCGGCCGCGATCCGCGCCCGGCCTTCAAGACGGCGAGCTTCCAGGAGGGCGTCGAGACCATCGGCGATCTCCGGCCTGGTATGCAGCTTGAAGGCGTGGTCACCAACGTCGCGGCGTTCGGCGCCTTCGTGGATATCGGCGTCCATCAGGACGGCCTCGTCCACATTTCCGCGATGGCGCGCCGGCGCATCGCCTCGCCGGCCGAGGTGGTCCGGACCGGGGAGGTCATCCGGGTCCTGGTGCTCAGCGTCGATGCCCCGCGCAAGCGGATCGCCTTGTCGATGCGCCTGGACGACCCGATCGAGCCGGGGTCGCAAGCGCGGCGCGGCACCGAGCCTTCGCCCGACCCACGGCGGATGCAATCCAAGCCGATACCGGACACCGGTGGCGGGGCCCTGGCCGACGCCCTCCGGAGAGCCGGGGCCTCCCCATCCAAGAGAAACTGAACGGGCGGCACACATAGAAACGGCCGGGGTTTCGCCCCGGCCGTTTGCGTTTCGCGGCGCCTGACGCTTAGCGCAGCAGCTGCAGGATGCCCTGCTGGGCCTGGTTCGCCAGCGACAGGGCCGAGATGCCCAGCGACTGACGGGTCGACAGGGCCTGCGAGTTCGCAGCCTCCTGGTTCAGATCCGCCGCCGTCAGGTTCGACGCGCCGGTGTCGAGCACG
>Ga0182231_1000364_pt1 | contig 10023 bp, 10 predicted proteins | sample G6R1MG_29_FD_129667 | JGI IMG/M metagenome (GOLD analysis project Ga0182231, IMG submission 129667) | Miscanthus phyllosphere microbial communities from Michigan, USA - G6R2_NF_07NOV2016_LD1 MG | ecosystem: Host-associated > Plants > Phyllosphere > Phylloplane/Leaf | place: USA: Michigan...
CGGCCTCGACCTCGCCGCCCTGCTCTGCTCCCGCGTCTGCCACGACGTGATCAGCCCCGTCGGCGCGATCGTGAACGGGCTGGAGGTGCTGGAGGACGACGATGACGAATCGATGCGGGTCTTTGCCCTCGAACTGATCGGCAAGAGCGCCCGGCAGGCCTCGGCGCGGCTGAAATTCGCCCGGATCGCCTTCGGGGCGGCGGGATCCGCGGGCGCCTCGATCGACCTCGCCGACGCCGAGGGCGTAGCCAAGGGCATGTTCAGCGACGAGAAGACCAAGCTCGCCTGGAGCGCGCCGCAGGCGCTGTTTCCTAAGAACAAGGTCAAGCTGCTGCTGAACCTCGTGATGATCGCCACCTCGGCGATCCCCCGGGGCGGGCTGATCGACGTCACCGTCTCGGGCGACGGCGAGGCCCCGACCCTCGTGCTCAAGGCCAAGGGCTCGCATGCCCGCATCCCGCCCCATGTCGAGGAGCTGATGGCCGGCAGCCCCGAGAGCGGCACCGTCGACGCCCACGGCATCCTCCCGTTCTATGCCGGCCTCGTGGCGCGGGCCGCCACGATGGATGTGCGATTCGCCATCGAAGGTGATGAAGTGACGATCACGGCCTCACCGACAGTGATCGCGGCGCCCGCGGAGGCCGGTGACGAAGCTTCCGACACCGCGCTGGCCTAAAAAACTGGAAAACCACGGGGTGGGGAAGGGATCGAAACGCTTCCCTAACCCCGCGTGAGTAAGTACGTTGCGCGAGAGCCTCTTCGTGTAACGAGTATCGCCTATGGACGACCTGCTTCGTGAGTTCCTGACCGAGAGCGGGGAGCACCTCGACACGGTCGATGCTGAACTGGTTCGGTTCGAGCAGGATCCGAATAACCAGACGATACTTCGGAATATCTTTCGCCTCGTCCACACGATCAAAGGAACGTGCGGTTTTCTCGGTCTTCCGCGCCTCGAAGCCTTGGCGCATGCCGCCGAGACCTTGATGGGTCGCTTCCGGGACGGCCTGCCGGCCACCTCCGAATCGGTCACGGTGATTCTCTCGACCCTGGACCGTCTCAAGGCGATCCTGGCCGACCTAGAGGCCACCGGCACCGAGCCGGCGGGCTCCGACGATGACCTGATCTCGGAGCTGGAGCGCATGGCGTCCGCCGAGCCGGAGCCCGAGGCCGCGCCGGCCCCCGCGCCCGAGCCGGTCTTGCCGGAGCCGGTCTCCCGCGAGCTGAAGCCGGGCGAAGTCACCCTCGACGAGCTGGAGGCTGCCTTCCTGGCGGCCCCGGGCCCGGGCGAGGCGGACGTTTCCGCGCCGGTTCCGCCCCCCGTCGAAGCACCGAAAGCCGAGGTGGCGAAGGCCGAGGCCCCCAAGCCGGCCGCTCCCAAGGCTGCGGCGCCCAAGCCAGAGCCGGCCGATGTCGATTCGAGCAGGGCCGAGCCGGCGGGCGACACCGAGGCCGTGGTCGCCACCGAGACTACGGCGGCCGGCAAGATTCAGACGATCCGCGTGAACGTGGATACGCTCGAGCACCTGATGACCATGGTCTCGGAGCTGGTGCTGACCCGCAACCAGCTCCTCGAGATCGCCCGCCGGCACGAGGATTCGAGCTACAAGGTTCCGCTGCAGCGCCTCTCCCACGTCACGGCCGAGCTGCAGGAGGGCGTCATGAAGACGCGCATGCAGCCGATCGGCAGCGCCTGGCAGAAGCTGCCGCGCGTGGTGCGTGACCTCTCGGCCGAACTCGGCAAGCAGATCGACCTCGTGATGGTCGGCGCGGAGACCGAGCTCGACCGGCAGGTCCTTGAGGTGATCAAGGACCCGCTGACCCACATGGTCCGCAACTCGGCCGACCACGGCCTCGAATCGACCGCCGGGCGCGTGGCGGCGGGTAAGCCGGCCCGCGGCACGATCCGGCTCGCCGCCTACCATGAGGGCGGCACGATCACGATCGAGATCGCCGACGACGGCAAGGGCCTCGATCTCGCGGCGATCCGCAAGAAGGCGGTGGAGCGTGGGCTGACGTCCCAGGCCGACGTCGAGCGGATGACCGACGCGCAGGTCGCGAAGTTCATCTTCGATGCGGGGTTCTCGACCGCGGCGGCGGTCACGTCGGTGTCGGGCCGCGGCGTCGGCATGGACGTGGTCAAGACGAACATCGAGACCATCGGCGGCATCATCGACATCGCCACCACAGCGGGCCGCGGCACCACCTTCACGATCAAGATTCCGCTGACGCTGGCCATCGTCGCCGCCCTGATCGTGCGCGCTGGCGAGCATCGTTTCGCTCTGCCTCAGGTGGCCGTGCTCGAACTCGTGCGGGTCGATGCCGGGGCGCAGCGGGTCGAGCGCATCAACGGTTCGCCGGTGCTGCGCCTGCGTGAGCGGCTGCTGCCGATCGTCTCCCTCACCGGCCTGCTCGGGCAATCGGACGGCCAGGGTGCGGAGACCGAGCAGGCGGGCTTCGTGGTGGTTGCCCAGGTCGGGCGTGAGCGCTTCGGCATCCTGGTCGACGAGGTCTTCCACACGGAAGAGATCGTCGTGAAGCCGATGTCGGCCAAGCTTCGACACATCCCCATGTTTGCCGGCAATACGATCCTCGGCGACGGCGCCGTGGTGCTGATCGTCGACCCCAACGGCGTGGCCCGGCAGGTCGCCCAGGGCGTCCAGGGCAGCAGCGGCCATGCCGATGTCGACGCGGAGGCCGAGGCGTCCGAGATAGGCGATACCAAGACCACGCTGCTGGTGTTCAAGGGTGGCCACGGCAGCTTCAAGGCCGTTCCGCTCTCGCTGGTGACCCGCCTCGAGGAGATCGAGTGCAACAAGGTCGAGTGGCTGGGCGGCCGCCCGCTGATCCAGTACCGCGGCCGGCTGATGCCGCTGGTCCCGGCCGATCCGGCGATCACGATCAGCTCCGAGGGGACGCAGGCGCTGGTTGTGTTCTCCGACGGCGAGCGGGCGATGGGCCTCGTGGTCGACGAGATCGTCGACATCGTCGAGGAGCGCCTCGATATCGAAATCGCGGCTGACCGCTCCGACCTGATCGGCTCGGCGGTGCTGCGCGGCCGCGCCACCGACATCATCAACATCGCCCACTTCCTGCCGCTCGCCTACGACGACTGGGCGCGCGGCCCGAAGAAGTCGGAGCAGATCTCGACGCTGCTGCTCGTCGACGACTCGGCCTTCTTCCGCGACATGCTGAGCCCGGTGCTCAAGGCCGCGGGCTATCAGGTCCTCGCCGCGGCGAGCGCCGATGCCGCGCTGACGCTCCTGCAATCGGATCCGCGCATCGAGGTCGTGGTCACCGATTTGGAGATGCCGGGCCGCAGCGGCTTCGATCTGGTCGCCGCCATGCGGGGGGGCGAGCCGCGTCTCGCCGGCCTGCCGGTGATCGGCCTCACGGGGACAGTCGGTGCGGAGGCGGTGGAGCGGGCGAGGTCGCTGGCGATCAGCGACCTCGTGGCCAAGTTCGACCGCAGCGGGCTGATCGCGGCCTTGGCCGAGATCAGCGCCACCACCGTTTCGCAAGCCGCCTGATCCCGGCGCCGCCCGCCCTACGACGATCGAATCCGGAGAGTTCTGATGCAGGCTGCCAATGCCAACGGCGCCGAGACCGGCCCCACCGACGATTATGTCACCGTCTATGTGGGCGACACCCTGTTCGGCCTGGCGATCGAGCGGGTCCACGACGTGTTCGTCCCCTCCGGGGTGACGCCGGTGCCCCTGGCGCCCAACGAGATCGTCGGCCTGCTGAATCTGCGCGGGCGCGTGGTCACGGCGCTGTGCCTGCGCCGGCGCCTCGGTTTGCCCGACGCCGAGCCGCAGGGCGACAAGGCCAGCCCCAAGATGGCGATCGGTCTGGAGCAGGGCGGCGAGACCTTCGCGCTCGTGGTCGACGGCGTCGGCGAGGTGCTGAAGCTCGGAGCCGACAGCCGCGAGGCCGTGCCGATCAATCTGGATCCGCGCTGGCGCAACCTCGCCACCTGCGTCCACCGCCTCGACGGCCGCCTGCTGGTGATCCTCGACGTGGATGCGCTCCTCGGCTTCAGCGCCGCCGGCGCGAAGGCGGCGTGAGGAGGGGGTATGAAAGCGCCACACGAGACGACCTGCCTGGTGGTCGATGATTCCGCGGTGATCCGGAAGGTCGCGCGACGGATCATCGAGGCCCTGGGCATGAATGTGAACGAGGCTGAGGACGGCACCGCCGCCCTCGAAGCGTGCGCGGCGAACATGCCCGACGCGATCCTGCTCGATTGGAACATGCCGAACATGGACGGCTACACCTTCCTCCAGGCCCTGCGCCGGAGCGAAGGGGGGGCGGCTCCCAAGGTCCTGTTCTGCACCACCGAGAACGACGTCGGCGCGATCGCCCGGGCCCTCCGGGCGGGGGCGGACGAGTACATCATGAAGCCTTTCGACCGCGACATCCTGGCGGCCAAGCTCGAACAGGTCGGACTGGTCGCCGACGCCGCCTGAACCGACGCCGACTTCAACCGCGACCCAGTACCTGAGGCATTCATTATGGCCCTGAGCCCCGCGGTCGTCCCGCTTCGCAGTCCGCCTGCGCAATCCACGACATCCGCCGCTCCGATCCGGGTGCTGATCGCCGACGACTCCGCCGTGGTGCGCGGGCTCGTCGCCCGCTGGATCGCCGAGGCCGGGTTCGAGCTCGCCGGCACCGCCTCCAACGGCCGGATCGCCCTGGAGATGATGGCCAAGCACGACCCGGATGTCGTGCTGCTCGATATCGAGATGCCGGAACTCGACGGCACGACGGCGCTGCCGCGCATGCTGGCGATGAGCCCGAATCTTCAAGTCGTGATGATGTCGACGCTGACCACGCGGAACGCCGACATCTCGCTGAAATGCCTCGCCCTCGGGGCGGTGGATTACATCGCCAAGCCCGAGAGCAACCGTGGCGTCACCACCTCGGAGACGTTCCGGGTCGAGCTGATCGAGCGGGTCCGGGTGTTCGGAGCCGCCCGCGCCCGGGCGCGGCGTCCGTCCGCCGGGACCGCACAGGCTCCGGCCCATGCGGCGCCCGCGCTGGCCCCCGCCGCGCCGGCGCCGCGCCCGGCCACACCCTTCACCCTCCGGCCCAAGGTCCGCAACCGCACCCAGCCCCGCGCCCTGCTGATCGGCTCCTCGACCGGCGGACCGCGGGCGGTGGGCGAGATGCTGGAGGGGATCGGCGCCGCTGCCCTGCGCCGGGTGCCGGTTCTGATCGTGCAGCACATGCCGCCGATCTTCACGGCCGTGTTCGCCGAGCACCTGTCCACCCGCACGGGGCTGCGCGCCGCGGAGGGCAAGGCCGACGAACGTCTGGAGGCGGGCCGGATCTACGTGGCGCCGGGCGGCCGCCATATGGGGCTCGTGGCGGGACCCAACGGTCCCATGATCCGGCTCACCGACGGGCCGCCGGTGAATTTCTGCCGCCCCGCTGTCGATGTGCTGTTCAAGGATGCGGCCGTGGTCTTCGGCGCTGCCACGGCGACGGTGATCCTCACCGGGATGGGCTCGGACGGCACCAACGGCGCCCGCGCGCTCACCGATGCGGGCGGCCCGGTCCTCGCCCAGGACGAGGCGACCAGCACCGTCTGGGGCATGCCCGGCAGCGTCGCCCGGGCTGGCCTTGCCGAGGCCGTGCTGCCGCTCCCCGAACTCGCGACGGCGCTGCGCGCCCTGATCACGGGCCAGCCGTCATGACCGAGTTCGAGTTTGAATACCTGCGCACCTTCCTCAAGCAGCGCTCCGGCCTCGCGCTGACCGCTGAGAAGCGCTACCTCGTCGAGAGCCGGCTGACCCCGGTCTGCCGGCGCTTCGGGATCGCCGCCCTCAGCGACCTGATCGGTGCGCTCAAGCTCGGCCAGGACGGGGCGATCGAGCGTGCCGTGGTCGAGGCGATGACCACGAACGAGACCTTCTTCTTCCGCGACCGCATCCCGTTCGACCTGTTCCGCGACACGATCCTGCCCGAGGCGCTGGTGCGCAACGCCGGCAAGCGCCGGCTTCGGATCTGGTGCGCCGCGGCCTCCACCGGCCAGGAGCCCTATTCGCTGGCCATGCTGCTCCAGGAGGCCGGGCCCCGGCTCGCCGGCTGGCAGGTCGAGATCGTGGCCACCGACCTGTCCACCGAGGTGATCGAGAAGGCCAGACTCGGCCTCTACAGCCATTTCGAGGTGCAGCGCGGCCTGCCGGTGCAGTGGCTGATCAAGTATTTCACCCAGGTCGGCGAGCAGTGGCAGATCGCACAGAGCCTGCGCTCCATGGTGGATTACCGCCAGCTTAACCTGCTGCACAGCTTCACATCGCTCGGCCAGTTCGACGTGATTTACTGCCGCAACGTGCTGATCTACTTCGACGCGCCGACCAAGTCGGACGTGCTGGCGCGGCTCGCGGCCCAGCTGGCGCCGGATGGCGCGCTCCTGCTTGGGGCGGCCGAGACGGTGATCGGCCTGACCGACCGGCTCAGCCCGAATCCGAAGCATCGGGGCCTCTATGGCAACGCCGAGCCCGTGGGCCGCACACCGGAAATGACAGCCCCGCTGCGGGTCGCCGCCGGCGTCTGACGGCCCGGCGCGATCCCGTTCGGACCAAGATCGCGCCGAATCGCGCATCCTGACGAAGGGTCCCGTCGCCCCGTGCATCGCCCGCCTGCGCACGCACGGGGTCGACCGCGACCGTGCGAGACGGCATCACGGACCTGGCGGGGCCGGCGGTCGGCCGGGCAGCCAGGAGGCACGGCATGGCGGCAGGATACGGGGCGGGATTGCCCAAGGTCGCGTTCATCGGCACGGGCGGGACGATCTCGTCCCTCGGGCGCGATGCCCTCGACATCCTCGACTACACCGCCACCGACCGGCGCCTGGAAGCCGGTGGCATCCTGGACGCGGTCCCGGAACTCGCCGCGGTCGCCGATGTGATCCCGGTGCCGTTCCGGGCGGTGCCGAGCCCGGCGATCGGGTTCGCCGAGTGGCGCGACCTCGTCCTGCTGTGCGCGCAGACCGCCGCCGCGCATCCGGACCTCGCCGGCATCGTCATCGGGCACGGCACCGCCACCCTGGAGGAGACCGCCTACGCGCTCAGCCTCACCCTGACGGTCGACCTGCCGGTGGTGCTGGTCGGCTCGCAGCGGCCGATGAGCGCCCTATCCACAGACGCCAAGCTCAACCTGGTTGCGGCGATCCGCACCGCCGCTGCGCCGGCGTCCCGCGGCCGGGGCGTACTCGTGGTGCTCAACGATGAGATCCAGGCAGCCCGCGAGGTCACCAAGACCTCAGTCGCACGGCTGCAGACCTTCCGCACCCCGGATTTCGGCGTGCTCGGCCAAGTCGACGGTGATCACGTCCGGTACTACCGCCGCTCCGAGCGTGCCCATGCGCCCGGTACCCCGTTCGACATCCGGACGCTGCCCGCCCTGCCGCGGGTGGACGTGTCCTACGGCTATGCCGATGCCGACGGTACCGCCGTGCGGGCGTTCCGAGCGGCCGGCGCCCGCGGCCTGGTCTCGGCCGGGCTTGCCCCGGGCATGACCCCGCCGGCCGAGGCCGACGCTCTCGAGGAGGCGGCCGCTGCCGGCATCCTGGTGGTGATGTCGACCCGGGCCGGAAGCGGTGTGGTACCGCTGACCACACGCCTGCGCGACCGCGGCATCCTCAGCGCCGACAACCTGAACCCACAGAAGGCCCGGATCCTGCTCGCCCTGGCGTTGACCGTGACGTCCGAGCCCGAGGCGGTCGCGCGTCTGTTCGCTACGTATTAGCGCCGCGTGCGGAAAGGTGGTGTCCGGCTGAAGGCGAGGCGCTCGCAGCCTGCCGGAGAACCACGATGCCGCCGGTCCAGCGGCTGAAGCCGTGCCCATGGACTGCGCCGCGGAGGAACCTCTGCTTTCCGCGCTCGCGATCGGCCGTGCCGGCGGATCCCGAGCGCACTCGAGGGGAGGGCGTGTCCATTGCGGCTGCGCTCACACGTCCTGGCCCTCCCGTGTCCGGGCAGCGGATCGGCCCGGTATCCGGCCGGGAGCGGCGTCAGCCCCATTGCCGCCGAAAGGCAGGCGGGGCCGCGACACGAATGGGTCGATCGCGGGCAGGATCACGAGGGTGAGCAGGGTCGCCGAGATCAGGCCGCCGATCACCTTGGTGGCCGGAGGGCGCTGGACCTCGGGGCCGGCGCTGAACGAGAGCGCCATCGGCAGGAAGCCCAGCGCCGTCATCATCGCTGGCTGCGGCCGCATCTCGGCTGCCCGGGTCGCTGCCTCCCGCGGGTCGAGGCCGGCGCGCTCCAGCTTGCGGATGTAGCTCGTGAGCACGACGCCGTTCAGGATCGCGATCCCCATGGCTGCGGCGCAGGAGAGGATCACCCTGGAGACCATCGGCGCCGTCCGCATGGCCAAAGCCGACGCGATCCGCCGCGCGAGCCCGGAACTCCGGCGCATGGAGACGGCGGCTGCGCGGGAGCAGCGCGCAGAGCGCCCGTCTCAGGCACGCTGACACCGCGTCAGCGTCCGCAACACCATCCGAAATCAGCGCGGCGCGGCCTGACCGGTCTGCCCCCTAAAACCCACCCTTCCACCCCGATGACCACGGAGAACGACAATGAAGATCCTGATGGTGCTGACGTCCCACGATCAGCTCGGCGACACGGGCCGCAAGACCGGCTTCTGGCTGGAGGAACTCGCCGCGCCCTACTACGTGTTCAAGGATGCAGGCGCGGAGATCGTGCTCGCCTCGCCCAAGGGGGGCCGCCCCCCGCTGGACCCGAAGAGCAGCGAGCCGGCTTCACAGACTGACGCGACGCGCCGGTTCGAAGCGGATGCGGACGCCCTGTCGGCGCTGGCGAACACGACCCGGCTCGAGGCCGTCACCCACGGGGTGTTCGACGCCGTGTTCTATCCGGGCGGGCACGGTCCGCTCTGGGACCTCGCCGAGGACCCGGTCTCGATCACGCTGATCGAGACGACGCTGGGAGCCGGCAAGCCCGTCGCGCTCGTGTGCCATGCTCCCGGCGTCCTTCGCCATGCGAAGGCCCCCAGCGGGACGCCGCTCGTGCAGGACAAATCGGTGACCGGGTTCACGAACACCGAGGAGGAGGCCGTCGGCCTCACTCAGGTGGTTCCCTTCCTGGTTGAGGATGAACTCCGGCGGAATGGCGGACGGTTCACCAAGGCGGACGACTGGGCGCCGTACGTGGTGGCCGACGGCCTCCTGATCACCGGCCAGAACCCGGCCTCGTCCGGGCCCGCCGCCGAACGTCTTCTCGAGAGTCTCGCGAACGGCTGACGACAGCCTCGGCCGTCCCTGAACACCTCCGACCGCGCATCCGTGCGGGCGGAGACCGGCCCCGGATCAGTGCGCCCCCGGTCCGACAGAAGCTCCGAATCCAGCGGAGCTTCCTGCCCCCGTGCCTCATCGCGAGGGACACCGAGCCATGACAACCGGCATCGTCTTCTCGGATGCGACACGGGTCGCCGAACTGATCCGCACCCGCCAGGTCTCGCCGGTGGAGGTCGTGCAGGCGGCGGAGCGGTTGCGGGGCGGCTACGCTGACTAACTCCGGCGCTACGACGCGCTGATCACCCCGGTCCTGCCGATCCCGGTCCACAAGCACGGCGTCACCGAATTCGTCATCAATGGGCAGACTGTCGACGCCACCTACCTCCAGGGCGCGACCGTGCCGCTGAACATCACGGGCCTGCCGGGCCTGTCGATGCGGTTCGGGACGAGCGGCGAGGGACTGCCGATCAACGTCCAGGTCGTCGGCAGCTGGCAGGCCGAATCGACGATCCTGCACGTCGCCGCGCTGCTGGAGGCGTTGAGTCCGGTTCGGGGACTGCGCCCGAGCCTCTAGGACGGCCGTTCCGTGCCGGCGCCAGCCCGGCACGGAACGGAGCGGGGCGTCACGGCCTTGGTCCCACCGGCCGGCGGACTGCGTGATGGCGGCCGGCCGGCGAGAAGTCGTCCGGCGGACCGGGCGGCACGCCGAGCATCAGCGATCGGGAGAACGCCCATGCCGACCTATGCCCTCTCGACTGCGA
>Ga0182231_1000366_pt1 | contig 9989 bp, 6 predicted proteins | sample G6R1MG_29_FD_129667 | JGI IMG/M metagenome (GOLD analysis project Ga0182231, IMG submission 129667) | Miscanthus phyllosphere microbial communities from Michigan, USA - G6R2_NF_07NOV2016_LD1 MG | ecosystem: Host-associated > Plants > Phyllosphere > Phylloplane/Leaf | place: USA: Michigan...
AGCTGGAGCGTGCCGCAGACGAAGTCGCTCGCCGGAGTCGCGGCGAAGATCAGGCCCTTCTCCCGCACCCGCTCACCCGGCGCCAGCACGCCTGAGATCGCGCCGGTGCCGGACTTGGCCACCGAGCCCAGGGCCTTCTCGACGATGTTGTTGAGGCCGCCCTTCTTGTTGCCGGGCGACGGGTTGGCCCGGCGGTCGGCCTCGCCCTTGGCGAGATAGGCGTCGTACCAGGCCATCTCGCGGATCAGGGCCTGGGCGACCTCCGGTGTCCTGGCCCGGGGGGTCAGGAGGTGGATGGCGTCGCGCACCTCCGTGACCTCGGAGAACAGGACCGTACCGCCGCAGGCCACGATCAGGTCGGCGCAGTAGCCGAGCGCCGGGTTGGCGGTGACGCCCGAGAAGGCGTCGCTGCCGCCGCATTGCAGGCCGACCACGAGCTCGGAGGCCGGGCATGTCTCGCGGGTGCGGCGGTTCAGGACCTCCAGGCGGGCTTCCGCCATGGCCAGGATGCTGTCGAGCATCGCGGAGAAACCCTGGTGGCGCTCGTCCTGGAGGCGGACCACCCCGTCCCCGGCGGCGCCGCCATCGGGCAGCAGCCGCTCCGAGACGAGCTTCTCGCAGCCCAGCCCGACCACCATCACTTCGCCGCCGAAATTCGGGTTCTGGGCCAGGCTCTGGAGGGTCCGGATCGGGATCACCGCCTCGGGGGCGTTGATGGCGACGCCGCAGCCATAGGCGTGGGTCAGGCCGACCACGTCGTCGACATTGGGGAAGCGCGGCAGCAGCTCCTGCTTGATCCGTCGGATCGCCACGTCGAGGGTGCCGGCGACGCATTGCACGCTGATCGAGATCGCCAGGATGTTCTTGGTGCCCACCGACCCGTCCGGGTTGCGGTAGCCCTCGAAGGTGTAGCCCTCGAGCGGCGCCAGGGGGGCCGGCACCCGGGTGGCGAGTTCCAGCGCGTCCAGGGACGGGGCGGTGGGTGTCGCGACCCGGGATTCCTCCACCCAGGCGCCCCGCGGGATGGCCTGCGTGGCGATGCCGACCACCTCACCGTAGCGGCGCACCTCCCCGCCCTCCGGAATGTCGCTGAGCGCCACCTTGTGGCCCTGCGGCACGAACTCGGTGAGCCGCAGCCCGTCCGGGAAGGTCGTGCCGGCGGGCAGCCCGAAGGCGTTGACCACGATCGCGACGTTGTCGTGCGCGCTCAGCCGGATCGTGCGCGGCACGTCCCCGGCCGGGCGCTCGAGCGTCGGGCGATCCTGCGTCGCGGCGTCCATCTCGGCCTGCATCGGATGCTCCTTGCTCAGCCCGCGGTGCGGAAGCGCCCGGCCAGCGCCTCGGCGTTGCGGGCCAGCAGTCCCAGATCGGAGCCGACCGCGGTGAACCGGGTGCCGGCCGCGATGTAGCGTTTGGCCAGCTCCTCGCTCGGCGTGAGGATGCCGGCATGCTTGCCGGCCTTCACGATCCGGCCGATCGCATCCTCGATGGTGCGCACCACTTCCGGATGGCCCTGCTGGCCGAGGTGGCCGAGGCTGGTGGAGAGGTCGCCGGGCCCGATGAAGACGCCATCCACGCCCTCGACGGCGGCGATCGCGTCCAGATTGTCCAGGGCGCGGCGCGACTCGACCTGAACGATCACGACGATCTCGGCCTCGCAGCGGGTGTGATAGTCGGGGATCCGACCGAACCGGGCGGCCCGGGGGGCCTGCGAGAAGCCGCGAATGCCGCGAGGCGCGTAGCGCGTCGCCGCCACGACCCGCTCGGCCTGCGCGGCATCGTCGATATTGGGGATCATCAACGACTGCGCGCCGGCATCGAGGATGCGCTTGATGGTGATGGGATCGTCGCTCGGCACCCGCACCACCGGGTTGGTGGCGTTCTCCATCATGGCCTGAAGCTGAAAATAGATATCCCGCAGATCGTTGGCCGAGTGCTCCATGTCGAGGAGCAGCCAATCGAACCCGGCACCGGCGACGATCTCCGTCGAGATCGGGCTGGCGAGGCTGCACCACAGGCCGATCTGCTGGCGCCCGTTTCCGAGGGCAGCCTTGAAGCGGTTGGTCAGGCTGTCCATGGCGATTCCTCCGGAGCGTCTCGGCATCTGCGTGCCGTCAGGCTATCAGGCGCAGCCTTTCCGCCGAAGGTCAAAGCCAAAGGCTGGATCGATCGATGCGGCCCGCGCATCGATCAAGCCGGCGGCATCTCCGTCAGGATCGCGACCAGCCGGGCGATCAGCGGCTCGTCCGCGTCGCGCCGCCAGGCCAGGACCAGCTCGGCGGGGCGGGGGGCCGGCAGCAGCAGCGGCCGGAACACCACGCCCTCGAAGCGCAGGCGCTCGGCCGCCGCCGGCACCAGGGCGATCCCGAGCTCGGCCCGGACCAGGGCCAGGATCGCGTGGATCTGGGTAAGGCGCTGCACGATCCGGGGCTCCACCGCGGCCTCGGCCAGCAGGCCCTGAATCAGGTCGTTGAAGTAGCGGGCCTCGTTTGGCGCGTAGGCGATCATCGGCTCGCCGCCGAGGTCGGCCAGGGTGAGTTGCACGCGCGCGGCCAGAGGATGTCCCGCCGGCAGCGCCGCAACGAGCGGCTCGGCGAGCGCCCGGACGGCGATCAGGTCCGGATGGGTGACCGGCGGCCGGACCAGGGCGGCGTCGATGCGGCCGGCCAGCAGCGCCTCGACCTGATCCTGGCTGACCATCTCGCGCAAGGCGAGCGTGACGTCGGGCAGCGCCCGCCGAAGCACCGTGACGAGGCGGGGCAGGAAATCGTAGGCTGAGGCCGCGGTGAACCCGAGCTTCAGCACCCCCGCGCGCCCGGCCGCCACCTGGCGGGTGACGTGGGTCGCGGTCTCGGCCAGCCGCAGGATGCGCTGCGCCTCCGGCAGGAAACTGCGCCCGGCCGCGGTCAGCCGGACGGAGCGGCTGGTACGCTCCAGGAGCTGTACGTCGAGGATCCGCTCCAGCACCTGGATCTGCCGCGACAGGGGCGGCTGCGTCATGTTCAGCCGGGCGGCCGCGCGGCCGAAATGCAGCTCCTCCGCCACAGCGGCGAAGCACCGGAGCTGGCTGAAGTCGAACATCAGTTTTCCCCTGCGCGCCGGGACGCGAAGGAGGACCATAAAGCCTCGGCGCTCCTCGGTGGTTCGCCCGATAGAGGTACGCGCTTCGACCGGATCCACGCATCGGTCCAGGGATCCCAAAGGGCCCGCGGCCCTTTGGCGGGGTTCGGGGCGCGGAGCCCCGAAAGCGCGGCGTCCTTACGGCGTCAGCTCGTGGCCGGCATAATCGATCTTGCCGTCGGGGCCCTTCGTCCAGACGTGCATGACGTAGTCGAGCCGGGTGATGTCGCCCTTCTTGTCGTAGGCGATCGGGCCGATGACGGTCTCAACCGGCTTGCCCTGGTGCAGCCAGTCGGCCAGCGTCTTGCCGTCGCTGGAGCCGGTCTCGGCCAGCGCCTTGGCGAACACCTGCACCGCCGCATAGGCGTACAGGGTGAAGGCTTCGGGATCGATGCCCTTGGCGTTGAGCGCGGCCACCGCCGCCTTGGCATTCGGGTTCCTGCGCGGGTCGGCCGGGAAGGTCATCAGCGTGCCCTCGGCGGCCGGCCCGGCGATCTGTGCGAACTCCTTGTCGGCCACGGCGTCGCCGCCCGCCACGATCGCCTTCAGGCCTTGATCGTGCATCTGCCGGAGGATCAGCCCGGCCTCGGTGTGGTAACCACCGTAATAGACGACATCGACGTTGGCCGATTTCAGCTTGGAGACGAGCGCCGAATAGTCTTTCTCACCCGGGTTGATGCCCTCGACCATGACCTCCTTGCCGCCCTTGGCCTTGAACGCCTTGAGGGTCTCGTCGGCGAGACCTTTGCCGTAGGGGGTCTTGTCGTGAACGAAGGCGACCCGCTTGTCCTTGACGTGCGTGGCCAGGTAGGTGCCGGCGACCGCACCTTGCTGGTCGTCCCGCCCGCAGGTGCGGAACGTGTTCCACATCCCGCGGTCGGTGAACTTCACGTTGGTGGAAGCCGGGGTGATCTGGATGATGCCCGCGTCGAGATAGACGTCCGAGGCCGGGATCGACACGCCGGAATTGTAGGTTCCGACCACCATCGTCACGCCGGCACTGGCGAACTTGTTGGCCACCGAGACGCCCTGCTTCGGATCGGAGGCGTCGTCGCCGACCGTGGCCTCGAACGTCCGGCCCTTGAGGCCGCCGGCCTTGTTCAGATCCTCGATTGCCTGGCCGGCACCGTTCCGGATCTGCGCCCCGAAAGCCGCGTAGGGCCCGGTCAGGGGCGCGGCGATGCCGATCTTCACCGGCCCGCCTTTCTCCTGTGCCTGTGCGGGGCCCACCATCAGGAGCCCGAGAAGACAAAACGTCAGGGTTGCTCTCACGATTCGCTCCCGGATCGAAAACGGCGCTGCGACGCCTGTGGGGGGCTTTCCGAAGCGCGCGCCACCGGTGCGGCGGCGCGCGGGTCACGGCGGGGATCGGCTGCCGGCCTCACGGCGCCAGTTCGTTGCCTGCGTAGTCGATCCGGCCGTCGGCGCCCTTCTTCCAGGCGTAGAGGACGTAATCGGGCCGGGTGAGGTCGCCCTTCTTGTCGTAGGCGATCGGGCCGACCACGGTCTCGATCGTCTTGCCCTGGTGCAGCCAGTCGGCCAGCACCTTGCCCTCGGTGGAGCCGGTCTCGGCCGCGGCCCTGGCCAGCACCTGCACGGCCGCATAGGCGTAGAGCGTATAGGCGTCGGGATCGATGTTCTTGGCCTTGAAGGCCGCGACCACCGCCTGGGCGCTCGGGTTCTTGCGGGCATCCGGCGAGAAGGTCATCAGCGTGCCCTCGGCGCCGTCGCCGGCGATCTGCACGAACTCCTTCGGGGCGAGGCCGTCGCCGCCGACCAGGGTCGCCTTCAGGCCCTGATCGCGCATCTGGCGCAGGATCAGCCCGGCCTCGGTGTGGAAGCCGCCGTAATAGACCACGTCGATCGCGGCCGATTTCAGCTTGGAGACGAGCGCGGAAAAATCCTTCTCGCCCGGGTTGATGCCCTCGACCAGCACGGCCTTTCCGCCCTTGGCCTTGAGCGTCATCTGGGTCTCCTGGGCCAGCCCCTTTCCGTAGGGCGACTTGTCGTGGACGAAGGCGATCTTCTTGTCCTTGAAGTGACTGGCCAGATACGCGCCGGCGACCACACCCTGCTGGTCGTCGCGACCGCAGGTGCGGAACGTGTTCCACATCCCCCGCTCGGTGAACTTCACGTTGGTGGAGGACGGCGTGACCTGGATGATGCCGGCATCGAGATAGACGTCGGAAGCCGGGATCGACACGCTCGACGCGAAGGCGCCCACGACCATCGTCACGCAGTCCGCGGCGAGCTTGTTGGCCACCGAGACGCCCTGCTTCGGGTCGGAGGCGTCGTCGCCATAGACGGGCTCGAACAGCCGGCCCTTGATCCCGCCGGCCTTGTTGATGTCCTCGATCGCCTGACTGGCGCCGTTCTTCACCTGCACCCCGAAGGCCGCATATGGCCCGGTCACGCCGGCGGAGATACCGATCTTCACCGGCCCGCTCCTGTCCTGGGCCTGTGCGGCACCGATCGTCACCAGACCGGCAATCGCCAGAGAAAGTATTGTCTTCATATCCGCCCCCGCGTTCGAAGATGAACTCGCACCGCCATCCGCACGCGACATTTCGGCCGGACTTACAAACCGTCTATCAGCTTGCGACGACGTGGGACCGACCCTCAGTTCAACGTGCCGCGCCGTCAAGGCCACACGCATAGGGATGATGGGCGCCGGCTTTCAGTGACGCCGTCCCGATCCTGCCGGAGAGGTCTCGGCGTTCGCCGACCTCAGGTGGCGTGGCTTCGAAGATGCATCGGACGGCCACGTCCGTCGCAGCCCGTCGAGATCGATGACCGCTCCTCCACCGCCTGGCCGCAGGCCGCCCGCCACCACCCAGCCGGGGCACGGCCGATGAGTCCGCATGGGGATGACTCCGTGGATTGGGCGGAGCGCCGCCGAATCGCCGAGCAGGGGCGGGGGGACCGGGCCTGGTCCCTGTGGGGTCCGTATCTCAGCGAGCGGCAATGGGGGACGGTGCGGGAGGATTACAGCCCGGACGGCAATGCCTGGCGGGCCCTGCCGCACGAGGAGGCCCGCTCGCGCGCCTACCGCTGGGGCGAGGACGGGCTGGCCGGGATCTGCGACGAGCGCGGCAGCCTCTGCCTGGCGCTGGCCCTGTGGAACGGCCGCGACCGCATCCTCAAGGAGCGCCTGTTCGGCCTGACCAACCAGGAGGGCAACCACGGCGAGGACGTCAAGGAGGTCTACCACTACCTCGACGCGGTCCCGAGCCACGCCTACCTCAAGCAGCTCTACCGCTACCCGCAGGCGCCGTTCCCCTACGAGGCTTTGGTGCGCGAGAACCTGGCGCGCGGGCGCGACCAGCCGGAATACGAGATCGAGGAAACCGGTATCTTCGAGGACGGGCGCTTCTTCGACATCACCGTCGAATACGCCAAGGCGGATGCCGACGACATCCACGCCGTCGTCACCGCGCTCAACCGCGGCCCGGAGACCGCCGAGCTCCACCTGATCCCGCAGCTCTGGTTCCGCAACACCTGGTCCTGGCAGGCCGGGCAGGGCCGCCCGCTTATCGCCGCCGATCCCGAGGGCGGCGCGACCTGCACGCATCCGCGGCTCGGCCCCTATCGCCTGGCCTATGACGGCACGCCGGAGCTGCTGTTCTGCGAGAACGACACCAACCTCCGGCTGCACGGCGCCCAGCCCGACGCGCCCGGCCCATTCAAGGACGGCCTGCACGCGGCGATCGTCGAGGGCGAGACCGCGGCGATCCGCCGGGATGCGGGCACGAAGCTCGGCCTGCATTACGCCCTGCGGCTCGAACCCGGCGCCACTGCCCAAATCCGCCTGCGCCTGTCGGCCGGCTCAAGGGTGCGCCCGGTCGACACCGAGGGTGCCGTCGTCCGGCGTCGCGTGGCCGAGGCGGACGCGTTCTACGAGGGGCTTCAGGACGGCATTACGGACCCGGATGCCCGCACCATCTTCCGGCAGGCCGCCGCCGGCCTGATCTGGTCGAAGCAGCTCTATTGCTACGACGTGCGGCGCTGGCTGGAGGGCGACCCGCTCCAGCCGGTCCCGCCCCGGGAGCGCGAGGGGGGCCGCAACAGCCAGTGGCGCCACTTCGCGGCGGCCGACGTGCTGTCGATGCCCGACACCTGGGAATACCCCTGGTTCGCCGCCTGGGACCTCGCCTTCCACTGCCTGCCGCTGGCACTCCTCGACCCGGACTTCGCCAAGAAGCAGCTCCTGCTGCTCACCCGCGAATGGTACATGCACCCGAACGGGCAGCTCCCGGCCTACGAGTGGGAGTTCGGCGATGCCAACCCGCCGGTCCATGCCTGGGCGGCCTACCGGGTGTTCGAGATCGACCGGGACCGCCGAGGCGGGCGCGGCGACCTCGCCTTCCTGGAGGGCGTGTTCCACAAGCTGCTGATCAACTTCACCTGGTGGGTGAACCGCAAGGACGCGCAGGGGCGCAACGTCTTCCAGGGCGGCTTCCTGGGTCTCGACAATGTCGGGGTGTTCGACCGATCGCGACCGCCCCCGGGCTTCGGGGTGGTCCACCAGGCCGACGGCACCGCCTGGATGGCGATGTACGCCCTCAACATGATGCGCATCGCCCTCGAGCTAGCGCTCCACAACGACGTCTACGAGAGCACCGCCTCGAAGTTCTTCGAGCACTTTCTGCTCATCGCCGAGGCGATGACCGAGATGGGCGGGCAGGGGGGTGGCGAGGGGTTCGGCCTCTGGGACGAGGTCGATGAATTCTACTACGACGAGGTCGACATCCCCGGCGGCGGGATGCTCCCCTTGCGGGTCCGCTCGATGGTCGGGCTGGTGCCGCTCTTCGCCGTGGAGGTGATCGAGCCCTCCGTGCTCCAGCGGCTGCCGGACTTCGCCCGGCGGCTGAACTGGGCGCTGGAGAACCGGCCGAACCTAGCCCGTCTGGTTTCGCGCTGGAACGAGGGCGGCGTGAAGGACCGCAAGCTCCTGTCGCTGCTGCGCGGCCACCGGATGAAGGCGCTGCTGCGGCGCATGCTCGACGAGGCCGAGTTCCTCTCGCCCTACGGCGTGCGCTCCCTGTCGAAAGTCCACCGGGACGCGCCTTACGTGCTCAACGAGCTGGGCGCCTCCTTCACGGTCCGGTACGACCCGGCCGACTCGACCTCGAACATGTTCGGCGGCAATTCGAACTGGCGCGGGCCGGTGTGGATGCCGATGAACTACTTGATCATCGAGGCGCTGCGACGGTTCCACACCTATTACGGCGACGAGTTCGTGGTCGAATACCCGACCGGCTCAGGGGCGATGTGCACCCTGAGCGCGATCGCCGACGCCCTGGAGGATCGCTTGATCGCCCTGTTCGCCAAGGATCCGACGGGGCGCCGGCCCGCGTTCGGGGCACGGCCACCGATTCCCCCGGCGCCCGGCGCCGAGGAGGCTCTGCTGTTCCACGAGTTCTTCGACGGCGATACCGGCCGGGGGCTCGGCGCCTCGCATCAGACCGGTTGGACCGCGCTGATCCTCAATCTGCTGCGCGACCGAGCCCGATCGCGCTAGCGCATCGGCCGGGATATCGAAAACCGGCACGACGCGCTGTCCGTCTCGTCCCCATCGTCGTGTGTCCGAAAGCCGGAGGCCGCCTTTCGAGACGATGCGCGCGGCGTATCAGCAGCTCAGGCGACGGCCCTCGCGGCGGCCGAAGGTCCGGTAATGGGCCGCGCCGGATTCCATCTGGCCGTTCGCGATCGCCCGGCGGACATCGGGGTTGCAGCGCAGATACTCGCGCTCGTCGAAGCCGCCATAGGCGCGCTCGCCGTAGCCGCGGTCCCGATAGCCGCGGTCGCGGCCCCGGTAATCGTCATCGCGATCCCGGCCGCCGTAATCCCGATCGCCATAGCCGTAATCGGGGCCGCGTTGAGCCAGAGCCGGCCCGAGCGCGGACATCACGCCGAAACCGACGGCGACCGCTGCCAAAAACGCTTTCATCGTACCTGTCTCCTACCGGAGGCTTGAAACGCGTTGCGGCCCAGATGGTTCGATCGGCTCGGCCTGCCGGTCGAGACGCGTAGCGCGGAAAACCCATCCGCGGGTCGCCCCGAGAGCGCGGGGGCGCCCGTTCGCGGGATGTCCATTCAGCGCGTCGGAGCCTTGGACTGAACAGCGTGCGTGCGAACGGCCCAACCATCGGCCATCCCGGTCGGATCACTCTGGAGCCGGCGCTTGCGCCGAAGCTCGGGCGTACCCGGATGGCCGCCAGTGGCGCTCCATATGCCGGCGCTGACGAAATCCGCCGCCTCGTCAGTCGGAGAAAAAGGTGTCCCAGCGAAATGTCCACAGACATGCCTCAGTAAAAATATTTTTTACACCAATTTATTTCGTGCTCATTTTCTGCGTGAGGTTTTTAAATATTTTATCGTAAAATTTCGATGATTATATCTTGATTTGGCAATAACGCAGATGCTGCCGCAACATAAATTGCAATCATTCAAATCAATGACTTAAAATTTTGGATTTTATTGCGCGCCTTATAAGCGAACGACGCACGAAAACGTCTTCGTGCGCGGGCTGCGTCGACAGAATGATCAAAAAATCTTTAAGTCTATACAAATTACTCGATCAAAAACGGAGTCATCGAGCTCCGTCTGACCGTGGTCCTTTCATCCAATTCTTGCTGACAGCAGTATCGATGGCCGTGATGAGCCAAGCTGCAGCGGCACAGCCGGTGATGCTGCTCGACGAACTTTCGGTGGAGTCCCACGGCGGAAACGCTCCGGATCCCGGGTCGCCGCCGCCGACCGGTACGATCGGACAGCCCCCGGCCCCGTTCGCCGGCGGGCAAGTCGCGAGCGGCGGCCGTGCCGGCTTCCTCGGCAATCGCAGCGTGTTCGACCTGCCGTTCACACAA
>Ga0182231_1000367_pt1 | contig 9983 bp, 10 predicted proteins | sample G6R1MG_29_FD_129667 | JGI IMG/M metagenome (GOLD analysis project Ga0182231, IMG submission 129667) | Miscanthus phyllosphere microbial communities from Michigan, USA - G6R2_NF_07NOV2016_LD1 MG | ecosystem: Host-associated > Plants > Phyllosphere > Phylloplane/Leaf | place: USA: Michigan...
AAAACCCTATTCGGAGGCCCGTCCGGCTTCCGGCGTGGGCTCGGACACGCTCGGCTGCGGGCCGTCATAGCCCTCGATCACCAAAATCTCGGCATCGACTCCGCCGCGCTGCTTGGCCTTGGCCGCCTGGTAGAGGTCGGAATTCCAGCAGGCGAGGGCGTCGGCGTAGCTCGGGAACTCGATCACCACGTTGCGGGACCGGGGCTGGCCCATCACCGCCTCGTAGGCGCCGCCGCGCACCAGGAAGCGCCCGCCATGCTTGGCGAAGGCCATGCCGTTGGCGGCCACGTAATCATTGTAGGCCTCCGCGTCGCGGACATCGACCCGCGCGATCCAGTAGCCCTTCGCCATCCTGTGCCTCATCGGTTGCGGGGTTGAGATGGATTCCGGCCGCCCGAAGGCAATGCCGGGCTTCAGGCCAGCTCGGCCACGATCGCCTGCGCCACGGCACGCGGGTCGGCAGCGCCGGTGATCGGGCGCCCGACCACCACGTGATCGATCCCGACCCTGCGGGCGTCCCCGGGGGTCATCACGCGCTTCTGGTCGCCGGCCTCGGCGCCCGCCGGGCGGATACCCGGGGTGACGATCAGCCGGTCCGGCCCGACGATGCGCCGGACCGAGGTCGCTTCGGCGGCCGAGCAGACCAAGCCGTCGACGCCGATCTCCGCGGCTTGGGCGGCGCGCTTGGCGACCAACTCGGCCACCGGCAGGCCGTAGCCGGCCTCCGCGGCGTCGGCGTCGTCGTAGGAGGTGAGCACCGTCACGGCCAGGATCTTGAGGCCCTCGCCCCGCCCGCGCAGAGCCGCCCGCATGGTCTGCGGATAGGCGTGCACGGTCAGGAAGGTGGCGCCCAGGCCCGAGGCCGAGCGCACGCCCTCCTCGACGGTGTTGCCGATGTCGTGGAGCTTCAGGTCGAGGAAGATCTTGAGGCCCCGCGCCGCCAGCCGCTCGGCCAGCGCCAGCCCGCCCGCATAGCCCAGCCGGTAGCCGATCTTGTAGAAGGTCGCGGCATCGCCGATCCGGTCGATCAGCGCTTCGGCCTCGGGCACGCTCGGGAGATCGAGGGCCACGATCAGGCGGTCGCGGGGGTCGGCACGCACGGTCATCGAGTCGTCCTTCAGGCTGGCGGCACCGACCATGCCGCGGCGATCCCTGTCAATCAGGACCGGAGCCGATCAGCCGCGCTTGACGGCCTTGGTGCGCCGCTTGCCGCGCGCGATGCCCTCGGCCAGGGCCGCGTTCATGCGCGCCTGCCAGCCGGGGCCGCCGGCCTGGTAGGCGGCGAGCACGTCGGGATCGACGTTCAGCGAGACGGGGACGCCCTGCGCCTTCGCGGGGCGCCGGCCGCGCTGGTCCAGGGCGGCCGCGAGGTCCGGCGGCAGACCTTCGGAGCCGAGCCGCATCTGGGCCAGCTGTTCGGTCGTCAATTCGGGATTGTCGGACACCACGTCCCAATCTGCCTGCGAATAGGCCGCGTTCGGGACATAGCCGGGGGCGTGGTCAGAGGGCTTCATAGCGGGATCTCTCCGTCCGGTTGGCGCGGCGGACACTCACGACGTCGAAGGCTTCGGTCCCCAGCGGCGAGACGATCACGACGACCACGGCCTCGCCGAACCAAGTCCCGATGAGCAGGAAACGCGCACGGCCGGTGCGGCTCGGCTTGGTCGGGGCAGTTGCGTAACGGTCGAAGCTGAAGGCCTCCTCGAACTGGGCCGGATCGAATCCGTGCTTGGCGATGTTCGCCGACCGTTTCGGTTCCTGCGCGATGAACTTCACGAACCGCAGCATAGACCCAAACCCCGGGACCGGAAGCGGCAGCTCGGCGAAATCCGCAGCTGGATTTAGGCACCCAGCACCCGTGCCACCTCCGCCTTCAGCACCGGCAGCAGCTCCGCCTCGAACCAGGGCTCGCGTTTCAGCCAGCCGTTGTTGCGCCAGGACGGGTGGGGCAGGGGCAGGACCCGGGGGCGGCGGGGCTCGGCCAGGATCGCGCGCCAGCGCCGCACGGTGCCGGTCAGGCCGTCCTCCATCCGGCCCAGATGCCAGGCCTGCGCGTACTGGCCGATCACCAGGATGAGATCGAGGTTCGGCAGGCCGGAAAACAGCTCGGCGCGCCAGCGCTCGGCGCATTCCCGGCGGGGCGGCCGGTCGCCGCCCTTGGGGTCGAGACCGGGGAAGCAGGAGCCCATCGGGACGATCGCGACCTGTGCGGGGTCGTAGAACCGCGCCTCGTCGAGGCCGAGCCAGCTCCGCAGCCGCACGCCCGACGGATCGGTGAACGGCAGGCCGGTGCGATGGGCCCGCGTCCCGGGGGCCTGGCTCGCCACGCAGAGCCGCGCGCCGGTGCTGCCCTGCACGATCGGCCGCGGCTCCTGGGGCAGGGGCGGCCCGTAGAGCGGGCTGTCCCGGCAGAGGCGGCAGGCGCGCAGGCGGGTGGCGGTGTCTTCGAACGGGACGGGTGCGGGCATCGACTCCAAGATGGCGAGCGGCCGCGCAGAAACCAAAAAAAACGGCGCGGTGTCGCGCCGCGCCGTCGTCAGTCGGGTCTCTTGCCTTGGGGGGAAGGCCCCTCCGTCCTACGCCGGCGTAGACCGGCGCGGCGTGCGATTCGTCACGCGCCCTTCACGCCGGAGAGGTCGAGGGGCAGGGCGCGCAGGCGCTGGCCGGTGGCGGAGAACACCGCGTTGGCGATGGCCGGGGCGAGAACCGGAACGCCGGGCTCGCCGATCCCGGTCGGCGCCGCCTGGCTCGGCACGATATGTACCTCGACCTTCGGCATCTCGCTCATCCGGGTCGGTTCGTAGGCGTCGAAATTGTGCTCCTGCACCTGGCCGTCCTTCAGGGTGATGCGGTTGCGCAGCACCGCCGAGAGGGCGAAGCCGACCGCGCCTTCGACCTGGGCGCGGATCACGTCCGGGTTGACCGGGACGCCGACATCCACTGCCGCCACGATCCGGTTCACCCGGATCCCGGCCTCCTGCGCTGTGACGTCGGCCACCATGGCGACGTAGGAGCCGAAGGATTCGTGGACCGCGACGCCGAGCCCGCGGCCCTTCTCCTGCGGCTTGCTCGTCCAGGCAGCCTTGTCGGCGGCGAGCTTCAGCACGCCGGAGAGGCGCGGCGCCTGCGCGAGCAGCGACAGCCGGTAGGCCACCGGATCGACGTCGGCGGCATGGGCCAACTCGTCGATCATCACCTCCATCACGTGCGCCGTGTGGGTGTGGCCGACCGAGCGCCACCACAGGACCGGCACGCCCTCGCGGCCGTTATGGACGCCGAAGCGGTAGGCCGGCAGCGCGTAGGGCGTGTCGGAGGCGCCCTCGACGGTGGTCGAGTCGATGCCGTTCTTGACGATCATCGCCTCGAAGGGCGAGCCGATCATGATCGACTTGCCGACCATGACGTGGTCCCAGCCGACCACCGCGCCCTTGGCGTCGATGCCGGCCTGGACCTTGTGCAGCACGGTCGGCCGGTAATAGCCGCCGGCCATGTCGTCCTCGCGGGTCCAGACCAGGTGGACCGGGGCCTTCTCGCCGGAGGCCTTGAGCACGGTGGCGGCTTCCGCGAGGTAGTCGGCGGTGGGCGTCGCCCGGCGCCCGAAGGAGCCGCCGGCCCAGTTGCTGTGGAGCCGGACCCGGTCGGGCGTCACCCCGAGGATCGCCGCCATGGTCGCCTGCTCCACGGTCTGGAACTGGAAGCCGGCATAGACGTCGTAGCCGCCGTCGGCAGCCCGCTCGATCGTGGCGTTCAGGGGCTCCATCGCCGCGTGGGCGAGGTACGGGAAGGTGAACTCGGCCTCGATCACCTTGGCGGCGCCCTTGAGCGCCGCCTGCGGGTCGCCGCGCTCCGAAGCGGTGAGGCCGGGGCCCTTGGCGCGCTCGCGGTACTCGGCCAGGATCGCCTCGGACGAGCGGGTCTCGGCGGTGCTGTCGTCCCAGGTGACGGTCAGCGCCTCGCGGCCCTTCATGGCCGCCCAGGTGTCCCGGGCGATCACGGCCACGCCGGTGGGGACCTGGACCACATCGAGCACACCGGCGACCGTCCGGGCCGCGGCGGCGTCGAAACCCTTCACGGTGGCGCCGAAGCGCGGCGCGCGGGCGACGACGGCGGTGACCTGGTTCGGGCGGCGGATGTCGAGGGAGTAGATCGCCGAGCCGTTGGTCTTGGCCACGGAATCGAGGCGCGGCACCTTCTGGCCGATGAGTTTCCACTCGCTCGGGTCCTTGAGCCGCGGCTCGGACGGGACCGGCAGGGAGGCGGCCGAGGCGGCGAGCTCGCCGAACCGCGCCTGCCGGCCCGACGCGGCGTGGCGCACCACGCCGTCCGCGACGGTGATCTCCGAGACCGGGACCTTCCAGCGGAAGGCGGCCTCGGCCATCAGCATCTCCCGGGCGGCGGCGCCGGCCTTGCGCAGCTGGAACCAGGAATTGGCCACCGCGGTGGAGCCGCCGGTGCCCTGGATCGGGCCCATCAGGCTGTTGTTGTAGAGCGTCGCGTCCGCGGGCGCGAACTCGGTGCGGACCGTCTTCCAGTCGGCGCCGAGCTCGTCGGCCAGGATCGTGGCGAGCCCGGTGGTGTTGCCCTGGCCCATGTCGAGATGCTTGATCACCACCGTGACGGTGTCGTCCGGGGCGATCCGCACGAAGGCGTTGGGCTGGGCCTTGACGCTCGCGAGGTCCGGGCCGGCGGCGGCCCGGGCGGGTTTCGCGTCCAGCCGGAAGGCGACCACGATGGCGCCGGCACCGGCCAGGAGGCCGCGGCGGCTGGGTCGGACAGGCGATGCGTTCGGTCGACGGGCGTTCAGCATGGCGGCGATGCTCCGGTCAGGACCGCGGGGAGGGGCAGGGTCTTCAGGCGAGGTCGCGCGCGGCCTCGTGGATCGCGGCGCGGATGCGCTGGTAGGTGCCGCAGCGGCAGATGTTGCCGTCCATGGCGCCGTCGATGTCGGCGTCGCTGGGCTTGGCGTTGCCGGACAGGAGCCCGATCGCCGACATGATCTGCCCGGACTGGCAGTAGCCGCACTGCACGACGTCGAGCTTGCGCCACGCGGCCTGGACGGCCTCGGCCACCCGGCCCGACACGCCCTCGATGGTCGTCACCTGGGCGGTGCCGACATCGCCGACCTTCGTCTGGCAGGACCGCACCGGCTGCCCGTCGAGATGGACCGTGCAGGCGCCGCATTGCGCGATACCGCAGCCGTACTTGGTTCCGGTGGCGTCGAGGCGGTCGCGCAGGACCCAGAGCAGCGGCATGTCCGGATCGGCGTCGATCGCGTGGGTGACGCCGTTGACGGTGAGCTTCGGCATGGTCGGCGGCCCTCGGTCGACACGCGGAATCCGGCGCGCACCGGATCGCGGCACTCGGCCCGCCACGCGTGTCGTTTACCGTAATCGGCCCCGGGCCGGCAACGATGTGTGGCAGCGCACGGACGCCCCGAGCTCGGGCCGCCGCGAAACCGGGGCCGATGCATAAGATCCGACCGATGTCGGCAGCCGCTTCTTAAGACATCCGCCCCATCCTGGCGCCATCACCAACCCTTCCCAGCTGGCCCGCGCCGCGTTCGAGCCGAGTTTCAAGAGACCCATGTCCGATCTCACCGTCGAGATGGTGCAGCGCGGTCGCGGCCCTTCGACGGAGGAGGCGGCGCGACGCCTCGGTGTCGCCCGCGAGATCCGCTCGGCCCGCGAGAAGCTGACCTCGCAGACCGGCCTGGAGCGGGCCTTCGACCACGAGCTGCTGCGCCATTACGCCCAGTACCGGGCCGGGGCCGGCATCCCGCTGGTCCTGTTCGCCGCGACCATGGCCACGGCCGCGACCTTCTGGATCGCGCCGGTCGTCGCCGCCCTCTGGGCGCTCGGCGTGTTCCTGATGATCACGCTCAACACCACGCTGAGCCGCAGTTTCCTGCGCGCCGACGCGGCGACGATCCCGCTCGCCCGCTGGCGCCGCCGGTTCCTGATCGGCGAGGTGCTGCAGAGCCTGTCGTGGTCGGCGATGATCGGCCTCGGCGCCACCGGTGGCTGGACCTTCGCGCTGTTCGGCCTGGTGATCGCGGCCGCCGTCACCACCATGCTGGCCGCCACCGTACCGGCGGCGGCGGTGACCGCCCTGGTCCCGCTGGCACTGGCCACCGCGTCGCTGGCCGCCTTCTCCAAGGGCATGGACGCGCTGCTGCTGGTGGCGATGGCCGGGGGCGCGCAGATCTTCTTCCTGGGCCTGTCCCGCCGCCTCTATGCCTCGACGGTGGGCGCCCTGCGCTCGCGCGCCGAGAAGGATGCGGTGTTCGGCGAATTGGAGCAGGCCAAGGCCAATTCCGACGAGGCGCGCCGCCGGGCCGAGGAGGCGAACCTCGCCAAGTCCCGCTTCCTCGCCACCATGAGCCACGAGTTACGCACGCCGCTCAACGCCATCCTGGGCTTCTCGGAGGTGATGAAGAACGAGGTGTTCGGCATCCACACGGCGCCGTCCTACCGCGAGTACTCGAACGACATCCACGACAGCGGGATGCACCTCCTCAACCTGATCAACGAGATCCTCGACCTGTCGCGCATCGAGGCCGGCCGCTACGAGCTCAACGAGGAGGCGGTGCAGCTCGCCCACATCGTGGAGGAGTGCCGCCACATGATGGGCCTGCGGGCCAAGGCGAAGAACCAGACCTTCCACGACCTCGTCGACGGCTCGCTGCCGCGGCTCTGGGCCGACGAGCGGGCCCTGCGCCAGATCGTGCTGAACCTCCTGTCGAACGCCGTGAAGTTCACGCCGCCCGGCGGCGAGATCTGGCTGAAGGTCGGCTGGACCGCCTCGGGCGGGCAGTACGTCTCGGTGAAGGACAGCGGCCCCGGCATCCCCGAGGACGAGCTCGGCACCGTGATGTCCTCGTTCGGCCGCGGCTCCCTGGCGATCAAGACCGCCGAGCAGGGCTCGGGCCTCGGCCTGCCGATCGTGAAGGGGCTGGTGGAGCTCCACGGCGGCCAGTTCCAGCTGTCCTCGCGGCCGCGCGAGGGCACCGAGGTGATCGTGACCCTGCCGGCCTCCCGGGTGATGGACACGCTGCCGCCGGTCGATGTCGGCGCCGACGCCTTCGTGCCGGCCCGCACCGCCTTCAACCGCGCCGCCTGAGGAAAAGGGGTTCCCAAAGGGCAAGCCCTTTCAAGAGGCTGCTCTGAGAGTCAGGCCGTGGCGTCGGGCCGGTCGGCACGGCCCTTTTCCCGGGCGCATGCAGCGCCAGCGGAATGCGACCCGGGACCCAGCACAATACGGCGCGCAGCGTCCGCCTGATCGACCTGTGCCGCTGGCGCGGCGCTTCGTGTGCTGGGTCCCGGATCAGGTTCCGCTTCGCTTCACCTGTCCGGGAAAGGGGCGCGCGTGATCGGCTCGGTAGCGCCGATCCCAAGACGCACACCTAGCCAGACACTTTGAAGGCGCTGGTCATCGACCTTTTGAAACCGGGACCTTACGGGGTCGCGGCCAGGGCGCGGATGCGCTCCCACTCCGCCTCGGTGACCGGCTGCACCGACAGGCGCGAGTTGTTCACCAGCACCATGTCGGCCAGCGCCGGATCGGCCTTGATCGCGTCCAGCGTCACCGGCCGGGGCAGGGCCTCGACGGCCTTCACGTCGACCATGCCGAAGCGGCCGGTCTCGTCGGTGTGGTCGGGGTAGTAGGGCCGGATCACCGCGACGATGCCGACCACCGCCTTGCCCTCGTTCGAGTGGTAGAAGAAGCCCTGCTCGCCGACCTGCATGGCCATCAGCTGCTTCTTGGCGAGGTGGTTGCGCACGCCGTTCCAGTGCGTCCCGGCCTCACCGGCCGCGACCTGCTGATCCCACGACCAGGTCGCGGGCTCGGATTTGAACAGCCAGTACGCCATCACGCCGTCTCTCGTGGGCCGCCCCGTCGCGGCGGCCCGGCCCCCATAGCGCAGCTCTCCCCGATGCGCACAGGCCCCTCGGGCAACCGCTCACCGCCCGTTGCGGCCGAGCACGAGCCGGCTCGCCCCCGCGAAGGCCCAGGCGCAGAGCCCGCCATAGAGCATCACCCCGTCGAAGCCCCGGACCAGCGCCTGCCGGGCGATCGATTCGGTGAGATCCGCGGCCCCGGCCACCGCGAGGTTGCCGGCGGCGACCGCCTCCGCGAGGGCGTCGAGCGCCGTCCCCTGCGCCAGCGGGCCGAGGCCGGACCGGACGCCGTGGAGCAGGAGGAAGCCCATCAGGGCGATGTTGACGGCGAGCGCGATCATCCGCGCGCTCATGTCCATGCCCGAGGCCATCCCGGCACGCTCCGGGGGCAGGGCGCCCGTGGCGGTGTTGGTGACCGGCGTGTTGGTGAGGCCGAGCCCGGTGCCGGCCAGGATGCAGCCGGGCAGCAGCGTCAGCCAGCTCGCCTCCGCGCCGGTGGCGGCCAGGCGCATCAGCAGGAAGCCGGCGCCGATGGTGAACAGGCCGAGCGGGATGACCAGCCCCGGGCCGTGGCGCAGGAGCAGCCGCTCGGCCAAGGGCGGCACCACCAGGGTCGGCAGGGTATAGGCCAGGAGCGCGAGGCCCGCAGTCACGCTGTCGTAGCCCAGCACCGCCTGGAAGTAGATCGGCAGGTAGATCACGAACGGCCAGAAGCTGAAGTTCATCGCGCTCGATCCGAGCAGGGCCCCCGCGAAGCGGCGGTTCCGGAAGGCCGCGAAGTCGAACATCGGCCGCGCCGCCCGGGTCTCCACGACGACGAACGCCACGAAGCTCACGGCGCCGGCGAGCGCCAGCAGGCTCGCCGGATCGTCCCATTGGAGCGGCTGCCCCCGGGTGATCAGGTAAACCAGGCTGAACACCGCCACCGACAGCGTCGCGATGCCGGGGCCGTCGACGCGCCGGGCGTGCGGATCACGGGATTCGACGACACCGGCCCGCGCCAAGCCCAGGGCGACCAGCGCCAGGAAGACGTGGACCAGAAAGACCCATTCCCAGCTCAGGGCCGCCACGGTGACGCCGCCGATCAGCGGGCCGAAGCCCAGACCGAAGCCGAACACGATCCCCCACCAGCCGAAGGCCGTCCCGCGCTCGCGCCCGTCCCGGAACTGGTGCGACAGCACGGCGGTCTGGCAGGCCAGCATCGCGGCGGCGCCCAATCCTTGAAGGAACCGGGCCGCGATCAGGACCGGGGCGCTCGGCGCCAGCCCGCAGACGAGGGAGGCCGCCCCGAACGCCGTCACGCCGATCAGGAACACCCGCTTGCGGCCGAACCGGTCGGCCAGGGTCCCCATGGCCATCAGGCAGGTGGTCATCGCCACCGTGTAGGCGTTCATGATCCACTGGAGCTGCCGGAAATCCGCCCCCAGGACCCGCTCCAGGGTCGGCAGGATCGACGGGATGCTGGAGATCTCCAGCCCCAGCATCAGGGCCGAGAGGCAGACGGCCGCCAGCGCCAGGCTATTTCCGGTCTTGCGATCGATGGGAACGTGATCTGACCCGGAACCGGGCAGGGAATCCGGAATGTCTTGAAGGTCACGAAACTTGCTCGGCATGAATCCGCACCGTCACGGGTGATACGAGAACGTAGCGGACCCTGGCGCGTGCTTGATCACAACACAATCGAATGCAAATCTATTTCAGTGATGACGAAACGGGATGGTGCCGGTGCTGACCCTCGACGTCGACGCGGTGCGGACCTTCGTAACGGTGGCGGACCACAAGAGCTTCACCCGCGCCGCCGAGGCGCTCGGGGTAACGCAGGGCGCCGTCAGCGTGAAGCTGCGGCGCCTGGAGGACCGGCTCGGCCAAAGGCTGATCGAGCGGACGCCGCGTCAGGTCCGGCTCTCGGCGCAGGGCGAGATCTTCATCGGCGCGGCACGCGAGTTCCTGGCCGCGCATGAGCGGGCCGTGGCGGGCCTGGCGGAACCGCGCCGCAGGTTCCGGCTCGGGATCGCCGCCCACGTCATGGGACCGGAGGTGCCGGGCCTGCTCGCTCGGCTGAAGTGCCTCGACCCGGCGCTGGCG
>Ga0182231_1000370_pt1 | contig 9940 bp, 14 predicted proteins | sample G6R1MG_29_FD_129667 | JGI IMG/M metagenome (GOLD analysis project Ga0182231, IMG submission 129667) | Miscanthus phyllosphere microbial communities from Michigan, USA - G6R2_NF_07NOV2016_LD1 MG | ecosystem: Host-associated > Plants > Phyllosphere > Phylloplane/Leaf | place: USA: Michigan...
CTGTTTTTCTCGCATCCACAGTTCAGACTTCGGGGGTAGGCGATGGCGGCGCCAAGGACGCCGGTAGGCAAGGCGAAGGTCACGGGCGCAGCGATGCGCAACCCGAAACGGCACGCGGACCGAGCCGAGCCGCAAACCGGCTCACTCGGCGGAGCTCCAATGCACCTCGACAAATATGCGAAGCGTGCGTGGGAGCGGTTCCGAGCTGAGCTCCCATGGCTCACCTCGGGTGACAAAGCGCTTCTCGAAATCGCTTCGTTGGTCCGCGGCGAGATGCTGAAGGGCGAGATTCCCGGCGTCACGAAGCTCAGCATGTACCAGTCAGTGCTCAGCAAGCTTGGCGCGACGCCCACCGATCGGAGCAAGGTGACCCTGCCCGATGACGAAACGGAGGAAGACGAGTTCTTCGGTAGCTGCTGACCCGACAGAAGACCGCGCGACCGACTGGGCCCGCGCGGTCGTCGCTGGCGAAATCGTCGCAGGCCCGCACATTCGCAACGCTGCACGGCGTCATCTTGACGATCTCGTGCACGGTTCCGAGCGCGGGCTGACCTATGATCTGTCCGCGGCGCAGCGTGTCATCCGGTTCTTCGAGACCCGGCTGCGGCTGAACGGTGGGCAGTTCGAAGGCAAGCCCTTCAAGCTGGCGCCCAGCCAGTCTTTCAAGCTGGGCGCGATCTTCGGGTGGAAGCGGGCGGACGGCACGCGCCGATTCCGGCGCGCTTATATCGAAGAGGGCAAGGGCAACGGAAAGTCACCGTTCGCTGCGGGCATCGGCCTTTACGGCATGCTCGCGGACAACGAACCGGGCGCTGAGATCTACGCGGTGGCGGCGAAGCGCGAACAGGCGATGATCCTGTTCCGCGATGCTGTCGCGATGGTCGATCAGTCGCCCGATCTTTCAAGCCGGATGACGCCCTCGGGTGGGCCCGGCAAGGTTTACAACCTGGCGCACCTACCGAGCGGGTCCTTCATGCGGACCCTCTCACGCTCGGCGGGGTCGACGGGTTCAGGTGTTCGGCCTCATATCGGGCTCGCGGACGAGGTGCACGAAGCGCCGAACCGCGACGCGATCGAGATGGTCGAGCGCGGTTTCAAGTTTCGCCGGCAGCCCCTGCTGCTGATGATCACGAACAGCGGGAGCGATCGCAACTCAATCTGCTGGGAAGAGCACGAGCATGCTGTCCGGGTCGCGGCTGGCACGCAGACGCCGGGCGAGGACTTCGTCTATGTCGGCGAGGTCATTGACGATACGACTTTCAGCTTCGTCTGCTCGCTTGACCCGAAGGACGACCCGCTCAACGATCGATCCTGCTGGGTGAAGGCGAACCCTCTGCTCGGCACGATCCTGACGGAGGACTATCTCGCTGACGTCGTCGCCCAAGCGAAGGCCCTGCCAGGCAAACTGAACGGGATCCTTCGCCTGCACTTCTGCATGTGGACGGATGCGGAGACAGCATGGATGGCACGCGCAACGCTCGAGCCTTCGATCGCCGACTTCGACCCGGCCATTCATCACGGCAAGCGCGTGGCTCTCGGGCTGGATCTCTCGCAGTCGCGAGACATCACTGCACTCGCCGCGGTCGTCGAGACCGGCAAGGTTGTCGGCGGCGAGCACGATGGCAAGCCGACCTTCGATGCATGGATCGAGGCTTGGACGCCGGGCGATACAATCGGGGCCCGCGCGCTGCGCGACAAGGCCCCTTACGATGTCTGGGTGCGGCAGGGTCACCTGCACGCGCCGAAAGGCGAGATGATCAGCTACCGGCATGTCGCCCAGGCGGTGGCCGAGTACGATCGAGACTTCGACGTCGGCGCGCTGGGCTATGACCGGTACGCCTACAAAAAAGGTTTCCAGCCGGAGCTCCACGCTTTCGGCATTACGATCGAGGAAGTTGAGCACCCTCAGGGTGGCACCAAAAAGGGCAAGCCGACCGAGGCGATGATTGACGCAGCGAAGGCCAAGGACGCCGAACCGGAGGGGCTATGGATGCCCGCCTCAGTGAAGGCGCTCGAGGAACTGCTGTTCGAACGACGTATCCGCATCCGGCGTAACCCGGTCCTGATCTCGGCGATGATGTCGGCGGTCACGGACGAGGATCGCTGGGGCAATTACTGGCTCGCGAAAGAGCGGGCCGTGAACAAGATCGACGCAGCCGTAGCGCTGTGCATGGCAGTGGGGGTGGCGATGGCAATGCCGACTTCCAACGGTGTCGATGACTGGCTTGCGAGCTTGGGCGCATGAGCGGTTACAAGCTCTCGTCTCGGGCTGCTGCTGCTGAGCGGCGCTACGGTGCCACTCGGACCGATGCCCGCAAGGATATCGAGCAGTGGCGCGGCAACGGTGTTGCTCACCACGACCGCGACAACTTCGTAACGAACCGCGTCACGCTCGCCGATTATACGGATGGCGGCGGCGCGGGCGCGGTCGGGATCGCGGCAACTTGGGCTTGCGTCAATCTGCTGGCGGGCACGATCGCGTCCCTGCCTCTGATGATCTACCGCAAGGTCAACGGAGCGCGGGAGGTATTCAAGGACCACTGGCTCTATGGGCTGATCCACGATTCGCCGAACCAGTATCAAACGGCGGTGGACTTCTGGGAATTCGAGTGCGGCTCGATCGAGCTCCACGGCAACGCCTATGCCGAGAAGCGCATGATCGGCGATCGCATCACGTCGCTGATCCCGATCCGTCCGGATCTGATGAAGGTGCGCCGGCTCGGGACTGGTGAGCTTGAATACTCTTGGTCGGAGAACGACAAGGCGAACGTGCTGCCAGCTTCGCGCGTGCTGCACATCCGCGGCGCTGGCGGGGGCTTCCTAGGAGGTGCCTCGCCGCTGACTGTTTGTCGTGCCTCGTTCTGCAACGCGCTGTCAGTAGAGCACGCCTCCGGCAGTATGTTCGCAAAGGGTGCGCTGCCCAGCGGTGTACTATCAACCGACAAGCCGCTCACCGGTCCGCAGCGACAAACCGCGGAAGCACTGCTCCAAGAGAAGTTCGTCGGTGCACTGAACGCTGGCCGCCCCATGCTGCTCGACAACGGGTTGAAGTGGGAGCAGCTGACGATCAGCCCCGAGAACGCGCAGATGCTGGAGAGCCGCAGGTTCTCCGTGGAAGAGATCTGCCGGGTATTCGGCGTACCACCGCACATGATCGGGCATACCGAGAATAGCACATCGTGGGGCACCGGGCTTGAGCAGCAAACGCTGGGGTTCCAAAAGTTCACCCTTCGGCGTCGCCTGAAGCGTATCGAGCAGTCGATCGAGAAGCAGCTGCTGACCGATGCCGACCGCGCGGCTGGTGTCACGGTGGAGTTCAGCCTCGAAGGTCTGTTGCGCGCAGACAGCGCTGCTCGGTCCGCCTTCTATCGTGAAATGACCAACATCGGCGCGATGACGATCAACGAGGTTCGCGCCTTGGAGAACCTGCCTCCCGTCGCCGGCGGGGACGTCCCTCGCATGCAAATGCAGAACGTCCCGATCACCACGCCTCCCGCGCTTGCCCAGTAAGGAATCCTCATGATCCAGACTAAGAACAGTGGGGTTCCGCTGGAGGTGAAGGACATCTCCGCAGTGGGCTCGATCAAGGGCTACATCTCGATCTTCGGTAACGTCGACAGCTACGGCGAGATCGTCGAACCTGGCGCGTTCGCCGAGACGCTCGCCAAGTCCGCAAAGAGCGGGCGCAAGGTGAAGTTGCTGTGGCAGCACGATCCTCATCAGCCCATCGGGGTTTGGGATGAAGTCGGCGAGGACCGCAAGGGTCTCTGGGGCGAAGGCCGGCTCCTGATCGAGCAGTCGCCCAAGGCACGAGAAGCCCACGGATTGCTCATGGAGGGTGCGCTCGACGGGCTTTCGATCGGATACCGCACGGTCAAGTCCGAGCCGAAAGCCGGCAAGGAAGGCATCGTTTCATTGACGAAGCTCGACCTGCTGGAAGGCAGCGTCGTCACCTTCGCGGCCAACGAGCGCGCGCGTGTCGAGGTAGTCAAATCCATTCTGGACGCCGGCAGTATGCCGACCGTCCGCGAGTTCGAGGGGCTTCTGCGGGATGCAGGATTCTCGAAGGCGAAGGCTGCGGCAATCGCAGCCGGCGCGACGCCGCATCTTCGGGGGGATCCTGAGGCGAAGGCGAACGATGCGGCCGATTTCTGGCGAGCCATGATCGGCTGATTTCATTCTTCTCTGCCTAAGAAAGGGCAACCAAATGCGTAAACTGATTCTGATGAGCGGTGCGATCGCAGCGCTCGGCGCCATGTCACCTGCCGAACGCTCCAAGGGCCGGTACATGCGCGGCCCCGACGGGCACGAGGGCGGGGGCAAATCGGCGTCCGAGCTGGCGACCGAGGCCAAGGCGGCGTTCGATACCAAGCACAACGCGGTCAAGGAAATCGCCGAGAAGGCGCTCGCCGAGGCCGCCAAGGGCATTGAGATGTCGGGCACCGTCAAGGAGCTTGCCGACCAGGCGATCACCGGCATGAACGAAGCCAAGTCGCGGCTGACCTCGCTCGAGCAGAAGCTCGACGCGCGCGAGACCCCGGAACGGCACGACATCACCGCAGGCGAGCGCTTCACCAATGACGAGGGCTTTAAGGCGTTTGCCGGCGAGACCCGACCCCGCGGCCGCATTCTCGTCAACGTGAAGGACATCTCGTCCCTCACGACCGCGGCGCCGGGTTCGGTCGGCACGATGGTCCAGCCGGAACGCGCCAGCCCGATCATGCTCCCTCAGCGCCGCATGACCGTGCGGGCGCTGCTCGCGCCCGGCACGACGTCGAGCAACCAGATCGAATACGATCGCGAGATCGGCTTCACCAACAACGCTGCCCCGGTGGCGGAAGGTGCTCTGAAGCCACAGTCCGAGATCCAGTACGGCGAAGAGAAGGCAGACGTCCGGACCATCGCCCACTGGATGCGCGCCTCGGTGCAGATCCTTGCCGATGCCCCCGGGCTTCAGTCGATGATCGATCAGCGCCTCCGCTATGGCCTCGCCTATGTCGAAGAGCAGCAGCTGCTCAACGGCTCGGGTGTCGGCCAGAACCTGGAAGGTCTGGTCACCGCTTCGACGGCGTACAGCGCGCCGCTCGTCGCCTCGCAGATGATCGATACCGTTCGGTACGCGATGCTGCAGGTTGCCCTGGCTGAGTACCCGCCCAACGGCATCGTGCTCAACCCCATTGACTGGGCGTACATCGAGACGCTGAAGGACGGCGAAGGCCGCTACCTGATCGGCAACCCGCAGGGCACCATCGGCGCCCAGCTGTGGGGCCTCCCGGTCGTGCCGACCCAGGCGATGGGCGTCGACAAGTTCCTCGTCGGCGCGTTCGATCTCGCTGCTCAGATCTTCGATCGTCAGAACGCGACGGTCGAGGTCAGCACCGAGGACCAGGATAACTTCGTGAAGAATAAGGTCACGATCCGAGCCGAAGAGCGGCTCGCACTCGCAATCTACCGTCCCGAGGCTCTCGTCTACGGCGACCTCGGGCGCGTCGCATAATACTTCGGGGGCTGGGAAACCGGCCCCCGTCTTCATCAGCCCCGCCCGCGGGGTTCATGCAGACGGAGGAAGTCACCATGATTATCAAGGCAAAGCTGCTGAAGCCCCTCGATGGCCGAGCGGTCGGCGAACATGTCGAGTTCAGCCAAGCGGACTTCGACCGGCTCTTCCTGCGCTGTGCGGTGGAGGCGGTGCCGGCGTTCAAGGCGGCACCTCCGCTGACGAACAAAATGGCAAAGACGCCCGCGAACAAGTCGCAAGGCTAACCCCTTCGCCGTCGGCTGCCCCCTTGCCGACAGCGATCCCCTTTCAAGCGAGGTGATGTATGGCAGAACCTGTCACCCTCGCTGAAGCGAAGAAGCATCTCGACGTGCTGCGCGATGATCAGGACGACATGATCGAGTCCATGATCACCGCAGCGCGCGAGTGGGTCGAGAACTATACCGGGCTGTCGTTCAACGGCGATGCGGTGACGCAGACGTTCCGGTGCTTCCGCGCTGGAATCACGCTGCTGGTCTGGCCTGCCGACGATGATGCCGAGGTGACGGTCGCCTATCTCAACCAGGCGGGCGAACCCGTCGAGGTCACCGGCGCCCGGCTATGGCGAGCCGCTAAACCGGCCCGGCTACTCCCGCCCCTCAACGGCGCGTGGCCCACGGATGCGGACGGCACGATCGCCGTTACCGTCCAGGGGGTCCCCTTCTCGCTGAAGGCTGCGATGCTGCTCATGGTCGGCGACCTGTACAACCAGCGCGAGGAAACCGCAGTCGGCGTCAGCATCTCCGCTTCCGGCGCGGTCGATAACCTCTGTCATCCCTATCGTATGCCGGTGATCGGATGAGCATGGAACGCCGCAGCTTCCCGATGAGCGAGCTCCGTATCATCGCCCCCGCACCGCCCACGACCTTGCACCATCCCGGTTCGATGGTTCGGCTTAACAGTGGTGGGCCGGTCGGCGTGGTCGAGGCCGTCGATGAAGATGACCATGTCGCGGTGCTGTGGCTGGTTGTCCCGACGCAGCGTTCGATCCTGCCCATGCAGTGCGTGTCGAAGGTGATCGGCTGATGCGCGCGGGCCGCCTCGACCGTCAGATCGGGATCTGCAAATATGCGATCGTCACAAACGCGGGCGGGGATGACGTCGAGGGCTTCGCGCCCGCAGTCGTCGTTCCGGCCAGCCTCAAGCGACTGCCGGGTAGCGAGCGGCTGCAGAGCGCGGAGAATGCCGCGACCGCGCCGACCGTATTCCAGATTCGCTGGGACCCGCGCTTCGATCCTGACGCGCCGACCGGTCTCAATGCGAAGGACCGGATCGAATACCCGAAGGCGTCGGGTCGGTTCCTGAACATCACCAGCGCGATCGAGATCGGTCGCCGTGACACGATTGAGATCACCGCGATCGGGGATGCAAGCTGATGGCGGGCGGGTTCACGATGAAGGTCGACGGGCTCAAGGATCTCGGCCGCGCGCTCGACGAGCTGCCGAAGACAACCGCGCGCGCAACGCTGCGACGGGTCGGCGTCAAGGCGCTCCAGCCGTTCGACAAGGCGTGGCGCGCGAACGCTGAGCGCAACCGCCTGACCGGCGCGCTTGATGGGTCGGGTGGTGTCGGTACGAAGCTCACGCGACGCCAGGCGCAGCAGGCCAAGAAGGCCGGCGATAAGTCCTTCGTTGAAGTCTACGCTGGGCCGAACAATCCCGCGGCAGTGCCCGCGGAGTTCGGCACCGTCGACCAGCCCGCTCGCCCGTTCATGCGGCCAGCCTTCGATGCGACGGCCGGTCAGATACTGCAGATCACCGCAGACGAACTTGGTGGCGAAATCGACAAGTCGGCGAAGCGCCTAGTGCGCAAGGCCGCCAAGCTGGCAGCGAAGGGCTGAACGATGAGCATGAGCGGCGACCTACGCGATCGGCTCAAGACCGGCACTGTCGCTGCCGCGCGCATCTATCGGGACGAGCGGCCGCCCAAATCGCCCCTTCCCGCGGTCCGCATGCAGGTCGTCAGCGACCCCCGCCCGTCCACCATGGAGGGTAGGCAGGCCCTGCGTGAAACGACCGTGCAGTGCGACTGCATGGGCACCGAGCGCGCCGAGGCCGACCAACTTGCCGAGCAGGTGATCGCGATCGCCGAGCAGGCAGGCACCGTCGGCACAACCAGTTTCCAACGATCCTTCGTCGATAGCCTGCGCACCTACAGCGAGCGATCGGCCGACGGCCTCGTTACCTACGTTTCTTCGCTGGACCTCCGCGTCTGGCACTCACCGGCTGCATAGGAGCGCCACGATATGTCTGATGCAATGATCGGGTATGGCACCCGCGCGTATATGATGGCGACGGTCGGTGCGACGGTACTGACCAAGATCGCCGAGGTGACGAGCGTCTCGATGCCGAACGAGCAGGTCGCCGAGGTCGAGGTCACACATTACGAAAGCCCGGGTCGCACGCGCGAATTCATCCCCGGCCTGAACGATGCGGGCGAGATCACGGTCGAGATGAACTTCGTCCCGGGTTCGGCGACCGATGCGATGATCGTCACCGCGAAGTCGGACGGCGGTGTGCGAACCTTCCGCATCGTCACGCCGGCCGATGACGATTCCCAGATGTACACCTTCCCGGTGTTCGTAAAGGGCTATGAGCGCGGGCTGCCGATCGACGATCGCATGACCGCCAGCGTGACCCTGCGCATCGCCGGCGCGGTCGTCCAGGCCGACGCAACCGCGACGCCGACCGTCATCTGATGGCGACGGTCACCGGAGCGGTCGCCTTTGAGGCGGCCGGCGTCGCGCACACGATGCAGTTCACGACCAACCGGCTCTGCCTCCTGGAGGATCGGACCAAGCTGTCGACGATCGAGGTCGCAACCGAACTCGCCCTCGGCCGCGACCAACACCTCGGCGTGAGCGCGAAGACGTTACGCGCCCTTGTCTGGGCCGGGCTCGGCAAAACCGACGCCACGCTCGCCGAAGCGGGCGACATCGTCGACCAGGTCGGGGCGAAGCGCATGGTCGGGATCGTGATCGAAGCGTTCGACGCAGCGTTCCCCGACGAAGAGGAAGGCGAGCCCAAGACGGCAGGGGAAGACGCAAACCCTCCGAGCGGGGCGGCTGGCTAAAGGCACATGAACAGTGGTGCTCCTATGGGCTCCCCTGTGATGTGTTCTGGAACCAGACGCCCCGGGTGAACTGGTCCGCCCTCAACGGCGCGGTGAAGCGCGAGCGCCGGGAATACGAGCGGTCAGCAATCACCGCGAAGTGGATCGGCGTCATGACGCAGATCGATCCGAACAAGCAGCCGAGCACTGAGAAGATGCTCGGTACGAAGAAGCCGACCCGGAAGATGGGCGGCAAGGAAATCGGCAGCGCCATGCGCGCCTGGGCACGGAGGACGCGATAATGCCAACCTCCGTAATCGGCGCCCTGCGCGTCAACCTTGGCCTCGACTCCGCGCAGTTCAATCGCGGCGCGTCCGACGCCGAGAAGCGCGCGTATGCGATGGGCGAGAAGATCGGCAAGGCGATCCGGTCGCCCATCGCTTCGATCACATCGTTGAAGGGTGCGATCGGGACGCTCGCCGGCGCATTGGCGTTGAAGGAACTGGCTAGCGCCACGCAGCGCGCGTTCGACTATGCCGATTCCATTCAGGACCTCGCCGACCGCAGCGGCGCGTCGACCAAGGCAATCCAGGAATTCCGCTACGCTGCCCAGCTGTCGGGCTCGAGCGTCGAGGTGGCGGACGCCGCGACCGAGAAGTTCGCCCGCACGCTCGGCCTCGCCCAGCAGGGCAGCGACGCGCAGGTGAAGCTATTCCGCGAACTCGGCGTGACGTCGACCGACTTCGATACCGCGCTGCGCCAGACGCTGGACGGCATCGCCAAGCTGCCGACCGTCCAGCAGCGCGCGGCAACCGGTTTCCAGATTTTTGGCAAGTCGTCGGCGACGCTCACCGGCCTGCTTGGGCAAGGCAGCCGTGGGTTCGATGAGCTCGCCCAGAAAGCGCAGGATCTCGGCATCGTTCTGAAGGACGACGTGATCCGCAATGCGGGCGGCGCCAACGACAAGCTCGACACGCTCAAGATGATTCTCAATGCGCAGTTCGCCAACGCCGTTGTGCAGAACGCGAACAGCCTCGTTGCCATGGCGGATGGCCTGACGTCTCTGACGTCGGCTGTGCTCAAGTTCCTGTCGGCAAATCCTGCGCAGGCTCTCGCCATCATCGGCGGGCTTGCTGGTTCGCGCGCGGGCCCGATCGGTGCAGCAGCTGGCGCGATCGCCGGGTATGCCGGCGGCACGGTGCTGAAGCGCAACGCGGACGACGGTAACACCGACCTCAAGTTCCGGCGGCAGCAATTCCGCCAGGCGATCGCCGACCGCAAGGCCGCTGCCGGCGCGCGCAATTCCGGAACGCTGTTCTCGGTGCGCAAGGGTGGCGGGACTGGTAGCTCGGC
>Ga0182231_1000373_pt1 | contig 9919 bp, 10 predicted proteins | sample G6R1MG_29_FD_129667 | JGI IMG/M metagenome (GOLD analysis project Ga0182231, IMG submission 129667) | Miscanthus phyllosphere microbial communities from Michigan, USA - G6R2_NF_07NOV2016_LD1 MG | ecosystem: Host-associated > Plants > Phyllosphere > Phylloplane/Leaf | place: USA: Michigan...
AGGATTAAGTGGCAAGCGTCGTTGCCACTTAATCCTGGTTCTTCAGCGTGTCACGCCCATGTGACCGTGCGGTCATACAGTCCCGCCTCGGTATAGACGTGGCGCGGTTTCCTATGCCGTCGGGGCAAGCATCGTTGGCAGATCAGTCAACCGGTGCCGTTGAGCGACTGACGCGCATCTCCGCCTGATACCGCTCGAATTCCGTCATAGGCCTCGCTGCGTGCGGTCCGGACGTGAGTGGGGGGGGTATTGTTTTAAGTGGTTGGTCCCTCATCAGCCATCGCAGCTGCGAGCGCGGATCAATCTCTTCTATAGGCGACGGTTTAGGTGATGATACCGACACACCTGTTGTGGCCTGTCCTGTGTCTCTCGCTGTGAGCGGAGATCGGCTGTCGAAGAAAGTTTCCGCAGGATCAGCTTCAGATCAGCACCATGCCGTTCGGAGCCGTCAGCAAGAAACGTTTCGCCTCGGCCCAGCACCGTTCCGGATGTAGGCCTTCGTGACTTTGGGCGCCGCGAACGGGCGGGGGCTGAGCCAGCTTCGAACCGTCATCACGTACCAATAAGCGGTCGCTGAACACTCGGGATCGGGCTTTTGCGGCGGACGGCCCCCACGTCGATCCAGGGCGTTATTGTCGATGCCATCCCGCCCCTGTCCCAATTCCCCCGAAACTCGATCGTGCCTCGCCGACGGACCGTTCGTGAGACGGCAGACGCAAATGGACCACGCTAACCGTCGATCCCCGCTCGATCGGCCGGATTCGTCGGCTCCAAGTCGCGGACCACGATGCGCCCGCTCTCCACCGAGAGCGCCAGACGACCCTGCTTCAAAGCCAGTGCCTTGTCGCCGAACAGGCTCCGGCGCCAGCCCTGCAGCGCCGGGACCTCAGCGGTGTCATCGTCCGCGATAGCCTCGAGATCGTCCACCGTGGCGATGATCTTCGGCGCGACGGCTTCGGATTCACACACCGCCTTCAGCAGCACCTTCAGGAGTTCGACGATCGCCCCGTTTCCGCCGCTGCGCCGCATCCGCTCGGGCATCCGGATATCGCCGGTGTCCCGGGTCAAGCCGCGCTCCACGGCTGCCAAGATGTCGGCCCCCGTACGCGAGCGCTCGAAACCGGCCGGGATCGTACGCAGCCGGCCCAGGGCCTCGGCATTGCGCGGAGCCGCTGAAGCGACGTCGATCACCGCCTCATCCTTAAGCACGCGCCCGCGGGGGACGTTGCGCGTCTGTGCTTCGCTCTCGCGCCACGCAGCCACCTCCATGAGGACTGCGATCTCCCGGGGCTTGCGCATCCGACCGGACAAGCGCCGCCAGGCTTGGGCAGGGTCCGCCCGATAGGTTTCGGGAGAGGTGAGAACCGCCATCTCCTCGTCAAGCCAGGCGCCGCGATCCGTGCGCAGCAACTCGGCGACGAGGACCTCGTAGACCTTCACCAGATGGGTGACGTCCGACAGGGCGTAGCTCAGCTGAGCCTCCGAGAGCGGACGGCGCGACCAGTCGGTGAACCGCGAAGACTTGTCGATCTTGGCCTTGGCCACGTCGTTGACGAGCTGCTCATACGACACGGAGTCGCCGTAGCCGCAGACCATGGCGGCGACCTGGGTGTCGAAGAACGGCTGGGGCAGGATCCCGCCCATCAGCCAGATGATCTCGAGGTCCTGACGGGCCGAGTGGAAAACCTTCACGGTCCGCTCGTCCGCCATCAGGTCGATGAACGGCTGCAGGTCGATGCCCGTCGCCTGTGGATCGACCAAGACACCCGTCCCATCCGGCGCCGCGATCTGGATCAGGCACAGTTTCGGGTAGTATGTCGTCTCGCGCATGAACTCCGTGTCGACGGTCACGAAGGGTTGCTCGGCGAGACGCGTGCAAACGTCGTGCAGCGCGGCGGTGGTCGTAATCAGGTCCATGAATCCGGCTATACGCAACCGACAGCGTCATGGGGAGCCGCCTGCGAGAAGGTCCCCATGTTTCACATGATGTTTTGCAGGGGCGGCGGCACCGCGGAAGCTACGCACAGCGGGATAGGATCGCGCGCCGGCCCGCGTTCGCCTGTCGGCGCGTCCGCATCGCATCGGCCCGGCGCTGGGCTTCGGCGCGCCCAAGCAGCCGGTCCAGGATGCCGGTCTCGATGCGCTCCCCCGTCCCCCCGTCGGTGAGCCGGCGGATCCGATCGACCCGAAAGCCACGATAGCTTCCGCTGCGCGTGTCGATGCCGCCCAGCAAGGTGCGCCCAGGCCCCAGCTTCAGCTCGCGCGCCGATATCGATCGGCTGCTCCACGTGCCGGTCGCGTCCTCGTAGACGAGGTCGAAACGGCCATTGAGGGGCAGCGTGCGCCAGGGGCTGGGCGGGGTTTCGACGGGCCGGCCGGGGCGACCCTTGGGATCGGAAAAAGCGTTGTCGATCATGGACATCATATGAGGATCGGCCGTCCGATCCGGTAGGTCGGCGGCCCGACCCGGCACCGGATTCCGGCCGCCCCTGCTTGACTTGGGGGGGCTTGCGTGAATGGTGCCGGCCTTCCCAGAGAAGAAGCCCGTCATGCACCGTTACCGTTCGCACACCTGCGGGGCGCTCCGCCCGTCCGACGTCGGACAGACCGTCCGGCTCTCAGGCTGGTGCCACCGCATCCGCGACCATGGCGGCGTGCTGTTCATCGACCTGCGCGACCATTACGGGCTGACGCAATGCGTGATCGATTCCGACTCGCCGGCTTTCAAGGCGGCCGAGGTGGCGCGTTCGGAATGGGTGGTGCGGATCGACGGCCGCGTGCGCACCCGGCCCGCCGGCACCGAGAACGCCGAGCTGCCGACCGGAGCGGTCGAGGTCTATATCGATGACCTCGAAGTGCTGGGCCCGGCGGGCGAATTGCCGCTACCGGTCTTCGGCGACCTCGAATATCCGGAGGAGACGCGGCTGCGGTACCGCTTCCTCGACCTCCGCCGGGACAAGCTCCACGCCAACATCATGAAGCGGGGCGCGATCATCGACGCGCTGCGCCGCCGGATGCGCGACGGCGGCTTCTTCGAGTTCCAGACCCCGAGCCTGACCGCGTCCTCGCCGGAGGGCGCCCGCGATTACCTCGTGCCGTCGCGGGTCCATCCCGGCAAGTTCTATGCGCTCCCGCAGGCGCCGCAGCAGTTCAAGCAGCTGACGATGATCGCGGGCTTCGACCGCTACTTCCAGATCGCCCCCTGCTTCCGCGACGAGGACGCCCGGGCCGACCGCTCGCCCGGTGAATTTTACCAGCTCGACATCGAGATGAGCTTCGTCACGCAGGAGGACGTGTTCCAGGCGGTGGAGCCGGTTCTGCGCGGGGTCTTCGAAGAGTTCGCGGACGGCAAGCGCGTCACCAAGGACTTCCCGCGCATCACCTTCGCAGACTCGATGCTGAAATACGGCGTCGACAAGCCGGACCTTCGCAATCCCCTCATCATCGCCGACGTCACCGACGAGTTCGCCCGGGACGACGTGGCATTCAAGGCGTTCAAGGGCGTCATCGCCGCCGGGGGCGTGGTCCGGGCGATCCCGGCGACCGGAGCCGGGGCGCAGCCGCGCTCGTTCTTCGACAAGCTCAACGACTGGGCCCGCTCCGAGGGGGCGCCCGGGCTTGGCTACGTCGTGTTCGAGGAAGACGGCGGTCAGCTCATCGGCAAGGGGCCGATCGCCAAGTTCATCCCGGCCGAGGTCCAGGCGCTGATCGCGCAGAAGACCGGCGCCAAGGCCGGCGATGCGGTGTTCTTCTCCGCCGGCACCGAAGCCAAGGCGGCGGCGCTCGCCGGCAAGGCCCGCATCCGGATCGGCGACGAGCTGGGCCTGTGCGACAAGGACCAGTACGCGTTCTGCTGGATCACCGACTTCCCGATGTACGAGTGGAGCGAGGAGGAGAAGCGGATCGACTTCTCCCACAACCCGTTCTCGATGCCGAACATCGACCGCGAGGACTTTTTGAAGTTCGACCTCGATGCCCTGGCATCCGAGGACGAGGCCGGCCCGGTCACCAAAAAAATCCTCGGAATCAAGGCGTTCCAGTACGACATCGTCTGCAACGGCATCGAGCTGTCGTCGGGTGCGATCCGCAACCATCGCCCCGACGTGATGGAGAAGGCGTTCGCCATCGCGGGCTACGGCCGCGAGGTGCTGGAGCAGAAGTTCGGCGGCATGCTGAACGCCCTGCGCATGGGCGCCCCGCCGCACGGCGGCATCGCCCCGGGAGTCGACCGCATCGTCATGCTCCTGTGCAACGAGCCGAACATCCGCGAGGTGGTGCTGTTCCCGATGAACCAGCGCGCCGAGGACCTGATGATGGGCGCGCCCTCCGAGGCGACGCCCAAGCAGCTGCGCGAGCTGCATATCCGCCTGAACCTCCCCGAGAAGAAGGCGTAACGCCCGGACGGGCCGGCCTATGGTCGGCCTCGTCGCGATCGTCGTCGCCCATGACAGCGCCGCCGTGCTGCCGGCCTGCCTCGCGGCCTTGGCCCGGCAGCACGTGCCGGCGATCGTCGTCGACAATGCCAGCCGCGACGCCTCCGTCGCGGTCGCCGAGGCCGCCGGGGCGCGGGTGATCCGCAACGCCCGCAACGAGGGCTACGGCCGCGCCAACAATCGCGGCGTGGCCGCGGCCGAGACCGCCGACCGGGTCCTGATCGTCAATCCGGACGTGGTTCTGCGCCTGGGGGCGGTCGACGCCCTCCTCGCCGCCGCCCGGGCTTGGCCGGATGCAGGCCTCCTGGCGCCGCGGCTGGTCGAGCCGGACGGGCGCTTCTTCTTTCAGGCGCGCTCCCTGCTGGCGCCCTATCTCACCAATCCCGGCGGCCGTCTGACGCTACCCGAGGGCGATGCCTGCGCGCCGTTCCTGTCCGGGGCCTGCCTGATGATCGAGCGCGCCCTGTTCCTCGACCTCGGCGGCTTCGACGACAACATCTTCCTGTTCTACGAGGACGACGACCTGTGCCGGCGGGTGGCCGATGCGGGCCGCGCCCTCGTCCATGTCCACGGCGCCGAGGCGCTGCACGGCCGCGGCCGCTCATCGACCCCGGAGCCGGGGCGCGTGTTCCGGTCGCGCTGGCACCAGGCCTGGTCCCGGGCCTATGTCAGCCGCAAATACGGCCTGCCGGACCCGAGCATATCCCACCTCATGTCCAACCTGCCGAAGGCCGCGCTCTCGGCCCTGGCCCTGCGCCGGTCAGGGCTGGAACGCTACGGCGGTTCCGCGTCCGGCGCCCTCGCCTTCCTGCGCGGCCAGGACGCCCTGGCGCGCGAGGGGCTGCGCTGATGGCCGGACCCACGGTCGCGGCCGCCCTGGAGCGGAGGCGCAACGGTTTCACCGGCCTGCGCTTGGCTTTGGCCCTGGCGGTGGTCGTCTCGCACGCCTTCAGCGTCGCCACAGGGGCGGCCGGCGACGAGCCGCTGGCGCGGCTCACCGGCTACACGCTGGGCGAGCACGCGGTGAACGGCTTCTTCGCGGTCTCGGGTTTCCTGGTCACCATGAGCTGCGACCGGCGGGGCATCCGCGACTACGCCCTCGCCCGGACACTGCGGATCCTTCCGGGCTTCGTCGCCGCAACTTTGTTGGTTTCCCTGGGTCTCGGGGCCGCCATGACCCGCCTGCCGCTGGCCGAGTACCTGCGCGATCCCGGCCTCTGGTCGTTCCTGCGCGGCACCCTGACGACGTTCAAGAGCAACGCCGCCCTGCCCGGCGTCTTCGAGGCCAATCCCTACCGAGCGCCGCTCGGCACGATCTGGACATTGAAATACGAGGTGCTGTGCTACCTCGGGGTTCTGGTCGCCGCCCTCTGCGGCCTCCTCCGGCGGTGGATCCCGGCGCTGCTGATCGTTGCTGCGCTCGCTGTCGCGCTGACGGCAGCCATTGCCCTGCGCGGCCCCGACCTGCCCAAGGGGCTGGAGACGGCGTTGCGGCTGCCGCTGATTTTTTCCGCCGGCGCAGGCCTGTATCTCTGGCGGGACCGCCTGCGCGTCTCGGGTGGCGCCCTCGCCTGCCTCGTCGTGGCGGCCGTAATCCTTGCCAAAACGCCGGCCTACCCGGCCCTGCTGTTCCTGGCCGAGGCCTATGGGGCCGTGTGGCTGGCGCTCGGACCGATGGCCCGCCGCCTCTTCGATCCTAAGGCCGACCTGTCCTACGGGATCTATCTCTACGGCTGGCCGATCCAGCAGAGCCTGCACGCCCTCTGGCCCGAACCCTCCGGCTTCGCCCTGCTCGCCCCCGCCCTCGCGCTGACCCTGCCGGTGGCCGTCCTGTCCTGGTACGGCATCGAGCGGCCGGCCCTAGCGCTGAAGGCGCGGGCGCTCGGGCGGCGGCGCATCGGGACGATCGAGCCGGCCGGGCCGTGAGTGATCACGACAGGCTGCTCTCGCCCGCGGCAGCCCTGGCGCTGGCGGCGGAATTGCTGGAAGCGCAGGGCTTCATAATCGTCGCACGGAACGAGCGTGGCGACAGCCTTTACTTCGCGCTCCCGGGCCAGGACGCAACTCTTCGCCTGTCCAACCATGCCCGCCGTCCCCGGCAGCGACGGACCCATCCCGAGGTCGTGACCAGCCTGGTCGTGGCCACGCCGAAGCGGCCCCATCAGCTTGTAACGTTGATCGCGGCAGCCCAGCGGAACTACGCGGCTCGCGCAGGCAAGGGCCATATTCTCGAAGAGTGGCCATTCGTTTAATAGGAAAACATTGACATAATACCGATGGTGCGATAGGTTTTTTGTCCAAGCGGGGGCAAGGCCAATGTCGCGACTCACAAACGATCGTCACGCCCAGGAGATTGCAGCCCTTCGGACAGAGCTCGCTGGCCTCGCTGTTGGAGTTAAGCTGATCCGGCTCGAGCACGTTTTGAGCCGCAAGTACCGACCCGACCAGCCGCGCGCGCCAGCCGGGCAGTCCGATGGCGGCCGCTGGGTTTCCGAGGGCACAGACGGCGCTTCCGAGGCTCAATCGCAAACGGAAGATTCTGTGCTGGAAGATGGATCGCGGGTTCTTTCGATTCGGATCCGAGCCAAACCGCACACGGACTGGGACGAGCAGCACACGGTCACCGGACCGGACGGGACACGCACGGTCTTCGAGACTTCCGGTCTCACCCAGACGATCCGCGATGGCGACAGCGGCGAAATCCTGGCTCGCAGCCGACTCACCCAAGATGGAGCCGAACCGGAGGCCTTCGTCCAACTGGCCCGAAGCCGGCCGCGCCCCTCCGACGATTTGGCCCGGCGATTCGCGAGAGCGCTCGAGGCCGCAGGATCGCTCTTCTCGGTTTTGTCCGGGCAGAACACGAAAAATCGCAAGGCGATCTTCGTCGCCCCTGCCAGCGAGTACATCCCGGGGGATGCTTACGACCATCGAGCCATGTGGGTCGGTGCCGTGGGGCAGACCGAGCTCGATCAGCTATGTCCGCGTAATCGGGAGGTACAGGCCATTGCAGATTTGGTAGCGGCCGATGTACGCGCCTCCGGCAATTACATGGATGAGCAGGATTTCGGGAATAAAGTCCACGTCGGGATTGCAGATATAATCCGGGCCATGAGAGATCCAAATTTTGATGCTGAAATATCATACGATCCCATTACCGGAGACAAAGTGATATACGGTACTAAAGGATCGCTCCGTTTGGATACGTTGGAGCATCCAAGGCCATCGACGGTTTGTGTGTATGATCATAAGACCGGTAGAGGCTACCTGAGGTCGAGGCGAGCCGTCGATTTGGTCAGCGCCGCTCAAAAGCGTTATCCTGATGCTACAACATTCATTGCCATTGAAATCATGGCGGGCCAATGACAAACGCCCGTCAAGTTCGCGAAATCTTCAAGCCTTTCGCCAGGCGTGATGAAAACTGGAAGGAGATGCGTCTACGGTTTCTGCTGAGAATGCCCGTGCGCCATATATCGTGCGGTATTTTTATAGAAAGAAGTTCAAATCCTGACAGTTTTTGGCCCAGTTTAGTTGCCAATGCGCTATTTTACTCGAATTTTCGCAACGAAATAAGAATAGGAACTTATTCTGAGCCTCTTTCGAGAACAAGTCCGTCTTCGACAGCATGTTGGCTGTGGTCCGATCCGACCGCGATTTGCGATGCGATAGATGTAATCACAACTTATGCGCTGCCGAAACTGAGTTTGTACGGCACAATCGAGGGGTACAGCAGCTTACTCGATGGTAGTCAGCGCTTCTACAGCGAGCCCCTGGAAGACCGCATGATCGTCTACATTGCGGCCGGCAATCTCGATGCCGCCCGAACGATTTGGCACCATCAGCAATCGCGGCGCGCCGGTAAATTATTCCCGCCCGGATCGCGCGCGCATCGCTGGCAGATGCAACTCGCCACCGTAGCGGAACCGCTCATGGCCGGCGATCGTCCGGCGCTAGCCAAGATCCTGCACGATTGGGAGGCCGCAAACGTTCGCGGGACGGAACTCGAGCCCTATTGGGAGCCCACCCCATTCCCGCTGGAACGATGAGCCGGCGCGGATCTTAGCCCGCGTCCGCCACGTCGCGCAGATAAGGCTCCACCGGGCCCTTCAGTTTCACCGTCATCGGGTTGCCGGCCCTGTCCAGGGTCTTGCCGGCGGAGAGCCGCACCCAGCCCTCGCTTACGCAATACTCCTCGACATTGGTCTTCTCGACGCCCTTGAAGCGGATGCCGATGCCGCGCTCCAGCAGGGCCGCGTCGTAATACGGGCTGTTCGGGTTGACGGACAGGCGGTCGGGCAGCGCGGGGTCGGACATGGTCGGGCTCCAGGTTCGAAGCGAGGATGGGCCGCGGATTACGCAATCCCCTGGGCGTCCGCAACGCTGCCCGCGGCCGCGATCAGACCGGCCACGTCGCCGCTCTGCAGCAGCGGCACCAGCCGGGTCACCGCCGCGTGCGGCAGATCCCACCAGGCGGTCTCGACAAGCGCGGCCACGGTGGCGTCGTCGAAGCGGCGGCGCACCACCCGGGCGGGGTTGCCGGCGACCACCGCGTAGGCCGGCACGTCGCGGGTCACCACCGCCCGGGCCGCCACCACGGCGCCGTGCCCGACCGTGACGCCGGACAGGATCATGCAGCCGGAGCCGAGCCAGACATCGTGCCCGATCACAACGTCGCCGCGCGACGCATGGTAATCCTCCGGCGCATCTGCGTCCGGGAACAGCCCGCGCATCGCCGCGAACGGGTAGGTCGAGGCCCAGTCGAGCCGGTGGTCGCCGCCCAGCAGGATCTCGACCTTGTCGGCAATGGAACAATAGCGGCCGATCGTCAGGCGACGGCCACTCTCCGGGAAGCGCACTTTTGGACGCCCGTACGAATAAGAGCCTATGGAGAAACCGTAGGCCCTCGCCAGCGCGGCGAGATGGATCCGGGTCTCGTTGTGCGGGTTGCGCCCCCCGCGCAGCCGGTGCAACAGACCCCTCACGATGGGATCCGGCGCGGTTTGCGACCGCGTCGTCTCCGGGAAAGCAGGCGAGCTGGAAGGTGAGCGATGGCCGATAACATGTCCGAGGACCTCAAGGCCGGGGCGCTCGTCTACCACCGCCTGCCGCAGCCCGGAAAGCTGGAGATCCAGGCGACCAAGCCGCTCGGCAACCAGCGCGACCTGGCGCTCGCCTACACGCCGGGCGTCGGCGTCGCCTGCATGGCGATCCACGACGACCCCCAGCAGGCCGCTGAACTGACGATCCGCCAGAACCTGGTGGCGGTGCTCACCAACGGCACGGCGGTGCTGGGGCTGGGCAATATCGGCCCGCTCGCCTCCAAGCCCGTGATGGAGGGCAAAGCGGTCCTGTTCAAGAAATTTGCTGGGATCGACGTCTTCGACATCGAGGTCGACCAGAACGACGTGTCCAAGCTCGTCGATGTGGTCTGCGCCCTTGAGCCGACCTTCGGCGGCATCAATCTCGAAGACATCAAGGCCCCCGAGTGC
>Ga0182231_1000374_pt1 | contig 9898 bp, 9 predicted proteins | sample G6R1MG_29_FD_129667 | JGI IMG/M metagenome (GOLD analysis project Ga0182231, IMG submission 129667) | Miscanthus phyllosphere microbial communities from Michigan, USA - G6R2_NF_07NOV2016_LD1 MG | ecosystem: Host-associated > Plants > Phyllosphere > Phylloplane/Leaf | place: USA: Michigan...
ACGTGGACCGGCACGCCGGCATCGTGGGCGACGTAGATGGGGGCGAGCGCCGTGCCCCAGTCGACGGTGGCGAGCCAGCCGGCGTTGCAATGGGTCAGCACATTGACGGTGCGGCCGGTCCGGGCGTGGATGTCGGACAGGATCGTCGCGCCGTGCACGCCGATGGCGTGGCAGCTCTCCACGTCCTCCTCGGCGATGCGGCCGGCTTCCGCGAAGGCGAAGGCGGCGCGCTCGGGGATCGGCACCGTACGCAGCTTGGCCGCGACCCGGTCGAGGGCCCAGCGCAGGTTGATCGCCGTGGGCCGCGTGTCGGCCAGGAACTCCACCGCCCGCTCGATCCCCGCATCGGAGGCATCCTCGGCGAGGCCCAGCGCCAGCCCGTAGGCCGCCGCGACGCCGATGAGGGGCGCGCCCCGCACCACCATGGTGCGGATGGCGGTGCCGGCCTCGTGCATGGAGGCGAGGCGCTTCAGCTCGAACGCGAAGGGCAGGCGGGTCTGGTCGATGACCCGGACGGAGGCGCCGTCGGCATCGGGGAAAATGGTGCGGTAGGGCTGGCCGTCGATCTTCATGGCGCGGGCGTCCGTGCGGTGGGGGCCGGGTCGCCGAGGCTTTACGTCAGAACGCCTCGGCGAGGCCAGCCTCCCCGTCAGACGGGCCTCAGCTCGATCCGTTCGGTAAGGCGGTCGAACGCGGGTCCCCTCTCCTTCCAGGAGAGGGAGCCCGTCGCGACGGCTCGACCTTGAGGGATCAGCTGGAACTGAAATCAGACGGCGGGGAGCCCGGAGCCCGCCTCGGGGGCGGGATCGGGCACGGGGGCCGTGCCGGTCCAGACCGGGCCCCGGGGCGGCCGGCCGGTGACCGAGAGCCGTACGGCCTCGCGGACGGACGCCTCGGCCAGCGCCGTCGCGCGCTTGCGGTCGGTGCCGGCCTCGAAGGCGATGGGGGCGCCCCAGACCACGTGGACGTCGATGGGGCCGCCCGTGAAGAATTCGGACAGGTGGGGGGCGAGGGCCATGTCGCCGTACCAGGCGATGCCCGGCCGCTCGGCGCGCCCCACGGGCAGGCCGTTGCGCCGGGGATAGGTGACGGCGAGCGGCTGGAGCCGGATGCGCTCGGGGCCGCCGGCCGGCCCGTCGATGGCGGCGCGGGCCGCGCCCACGAGGGAGGAGCGGAACGGCAGCAGGCGGGTGCCGTCGCCCGTGGTGCCCTCGGCGAACAGCACGATGAGGTCGCCCGAGGCCAGCCGGCCGGCGACGGTGGCGTTGACGGACGCCGTGGCGGCCCGGCGCGCCCGGTCGATGAACACCGTGCGCTGGAGGCGCGCCAGGGTGCCGATGACGGGCCAGCCGGCGATCTCGGATTTCGCCACGAAGGAGAGGGGGCGCAGGGACCCCAGCACGAGGATGTCGAGCCAGGAGATGTGGTTGGCGAGCACCAGGGCCGCCTCGCCCCGGTCCGGCGGGGTGCCGCTCTGGGTCACGCGCACGCTGAACAGGCGCAGGAACACCCGGTGGAAGCGCGTCGGCAGGTCCCCGGCGAGGCGCCCGCGCCCGTAGCGCAGGCTGAGCAGGTGGGGGCCGACCATCAGCCCGAAGGCGAGGGCGCAGAGGGCGAGGCGCAGGAGCGTGCCGACGCGGGTCATCGGGCCGCCGCCGGAGTCACGCCAGCTCGGAGGTCATGGTGAGGGCGGTGGCGCGGCTGCCGTCGGCGCGGGCGTAGTACCCCGTGCGTTCGCCGACCTGCCGGAAGCCGTGGCGGGCGTAGAGCTTGAGGGCGGGCGTGTTGCCCTCGTCCACTTCGAGGTGGACCCGGCGCACGCCGTTGACGGCGAGATGCGCGAGGTGGTCGGCCACCAGGCGCCGGCTCAGGCCGTTGCCCCGCGCGCTCGGCGCCAGCACGACGGTGAGGATCTCGGCCTCGTCGGCGGCCTTTCGCGAGAGGACGAAGCCCTGGATGGCGCCGCCCTTCCACAGGGCGTGGGCCTCCGTCGAGCGCTCGCACAGCATGCGCTCGAACTCGTGGGCGTCCCAGGGGCGGGCGAAGGCGGTGGCGTGGAGGCGGGCGAGCGCCCGGGCCTGCCCCGAATCGCGCAGGATCGCGACGTAGGGCGCCCCGCCCCACGCCTCCCACCACGCGGACCACAGTTCGAAGGGCCAGAACGGGCTCACGGGTCGCGTCATCGGCGGGCGAGCCTCGCGTGGTCCTGGGGCTGCGCGTCGGGGCCGCGCAGGTAGAGCGGGCGGGCCAGCGCCTGGGCGGGGTCGGCCAGCATGCCGAGGGAGGCGGTCCAGGCGATGTCGGCGGCGCCCGTTCCGGCGAGCTGCACGTCGAGGCCGCGCGCCTTGAGGAGGGCGGCCAGCGCCGGCGCGCCGGAGCCGACCAGGGTGACGGTGCCGGCGAGCATGGCGGCGGCCTCCTCCAGGGACAGCAGGCTGGGGGGGACGACGATGCCGTCGCCCATGCTCATGGCCTGGACGTAGACGGCGCCGTGACGGGCATCGATGGCGGCGACGATGAGCCCCGCGCCGTTGAGGGCCAGCAGGGGGGCGAGGAGGGCCGACAGGGTGGTGACGCCGACCACGGGAATGCCGGCGGCGAGCCCGATGGCGCGGGCCGCCGAGAGGCCGACGCGCAGGCCCGTGTAGCTGCCGGGCCCCACGGTGACGGCGACCCGGTCGAGGGCCTCGAAGCCGCCCTCCACCCGGGCGACCACACGCTCGATCATGGGCAGGAGGGCCTCGGCATGGCCGCGCCCGAGGATCATCGACTCGTGGGCGAGGAGATCGTCGGACTCGTCCGTGGCGATGCAGACGGAGCAGGCGTCGAGCGCCGTGTCGATGGCCAGGATACGCAACGTCACTCCCGATGTGCCCCGGCTCGCGTGAGCCGTCACGCTCCCGCCGGGGCCGGATGGCAGCCCGCCGGGGCCCCGATGTTAGGACAAAAACGGCCGCCCCGTGAGGGCGGGGCGGCCGATTGCGATGAATTCCCAGTGCAGTGTTGCGCCGTTGCGCCGCCGGGCTCAGATCGCCTGGACCTCGCGGATTTCCGGCAGGAAGTGGCGGAACAGGTTCTGCACCCCGTGGCGCAGGGTGGCGGTGGAGGAGGGGCAGCCCGAGCAGGCGCCCTTCATCTCGAGGTAGACCACGCCCTCCTTGTAGCCCCGGAAGGTGATGTCGCCGCCGTCGCCGGCCACGGCCGGGCGCACGCGGGTCTCGAGGAGATCCTTGATGGTGACCACGGTCTCGGCGTCGGCCGGATCGAAGAACTCCTCCGCCTCGTCGTCCTCGGAGCTGGTGCCCTCGGCCAGAACCGGGGCGCCGGACTGGAAGTGCTCCATGATGGCGCCGAGGATGGCGGGCTTCACCTGCGGCCACAGGTTCTCGTCCTCCGCCTTGGTGACGGAGATGAAGTCGTGGCCGAGATAGACCCCGGCGACGCCGGGCACGTCGAACAGGCGCTGGGCCAGGGGCGAGCGGGCGGCGGCCCCGCTGTCGCGCGCCTCGAAGGTGCCGGTGTCCAGCACCACGCGGCCGGGCAGGAACTTCAGGGTGGCGGGGTTCGGGGTGGCTTCGGTCTGGATGAACATGGGGGCACGAATCCTCGTCCGCTGCGCCGGTTCAAGGCCGGCCGGGAATGATGCCGGGAGCGCCCGGCACCGTCCTCATGTGGACCGTACGGGGGATTTTCTCAACCGCGCGCCGTGGATGGGATGCGACCCCGGAACGACGAGGGTGTGTCAGGACCAGCCGTGCCAATCGACGCTGACCTGCGTTCGAAGCCCTGGTGACGGCGATCGGTTGTTGGACAAGAACGGGCACCTCGTGTATGGCCCGCCTCAACTCAAAACAGGATGCCGAAATCCTGACGCCCACGATCCCATCCGGGGATCCCGGGCGCGCACCGGCAGGACGTGACCGATGAACATCATCCAGCAGCTCGAGCAGGAGCAGATCGCTTCGCTCAACAAGACCATCCCCGACTTCCAGCCCGGCGACACGGTGATCGTGAACGTCAAGGTGAAGGAAGGCGAGCGCACCCGTGTGCAGGCCTACGAGGGCGTGTGCATCGCCCGGTCCGGCGGCAGCATCAACGAGAGCTTCACCGTCCGCAAGATTTCCTACGGCGAGGGCGTCGAGCGCGTGTTCCCGCTCTACGGGCCGCTCATCGATTCGATCACCGTCGTGCGTCGCGGCAAGGTGCGTCGCGCCAAGCTGTACTACCTGCGCGACCGTCGCGGTAAGTCCGCCCGCATCGTCGAGCGCGCCGACCGCCCCGCCGAGAAGGCCGCCAAGGCCGATGCCTCGAAGGCGAACAAGGACGCCCGCAAGGCCGAGAAGGCCGCCAAGTCCGCTGCGAAGACCGCCGCCGAGTAAGGCTTTCGGATCCCCATTCATGGAAAAGGCCGGGCGATTGCCCGGCCTTTTTCGTTTCAGGTTGGAAGTCTCATACGGCTTCCGCGTGATCCGTTCGGTGAGGCAGTCGAACGCGGGTCCCCTCTCCTGGAAGGAGAGGGACAGGGTGAGGTGTGTGACCGTTTCGGAGATGGACCACACCTCACCCCAACCCTCTCCTTCCAGGAGAGGGAGCACCGACGACCGTTCGATCCGAAATGATCAAGCGGAGAGCCTCATACCGGCTCCGGCCGGTCAGTCGAGGTCGCCCGATCTCCGCTCCAAACCCGTCATCCCGGGGCTGCGAAGCAGAACCCGGGATCCGGAGCCGCCGACGGTGGCTCATTCCGCCACCTCGGCGGTTCTGGATTCCGGGTTCGCCTGCGGCGCCCCGGAATGACGGTGGTGGAGTCCCGACGCTTTGGAGGTCTGTGAAGGCCGTCGCCTTACAGGGGGGCGGTCGTGCTCCACGCCGGATGCGTGCGGCTTATCCAAGCAGCCATCGATGCATGGCCGATGGTGCCGGCGGACCCCGACGCGATCGGACGCCGCCGCTCATCCCCGCTGCAGCGCCTGAAGCACCTTCGCGCCGGGGCGCCCGGTCACCGGCATGCCGAGGCTGCGCTCGATCTCCTTGATGGCGTCGCGGGTCTTGGAGCCGACCTTGCCGTCCGGTTCGCCGACGTCGTAGCCGCGCGCCGCCAGGCGGGTCTGGAGATCGCGGCGCTGGGCGCGGGACAGGGGCGGATCGTCGGTGGGCCACTCGGCCTGGATGCCGGGGCGCCCGCGCAGGCGGTCGGACAGGACCGCGATGGCCAGGCCGTAGGATTCGGCGGCGTTGTAGGAGTAGAGCGCGTCGAAGTTCTTCGTCACCGCGAAGGCCGGGCCGTCGACCCCGGCGGGGATCAGGATGCCGATGGGCGCGTCGCCCGTGAGCGGCCGGCCGTCGATGCGGGTCACGCCCATGCTGGCCCAGTGCGAGACGGCGTGGCGGTTCTTGCGGCCGGCCGAGCCCGCGTTGAAGCCGCGCGGCAGGCGCACCTCGTAGCCCCAGGGCTGGCCGTTCTGCCACTTCGCGACGCGCAGAAAGTTCGCCGTGGAGGCGACGGCGTCGGGGACCGAATCGACGAGGTCGCGGCGTCCGTCGCCGTCGCCGTCGACGGCGAGACGCTGGTAGGTGGTGGGCATGAACTGGGTCTGGCCGAAGGCGCCGGCCCAGGAGCCGGTGAGGCGCGAGGGATCGATGTCGCCGCGCTCGATGATCTTGAGCGTCGCCATCAGTTCGCCCTTGAAGAAGTCCTTCCGGCGGTGATTCGCGCAGATCAGGGTGGCGAAGGACTGCACGAGCGGCATCTTGCCGAGATTCTTGCCGAAGTTCGATTCGACGCCCCACACCGCCGCGATGGTGTGGCGGTCGACGCCGTAGCGCGACTCCGCGTTGGCCAGCGCCTGGGCGTGCTGCTTCATGGCCGCCTTGCCGTCGTCGACCCGCTCCTCGTCGACGAGGGCCGCCATGTAGTCCCAGATCGGCGTCTTGAACTCGGGCTGGGCGCTCGCGAGTTCGAGGACCTTGGGGTCGTGCGCGATGCCGTTCGTGGCGGCGCGGAACGCCTGGGCCGAGATCCCCTGGGCGGCGGCCTGGGCCTGGAGGCCGGCGAGGCAATCCTGGAAATCGGCCCGGGCCGACGGCGCCGTGGCGGCCCCCGTGAGGCAGAGGAGGGCGGTGAGCGTCGCGCGCGGCGTCATGGGGCGGTCTCCGGAGCGGGTGCGGGTCTACCCACCGTTAAGGCGTACTCATGGTAAACGAACCATGAGCGCGGCCGGTCTCATGCCATTCCCGGATGCCGAGTTCAGCCCGTTGTCGATGTCCCACGAAGGCGGACGTTCGATCGCGGGTCCCCTGTCCGAGAGCGAGGGGCGATCGCCCATGACCAACGATGTCATTCCGGGGCGCCGCAGGCGAACCCGGAATCCAGAGCCGCCGACGGTGCAAAACTTGGTCGACCCGGCGCGTCTGGATCCCGGGTTCCGCTGCGCGGCCCCGGGATGACGCAGCGTCGCGGGACTTCCAGCAGTCCCCGAACGCCATCCTCGATCGCCCTACCTGAAAAGGAGAGGGAATTATGCCCAGCCGCGCGCGGCGAGCTTTTGCTCGTAGGCGTCGATGGCCGGGGCGCGCTTCAGGGTGAGGCCGATCTCGTCGAGGCCGTTGAGGAGGCTCTCCTTGCGGCCGGGGTCGATGTCGAAACGCAGGGTGCCGCCGTCCGGGCCCTTGATGGTCTGGGCCTCGAGATCCACCGACAGGGTGGCGTTGGCGCCGCGCTCGGCATCCTCGAACAGCCGCTCCAGATCCTCCGCCGAGACGGTGATGGCCAGGATGCCGTTCTTGGCGCAGTTGTTGAAGAAGATGTCGGCGAAGCTCGTCGAGATCACGCAGCGGATGCCGAAATCCGTGAGCGCCCAGGGCGCGTGCTCGCGCGACGAGCCGCAGCCGAAATTGTCGCCGACGACGAGGATCTTCGCGTCGCGGTAGGCCGGCTTGTTGAGGACGAAGTCGGGGTTCTCCGAGCCGTCGTCGCGGTAGCGCATCTCCGAGAACAGGCCCTTGCCGAGGCCCGTGCGCTTGATGGTCTTGAGGTACTGCTTGGGGATGATCCGGTCGGTGTCGACGTTGATGATCCGCATGGGCGCCGCGACGCCCTCCAGGGTGGTGAATTTTTCCATTTTTGCCGTCCGGTCCGGAAAACGAGTCGGACCGTCTCTACCAGCGCGCGGGGCGGACCGGAACCATCCGTCCGCCCCGTCTCGCGAACGTCGCCGGCCTGGCCTATGCTGAGGCGACGCGACCCATCCGGAACCAGCCGATGACCGAGACCGCCAACCAGTTCAAGAAGGCGCCCAAGCGCAAGAAGGAGAAGACCCGCTCCGTCTCCGTCTCGCCGGAGATGCGCCAGGCCTATGCCGACCTCATCAAGCAGAAGGAGGAGCGGGAGGACTACGCCAAGCACCTGCCGGGCAACGACAAGGGCCGGTGATACGAACCCCGGTCGGTCGGTTCGGATCGAGCGGTCGCGGCGGTACCCCTTTTCTTGGAAGTTAGGGCGATCGCATAGGGCGTTTGGAACCCTGAGAACACCCGCAACACTTTGTCATCCCGGGGCCGCGGAGCGGAACCCGGGAACCAGAAACACCAAGTGTGCAAGGTTTTGCGCTGTTGGCGGCTCTGGATTCCGGGTTCGCCTGCGGCGCCCCGGAATGACATAGGTCGTTATATGCAATCGCCCTGCCTGGAAGAGGTGGGTTGGGGTGAAGTGTGCGACCCCTAAGAAAAGGTCACACACCTCACCCTGTCCCTCTCCTTCCAGGAGAGGGGACCCGAGCTCGATCCAATTCGGCGACCCCAATCGATCGGCCGGATTTGGGATCAGCCCTTGCGGCCGGCCTCGATCACGTCCTCGACGGTGCGCAGGCCGGCGCGCGGGGAATTGACGAGGCAGGCCATGTTGCCGGGCGGGTGCTGGTTCTTCCACATCTTGGTGTGGGCCTGGGGAATCTTCTCCCAGGGGAACACCTCGCTCATGCACGGATCGATGCGCTGATCGATGACGAACTGGTTGGCGGCCGACGCCTGCTTGAGGTGGGCGAAGTGCGAACCCTGGATGCGCTTCTGGCGCATCCAGACGTAGCGGGCGTCGAAGGTGATGTTGAAGCCGGTGGTGCCGGCGCAGAACACGATCATGCCGCCGCGCTTGGCCACCAGGGTCGAGACCGGGAAGGTCGACTCGCCCGGATGCTCGAACACGATGTCGACGTCGTTGCCCTTGCCGGTGATGTCCCAGATCGCCTTGCCGAACTTGCGGGCTTCCTTGAGCCAGGTGTTGTACTCAGGCGAGTTCACCTTCGGCAGCTGGCCCCAGCAATCGAAGTCCTTGCGGTTGATGACGCCCTTGGCGCCGAGACCCATGACGTAGTCGCGCTTCGACTCGTCGGAGATCACCGCGATGGCGTTGGCGCCCGACGCCGCGCAGAGCTGCACGGCGAACACGCCGAGGCCGCCCGACGCGCCCCAGACGAGGACGTTCTGGCCCGGGCGCACGGTGTGGGGCGCGTGGCCGAACAGCATGCGGTAGGCGGTGGCGAGGGTGAGCGTATAGCAGGCCGCCTCCTCCCAGGTGAGGTGCTTCGGGCGGGCCATGAGCTGGCGCGACTGCACCCGGCAATACTGGGCGAAGGAGCCGTCCCCGGTCTCGTAGCCCCAGATGCGCTGGGAGGGGGAGAACATCGGGTCGCCGCCGTTGCACTCCTCGTCGTCGCCGTCGTCGCGGTTGCAGTGGACGATGACCTCGTCGCCGACCTTCCAGCGCTTCACCTTGGCGCCGACCTTCCAGACGATGCCCGAGGCGTCGGAGCCGGCGATGTGGTACTCGCCCTTGTGCACGTCGAAGGGCGAGATCGGCTCGCCGAGGCCGGCCCAGACGCCGTTGTAGTTCACGCCGGCGGCCATGACGTAGACGAGCACCTCGTCGTCGCCGATGTCCCACACCGGGAGCACTTCGAGCAGGTGCGACTGTTCCGGCGGTCCGTGGCGCTCGCGCCGGATCGCCCAGGCGTACATCTTCGCCGGCACGTGACCGAGGGGCGGGACCTCGCCCATCTCGTACAGATCCTTGATTTCGGTCGTGCTCGACGCAGCGCTCGCGGCCATTGGGCTCTCCCTAAGTTGTTCTGAGCGCCCCTATATCGGCGAACCGGAACCGCTCCAAGGCCCCACAAAGGCCATAGGGACGCCGTGCCTGGGGACGAACCGGGGCATCTCCATGCCACGCGATCCGTATTCAATATTCGAACCGCCGATCCATCGCGTCGCGGCCCCCGAAAGCGTAGCGTTGTCAGGATTTTAGGCGCGAAACGACTGGTCGGGGCCATGAGGGGGTCTTCAATTCCCTTGCGCCACCGTCGTAGAATTTTTCCAATGCTTTACGGGCCAACGCCGCCGCCGCGAACCTTCGGCCAGATGACGGGCGCGCATCGCTTGGATAGGGTGCCGCCCATCACGCGCTCTCCAGCGCGGCACAGCATTCAACGGAGTCGAGTGGAATGAGCGCGAACGCGACCGTCGCCGAGGTCAAGCGCGACAAACCCTGGATCATCCGGACCTATGCCGGGCATTCCAACGCCAAGGAATCGAACGCGCTCTACCGGGGCAACCTCGCCAAGGGGCAGACCGGCCTGTCGGTGGCCTTCGACCTGCCGACGCAGACGGGCTACGACCCCGACCACGAGCTGGCGCGCGGCGAGGTCGGCAAGGTCGGCGTGTCCATCGCGCATTTGGGCGACATGCGGACCCTGTTCGACCAGATTCCGCTGCAGCAGATGAACACCTCGATGACCATCAACGCCACGGCGCCGTGGCTGTTGTCGCTCTACCTCGCCGTGGCCGAGGAGCAGGGCGCGCCGTTCGCGGGGCTCCAGGGCACGACGCAGAACGACATCATCAAGGA
>Ga0182231_1000376_pt1 | contig 9853 bp, 7 predicted proteins | sample G6R1MG_29_FD_129667 | JGI IMG/M metagenome (GOLD analysis project Ga0182231, IMG submission 129667) | Miscanthus phyllosphere microbial communities from Michigan, USA - G6R2_NF_07NOV2016_LD1 MG | ecosystem: Host-associated > Plants > Phyllosphere > Phylloplane/Leaf | place: USA: Michigan...
AAAATCGACCTGCTGTCAATGGGATGGATGCCGTCCTACATCGGGAAACAAAAAAACCTATTGACAAGCTTCCAGTTTTATGATCTAAGCAATGCGTGAAGCTGCTTTCGATAAGCGTTCACATGATAGCAAACGCTTTTCAGTCTCAATAACCAGACTGAAAGTTTTGATGCTTATGTCGAATAGAAAATTGAATGCTGGTGCGTCCCAAGATGGACTCAGCAATTTTGAACCAGATAATCTGGTTGTAATGCGATTACACTGAAGTATCTCAATCCATGACAAAACAAGATATCGAAGTCAAAATAGCAGAGACCCGGGATGAACTCGAGGCATGCTTTAAACTTTTGCACGATGAGTATGTTGGCAGCGGGTTTATGCAGCCCGATCATTCTGGCATGCGTACGACCCTGCACCATGCGCTCCCGACAACGGTGACCATTTGCGCCAAGGTGGGGAATGAAGTGGTGGCCACTGTCACGCTCATCAAGAAAGCAAGCCTGCCATTGCCGATGGAGGCAATCGTCGATATCGACAGCATTATCGACACCAGTGAGTGCAGTGTTGCCGAGGTTTCGGCACTTGCCGCGCATCCCCGTTTCAGGAAAACCTGCGGCGCGGTGTTTTTCCCCCTGACCCGTTTTCTCTTCAAGTATTGCGTTCAGGTGATGGACATCCGGCATTTGATGATTGCGGTCAATCCGAATCATATTGCCACCTACGAATCGTTGCTATTCTTCGAGCGCTTGCCGGGAGGAGCGGTCAACAACTACGACTTCGCCAACGGTGCTCCCGCCATCGTGGCCACGCTTGATCTGAGAGAAGCGAGCGAAAAATTCAAGAACGCTTACCACCATCGAACACAGCGCAGAAATCTGCACCAGTACTTCATGGGCGATCTCTGCGAAGAGAATCGCGTATTCAAAGCGGACTCGATCGACAGGCAGGTGCCTTTGATGCCGCCTGGCATCCTGGACTATTTTTTCAACGAGCGAACGGCTATTTTCAGGAGCCTCGATGAAAAGACCAAGCATCTGCTGCACGATATCTACTGCTTTCCCGAGTACAAGCAGGTGCTTCCCGAAATGACTCTCGGGGTTGCAACGTGATTCTCTGACGAGCACGCATTGAGCGTAGTACATGAAAAAAGGGACGCAATGAATGCGTCCCTTTTTGCTATGGAGCTTCTTTCGAAGTCCGCCGGGCTCAGCCGCGAGGCTGAGCTGAGAAACCAAACGGTTTACTTCTTGGCTGCCTTGCGACGGGCGGCAGCCAGGCCGACCAGGCCCAGGCCGACCAGCGCCAGGGAAGCGGGTTCCGGCACGTTGGTGGGCGTACGGCTATCGCCGTTGAAATTGGCGCTACCGAAGTAGTTGTTGTTGCCCAGGTAGGTGGTGAAGGACGAGCTGAACGACAGGTCCGAGCCGTACATGCGGCTGTTGGTATCCAAGTAGGACGCAGCAGCACCGCCCACGACATCCAGGTAGCCCACACCGGTCAGGGTGGAGCCGGGGGCGTTGGCCGTACCGGAGATATTGCCGGTCAGCGTGGTGGCGTTGTTGGCGGTGCCGACCAGCGACAGCCACAGGGTGCCGTTGCTGGCGGTTGCAGCGGTCAGGTTCGAGCCGTTGCTGGCATTGCCGGTTGCATCGAAGTAGACGTTGAAGATGCCGCCGGTGAAGGAGGTCACCACGCCGTTCGAAGCAATCGGGGTGAAGCCGGAGAAGGTGAAGGTCAGCTCACCGCCGCTTGCAGCAAAGGTGCTCTGCAGGGTGTTGTTGATGGTGGTGATGAAGCCATAGCCGCTCAACTGGCCAGCGGAGCTGGTGTTCTGGAAGATCTGGGCGCTGGTGCCGGTGAAATCGAAGACCGAGTCCGGATCGAAGGTGATGCCGGAGACGGTGACCGGTGCTGCTTGAGCGGCGGCCATCGCTGCGGTGGCTGCCAGTGCCGCGAGGGTTTTCTTGAAAGACATCATTGCATAACTCCTTGGTGAAAATGAGGCAGCAATAAGTGCCTGCTGAAATGCATGAAGCAGTTTGCATGCCAGTTTTCAAGAAGATCCGTAAGTATTTGATGTGAATGGGATTTTTGCTGATTTCGGCGCGCGCTAAGAATTTGTTCAGGAATACTGTAAAAAAATCCGACAACGCCCATGTAGGACAAGGCCTCAGAGGTAGCGGCCGGGGGAGAGGATGCCTTCCGGGTCCAGCCCTTTCTTCAGGCGCGCAGGCAAGGAGGATGGGTCCGTGGAGACGGGCAGCAGCTTTTCGAGCGCATCGATGCCTATCCGGTAAGGGAACCATCCCTGCGAATGTCCTGCCTGGACCAGGGCGTGATAGCACGCCAGGCCGGAGGCCGAAGCCCGCGGGTCCGTTCGGTCGAACAGCAGCGGTACGGTGCTGTCAAAGAGCCGGTCGTTCAGCGTGGTGAATGTGATGAGCGGCTCGATGCCGTGCTGTTTCGTCGTCCGGCGAACCATTTCCACGTAGGTGCGCGCATCGGCGGGCCGCATGGGAACCAAGGGGGCGTACCACAGCAGGCCGCAGCCATCCTGCGCCGGATGCCGTGACCTGCCCGGTTCGTGCAGTTCCGGATGGCGCCAGTAGGCCAGCGGCAAGGCGGTTTCGTTGGGGTGGCCGTTGACCAGCTCCAGGGATTTCGTCAAGGTTCCCGCAGTGCTGGCCAGGCGCCGGCCGGGCGTACCTGGGATGGCGCCCGCGATGCGCGCGAGCGTGCGAGCGGATGCGCTGTTCAGAAAAAGCACGCGGCTCGCCACCCCCGCCAACGCCTGGCGGATGTCTTTCTGCGCTGCCGCGACCACACGTTTCGTGCCGTAGAGCGTGGTGAAGCCCGTCCAGGCCTGAACCTGGTATTGCTTTCCCATTTCTTCGATGACCGCCTCGGGGATCAAGCCATCGGTGCCGAGCCGATCCCGTGGAAACGGCGCCGACATGCTCAGCACCCGGTGGCGGTTCATCAGATTGATGGCGCCCACCGTGCCGGGCAGGTTGCCGAGGATGCTTCGGATGCGCGCGACGGCCGGCTCGAGCAGGCTGTCATCGCGCAGGCTGAAGAGGCATACCTTGACGCTTTCCGGGCGCGGCGCCAGAACGATGCTCATGCGGGTCACGATGCCGAATCCGCTCTGGGTGAAGAGACCGGTGGCGTAAGGCCCGATCCCCCACTTGAACAGGCGCGCCAGCTCTTCCCCCGCGACTTCGCGCAAGGTCGTTCTGTAGACGGTGCCGTCCGCCAGGACCGCCTCGATGTCGGTGACCGCACTGAAATGATCGGCATGGGGCGTCACGCCATAACCGCGCTCCAGCGCATTGCCCAACAGGCTGCAGGTAGGGCCCGCGCCCGTGACCGGAACCAGAAAGGGGTGACCGCGCTGGGTGAGGAAGTCTGCCAGCATGCCCTGGGTCACGCCCGGCTCCAGGGTGACCACACCCATTTCGGCATCGAAATGCACGATCCGCCGCATGCCGGACAGATCCACGATCATGCAGTCGTCGCGTACCGGCAGTGCGCTGCCGTAGCCCCAGTTGCGCCCGGTGCTGATGGGATAGAGCGGTACGCCGCAATCGTGCGCGATGCGAACGACGTCCGGCACGACGCCGGCGTCCATGACCCGCAGAGCCCCTGCGAGCCGGCGTTCTGCGCCGCCCGTATCGCTTCCGTAGCAGATCTGCGCTGCCTCGGCAGACAGGACATGGGATTCGCCGAGAAGCTGGATCCAACGATTTCGTGCGTCGGTCAATTGCATTTTCATTCGATACATTTTCCGCGGAAACCTGTCTGATACAGACTACATATTCGACCGAACATATCTTACAGACAGTGTGTTGCGGTATATTGCCCACCCACATATTGCCGCCGATTCAACGCGCTTCGAGGAATGTTCCCGTGAAAAAAATCCGATCTTTTGGTGCAGTCGCGACACGTTTGGGGGCAGCTGTCCTGGCGTTGGCCATCGCGGGTTGTGCCGGCACCAATTACCCCGCCGCGCCGAAGAACGTCGCAGGGCTTTCCGATTACAACTACGTCATCGGCGCCGGGGACGTGCTCAACATCATCGTTTGGCGCAATCCGGAACTCTCGATGTCGGTGCCGGTGCGGCCGGACGGCAAGGTGTCGACGCCGCTGATCGACGAATTGGTGGCGCAAGGCAAGAACCCCAACGGCCTGGCGCGCGATATCGAGCAGCAGCTCAGCAAGTTCGTGCGCGATCCGGTGGTCACTGTCATCGTCACCGGATTCGTGGGTCCTTACAGCGAGCAGATCCGTGTCGTGGGAGAGGCGGCGAAGCCGCAATTCCTGCCCTACAAGCAGAACATGACGGTGCTCGACGTCATGATCGCCGTGGGCGGCCTGACCGATTTCGCCGATGGCAATGCCGCCACCATCCTGCGGACTTCCGAGGGCGACAAGCGCTATTCGGTGCGTCTGAAGGACCTGATCCGCCGCGGCGAGACTTCGTACAACGTCGACATGAAGCCCGGCGACATCCTGATCATTCCACAGGGCTGGTTCTGAGCCTCCTTGCTCTCCCTCCTTCTCGGCAATCGGATGCCTGCGGACGTCCCGCGCAACCGGCAGGTTTACTACAGGAATTAGCGCAATGGATGAGTTGATCGGCCAGGTAATGGCCATTGCCAAGGGCATGTGGAAGCACAAGTGGCTGGGCATGGCTGTGGCGTGGGTCGTTGCCATCGTCGGTGCCGCGGCGGTGATGCGGGTGCCGGACAAGTACGAGGCGTCGGCACGTATCTACGTGGACACGCAGTCCATCCTGAAGCCGCTGATGTCAGGACTGACGGTTCAGCCCAACATCGACCAGCAGGTCTCGATGCTCAGCCGCACGCTGATCAGCCGGCCCAATGTCGAGAAGCTGATCCGCATGGCCGATCTGGACCTGGGAGCGACATCGGCAGCTTCGCGCGACGCCCTGATCGACCAGCTCTCCCGGACCCTGGCGATCCGCAGCACCGCGCGAGACAACCTCTACACGCTGTCGTTCCAGGATTCCAATCCCGACAAGGCCCGGCGGGTGATCCAGTCGCTGGTGTCGATCTTCGTCGAATCGAGCCTGGGAGGAAGCCGCAAGGATTCCGACGTGGCCAAGAAATTCATCAACGACCAGATCAAGGTCTACGAGACACGCCTGCAGGAAGCCGAGGCGCGCCTGAAGGACTTCAAGCTGCGCAACCTCAACATGCGCGAGGGCGAAGGCAACGACACGGCCAGCCGCCTGGGTGAACTGACGGGTCAGTACGAACAGGCGAAGCTCGAGTTGCGCGAGGCGGAAAATGCGCGGGATGCCGCCCGGCGCCAACTGGCGGAAGAGCGTGCTCGCATGCTGTCGACCAAGCAAACGGGCGGCGAATCCGCTTTCCCCACGCCGGAACTGGATGCGCGGCTGGAACTGCAGAAACGCAACTTGGACACCCTGCTGCAGCGTTTCACCGAGCAGCATCCGGATGTCATCAGCGCGCGCAAGATCATCAAGGAACTCGAAGACGCGAAGGCCGCGCAAGTGCGCGAGCTGCGTCGCGAGGCGGTGGCCAATCCGGCGGTCCTCGCCAGCACCAGCCCGACCTTCCAGGAGATGAGCCGCGTCCTCGCTTCCGCCGAGGTGCAGGTGGCATCGCTGCGGGCCCGGGTGTCGGAGTACGGGGAGCGTTCGAAGCGCGCGTTCGAGAACGTCAAGACCGCGCCGCAGATCGAATCGGAGTTCTCTCAACTCAACCGCGACTACGCGATCCAGAAGAAGAACTACGAAGACCTGGTCAGCCGGCGCGAGTCCGCGTCGCTGTCGGGCGACCTGGAGTTCGCTTCCGGCGTGGTGGACTTCCGTCTCATCGATCCGCCGCGCGTGACCCCGCAGCCGGTGTCGCCCAATCGCATGCTGCTGATCCCCATGGTGCTGCTGGTGGCGATCGGTGCCGGAGCGGCGGTGACCTTCCTGCTCAACCTGTTGCGTCCGGTGTTCCACGATGCGGCCTCGTTGCGCAATGCGGTGGATCTGCCCCTGCTGGGGGTGGTGACCCGTGTCTCCAGCGACGCGGAACGTGCCCGCGCCCGTGCGGACCTGCGCCGCTTCATCTTGGCTTCCGGCGGACTGGTCGGTGTCTTCATTGCAGGGATGGTGGTGTTGTCCATGACCTCCCGGACTATCGTCGGATGAAATCCATATGAGCAGTTTGATCGAGCAGGCCGCCCAGCGCCTGGAGCAACTTCGCCAGGCTGGCGCCGCCATGCCGCCAGGCCGGCAGCCGGAGCCAGTCGACGCCGGGGAGCCTTCGGTCCCCAAGGCCGGCGCTCCCGCACCCCTGGCCCCGCCGTCCGTCGCGCCCGTCGACAAGCCGACGTTGGCAGCGGCGCCCGTGCCCGTGTCCGCATCCGCTTCGTCCAAGCGGGTGGATCTGGATCTCGATGCGCTGGCCCGGGCGGGCATCGTCAGCCCGACGGCGCCGCGGTCGCAGATCGCCGACCAGTACCGTGTCATCAAGCGTCCGTTGATCGCGAATGCGATGGGGCGGGGTGCGGTGAAGATCTCCCATGGCAACCTGATCATGGTCACCAGTTCGCTGTCGGGCGAGGGAAAGACCTTCACCGCCATTAATCTGGCGATGAGCATCGCGACCGAACTCAACAACACCGTCATGCTGGTGGACGCCGACGTGGCGCGACCCTCGGTGCTGCAGCGCTTCGGCCTGCCTCCCGCACCGGGGCTGCTGGATGTCTTGCTGGGCGAAGTCGACGACCTGTCGGGCGCCTTGCTGCGCACCAACATCGACAAGTTCTCCATCCTGCCCAGCGGCACGCCGCATGCCCGCGCCACCGAACTGCTGGCCAGCGACGCCATGGCCAAGCTGCTGAACGACATGGCCACGCGCTATCCGGACCGGATCATCATCTTCGATTCGCCGCCGTTGCTGCTGACGACCGAAGCCCGGGTGCTGGCATCGCACATGGGCCAGATCGTGATGGTGGTGCAGGCCGAGAAGACGCGGCAGTCCGACGTTCAGCACGCGCTCTCGACCATCGAATCGTGCCCGGTCAAGCTGCTGGTGCTGAACCAATCCCAAACCGGGACCAAGGGCGGTTACGGCTATGGCTACGGCTATGGCCACGGCTACGAAGCGCAGCAGGCATGAGCCCCCGTCTGGTTTTGCCATGAACGACCGGACCCGCAGGATGCCCATCATTTCTCGTGCTACGCGCCAGGCGCTCGGATGGCCCCTGGTCGGCGTTCTGGCCGCCAGTGGCGCAGCCGTGCAGGCGCAGCAGGGCGGCGCGCTCTCGTCCAGGATCGAATCGATCGCCGGGGCGGGTTCGTCGACCGCGTCGGGCGCGGGGACGGCCGGACGCTCCCTGACGATCGATCCGCGCGTGAGCGTGACCGAGACGTACAGCGACAACGTCCGGTTGTCGAATGCGAACAAGCAGTCCGATTTCGTGACCGAGATCAACCCCGGAATCCGGGTGACCAGCCGCGGTGCGCGGGTGCGCGGTTACCTCGACTATTCGCTGCGCGGCTTCTACTACGCCAACGATTCGGCCCAGGGGTCCGGGGTCAACCGCCTCCAGAACCAGCTCAACGCCGCGGGCACTTTCGAGGCGATCGAAGACCGCGCCTTCGTGGATGTCAGCGCCCGGGTGGGCCAGCAGGCGATTTCGGCCTTCGGCACCCAGTCCTTCGACAACGGCAGCGTCAATTCGAACCGCACGCAGGTCGCCAACTACCGGATCTCGCCGTACCTGCGCGGACGCATGGGCAGCATCGGCACCTACGAAGCGCGCTACGACTGGACGACCGTACGCAGCGATGCGGCACAGGCCTCCAACCTGACCACCGGCAACGCATTGCTGCGGCTGCAGTCCGACCGGTCGGGACGCAGCCTGGCCTGGACGCTCGATGCCACGCACCAGGAAACCAGCTACCAGCTCGGGCGCGACATCGAAGCCGACCGGGTCAACGGCCGGCTGATCTATCCGATCAATACGCAGCTCGACGTGTCCCTGCTGGCAGGCTGGGAGTCGAACAACTACGCCACGCTGGTCAAGGAAAGCCACGGCACCGGCGGTGTCGGCATGAACTGGCGGCCGTCGCCGACCACGCGGTTGTCGGTCGATATCGAACGCCGGTTCTTCGGCCAGGCCCATACGGTGATCTTCGACCACCGCACCCCCCTGACCGGGTGGACCTTCCGTGACATCAAGCAGGCCACGGTGAGCGCGACCGGGCTGGGAACGTCCAGCCTGGGATCGCTCTACGACCTGCTGTACGACCAGTTCGCCACCCAGTTCCCGGATCCCAGCCAGCGCGCCCAGGCGGTCGAAGCGGCCCTGCGCAGCAACGGCTTCGATCCCAATACCCTGGTGAACACCGGCTTCCTGTCCTCGGGCGCGCTGGTGCAGCGCAACCAGAGCCTGTCGTTCGTGTTGCGGGGCGTGCGCAATACCCTGACGCTGTCCGCGACCCGCACCGAATCCGAGCGGTTGAACACGGTCGTCTCGGGCAACGACGACCTGAGCCGCGCGGGCGCGGTCCGCCAGCAGGGCCTGGTGGCCAGCTTCTCGCACCGGCTGACGCCCATCACCACCGTCAACCTCACCGCCAGCCGCCAGCTGACCGACTCGATCGGTGCTTTCCAGGGCTCCAATCTGCGGCTGCTCAATGCCAACGTCTCGACGCAACTGGGGATTCGCACCTACGGCAGCCTGGGCGTGCGCCATGTGGTCTACCAGGGCAGCACGCCGTACACCGAGAACGCGGTGTTCGGCACCGTGCGGGTACAGTTCTAGGCCATGTACGAAGATTTCTACGGGCTCAAGAGCAAGCCGTTCCAGCTCAACCCCGATCCGCATTTCTATTTCGGCAGCAAGCAGCACCGGCGCGCCAAGGCCTACCTCGACTACGGCCTGATGCGGGGCGAGGGCTTCATCGTCATCACCGGCGAGATCGGCGCGGGCAAGACGACCATCGTGCGCGGCCTGCTGGAAGGGCTGGATGCCGACAAGGTCGTCGCCGCCAACCTGGTCAGCACCCAGCTCGATGCCGAGGACACGCTGCGCATGGTGGGATCGGCCTTCGGCGTTCCCACCCGCAATGTCGCGAAAGCCGACCTGCTGATGAACCTGGAGGCGTTCTTCGTGCACCACGCGAGCCAGGGCCGTCGCTGCCTGCTCATCGTGGACGAGGCGCAGAACCTGTCGCATCGCGCGGTGGAGGAGTTGCGCATGCTGTCGAACTTCCAGTTCGACAAGCATGCGCTGGTGCAGAGCTTCCTCGTCGGCCAGCCTGAATTCCGCGAGATCCTGCAGCATCCGCAGATGCAGCAGCTGCGCCAGCGGGTCGTGGCCACCTGCCACATCGGCCCCATCAGCCTGGAAGAAACCCAGCGCTACATCGAGCATCGGCTCAAGTGCGCGGGATCGACCGGCAAACCGGAATTCGGCGAGGGCGTCTTCGAGGCCATCTTCCAGGCCAGCGGCGGTGTTCCACGGCGCATCAACACGGTGTGCGATCGCCTGCTGCTGCTCGGTTTCCTGGGCGGCAAGGACCGGCTGGAGCTCGACGACATCCAGGAGGTGGTCCGCGAGATGCGCGAGGAGGGCGGCACCGGCATGCAGGCCGCCGCCGGCATGGCGCCGGGCATGCAATCCGCCGCCCTGTCCCCCGACCTCGTGCGCCAGGCCGGCGAGCAACTCGACCAGATCGCAGCGGTTCGGGACATCGACCGCCTGCAGCGCCTCGAGCACAGCCTGTCGCGCCTGGAGCATACCAACCTGGAAATCCTCGCGGTGCTGCGGCGCATGCTCGGTGCCCCGGCGGCCGGCACGG
>Ga0182231_1000379_pt1 | contig 9836 bp, 13 predicted proteins | sample G6R1MG_29_FD_129667 | JGI IMG/M metagenome (GOLD analysis project Ga0182231, IMG submission 129667) | Miscanthus phyllosphere microbial communities from Michigan, USA - G6R2_NF_07NOV2016_LD1 MG | ecosystem: Host-associated > Plants > Phyllosphere > Phylloplane/Leaf | place: USA: Michigan...
CATGGCCGCGATCGTCAAGAATCAACTCAGCCGCGATGACGCCCTGCGTCTGTTCGATTATCGCGACGGAACGCTCTTCTGGCGCCATCATGCCAGCGGGCGTCGAGCAGATTTGCGCGCGGTCACACAATGGAGCCGGCGCGGCAAGCCATGCCCCCGCATCGTCATCGGCGGATCTGTCTTCCAAGCCAAGTATGTCGTTTGGAACTGGCACTATGGCTCCACAGAGCGTATGCTTAAAGAGCGCGACGGAAACCCGTCCAACATCAGCGTCGATAACCTGATGGAGTCGGATGCGACGGGAAACTTTATCGTACTCCCATCGTACTCCAAGCCCGCAACAACCGCTCACGACATAACCTGCCCATGCTGCCGCCAAGGCGTCGATGCTCCATCGCTCGATGTTCTGGTTATGGCATTCGGGATCAGCCCCTTCCAAGAGCGCATCCTAGATTGCCTGTGGCGCGCAAAAGGGCGCCCCGTCCAGAAAGACCGCATCATCTACGCGATGTACGCGGACGATCCCGATGGAGGGCCCAGCGATGACAAGGCAACCGCCGCGATGAAGGAGGCCATATTCCGCATGAGGGACAAGCTCTCCGGTTCCGGCGTCTCCATCGAATACGACACCACGCGCAAAGGCTATCGGCTCAAGATCGAAACCGGAGCGCCCAAGCCGCAGGAGCCTCAGACACTGAGGATGACGGGATAATGGCGAAGAGCGAAGGCAGCAGCCTCACCGACAAGCAGCGCCGCTTCTGCGAAGAGTACCTGATCGATCTGAATGCCACTCAGGCGGCCATAAGGGCGGGCTACAGCGCGGCGAATGCTGAAAGCATCGGATACCAGCTGCTCCAGAAAACTCTAGTCAGCGAGGATATTAAACGGCTCCAGGCTGAACGCGCTGATGGCATGCGGATCGATGCTGAATACGTCCTTCGCCAAGCTGTGAAGCTCCATGAGCGATGCATGCAAGAGATCGTGCCTTTCACCGATCGAAAGGGCGAGCAGGTTCGCGACGAGAACGGCAACCCGCTCTTCGTGTTCGATGCGAAGGGTGCCGCGTCTGCGCTCTCGTTGATCGGCAAACACGTCGGCGTCCAGGCATTCCGTGAACAGTTGGCCGTGAGCGGCCTTGATGCGCTCGCCGATCGGCTTGAGCGCGCTTCGAAGAGGGCAGGGTGACCCGAGCCGACCCGAACGAAGCCGTCATCGCCCTCGCAGCTTCATGCCGCTTTGATCCCGGCAAATGGGCTCTCTGCGCATGGGATTGGGGCGAAGGCTCGCTGAAGGATTACGACGCCCCGCGCGAATGGCAGAACGATGTGTTCCGCGTCATCCGCGAGCATCTAGCCAATCCCGAGACGCGATACGATCCGCTCCAGATCGCAGTTGCATCAGGCCACGGCATCGGCAAATCGGCCGAGATGGGCATGATCTCGAATTGGGCCATGTCGTGTTGGCCCGATGCCAAGATCGTCACCACCGCCAACACCGAGGGCCAGCTCCGCACGAAGACCGCTCCCGAGATCGGCAAGTGGTTTCGCTCGTCTATCACCTCGCATTGGTTCGATGTTCAGGCCACGTCCATCAAGAGCAAGGCGCCTGGCCACGCTGACACATGGCGTCAGGACTTCATCCCGTGGTCCGAGCACAACACGGAAGCCTTCGCCGGTCTGCACAACAAGGATCGCATCATCGTCCTCCTGTTCGATGAAGCCTCAAAAATCCACGACAAGGTGTGGGAAGTCGCAGAAGGCGCGCTGACAGACGAGAACACCGTCATCATCTGGCTCGTGTTCGGCAACCCCACGCAGAACGCGGGCCGTTTCCGCGAGTGCTTCCGCCGCTTCCGCAATCGCTGGGTTCGCAGACAGATCGACAGCCGCACCGTTCCAGGCACGAATAAGAAGAAGATCGCGCAGTGGGTCGAAGACCATGGCGAGGACAGCGACTTCGTGAAGGTGCGCGTTCGCGGGCAGTTCCCGAGCCAGTCCGCGCTCCAGTTCATCTCGGCCGATGACGTAGACGCAGCGCGCTCGCGCCATCTCAGGCCAGAGCAATATGCCTTTGCCCCAAAGATTATCTCTATCGACCCCGCTTGGACGGGCGATGACAACCTTGAGATCATGCTGCGTCAGGGCTTGTATTCGAAGTCATTGGCGACATTGCCGCGCAACGACAACGACATTGAGGTTGCCAACCTAGTCGCGCGCCTTGAGGACGAGCACAACGCTGATGCCGTCTTTGTTGATGCAGGGTACGGCACGGGCATTGTCTCTGCCGGCAGAACGATGGGCAGGACTTGGCAGCTTGTATGGTTCGGCGGGAAATCGCCCGACCCGGCATATGTCAACATGCGCGCGTACATGTGGGGCCAACTCAAGATTTGGTTCAAGCAGGGTGGCGCCATCGATCCTAAAGACGAAGAATTGTATCAGGACGTGATCGGCCCTGAGACTGTGCCACGCGTGGACGGCAAAATCCTGCTGGAGAGCAAGCAGGACATGAAGGAGCGCGGGTTGCCGTCGCCGAACAAGGGCGACGCGCTGGCTCTCACATTTGCCGCGCCGGTCACGAAGAAGCAGCCGGGCGAGCGAGCAGGGCAGGCGGGGATTGCGGCGATGGATGCGGACTACAACCCCTACAACGTCTGAGCCGATTTGCAGTATGATTCGAAATAGGGCCTATTTCACCTAAAGCGTGATGTCGACGCAGGGCTTGTATCACTGTTTCGGTGCGATTCGATGAAATCAGACGATCTGAAGGAATGCCTGGCGGAGTTCGGATGGTCGCAGGCGAAGTTCGCCCGCATCATCCAGACGCACCCGAACACTGTATCGAAGTGGATGACGGGTCAGGCTCGCATTCCGGGCGCTGTCAAAGCCTATCTCGAACTGGCTCGTGGCATTCGCGCGTTGCAGGTGACGTAACTGTCCCACTTGGGTGGCTGTCTCAAAGCGCGTGTCACATAGCGAGAGACGGTCTAAAGTGCGTGCCGATCTGTGTCACATCGCACTAACACGCACGGGTGCGCCCGCTTGATGCGCATCTCTCGCCATCCCGACAACTGCCGCCACGCTAATCCAGTCCTGCAACCAGCAGGACGATCCCATGTGCGTATTCGGCGGCAGCAAAGTTCCAGACCCCAAGATGCCGACAGAACGCTCGGCCATGCGCGCCCCGGATAATGCCGCCATCACAGACAGCGCGGCGCGACGGGCAACGGATCGACTGCGCGCGGGATCGAGCACGGTCCTGACATCCGGTTCTGGCGTGACGATGGCTGCGCCCGCTGCCGGCAAAACCCTCCTCGGCCAGTGAGGTGCTGATGGCTCTCAAGCCCTTTCAAGAGCGCGTCGTTGATGAGAAGGCCACGATCGACGTGGAGCGCATCAAGCTCGACGTGTTCCTGAACAGCCCTCACGCGCAGGAACTGCCCGTCGATGAGCTTGCGCTTCTCGTGCGGCAGAAGTCCGTCATGGCCGAATACAGCGACATTCTCGCCGAGAGGATCGGCAACTTCACCGGAGATGCATCGTGACGCAGTACCGCAAGAAGCCCGTCGTTATCGACGCGATCCGCTTTCCTGGCATCAATCTCGGCTCGCTCGATGAGATGATGGCATTCGAAGAGTGGCTTGAGAAGCGAGGCCACGCAGCAAAGGTCCGATACCAAGGATCGAAGCTGCTTATCGGGACCCTCGAAGGGGATCATGAGGCCCGCCCCGGAGACATGATCATCGAGGGGGTCAAGGGCGAGATTTACCCTTGCAAGCCGGACATTTTCGCCGCGACCTACGAGGCGGTCGAAGGCTGACATGCGCCTGAACCCGAACGAGACCAAGCGCCAGTACCATCAGCGACGCCTTGAAGAACTCAAGGCGGTTCGCAACGAGTGGCAAGCCGACTGGTCCGATCTCGCCGCGTTCATTGCCCCGCAGCAGTACCGCTCGCACGTCAACGCCGAGCGGACGAAGCGCGGGAAGATCATCGACAGCACGGCCACGTTTGCGCTGCGCACGCTCGCGTCTGGCATGCATTCCGGCCTTACGTCGCCGGCTCGGCCATGGTTTCGCCTGACGACTTTCGATCAGGGCCTAAAAGACAATTCCGCCGTCAAGCAATACGTCGCGTCGGTCGAGAGCCGCATGCGCGAGGTGTTCCAAGCGTCGAACATCTATCCCGCCTTTCATTCCGGCTATCGCGACCTTGGCCTCTTCGGTCAGTTCGCCGGCCTCCTGATCCGCGATCCCAAGACGACCATTCGCATGATTGTGTGCCAGCATGGCTCGTTCTGGCTGGCGCGCGACGAAGCCGGCATCGCGAACACGCTCTATCGACAGTTCTCGTGGACGGTGGAGAAGATCGTCGCCCGCTTCGGGCTGGAGAAGTGCTCCGACACGATCCGCCAGCAGTACGAGCGCGGCCAGTACGACATCCGCCACACCGTTTGCCATGCCGTCGAGCCGCGTCATGACCGCGATGGCAGCAAGCGCGACAAGCCCAACAAGCCCTTCCTATCCAACTACTGGGAGGAAGGCGGCGGCAAGGCGATTAACGGCAACGTGGACGGCCTGCTTGAGGAAAGCGGCTTCGACGCGAACCCGATCATCGCGCCCGCATGGGAGATCGCGGCCGACGATCAGTATGCCAACTCGCCCGGCATGGACGCACTTCCCGACGTGAAGATGCTTCAGGTCATGCAGATGCGGAAGGGCGAGGCCATCGAGAAGATGGTGCGCCCGCCGATGGTCGGCCCGACCTCGCTTAAGGGCAACCCCGCGTCGCTCATGCCCGGCGCCATCACCTATGTCGATCAGGTCTCGGGCGGCACCGCGTTCGCACCCGCCATGCAGGTCAACCTGCGCATCGCCGAGCTTTCCGCTGATATTCAGGAGGTGCAGCAGCGTATTGGCCGCGCCCTCTACGCGGACCTGTTTCTCATGCTCACCAACATGGAGGGCATCCAGCCGCGCAATCAGTTCGAGATCGCGGAGCGCAAGGAAGAGAAGCTTCTCGCGCTCGGCCCGGTGCTGGAGAACATCTACGGCGGAATGCTCGCGCCGGCCATCGATCGCACCTATGAGGCGATGTCAGAAGCCGGAATGCTGCCCGAGCCGCCGCCTGAGATCGCGGGGCAGGAACTGAAGATCGAATACATCTCGGTTCTGGCACAGGCACAGAAGGCCGTGGCGACCGGCGCGATTGAGCGTCTGTCCGCGTTCACAGGCAATCTCGCCGGCATCAATCCGAACGTCCTCGACAAGCTCAACATGGATCAGATGGTGGACGAATACGCCGAAGCGATCGGTGTGCCGCCCGCGATCATCGTGTCCGACGACGAGGTGGCCGAAACCCGCCAAGCTCGTGCACAGGCGCAGCAGGCGCAGGAAGGCGCGGCGATGGCAGCGCAGATGGCCCCGGCTGCCAAGCAGGGCGCAGAGGCTGCCCGCCTCCTATCCGAGACTGACGCGAGCAACGGCTCTAACCTCCTCGAACAACTCGGGATCGTCTGATGAGCGACGACACCCTGACGGAACAACCGTCCAAGAGCCAAAACATCAAGCAGGATCAAGCCGTCTCCGATCTGGAGGCAGTGCTTCGGATGCCGCAAGGCCGCCGCGTGCTGCTCCAAATCCTCGGCCGATGCGGGCTCTATCGATCCGCATACACCGGAGACACCCAGGCGACGAACCACAGGCTTGGCGAACAAAACGTCGGCCTCTGGCTCGTAGCTCAAATGGAGGCGGTTGGACCCACGGAATACCCCCGCCTGCTTCTGGAGGCGGCGCAACGGCAAGACCTCGAAGGCAAGGAAGCGCATGTTCTCGACGCTGAACAGGATTAGAGGCCCGGTCTTCGCCCCCGATGGCGACGGCGGCGGCGCGCCGGCTGGCGATGCTGCACCCGCAGCGGCTCCGGCTGATACCGGCTCCGTGCTTTATCCTGACGACAAGCCAGCGGGCGAGGGCGCTCCTGTTAAGTCGGACGACGCGCCTGCGGGTGAGTGGAAGGAATACGTTCCCGACGCCTCCAAGAGCGACGAAGAGAACGCGGCGGCCAAGGCCGAGCACGACAAGAGCAAGCCGGCTGAAGCCGACCCGGCCGACAAGGTGCCGGAGGACGGCAAGTACGATCTGAAGATGCCCGAAGGCGTCGAACTGGATCAGGCGCTGCTCGATGCCGTGGCTCCCGAGTTCAAGGCGTCTGGCCTCACCACCAAGCAGGCCCAGGCGCTCACTGACAAGTTCATCGCCATTCAGCAGGAGCGCGAGACGCAGCGCGCCACCGAATGGGAGACCACGAAGCAGGGCTGGGTCGATCAGGCCAAGAAAGACCCTGAGATGGGCGGCGCGAAGTGGGACGAGACGGCTCGCGTCGCAAGCGGCCTCGTCAAGCGGCACGGCAATGATGCCTTCCGCGAGTACCTGAACTCCTCCGGGGCGGGCAATCACCCCGAGATGATCCGCTTCATGGCGAAGGTCGGAGCCATGATGTCCGAAGACACGCCGGCCACAGCAGCCCCAGCGGGAAAGCCAGCCCCCCAAGACCGGGCTTCCATCATGTATCCAGACGATCAGCCGAAAAGGTAACACGGGATGGCTACGCTTTCCTCCACCTATCTGAACCTCATCGACATGCACAAGCAGCAGGACCCGCGCACGGGCGAGGTCATTGAGGTCCTGAAGCAGCAGAACCCGATCCTTGATGACGCCGTTGCCATGGAGTGCAACATGGGCGCCATTCATCGGCATGGCATCCGCACGGGTCTGCCGACGCCGGCTTGGGGCCGTCTCTATCAGGGCATCCCCCAGTCCAAGTCCACGATCCAGCAGGTGGACGACACGACCGGCTTCCTTGAGGCGCGCTCGGGTGTGGATACCCGCCTTCTGAAGCTCTCCAACAATCCCGGTGCTCTTCGCCTTGGCGAGGCCATGGCGCATCTGGAGAGTATGAACCAAGAAATGGCTCGCGGTATCTTTTATCACGATACAGCAGCTAACCCCGAACGGTTCAAGGGTCTTTCGGCTCGCTACGGCGTCAAAGGCGGTGCGGGCGCTGGCAATCAGATCATCGATGCTGGCGGCACGGGTTCTAACAACACGTCGATCTGGCTCGTCACTTGGGGCGATCATGCCACGCATCTGCTCTATCCCAAGGGCACGAAGGCGGGCGTCGAACGCGACGACAAGGGCGAGCAGCGCGTCACCGACGCGAACGGCGATGCCTACTACGTGAAGGAAGAGACCTTCGAGTGGCATATGGGTCTCGCCGTCAAAGACTGGCGCTATAACGCGCGCGTCGCGAACATCGACGTGGCGCAGCTGGCGGCCGGGAACGTTGACATCTACAAGTTCCTGCGCAAGGCATACTGGAAGCTCCAGAGCCGTCGCTTGGATGCCAAGACCAGCCGCATCGCCATCTATGCCAACCGTGACGTGCTCGAAGCCTTGGATGGCCTGAGCGTCGGCGCCAGCGGCGGGTCGGCGAACAACTCCTTCCTTCGCATCACTCCGGCAGAGGTGGAGGGCAAGGAAGTGCTGACGTACCGCACCTTCCCGCTTCGCGAAACCGACGCGATCCTCAACACCGAACAGCGCGTCGTCTGAGCGGCTGCGAGAAAGGACTCACCATGATCTTCGATCGCACCCTCCTCCTGTCGAACGCGCAGGCCGTCACGGCCACCGCGCCTTCCACGGATAACCTCGACCTCGGCGTGACTGGCACCGTCTACGGCGCATCGGCCGCGCTCGTCCGCGACATCGGCAAGGGGCAGGAAATCCCCCTGTCCGTGCAGGTCGTGGAAGCCTTCAACAACCTGACCTCGCTCACGGTCACGCTCCAGACGGACGACAACACGGGCTTCACCTCGCCGCGCGATGTGCAGTCCTCGACGCTCCTTCTGGCAGACCTTCAGCCCGGCGCTCCGTCCACGATGGTCCGCGTGCCGCCCGGCACGAAGGAGCGTTACGTGCGCCTGCTCTACACTGTCACCGGCACGGCCCCGACTGCGGGTCGCATCACGGCTGGCGTCGTCGCGGGCGTCCAGACCGCTGGCGTCGCGTTCTAACGGGAGGGACTGAACCATGACCATTTCCGTTGTCGCGAAGGCGAACGGCTACTACGGCGGGAAAATTCGCGAGCCCGGCGAGAAGTTCGAGATTGCCGATGACGAGGCATTCTCGGACGTGTGGATGCAGCGCGAGAAAGAGGCCGAAGTGCCCATCGCGATGCGCCACGTCAACACGGGCGGCACCGATGGCGTTGTCGGCGCGGAAGTGCCGAAGCGCGGTCAGAAGGTTCCTGCGAAGGAGCGCATCGCCGCCGCAAAGCAGCTGACCGGCCGCGAAGACATCGACACGGCCGCCGAAGCGGACAAAATCCTCGCGGCTGCCAACACGGGCTCCGACAACGACGATCGCTCGCGCGACTTCGCTTCCGACCCGAGCAACGATGCGCCGGTTCCCGAGCCTGCCACGGACGACGACGCCGACTAACCCGGCTTCCATCGCAACAGGGGCGGCTTCGGCCGCCCTTTCCTTATGAGGTTGGCCGTGGCTCTCAGTGACTTCGATGCCGTTCGCTTCTTCCCCGCCATCAAGGCTTTTGTGTCCGCGCAAGGCGTGGAACCGATCTCGGACGGTGAAATCGAAAGCGAGATTTGGGGTAAGGTCAAAGAGGCCGCTGCGAAAGCAGGTTCGCCAATCTCGGATGGATTGTCACCGCCAGAGCTTGTGAGGCTCGCTTATGGCTTAGCCGTGAATGGTCCAGCGGCGCCCGCTGGCTACAGCCGCTCAACCATCAACGGCGAGCCCCTCACGTATCTCGGTCAGCCAGTCTTCGACAACGGCAGCAAACTCATCACTCTTGGAGCCTGACCCATGGCTGAACTCCTTCCGATCCTTGATGGCCGCTATTCGAGTTTGGGCGCAGTCCAGCGCCAGTGCCGTTTCGCGACCTATTCCCACAGCTTCGAAGCCTTCGGCCAGAACCGTATCGCCTCGGGCGCGGGCTTCGTGAACATTGCCGAACCGCGCGGCTCCCACTTCTGGCTGCAAGCGTTCATGGGTCCGCGCTTCGTCGCGCCTCGCATGACCACGGGCAAGCACGGTGGCAAGTCCACGACCTTCATGGCCGATGATGCGCAGCTCGTACCCTTCATCGCCGAGTGCAAAGCCAACCGGATCAACACCGTCCTGTTCTTCGGCATCGTGAACGACGCGATCTCGACGCTCGCCAACACGGACACTCTGATCGCGAATATTACGAAGATCGCCAAGGCCGTGACGGACGCAGGCATGCTGTTCATCATCACAGATGATCTTCCGGCGGGGGCGGGATCGGGCGGCACCAACTACACGCGCGATGCCTCCAAGCTCGCTGGGCTCAACCGATACCAGCGCTGGGCCATGTTCGAGCTTCCGAGCCTTAGCCCGTTGGTGCTGCCGATCCCGGTCTACCATCGCTTCGTCGCCCGCAACGGCACCACGGGCGTCCCTGTCGATAACTCCATGTTCGATGCCGCCGACCTGATGCACCCCAACGTCAAGGGTCATGCGCGCTACGCCCTGGCGATCTATAACGTCCTGAACGCTCTGTTCCCGGCGCGCCCGGAGTTGGCGAACATCGACAATGCGGGCGGCTACAGCGCGACGTTGAACAAGCGCGGCTCGCTCATCGGCAATGGCATGATGGACGGCGACAACGGCTCGGGTCGCGCTACCAACTGGGGCTCTGGCGGGCCTGCGGCGGGGCTGACGGCTACCATGTCCAAGCTGGTCGACCCCGACGGCACGCCGGTCCAGCAGGTGGCCATTTCGGGCACAGCTACGG
>Ga0182231_1000380_pt1 | contig 9825 bp, 7 predicted proteins | sample G6R1MG_29_FD_129667 | JGI IMG/M metagenome (GOLD analysis project Ga0182231, IMG submission 129667) | Miscanthus phyllosphere microbial communities from Michigan, USA - G6R2_NF_07NOV2016_LD1 MG | ecosystem: Host-associated > Plants > Phyllosphere > Phylloplane/Leaf | place: USA: Michigan...
CAGCAGGGCGCGCGTGACGAGGGCTACGACATTCCCTACAGCACCGTGCACATCGGCCGTATCGATGGCGGCAAGGCGCTGAACATCGTGCCCAACCTGTGCACCATGGAATTCGAGTTCCGCAACCTGCCGGGCGACAACCCCGATCTATTGCTGGAGCAGCTGCGCGAGCGTGCCGAAGTGCTGGTACGTGAAGCGCGACAGCTGTCGGGAGTGGCGGACATCGAGATCGAGGTCATGAACGAATACCCGGCGCTGGAGACTCATCCGAGCGTTGAGGCGGTGCGCATGCTGCATGCGTTTGCCGAACCGGGCACACAGCACATCAAGGTCTCTTATGGCACCGAGGGCGGCCTGTTCGCCGGGCGCCTGAATGTGCCGGTGGTGGTCTGCGGGCCAGGCTCCATCGAGCAGGCACACAAGCCGGACGAGTTTATCGACGAGAGCCAGATGGACGCGGGCGAGCGGTTTCTGCAGAGCCTGCTGGGGTCATTGAAGCAGTAGAGGCTGCCGTCCGCAGGCAAATTTCAGCATCGGACGCTGCCGTTATCCTGCTTTCAGCATCCTGGACTGTGGCGTCTGCCTAGACTGGCAGTCATCCCGGAACAGGACTCGATCATGCTCAAGAATCAGTTGAAAGACCTCAGCCTGCTGGTAGACCGCGCCTACGTCGATGGGCAATGGATCAGCGCTGACAATGGTGCAACCCTGACCATCAACAACCCGGCCACCGGCGAGACGCTGGCGCAGGTACCGGCCCTGCAGGGCGTCGAAACCCGACGTGCAATCGAAGCGGCCGATCGCGCCTGGCCTGCCTGGCGCGCGCGTCCCGCGGCCGAACGCGCGGCGCTGCTGGAGCGCTGGCATCAGGCAATGCTCGACAACGTCGAAGACCTGGCGCTGATCATGACCCTTGAGCAGGGCAAGCCGCTGAACGAGTCGCGCGGCGAGATCCGCTACGGTGCCAGCTTCGTCAAATGGTTCGCCGAAGAGGCGCGCCGCTCGTACGGTGAAACCATTCCTGCGCCCAGCGCAGACCGTCGTTTGATGACCCTCAAGCAGCCGGTGGGTGTGTGCGCCGCGATCACGCCGTGGAATTTCCCCAACGCCATGATCACCCGCAAGTGTGCGCCAGCCTTGGCCGCAGGGTGCCCGATCATCGTCAAGCCATCGGACCTCACGCCCTTGTCAGCCCTGGCGCTGGCGGTGCTGGCCGAACGCGTGGGCATTCCTGCCGGGGTGTTCAATGTCATCACTGGCATGCCCGCCGGGATTGGCGAAGAACTGACCGGCAACCCGGTGGTGCGCAAGATTTCCTTCACCGGCTCGACGCCGGTCGGCCGTCTGCTGATGCGCCAGAGCGCCGAACATATCAAGCGTCTGAGCCTTGAACTGGGCGGCAACGCGCCCTTCATCGTGTTTGACGACGCGGACCTGGAACAGGCGGTGACGGGCATCATGCTCAGCAAATTCCGCAACGCCGGGCAGACCTGCGTGTGCGCCAACCGGATTCTGGTGCAAAACGGCATCTACGACCGTTTCGCTGCACGGCTGGTGGAAGAGGTCGCCAAGCTCAAGGTCGGCAACGGCCTGGAAGAGGGCGTGACCATCGGCCCGCTGATCAACCCGGCAGCGGTCAGCAAAGTCGCCCGGCATATCGACGATGCGCTGAGCCAGGGGGCGAAACTGCTGCACGGCGGCTCTCCCGACGGCACCAGCCAGCTCGTCCAGCCCACGGTATTGGGCGATACTCACGCGGGCATGCTGCTGGCCAACGAAGAAACCTTCGGCCCGGTCGCGCCGCTGATGCGCTTCACAGATGAAGCCGAAGCGCTGGCACTGGCCAACGCCACGCCTTATGGCCTGGGTGCGTATTACTTCACCCAGGACCTGCGTCGCTCATGGCGTTTCGGCGAGGCGCTGGAGTTCGGCATGGTCGGCCTCAACACCGGCATCATCTCCATGGAAGTCGCCCCGTTCGGCGGCATCAAACAATCCGGCCTGGGCCGCGAAGGCTCCAGCTACGGACTGGATGAATACCTGGAAGTGAAGGCGTTTCATGTGGGCGGGTTGTAGCGTTCAGAACGGCGTACCAACGCGGAGCGTCGGCACGATAATCCAACGCATCAGTAACCCTGGCCGCGATCCACCTGCCCCTGCATCGCTTCACCACGCTCAAAACGGCGAATGTTATCGAGCAGGCCAGGAAAGGCGCTTTCCGGCTGGGTCATGGCCGCCACATGCGGGGTCAGCAGGATCTTGGGGTGGGTCCAGAACGGATGGTCGGCTGCTGCCGGTTCCCGCTGCAGCACATCCAGTACCGCAGCGCTGAGTTGGCCGCTGTCCAGCGCTTCCAGCAAGTCCGCTTCCACCAGATGCCCGCCACGACCCATATTGATCAGCGCGGCACCCTTGGGCAATTGTTCGAAAAGCTGACGATTAAGGATGCCTTCGGTCTGCCCGGTCAGCGGCAGTACACACAGCAAAATGTCGCACTGCCCCAGAAAGGCTTGCAGTTGCCCTTCCCCGGCATAGCACTCGACAGCGTCGATTCGATGCTCGCTGCGCGCCCAGCCCGACAGTTGGAAACCGAACGGTTTGAGGCTCGACAGAATATGCTGCGCCTGCAACCCAAGCCCCATCACGCCCACTCGACGTTGCCTTGCCGGTATCAGCGGGTGGGCTTTCCAGACGCCTTCAACCTGCTGCTGCCGATAACGCAGCATTTCCCGGTGCAGGCTCAGCACGGCAAAGGTTGCGTACTCACACATCCCGTGACTGATGCCGGGGTCCAGCAGACGCACCACCGGCAGCGATTTCGGAATACGGCTCAGGTCCAGCTGGTCCACGCCTGCCGAGAGGGCGAACAGCACTTTCAGGTTGGGCAGCAGCTCCTGCAGATCATCGGGCGCCAGCCAGGCACCCAGATAGTGGATGTCGGCCGGGTCGCCGATGTCCGGCCATACCCTCCATTCAATGTCCGGCGCGTGCTCGGCAAACAGGACGCGCCATCGTTCGGCACGTGCGGGATCGGCTTTGTAGAGCAGGGCGGGCATGGGCATTTCCTGAGCATGAAAGGGGAGCCCCATCATGCCGCAAATGCAAAGCAGGATCTGTCGAAACGCCTGCTTCCTGGCCTCTCCAATGTCCGAAAAGCGCCGCTGCCCGGCAGATTGCATGGCGATTTGCGGGCATGAAGGAATCTGCCGTTTGCAAGGCGAAAAACAGTCGATATGGACATCTGAGGGGGCAAGTTCGGCGTAGATCATTTCGCTGAACGCTTAACCTGAACAGCATCGCAGCCACCCCGCCGGCTGCCTGGCCCACGACAGGTATAACCATGAACAGCAAAGTCGACGAAACCCCTCATCTGCTCCGCCAGCGCGATCAGTTCGTGCCGCGCGGGATTGTCACGGCCCACCCGCTGGTCATCGACCGGGCACAGGGTTCTGAATTGTGGGACGTCGATGGCAAGCGCTATCTGGATTTCGTCGGCGGTATCGGCGTGTTGAACATCGGCCACAACCACCCGAACGTGGTCGCGGCGATTCAGGCGCAACTGACCAAAGTCACCCACGCCTGCTTTCAGGTGGCGTCCTATCAGCCCTATCTGGACCTGGCCAAACGCCTGAGCCATCTCATCGCGGGTCAGAGCGGCATCGATCACAAGGCCGTGCTTTTCACCTCCGGTGCCGAAGCGGTCGAAAACGCGGTGAAAATCGCCCGCGCCCACACCAATCGCCCGGCAATCATCTCGTTCCGCGGCGGTTTTCATGGCCGTACGCTGCTTGGCACCACGCTGACCGGCATGAGCCAGCCGTACAAACAGAATTTCGGCCCGATGGCCCCCGAAGTGTTCCACACGCCGTACCCGAACGAGTATCGCGGCGTGACCAGCGAAGTCGCGCTGGCGGCGTTGCACGAGCTGTTGGCCACCCAGGTCGCACCGGAGCGTGTGGCGGCGATTCTGATCGAGCCGATGCAGGGCGATGGTGGCTTCCTGACTGCGCCAGTGGAGTTCATGAAGGCCTTGCGTGCGCTGACCGAGCAACACGGCATCGTGCTGATTGTCGATGAAATCCAGTCCGGTTTCGGGCGGACCGGCAAATGGTTCGGTTTCGAGCATTCGGGTATCCAGCCTGATCTTGTGACCGTGGCCAAGAGCCTCGCGGGCGGCATGCCGCTGTCGGGCGTGGTCGGGCGTGCCGAGATCATGGACGCACCGCTTCCGGGCGGCCTGGGCGGCACCTACGGCGGTAATGCGCTGTCGTGCGCCGCTGCGCTGGCGGTGATCGACACGTACGAGCAGGAAAACCTGCTGGCACGCGGCGAGCAGTTGGGCGAACGTCTGCGTGCGGGTCTGCTTGCGCTCAAAGAACGTTACGCGTGTATTGGCGACGTGCGCGGCACGGGTTTCATGCTCGCCATGGAGCTGGTCAAGAATGACGCGGCACGCAGTCCGGACGCCGATCTTAACCAGAAGGTCATCGATCAGGCGCGCATCGGCGGCCTGCTGGTGATCAAGTGCGGCGTGTACCGCAACGTCCTGCGTTTCCTGGCCCCACTGGTGACCACCGAGCAGCAGATCGATGAAGCACTGGGCATTCTCGACGCTGCCTTGGCACGAGTATTGAAGTCCAGCTGAGCGCAAGCGTGGTCGCGGCCGTCGCGAGACGCTGCGACCACCCGCGCTGGGGATCATTGTTGAATGGAGACGTTGCCTGCCATGGGGCTTATTGATTACCGCGCACTGCTGATCGATTGTGATGAAGTGCTGGTGGACCGTGATTCAGGTGTCTGGGCGGCGTTGCAGCCGTTGCTGGAAAACGGCCTGAATACGCCGGAGAAAGATCAGGTGCTGACCGAGTTCAATGACGTGGTCCGCACCTTGTACCCGCGCTTCGACGAACTGGGTTTCAGCGGGCTGCTGTGCTTTGCGCATCGACAGCTGGCCGAACGACTGGGGATCAAGGCGAGTTGGGAAGAGGGCATGACCTTCGCCCGCTCGGTGCCGAACTGGACGCTGTTCGAGGATGCGCCCGGCGCGATGCTCTACCTGCGCAAGTTCTATCGATTGCTGGTGTACGCCGACCGCGACCTGCAGGATCGCGGTGTGCTGTGCGAACGACTGGGGCTCGAGCCCGACAGCCTGCTGTCACTGACCACCCACCCGTTGGGCGACACGGCGTGGCTTGCCGACATGGATCTGGAGCCGCGTGACACCCTGATAGTGTCACGCCCTCCGGCCTCGGCGCTGAGCACTGGCGGGCTGTGCCTGATCCGCCGCAGCCGTGAGCAACACCGTCAGCCATGCACCGCCGACCTGTGCATCAACAGCATGGCCGATCTGGTCGCTCAGCATCAGCTGTCTTTACGGCGCTGATTTTGCTAGAAGGTAGGCACCGTGAATGGCAATACAAGAGGTAGGTAATGGAAGGCTTGGTCAAACTGGATCGGATTGATATCAATATTTTGGTAGAACTCCAGAAAGACGGGCGCATGACCAACGTCAGCCTGGCCGATGCCGTCGGACTTTCCGCGAGCCCTTGCCTGCAACGCGTCAAACGTCTGGAGTCGGCAGGTTATATTTCCAGCTACAAGGCGCACCTTAATCTGGCCAAGATCACCGAATCGGTCACCGTGTTCACGGAAATCTCCCTCAGCGATCACAAGCGCGAAGACTTCGCCAAATTCGAAGCCAACATCCGTCACGTCGACGAAGTGCTGGAATGCCACCTGATCAGCGGCGGCTACGATTACCTGGTGCGTTTCATGACCCGCAGCATTCAGCATTACCAGGAAGTGATCGAAGAGCTGCTGGACAAGAACATCGGCATCTCCAAGTACTTCAGCTACATCGTCATCAAATCCCCGGTCATGAAAGACGGCGTGCCGCTGCGCAAACTGTTGCGCCACTGAAGCTCCAGCCAAGAGGACGCGGAGCGTCCGGAACGGCATACCCACTTCAGAGCATGGGCAAGAGGGCCATGTGGATTGTGGGAGTGACCGGGACGGCGATCTGCATTGCTTCGAAGGCGGTGGTCAAAGCGACCTGATTTCAAGGCTGACTGGCCTCTTCGCGAGCAAGCTCGCTCCCACAGGATGTGTGTATCGCGCTGAGCCACGATGGTGTTTGCCCGGACACCTCGCGCGCCACCCGCTCTGCGATATCCCTGACACCTATCGTTCCTCACGCTCCAGCGTGGGAATGCCTTGCGTGACGCTCCGCGTCACAGATCTGCGCAGCACCGCATACGCAGCCGTGAATACCGGGCAAAGAATATGTATTTCTGAAATTCTGGCATAGGGCTACTATCCGGACGGCACTTTGGCCGGGCTTTTGCTCGTGCAGATTTGAAAACCGGCAGGAGCCCCTGTCGCCATGGATTTCAAAAGGATGTGTTCGATGCCCGTAGCCCCTCGTTTCCTTGACCATTACCGCAAGGCCGACCGGATCATGCTGGGTCTGATCTGGCTGTTGTTCATCTACGCGCTCGGGTTGGCGTTCTGGTTCGACACCTTCACCCAGGCAGTCGTCGTCGGTGGCGGCACCGCGGTGGTGCTGACCGGGCTGTATCGGGCCATCGGCGGCACCCGATTGATGCGTTGCTGCTTCGGTGTGGGCCTGATGGTCATGACCGCGCTGCACATCAATCAGACCCACGGGCAGGTCGAGATACATTTCGGCATCTTCGTCCTGCTGGCAGTGCTGACCTTCTACCGCGACTGGCTGCCGATTCTGGTCGCTGCCGTCACCATCGCTCTCCACCACATCGTTTTCCATGCCTTGCAGCACTCCGGCTTCCCGGTGTACGTCATGCACCACGGCTTCGGCTGGAGCATGGTGCTTGTGCATGCGGTGTATGTAGTCGTTGAAAGCGCGATTCTGGTTTACCTGGCCGTGCAGAATCAGGCCGAGGCGGTCGAGAATCAGGACATGCTGGACCGGATGCTGGCCACCACCAACCAGTTCTCTACCGATAGCCAGTCCAGCGAGCGCTCGGGCAAACATGTCTCGCTGGCTCAACGTTTCGAGCAGTTTCTGGCGCAGATCACCAGCCTGGTCGACGGTGTGGTACGTGACACTCGCGGGCTGGGCGAACTGGGTCATGACCTCGCCAAGGCCAGTGGTACGCTGGAAACCGGTGCGCAGCATCAGCTCAGTGAAATCGCCCGCATGACCAGCGCCATGCAGCGCATGGGCGAAGCCATGAACGATATCTCCAGCCACGTCGCGCAAGCTGTGCAGCGGGCCGGTGACGCCAGCGATCAGGTCGCCCACGGGCGCGACAGTGTCGACCGTGCACAGAGCGAAATCACTCAGCTTGCCGCACGCATCACGACCACCGATGAAACCGTACAGGCCCTGGCCAACCAGTCAGAACAGATCGGCAAAGTGCTGGACGTGATCGGCAGCATTGCCGAGCAGACCAACCTGCTGGCCCTCAATGCTGCAATCGAAGCCGCACGCGCCGGTGAGCAGGGCCGAGGCTTTGCGGTGGTGGCGGACGAGGTGCGCAACCTCGCGCAGCGCACAGCGTCGTCGACCAAGGAAATCCAGACCATCATCGAAGACCTGCAAAAAGGCAGTCGTCAGGCCGCTACGGCCATGAACGACAGCCTGCAGGGCGTCGGGCGTTGTGTCGAGGACAGCCAGCGCGCTTCGGAATCCTTGCGCGCGGTCGGCGAAGGCATCGGCCATATCACCCAGCTCAACGGCCTGATTGCCACGACGACCGAACAACAGTCCGCCGTCAGCCGGGAAATTGCCGATCAGCTGCGCTCGGTACAGACCATCGCCGAGCACACCGCTGCCAATATCGGTGTGTTGGCGACCAGCAGCCAGAGCCTGTCGCCGCTGGCCATTCGCCTGGAAGCGCTGGGCCAGAGCTTTCACGCGTAGCTTTCGGGCTCAGGCAAACACCAGCCCCGACGAGCGCAGCAGTTCCTGAGTGTAGGCCTGCTGCGGTGCGGCGAAGATCTCGCGGGACGGGCCCTGCTCGACCACCTTGCCGTCCTTGATCACGATCAGATCATGGGCCAGGGCGTGAACCACCGCCAGGTCATGGCTGATGAACAGGTACGTCAGACCGCGACGGATTTGCAGGTCACGCAGCAGGGCGACGATTTGCTTTTGCACGGTCCGGTCGAGCGCCGAGGTCGGCTCGTCGAGCAGGATCAGATCCGGTTCAAGCACCAACGCCCGTGCGATGGAAATACGCTGACGCTGACCGCCGGAAAACTCGTGCGGGTAACGATGCCGGGTGGCCGGGTCCAGACCGACTTCCTGCAACACGCGGATCACCGTCTGTTCCCGCTCTTTCGGCGTACCGATGTTGTGCGTCACCAGGCCCTCGGCAATGATCTGTTCCACGGTCATGCGCGGGCTGAGGCTGCCGAACGGGTCCTGAAACACCACCTGCAACTGGCGGCGCAACGGGCGCATCAGGTGCTGACTGTGCAGGCTCAGTTCCTTGGTGCCGAAGCGTATGCTGCCCTCTGAATCGACCAGGCGCAAAATCGCCTGACCCAAAGTCGATTTACCCGAACCCGACTCGCCGACAATGCCCAGCGTCTTGCCCTTGAGCAGCTCGAAACTCACCCCGTCCACCGCCTTCACATACTGCGGCTCACGTTTGAACCAGGCCTTGCCCAGCGGGAACCAGACCTTCAGGTCCTGCACCGACAGCAGCGTGTTGCTGTGCGTGGACGGCACCGGTTCGCCATCCGGCTCGGCATTGATCAGCAGACAGCTGTAAGGGTGCTGCGGACTGTCGAACAGGGTCTGGCAATCGGCCTGCTCGACAATCTCGCCCTCACGCATCACGCAGACCCGCTGGGCGATGCGCCGCACCAGATTGAGGTCGTGGCTGATCAGCAGCAGCGACATGTTCAGCCGCTGTTGCAGGGACTTGAGCAATTCCAGGATCTTCACCTGCACGGTCACGTCCAGCGCGGTGGTCGGCTCGTCGGCGATCAGCAGATCCGGCTCGTTGGCCAGCGCCATGGCAATCATGATGCGCTGCCGCTGTCCGCCCGACAGTTGATGCGGATACGCCTTGAGACGTGACAGCGGGTCACGAATGCCGACCAGTTCCAGCAGCTCCAGGGTGCGGCTCAGCGCGGCCTTGCCCTTGAGGCCCTTGTGGGTCACGAGGATTTCACCGATCTGTTTTTCGACCGTGTGCAGCGGGTTCAGCGAACTCATGGGCTCCTGAAAAATCATCGCCACGCGATTGCCGCGCAGGCTGCGCAACTGCTTGTCGCTGGCGCTGACCAGATCCAGCCCGTCGTAACGAATCGAGCCTTGCGTGCTGACGGTTTTCGCCGGCAACAGGCGCAGAATCGAATGCGCCGTGACCGACTTGCCCGAGCCGGATTCGCCCACCAGCGCCAGGCACTCGCCACGACGGATGTCGAGGCTGACGCCATGCACCACTTCGCGGCCGTTGAAAGCGACCCGCAGGTCGCGAATTTCAATCAGGTTGTCTTGCATGTCAGCTCCGAGGATCGAACGCGTCGCGGCAGGCTTCGCCGATGAACACCAGCAGAGAAAGAATCAGGGCCAGCACCACGAACGCGGTCAGCCCCAACCAGGGCGCTTGCAGATTGCGCTTGGCCTCGCCGATCAGCTCGCCCAGCGACGCACTGCCCGCCGGCATGCCGAAGCCGAGAAAATCCAGCGCAGTGAGGGTGGCGATGGCGCCGGTGATAATGAACGGCAGGTAGGTCAGGGTGCTGGTCATCGCGTTGGGCAGGATGTGCCGCCACATCAGCGCAGCGTCGGTCAGGCCCAGTGCGCGGGCGGCTTTGACGTATTCCAGA
>Ga0182231_1000381_pt1 | contig 9804 bp, 8 predicted proteins | sample G6R1MG_29_FD_129667 | JGI IMG/M metagenome (GOLD analysis project Ga0182231, IMG submission 129667) | Miscanthus phyllosphere microbial communities from Michigan, USA - G6R2_NF_07NOV2016_LD1 MG | ecosystem: Host-associated > Plants > Phyllosphere > Phylloplane/Leaf | place: USA: Michigan...
GCAGGCTCGGCAGTACCGGAACAGCCGGTAGAGCGACGCCAGGTTTGCCGTAGAGCACGGCGCCGACGATCCGGTAGCCATCACCACGATGAAAGATGTTTGCGGTGTGCGAGCCGGCCCGCAGGATCCCCTGCACCAGCACCTCGCCCACACCCAGGTCGGAGATCGCCACGAGCAGACAGGCGAGGCCGACGGCGTGGATATCGAACGCCTGAAACTCCGCCGCGCGCTGCCGCCAGACCTGGCGCACTGCGCCGACGCTGGTCTGCGGGAACGCGTTCGGTGCCGGTTGCGTAGCCGCGTCGGCAACGAAAGCCGCGATCACGTCCCGATCGGCGATGTGGGCCGCCGCGAGCAGGGCAGCGACGAGTTCGGGTCGGCTGATCGACATCTCAGCTCAGCACTTGCTCGGATCCGGGTAAGGCAAGCCGGGAGAGGCAGGGCAATAGGTCGGCATTGTCCACCTCTATCGGAGGCGCCTTGATCCAGGCAGGGCGCTGCGGCCACACCGGTCACGCTTGGCTCAGCCCTTGTCGGCGGTGCTGTTGGCACGCGCACGCGGAAAGTAGGTGTAGAAGGTGTCGCGGTTGACGCCCAGCCGCTTGGCGATGTCGGCCACGTTGATCGTACCGGCTGCCAGCATCGCCCGGCCCGCCTCGAGGTCGGCTTCCTTAAGCTTCCTCGGGCGGCCGCCCTTGCGCCCGCGGGCCAGCGCCGCCTTCAGGCCCTCCATGGTGCGCTCGCGGTTGAGGTCGAGGAAGTACTCGGCCATGGCCCCGTGCATCTGCAGGGCGAAGCGGCCGTGGGCGGTGGCGCTGTCGAACTGCTCGGTGAGCGAGCGGAAATGCACGTCCTTCACCCGCAGCCCGTCGATGGTGCGCATCATCTCGACGAGCGAGCGGCCCAGCCGATCGAGCTTCCAGACCACGAGCACGTCCTCGGGGCGCAGGTAGGCGAGCGCCGCCTCGAACTCCGGCCGCCGGGTCCCGGCCTTGCCGGACTTCTTCTCCTCGAACAGGCGCTCGCACCCGGCCTTGGTCAGCGAGTCGCGCTGCAGGTCGAGGTTCTGGTCGAGGGTGGAGACGCGGGCATATCCGACGAGCATGTCGGGCTCGTGCCAAAATACCCTTTACCCTACAATAGAAATGCCGACACGTTTCTCCGACAGAACCGAAGCTGTTTGAGGCGGCCCACGATGCACTCCCGCTCAATGCCGGAAAACGATCGGATACACGGCATATGATGCAATAGGACACATGTCCGATTTGAGTGGATTTGTGCCAGTTCGCTTCGAATGACAGTCGGACTGAGCAGGCGCAGCCATCGCGCCCAGGCGCGACACTTCATCAATCCTTCGACAGATCTGTTTCGCGCAATGCCGTTGACCTCAGGGGTCCGAGCTTGGCCGAGAAACGTCGACTGCCGGAAGCAGCTCATGCCAACCTCTCGACAGGAGATTGCGAACAAACACAAAGCCTTTGCAGGTTCGCTCCTGTAGGGCACAGCCGAGCGCTCCTCATGCAAGAGGCACATCGTGACTGACGAAGCCAAACCGTCACGCGACGGACCGCTGGATCGGGCCCTGGCCATCCTGACCTTCGTGGCCGAGCAGAAGAAGGCTCTCTCGGCTGCGGAGATTGCCGATGCGCTCGCTCTGCCGATACCGACCGCGCATCGCCTCATCGGCAACCTCGAAGACCGTGGGCTGGTGCAGAAGGCCATCGGCACCAAGCGGTATGTCGTCGGAAGCAAGCTGGTGACGCTGTCGGCCAAGACCATCGGCGCGGCGTTCCGCACCGTGCGCAGACACGCCGTCTTGAGCGCCGTCGCGGACCGGATCGGCGAGCAGTGCGAGATCGGCGTCGTTCGTGACAACGCGGTGATCTACGTCGACAGCGTGCGGTCCAAGCAGCAGCAAGGGCTGCAGTTCAACCCTGGCGATGCCGCCCCGCTCCACTGCACGTCGACGGGCAAGATCTACATGAGCCGGCTGCCCGGCAAAGTCCGATATCAGCTGGCTCATGCGCTCCCGCTCGCCCGGTACACGCCCACGACGATCGCGGATCCCGACGCGCTGCTCGTGCAACTCGAAGAGACGCGGCGCAGGGGGTGGGCGAAGACCAACCAGGAGTTCGTGCTGGGTGTGGTGGGCTGCGCCGTGCCCATCGTCTCGCCGGATGGCGACCTGATCGCGTGTCTGGGCGTCTCCGTGCCGATGGCGCGCGTTGGCTTCGACCGGCTGGATGCCTTTATCGGCCCTCTGCAGAAGGCGGCGACCCTCCTCTCCAGCACTATCCTGAGCGAGAACAACGAATCCGATAATTCTCATTTTTCGGAATGAAAACTACCGACTCTCGATGATGCATCTCGACGCTGCGTGCCCGTCGTGTATCTTTGACATACACACGTTAAGCATACAGCTTTCGGCCGAGATCTATCAGGTCTCGCAGCGACAACGGCAAGTCAAAATTGATGTTTTCGAAGCATTTTTCGGGCCAATCCGGCGGGCTGCTTTGTGACGCCCGTGCCGCCGGAGGGATGATGACTCAGCACTATGACGTCGCCGCCGTTCGTCAGGCGTTTCCGGCCGCCGAACACGTGGTCTACCTCGACAGCGGTTTCCAGACGCCGCTCTCGCGCCCTGTGAAGGAGGCCTACGAGCGCTTTCTGCAGGAAGGCTTCGAGAGCGCCGGTCCCAAGCAGGTCTGGTTGAACCGCCTTGAGGAGACGCGCGCCAAACTCGCTCGCTTCATCGGGGCGCAGCCCGAGGCGATCGCCTTCACCAAGAATACCTCGGAGAGCATGAACATCGCCGCCAACGCGCTGCCGCTGCGCCCGGGCGACAAGGTCCTGCTGATCGACGGGGATCACCCCAACAACGCCTACGCCTTCCTCAACCTGAAGAAGAAGGGCGTCGAGGTCGCGTTCATCCCGATGACCGAGGTCATCGATGCCGGGAGCTTCCGCCCGCATATCGACGCGCGAACCCGCGTCATCTCCATGTCGCAGGTGACCTTTCACGCCGGGCATCGCTTCGACGTCGAGAGCGTCGGCCGGCTCTGCAAGGAGAAGGGCCTCTACTTCGTGGTCGATGTCATGCAGGGCATCGGCGTCGTCCCTCTCGACGTGAACGCGCTCAACGCCACCTTCATCGGCTCGGGAACACACAAGGGGCTGCTCACACCCCAGGGCCTGGGCCTGCTCTGGTGGGACACGAGCCGGACCGAGCTGGAGCCCGCCTACATGGCGGCGATCAGCCTGGCCGAGCCGCCCGCGGACTTCATCGCCCGCTCAGACAACATGGCGCTGGCCCCCTCCGCCGGCCGGTTCGAGCTCGGCAACTTCAACCTGCCAGCCATCCAAGGACTCGGGGCGGCCCTCGACCTGATCGACTCCATCGGCGTCGAGAAGATCCAAGCTCACTGCTTCGAGGTGGGCGATTACCTGATCGCGTGCCTCGACCAACTCGACATCGGTCTGGTCGGTCCGCGCGAGCGGCGGCACCGCGCGCCGCACATCTACGTGGTTGCCCTGCCTCCAGCCGAGTGGCTGGATTACTTCACCCAGAGCGGCATCCGGGTCTCGCCCGAGCGCGACGGTATCCGCGTGTCGCTCGGGATGTTCAACGTTACCGAGGACATCGACCGGCTGATCGAGGCTATCCGCGCCCGCAACGTGCCGTCGGAGCAGGCCCGCACGGCCGTGCTGTCCAAGCTCGGGTAGGCTCCCAAGCCCCTCCGCCCTCATCGCTGACGGCACTGGCGCCGCACAGTCTCGCGAGACCCGAACGGGGCCCACAACCTTCGAGAGGAGAAGATCGATGTCCCTGCCTGGAGCGTTCGTACGACTATCCGGCGCGCTCGCGCTCGGCCTCGCCGCGACGGCAGCCTCTGCCGAAAGCCCGACACTGGACAAGATCAAGCGCACGGGGGCCATAACGCTCGGCTATCGCGAAGCCTCGATCCCGTTCTCGTACCTCGATGCCGCTCAGAAGCCGGTTGGCTTCTCGATGGAGCTGTGCGCGCAGGTGGTGGACAGGATCAAGAGCGACCTCAAGCTCGACAATCTCACGGTCAAGCTTCAGCCGGTGGATTCCGCCAACCGCATCCCGCTCATGCAGAACGGGACCATCGACATCGAGTGCGGCGGCACATCCAGCAGTGCCGCCCGGCTCAAGCAGGTCGCCTTCACGGTCGCGACCTTCGTGTCCTCGGCTCGGTGGCTGACCAAAGTCTCGTCCGGCATTCACGACGTGAAAGGTCTCGACGGCAAGACCGTGGTGGTCACGCAAGGTTCGAACGCGGTCGGCTTCGCGTTCGGCATCAAGGCCAGGGGCGGCACCTTCAACGTGATCCAGGCCAAGGATCATGGCGAGTCGATGCTGGTGTTGCAGAGCGGGCGTGCCGCCGCTTTCATGGAGGACGACATCCTGCTCGCCAGCCTGAAGTCCCGCGCGTCCGATCCGGCCTCCCTCACCTTCCTCCCGGAAACCTACGATCTGGTGTCCTACGGCCTGATGCTGCGCAGGGAGGATGCGGCGTTCAAGGCGCTCGCCGACGGCGTCCTGAAGGGCATGATGGCCTCAGGGGCCTTCGCCAAGCTCTATGCCACGTGGTTCGAGGGCCCGATCCCGCCCCGTGGCGAGAACCTGAACTTCCCGATGCCCGCCGCCCTGAAGGAGCGCGTCGCCCACCCCAGCGACTCGATCGAGTTCTAACAGATCGCTCGGACTGCTCATTCCAAGGAGGGACGAGTATGCCCGTTGTACGTAGGGCAACCGCGATGCAGACCATCTTCTCGACTGCCGGGATGCCGCCGAAAGATCGATTTCGCCATTGGCGGAATGTCTGCGACGATCGCATCGTCCCAATGGAACAGCTTCGTCTCGATAACGAAGCATTCGAGGCAAAGATCGACGGCGCGCGTGTCGGCGGCTTGGATTTCACCAAGTTTTCCTTCCGCAATCTCAGAGCATCGACCACTCCGCGCACGCTCCGGCACGAAAATCATAGGACCGATCATCTCTTCGTCAGCATGGTCATGTCGGGCACCGTGCGCTCAGATCAAAATGATCGATCGAGCACGGACAGGGCCGGAGATTTTGCGGTCCGTGACACGAACACCACGTGGACGATCGAACATAGCGGGCACAGCGAAGTGTTGGCCATCGCGATCCCGCGGGAGCGGCTGGAGGACGTGCTTGGCCCTGCCCGGATCTTCGCCGGCCTGACCGTCGACGGTCACCTGCCAGCGACGACCCTGGCCCGCTCGTTCCTGTCCAACCTGCTACGCGAGGGCGATCGGCTGCCACCGCACAGTGCCGAACGCATGGTCGGGATTGGGATCGATCTCATCGTCGCCTGCCTTGCCGAACGCCTCGCGCGCGAGGCGCCACGGCCGATGCACGGCACTCTCGTGATCCAGCGCGCCAAGGCGTTCATAGAGGCCAATCTTGGCGATCCAACCCTCGATCCGCCCCTCCTCGCGATCGCGGTGGGCGTGTCGTTACGCCGGTTACAGGAGCTGTTCCACGAGCACGGCCAGTATATCTCGGACTGGATTTGGCAACGACGTCTGGAGGCTGCTGCCACACGCCTGGCCGATCCGGGCTGCACGCATCTGTCCATTGGCGCCCTGGCCTATAGCTGCGGCTTCGCCAACCAATCCCACTTCGCTCGCCGCTTCAAGGCGCGCTACGGAATGGCTCCCAGTGAGCATCGTCACGCGACCCTGATAAGCACCCGATAACGACCGACGGCGCTCGCGACCGCTCCACGCCGATTGTGGTTCGTGAGAACGTCCGCTCTCAGGACCTTAGTTAATCTTAATTAAACAGCGCCGAACGACAGAAACGGGTCGAACACAACTGCTCACTGTTGCCCCGTGCCTCGTTCCGTAAGCGCACTTTATGAGAATTACTTTGGCGTAAAACAAACTGCTTGCATAGCCTGCCAATCTTGAGCCGGTCGTTTACAAAAAAATCTTTCCGTGACATGCGGGGCTTGGCCGATCTCCGATATCTTGGTTCCCCTCCCTTTCTCGCGATCCAGCGCCGCCTCAGGCGCCGACCCAGCTACAGTTTCCCATGCCGGAGACTCCTTAGATCCGTGCCGCCTTCGAAACGGAAACTCGGCACCGCCAGCGCGATGTGCGCTTCAAGCGCATAGATCGCTGGCAAAATCTACGCTTAGAGCGTACAAAACGCCCATGATGGATTTTGACTTCGATCCGGCGAAAGACGCGATGATCCGCGCCGAGCGTGGGTTCGGCTTTGCCGAGGCGGCTGCCATCTTCGGCGGCCGGGTTGAGGAACATCAAGATACCCGCCGGGACTACGGCGAGGTCCGAATGATTGCAGTCGGACGGGCTTGGCTTGCCCCCATTTGGTAGCCCAGGTTCGAAGTTAGTGCATCGCCGGGCTGGAGTTGACCCCGTTTGTGGTCCACGGCCTATGCAAGTTCTCGGGCTGTGACAGCTTGGTCGGCGAAGGCTCGGGGCGTCAAGCCGCCCAGGGCCGTGTGGGGTCGATCTTCGTTATAGTGGCACCTCCATTCCTCTATGCGGTCGCGGGCATCAGCCAGCGACAGGAACCACGAAGCGTTCAGGCATTCCGCTCGTAGGCGGCCGTTGAACGCTTCGATGTAGGCCTTGTCGGTCGGCTTGCCCGGTCGTGAGAAGTCGATCTCGACCCCGTTCAGGTAGGCCCACTGGTCGAGCATGTGGCCGGCGAACTCCGGCCCATTGTCGACCCGCAGGCTCTTAGGCCGCCCCCTCAGCTTGACCAAGGCGTCGAGCGCCTCGGCCACTTGGTAGGCGCGGACGTTGGCTCTCAGCGTGAGTGAGAGCGCTTCTCGCGTGTGGCAATCGACGACGGTCAGGATCCGGAACGGACGTCCGTCGAAGATGCGGTCGGATATGAAGTCCATCGCCCAGACCTCGTTGGGCCCACCGATCGCCGGCCGGCCCTCACGATACCGCCAGGCCCGCTTGCGCTTGGGCAGCTTGGGCCGGATCGACAGCCCCTCGTCGCGGTAGATCCGGTCGGTTCGCTCGTGGTTCACGGCCCAGCCCTCCCGTCGCAACAGGATGTGCAGCCGCCGATAGCCGTAGCGCACCCGCGCGGCGGCCAGTTCCTTCGCCCACATGCGCAGCGCGACCTGCGGGTCGGATCGCTTCCTGTAACGCTGGGACGAACGACTGACGCCGGTGGCCTGGCAGGCCCGACGCTCGCTGATGTCATAGGCCACCTGCAGGTGACCGGCGACCTCGCGGCGAACGGCGGGCCTGACCACTTTCGCTTGAGGACGTCCTGTAGCATGGAGCGGTCCAATGTCAGATCGGCGACCAGCCGCGCGAGCTTGCTGTTCTCATCGTTCAGCTGCTTGAGCCGCCGGATCTCCGGCACGCCCATGCCGACGAACTGCTTCTTCCAGCGGTAAAATGTCGGCTCGGATACACCCATCTTTCGGTAGACCTCGTCCACCGTCACACCATTCTCCGCCTGCCGCAGGGCGAAGGCGATCTGTTCGTTCGTGAAGCGTTTGCGAGGCATGGCATCCACCCTCCTTCAGGGTTCAGGATGCCCGAAAAACTTGCGCTCGACGCGGACCAGTTTGCGGCTCTTCGCCAAGTTTGGTGGATTGGGTTGGTGGGAGGGATGCCGGAAGGTAGCTCCTGGCTGAACCGGTCGGGGATTCTCAGATCAGGGTATGACCCTTCTCTGTCACATCCCCGGTTGTCGCCTTCTGCACGTCACGCGTGAGGAGAGCACTGCCCTTCGCATTTCCGCTCAAGCGAAGCGCGATCATGCCCGTTGCCCACGCTGTCGTACGGTCAGCCGGTCGGTGCATAGTCGCTATCACCGGCGTCCCGCCGACCTGCCGACGAGCGGTCAGGAAGTGCGTCTGACCCTGACGATCCGACGTTTTTACTGCCACGACCCTGCTTGCGCCCGCCGAACCTTTGCCGAGCGTCTGCCGGGCCTCCTCGACCGCTACGCTCAGAGAACCTGCCGGCTGGCCGATGCTCAGGTTCGGACCGCGCTGGCGCTCGGTGCCACACCCGCCGCCCGGCTGCTGCCGCACCTGGCGATGCCCACCAGTGCCACGACGCTGCTGCGGGGTATCCGCCAATGTCCGCTGCCGACCGGATCCAAACCGATCATCCTCGGTGTCGACGACTGGGCTCTGCGCAAGGGCAGAACCTATGGCACCATCCTGGTCGACCTCGAACGCCGCCGTCCCATCGATCTGCTGCCGGATCGTTCGGCCTCGACGCTGGCGGCCCGGCTCCGGCGCGACCCACAGATCCAGGTCGTGGCACGGGACCGCTCGACCGAATATGCGCGTGGGACCGCCATGGGTGCGCCCGATGCCGTTCAGGTCGCGGATCGGTGGCATCTCCTGCTCAATACCCGACAGATGGTCGAGCGCTGGCTCGCCCGCGTCCATCCGCGTCTGAAGCTGTTGCCGGCCGTGGCCCCGTCATCGCCATCGATTCGGCGCGTCACGCCCTACCCGCGCGCACCGTCCGAGATGCTCGCGCGGGCCGCGGCCCGCGGTCGATGGGAAGCCGCCTATGACGACGTGCGTCGCCGCCATGCGGAAGGACACTCGCTTCGGCGCATCAATCGCGAGACGGGCTTGGCCCGCGCCACGGTGCGCAAGTACGCCTTCGCCGCGAGCTTTCCCCGGAACGGCATGCGCGAGCCGAAGCCGAGCATGCTCGATCCTTATCTCTGGCATCTGCATGGCCGCCTCGATGAGGGCTGCGAGAATGCGGAGCAGCTCTGGCGCGAACTTCAGGGTATCGGCTTTGCCGGCACCTCGAAGCAGGTGCATCGCTGGTTGTCCGAGCGGCGCGCAGGCCTGGCCGGAACGACTATCTGGTCGTCGCCAGAACCGACCGACGCCCGTGTTCTGACCTCCACCGCATCACCCCTGGCTTCATCCAAGCAGCTGTCCTGGTATCTCCTGCGGGAGCCCAAACACCTCGGCCCTGAGGCGGCCGCGGTCGTCTCGCGTGTCCTGCAAGATACCGAGGCGGCCAAGGTGGTCGATCTCGGCCGCCGGTTCTGCCGGATCGTCCGGAGCCACTGTGGCCAGCAGCCGTCAGGAAAATCAGATGTCACGGCGTTCGATCAATGGCTGGGCGAAGCGCAAACCTGCGGTGTCCGGATCGTCGAGAGCTTCGCTGCTAGCCTCGGCCAGGATAGAGATGCTGTTCGGTCCGCACTGACACTGCCTTGGAGCAGTGGACAAGCCGAAGGCCAGATCACGCGTCTCAAGCTCTTGAAGCGCGCCATGTACGGTCGCGCCAATCTCGACCTCCTAAAACGACGGTTCCTCCTCGCAGCCTGATCCACCTAACTTGGCGAAGAGCCAGTTTGCTGGGTCAGGGTCAGAATGGCTTACAGCGGCTTGGGGTAGATGGCGGAGACGGAGGGATTCGAACCCTCGATACCCCTTTCGGGGTATGCTCATTTAGCAAACGAGTGCCTTCAGCCGCTCGGCCACGTCTCCGGCGCTCTGGCTCTAGAAGGTCGGACCGGGCGGGTCAACCCGATCCGGGCCGGTCGTTGTGCGGCGGCGGCGTTCGTAGTGCTTGGCGATGCGCAGATGCCGCGACATGGCGTAGTTCATGGCCGTCAGGAAGCCGTAGGTGCCGCGCAAGACGTGGCGTCGGCCGAGATAGGCCTTGAGGAAATTGCCCGGCAGCTCGACGAAGACGCGCCAAGTGGGGATCACCACGCCGCGGGCTTCGAGGTCGTCCGCCTGCTGGTCGGAATAGCGGTTCAGCTTGTCC
>Ga0182231_1000386_pt1 | contig 9746 bp, 9 predicted proteins | sample G6R1MG_29_FD_129667 | JGI IMG/M metagenome (GOLD analysis project Ga0182231, IMG submission 129667) | Miscanthus phyllosphere microbial communities from Michigan, USA - G6R2_NF_07NOV2016_LD1 MG | ecosystem: Host-associated > Plants > Phyllosphere > Phylloplane/Leaf | place: USA: Michigan...
AGCGCCTGGAAGCCGCCCACGAGGTTCACCACCACTAGCGCCAGGAAGGCGAGATGCACCGGGCCGCCGCTACGGCTCACCGTGCGCAGGAACAGCGGATCGACGCATTCCATCACCAGCGGCCGGTAGATAGCGGCCAGCGCCACCAGCGTCAGCGTGCTGATGCCGCCGAGCAGGATCAAAGCAGCATCGTCGAGCGCCAGGACCGAGCCGAAGAGGAAGTGCATCAGGTCGATCTGCGAGCCCCGCAACGACACCAGCAGGACGCCGCCGGCGAGCGAGATCAGGTAGAACGCCGCGAGGTTGGCATCCTCGCGCACCACGGTGGCCCGGGTGACCGCACCGGCGAGCAGCGCCACCGCCAAGCCGGCCACAAGGCCGCCGAGGGTCATGGCCGGCAGCGACAGGCCGGCGACGAGAAATCCCGCCGCCGCGCCGGGCAGGATCGCGTGGCTCATCGCGTCGCTCATCAGGCTCATCCGGCGCAGGGTCAGGAATACCCCGACCGGCGGCGCCGAGACCGACAGGGCTAGGCAGCCAGCCAGCGCACGGCGCATGAAGCCGAACTCCACGAACGGCGCGAGGATCGGCCCGAACGGATCGATCACGCGGCGTCCTCGTGATGGTGGGTGTCCAGGCCGTGAGACCCGTGATCGTGGCCGTCCACCGGCCGGGGACCGCCGCAGATTGCCGCGCCCTCGTCCCAGGCTTCGGAGAGATTGCGGGCGCGCACCAGATTCTCCGCAGTCAGAACCCGCGCGGTCGGGCCCCAGGCCACGGGTTCGCGGGCGAGCAGGAGCGTCGTCGGGAAATGCTCGCGCACCTGGGTGAGGTCGTGCAGGGCGGCAACGACGGTGCGGCCCTGGCCGTGCCAGAGGCGGATCAGGGCCAGCAGATCCTCGACGGTGCGATTGTCGATGCCGGTGAACGGTTCGTCGAGGAGCACCACCGGGCAATCCTGCAGGATCAGCCGGGCGAACAGGGCCCGCCGGAACTGGCCGCCGGAGAGGGTGCTGATCGGCCGTGCCTCGAACCCGCCGAGCCCGACCGCGTCGAGGGCCGACCCGATCTCCGGTCGCCACCGCGTCAGGCCGCGCCAGGATCCGGCCTTCCGCCAGAGTCCCATGCCGGCCAGGTCCATGACGCTGAGTGGGAAGCTGCGGTCGATTTCGTCGGCCTGGGGCATGTAGGCGAGGGTGCCGAAGCGATCGATGTGACCCTCCAGGCAGGGGATCTCGCCAGCCATGCCTTTCAGCAGGGTCGACTTGCCGGCGCCGTTCGGCCCGACCAGGGCCAGCAGGTCGCCGGCGCGCACGACCCCGGAGAGGTGGTGGACCGCCGGATGCCGGTCGTAGCCCAGGGTCAAGCCGACGAGCCGGAACGCATCCTGTGTCGCGGGCCGGATGCTCATGCGGCAAGCGCCCAGGCGATGAGCAGCCAGACCAGGGCGGAGAGGCCAGCGGCGAAGGCGAGGCGCGGGCCGATGCCACTGCGGAACAGGGATCGCGGAGCCGCCGGGCTGGGATGGGGATGGGTGGGCAAGACGTCCTCGTCGCGCGCTCGGACCGGCGCGGGGACCTTTCGGGCTACTGGTGCGGTCCGGGGCAGCAGTGATACACTGTAACATTCCCGCCGGACAACCGGCGGTTTTCCGGTTGGAGCGATCATGCACCGTCACGAGGGTCACGACGCGTGCCACACAGGCGTCGGCGACATGCTCGCGCGGGCGGAGACCATCTGCCGGGAGCGCGGGCTGCAATTCACGCCCCTGCGCCGCGACGTGATGGAGGCAGTGGCGGGGGCCGGGAAGGCCCAGGGCGCCTACGATATCGCCGAGAAGCTCAGCGCACGGGGAAAGCGGGTGGCGCCGGTCTCGGTCTATCGCGCCCTCGATTTCTTGATGGAGCAGGGCCTGGTCCATCGGATCGCGAGCCGCAACGCCTTCATCCCCTGTCCCCACGGGCACGCACCGGGGGAGGGGGTGGTCTTCCTGATCTGCCGGACCTGCGGCGTCGTCGACGAGGCGTCGTCGGAGGAGTTGGAGGACGGTCTCGACCGCACCCTGAAGCGGGCGGGCTTCACGCCGGCCCACAGCATCCTGGAGGTCGAGGGCGATTGCGGCGCCTGCCGGGAACGCCGGCAGGTTTCCTGAGGCGCCCTCGCTCAGCGGGCGTTCTTGTAGGCCCGGCGCGAGACGATCGTCTGGATCATGATCTGGATGTCGAACCAGATCGACCAATTGTCGATGTAATGCAGATCGCAGGCGACACGCCGCTCCATGTCCAGGTCGGTCAGGGTCTCGCCGCGATAGCCGTTGACCTGCGCCCAGCCGGTGATGCCGGGGCGCACGTTGTGCCGCCGGGCGTAGAGCGCGATCCGCCGCTCGAAGCTGCGATCATGCGCGAGCGCATGGGGCCGTGGGCCGACCAGCGACATCTCGCCCCGAAGGACGTTCAGGAGCTGGGGCAGCTCGTCGAGATTGGTCCGACGCAGGATCGCACCGACCTGGGTGATGCGGCTGTCGTTGCGGGTCGCCTGCTTGAACACCGCGCTGGCATCCGCCCGCATCGAGCGGAACTTGAACACGCCAAAGGGCTGCTGATTGAAGCCATAGCGCTTCTGGCGGAAGAAGACCGGCCCAGGGCTGTCGAGCTTGATCGCCACCGCGATGAAGGCAAGCAGCGGCGAGAGCGACACCAGGGCGATCGCCGCCACGACCAGATCGAGGGCGCGCTTCAGCACGATCTCGGCGACGTTGAGCGGCCGGCGCCCGATATTGATGCCGGACACACCGCCGACCCGGGCGACCTGCATATCGGGGAATCGATCGAGCACGCTGCCCGGTCGAAGATGCAGGGCGGCCGGCACGCGCAGGAACGCATCGATGCAGCGCTCCACCTCGGCAGTGTCGGTCCACGGCACCAGCACGAAGACGTCGTCCGGCCGCAGGAACCGGACCACCGACACGGCGAGGTCGAGATCCTCCTGCAGCTGGTCGTGCCGCGACACGGTATCGGCGCCCGGGTCGACCCGGCGCAGGTAGCTGGTGCCGACGATCCGGGAGCCGAGCTGGTCAGCCTCGTGGCTCGCGTAGAACTTGGCAATGTCCTCCTCGTAGCCGACCAAGTGGACGCGGCTGGCCGAGGCCGAACCCGAGGCAAGGCTGCGCCGCACCAAACGGGTCGCCACCGTGCGGGTCGTCACCAGGGCGGGCAGTCCGAGGACGAAGGCGGTGATCGAGACGATGCGCGAATAATCGTTGGTGGTCTTGGTCAGGAAGCCGACGACGAGCACTGCGGCCCAGGCGACCAGCCAGAGCGAGGCCATGCGCTGAAAGTTCAGCCTCTGCGCCATGATGCCGTCGAGGCTGTAATCCTCTCGCAGCACGTTCGTCGCGACGATGATGGCGCTGAGTAGGGCAGCGAGCCGCAGGCTGCGGAAGCTGGTCACCCAAAAGCTGTCGCCGGCGAAGGCGAGTTGGTAGCCGAACTCGACGGTCAGGATGACGACGAGGATCGCCGCGATGTCGGCCAGAGCCAGCGATGACGACAGGGCCATCCGCGCCACCGCGCGACCGCGACGCGGCAGGAGCGCGGACCATACGCTGCGACGGCGTTCGGCCGAGGTCGGCAAGGCCTGAAACGTCTCCGGAACCCGCTCGTGAAACATCTGGCCCGCCACGTCCCGGTTTGATCGGACTTTGTACCGGTCTGAAACACGAAAGATTTCAGCGCCGGCATCTGCCGATGACGGAGCAAGGGGTGAGCCGCGACGTACAGTGATTCGGCCACTTCGGAATGGGCGCCCATGTAGGCGAACGCCTGGCCGCCGGCAATACATGGTAAATGCTGAGTCACCGGAATACAGACACATACCGTTCGCCCCGGCACCAGAGTCTGATACCAGCGGTTGCGTTGTAATGTCGGTTTCTTGCTAGACGGTTGAATTCCGTCGCAGCGCGAAGCTTGGCCATTGCGGCTGTAAAGCCGAACGAATCGACGCCGCTGGTTTTGCGTGCCGGGCAAAGAGTCTGGCAATAAAAAACGCCCGCCGCCGATCCGGCAGCGAGCGCCTTCAAATGTTGTGTCCTACGGCGTCAGACGGCGTCGGCGTGGGGTCTGGTCTCGCTCGCACCGCCGACCGTCTGCACCATCTCGAAGCCCTCGAATTGCGGATGACCAAGATAGAGTGGCTTGGTCGACGGCGCCCGGCTGTGCGCCTTGCGGAACTGCTCGGAGCGGGTCCACGCCTCGAAATCGCCCCGTGACCGCCAGACGGTGTGCGAGGCGTAGAGGACGTGATCCTCGTTCTCGGGCCCACGCAGGAGGTGAAACTCCACGAAGCCCTCCATTTCGCCGAGATGGCTGTCGCGGCCGAGCCAGACGGCCTCGAAGTCCTCGGTCGCATCCTTAACGACCTTGAAGCGATTCATCGCGATAAACATGGTGTTCTCCATTCGCACATCGGATTTAGGCCCTGAACCCCGCGCAGGCGAGCCCTGCTGCGGCGACGCGGCGCGCGGGATGGACTGGGGACAGTTTGCGGATCGACATTTCCGCAACAATGTTTCGGAGATACGTCAGGTTAAACCACAAGATGTAGGCTTAGACTTGCGGAGCTTAACAGCTTCGTGTCCAATTGCCTGACGGTTCGTATTGTGTCGCAGTCGGGCTGTTGGCCGACTGCTATAGCGCTCAGGGTCGATGTGGATTGTTTGTCGACGGAAGAGAGCGGATCACAATAAGGGCTTAGAGCTGTGGCCGATTGCAATGCAGGCGGCGGCTGCTCTAGCGTGTGGCACCGCACTCTAGGTGTAGACAGGATATGAGATTGAGGGTCGGACGGTGAAGCGGCGCGATAGCGAGGCGAGAGCACCGGATCCGCAAGGGGACGCTGTTCAGGCCGCGGAAAAGGATGTGAACAATCAGACGATGCCGAAGCAGACGACCGACGTGGATCGTCTGGTGGGTATTCGCATCACCGCTCTGCGGAAAGCGCGCGGTCTGAGCCAGACCGCCCTCGGCAATGCCGTCGGCGTCACGTTCCAGCAGGTGCAGAAGTACGAGAAGGGCCAGAATCGGGTCGGCGCCGGCCGGCTGCGCGAGATCGCGCGCCTGCTCGAAGTGCCGGTTTCTGCCTTCTTCGAGGAGAGTGAGCCCCGCGAAAATTCGCAGGAAGACGTCTTCGGCTTTCTCAGCGCGCATGGCGCGATCGAGCTGCTTCGCGCCTACGCACAGATCGAGGACGAGCAGATGCGCCGGGACGTACTGGCGCTGGTGCGCAGCGCCGCGCGCCTTGCGCAGTCCCGCTCCGTGGCGACCGCGGCGGACTCCGCCTGATCTTCGGCCCTGGCAGGACGGACGGGTCGCCCCACGATCAGCCTGATCGGGGGAGGCTTTTGCTTCGGGCATGACGCTCGAATGGCGTCTCACCCCTCGTCCGCCGCGATGAGGTGGAAGAAGCTCCCGCCCACATATCCGACCCGATGACCGGCCAAGCCCTGATCCGTGCCCTCCGCGTCTGTGACGCGGGCCAGGGCATCCGCCGCCGCGGCGACTGGCGAGAGTTCGCTGGCATAGTGGAATTCGTGGCCGACGACCCGTGCACCCTGCCGGCCCAGCGGGCCGTCGCTGCAGAGCCGGGCGACGCGATAGCCGAGATGCAGCTTCCGCTTGCGGTAGGACGTGGCGACCGGCAACAAGCCCGCCATGGCGTGGGTGGTGCCGTCCGCATCCTCGAGGGTGCGCCCGAGGACCATGTAGCCGCCGCACTCGCCGTGGATCGGGCGCGTGGTCGCGAAGGCGCGCAGGCCCTCGAGGAATCGAGTGGCGGCGGCAAGTTGGCCCGCATGCAACTCCGGATAGCCGCCCGGTAGCCAGCAGGTGTCGCACGACTCGGCCGGCGCCTCGTCGGCGAGCGGGGAGAAGGGTACAATTTCGGCCCCGGCCAGACGCCAGCCGGCTTCGAGGTGCGGGTAGAGGAAGCTGAACGCCGCATCGCGGGCCACGGCGATGCGTTGCCCGGGCGGGCGCGGCAGGATTCCGGCTGACGCGGCGGCGCCGCCGCCCGCGCAGGCGAGCACGGCGTCGAGATCGATGCCGGCTTCGGCGAGGTCGGCCAGCCGGTCGAGGCGCGCTTCGAGATCGGCGGTCTCGCCGGCCTGAACGAGGCCGAGATGGCGCTCGGGCAGGACCAGCTCGGCATCGCGCATCAGCACGCCGAGGACCGGAAGCCCCACGCGCTCCATGCCGGCCTCCACCAGCCGGCGGTGGCGGGCACTGGCAACTTTGTTGAGGATCACCCCGGCGATGCGGATCCGCGGATCGTAGAGCTTGCAGCCGAGCGCCACGGCAGCTGCCGACTGCGCCGCGCCGGAGACGTCGACCACGAGCACCACCGGCCAGCCGTAGCGGGCCGCGATGTCGGCATTCGCCCCGGTCCGGCTCTCCGCCGCCCGCACGCCGTCGAACAGGCCCATCGAGCCCTCGGCGACCACGATGTCGGCCTGCGCGGCCGTTTCACCCGCCAGTGCGTCGAGGAGGCCGGGCGCCATGGCGAAGCTGTCGAGATTGAAGCTCGGCTGGCCTGTGGCCGCGCGATGGAAAGCCGGATCGATATAGTCCGGCCCGCATTTCGCACCCCGGACGCGCAGGCCCCGCCGGCTCAGCGCCCGCATCAGCGCCAGCGTGACGGTGGTCTTGCCGGAACTCGAGCGCGGCGCCGCGACCAGGAGGCCGGGGGCGCTCATACCGCGCGCCCCACGGTCCCGCCCGGCCGGTAGCGCCGGTCGTAATCGGGCGCGTAGAGCGCGCTCTCGCGGAAATCGGCGGCGCCGAGAGCCGGACCGACGAGGATCAGAGCGGTGCGTTCGAGACCGGCCTCGGCGACGAGGGCCGGCAGCCCGGCGAGGTCGCCGACCAGGGCCCGCTCATCCGGCCAGGAGGCGCGGAACACTGCGGCGGCCGGGCAAGCGGCGCCGTAGAACGGGATCAGCTCGGTCGCGACCTTCTCCACGACGTGGATCGAGAGGTGGACCGCCAGCGTCGCCCCGGTGGCCGCAAAGGCCGCCAGCGTCTCGCGCTCCGGCATCGCGCTCGCCCGGCCGGAGGTGCGGGTCAGCACGACGGATTGCGTCACGCCCGGCACAGTCAGCTCCCGGCGCAGCAGGGCAGCGGCGGCCGCGAAGGCCGGGACGCCCGGGGTCACCGTGTAGGCGATGCCGAGCCGGTCGAGCCGGCGCATCTGCTCGGCCAGCGCGCTCCAGATCGACAGGTCGCCCGAATGCAGCCGCGCCACATCCTGCCCGCGCGCGTTCGCAATCTCGATCTCGGCCATGATCGCGTCGAGGTCGAGGGGTGCTGTGTCGACGATGCGCGCACCTGGCGGGCACCAGCCCAGGATCTCGGGCGCCACCAGGGATCCCGCATAGAGGCAGACCGGGCAGGCGGCGATGCGGTCGCGGCCGCGTACCGTGATCAGGTCGGCGGCGCCGGGGCCGGCGCCGATGAAATGGACGGTCATGTGTGCCGGGCTATGGGGTGCAGGACGGCGAGGGCGCAGGTTGCGCCACCGCTGGCGATACGGGGAAGGGCGAGGTGGCTGCCCGGTCCCGCCGCCGCCAGGGCCGCCGCCTCGGCGAGCGAGCCGACTCCACGCAGGCGTTCGATCCGGGCAGAGCGCGTGACGATGTTCGGGTCGCAGGCTTCAAGGGCTCTCGGTTCGACCGGGCGGGGCGAAAGGCCGAATTCCGAGGCCGCCTGGCGGATGGACGGTTCCGCAGCCCGGTCGGCTGCGGTCGCGATCGCTGCGAGGTCGGTGCGCGCGGCGCCGATCGTGCCGAGCGCACGGGTGATCAGCGCGGCGATCTCGTCGGCGCCCGTGCCGCGACGGAACCCGACCCCGGCGACGATCCGGTCGCTCATGGCTTGGTCCAGGCCCATTGGGTCACCGGCATCGCGGGCCGCCAGCCGTGCAGGCCGCCCACCGGACTCGCGCGGTCGACCGAGAACCGCCGCAGGCTGCCGCCCTGGTTCGCGAAGGCCGCGAGCAGGGCGGCCTCGCCCTCCAGCGTCACGGCGTTGGCGACGCAGCGCCCGCCCGGCCGCAACGCGGCGAGGGTTGTCGTCAGGATACCGGGCGCCGAGACGCCGCCGCCGATGAAAATTGCGTCGGGGGTGGTCAGGCCGGCGAGCGAAGCCGGGGCCGCGCCGGTGACCACTGTCAGGTCCGGTACGCCCATAGCCTGCGCGTTCCGAAGGATCCGCTCGGCCCGGTCGGGGCGCGCCTCGATGGCGGTGGCCCGCAGGCTCGGGTGGCGCAGCATCCACTCGATCGCGATCGAGCCCGCACCGGCCCCAACATCCCAGAGATGCAGACCCGGATGTGGCCGCAGGGCCGCGAGCGTCAGCGCCCGGATCTCGGCCTTGGTGAGTTGCCCGTCATTCTCGAAGAGGCCGTCGTCGAGGCCGGGCGCCAGCGGCAGCGCGCGTCCTGCTCCGTCGATGGTGATCGCCACGGTGTTGAGCGGGTCGATTGCCGGGAGATCGAAGGCCTCGGCTTTTGCCGCACGGATCCGCTCGCGCGGGCCGCCCATCGCCTCCAGGACGGTGAGGGTCGAGGTGCCGAAGCCGCGCTCGGTCAGCATCGCGGCCAGTGCCGCCGGCGTTGTACCGTCCCAGGACAGCACGAGGAGGCGTACGCCCGGCTGGATATGCGGGATGATCCGGGCCAGCGCCCGGCCATGCAGGGTGACGAGGCCACATTCGGCCAATGGCCAGCCGAGCCGCGCACAGGCGAGGCTGAAGGCCGAAGGTTGAGGGAAGGCCCGGATCTCGGCGGGCGGCACCAGCCGGGCGATCTCAGCGCCGATGCCGTAATGGAACGGATCGCCGGTGGCGAGAACGCAGGTCGGATTCCCCCGTCGGGCCAGGATTTCCGGATAAGCCTCGTGGATCGGGCTCGGCCAGGGCCGGGCTTCGGCGTCGAGGGGTGCAGCCAGATCCAGGTGGCGGCGACCGCCATAGACCACCCGCGCGGCGTCGAGCGCGGCGGCGGCTGCCGGCGCGAGCCCGGCCCGCCCGTCCTCGCCGATGCCGACGATCGACAGCCACCGCCCGGCCGCAGGCGGGCTCGACAGGGGCTCAGCGCTCATGGACAAGGCCCCCATGACCGGTGGCGCGATGCGAATCCTGATCCTCGGCGGCACCGGCGAGGCGAGCGCCCTGGCACGGGCTTTGGCAGGTCGGGCGGATTGCGCCGTGACTCTGTCCCTCGCCGGCCGGACCGCCTCGCCGAAGGTCGAGCCTGTACCGACCCGGATCGGCGGATTCGGTGGCGCCGAGGGCCTTGCCGCGTTTCTGCGCCGCGAGCACATCGACCGTCTGATCGACGCGACGCATCCCTTCGCGGCGACCATCTCGGGCAACGCCGCCGCCGCAGCGGTGGCGGCGGGCGTGAAGCTGCTGGCGATCCGCCGGCCGGCCTGGCGTCGCGAGCCCGGCGATCTCTGGACCGAGGTACACAGCATGGAGGAGGCAGTCGCCGCGCTCGGGCGTGAGTCCCGGCGCGTGTTCCTGACGATAGGCCGGCAGGAAGCCGGCGCCTTCGCAACGGCCCCGCACCATGCCTATCTCGTACGCACGGTCGAGCCGCTGGACGGTGCGCTGCCGGTGCCACACTTCACCGCCATCGAGGCACGCGGGCCGTTCGATGCGGCGGCCGAGGCGGATCTGATGCGCACCACCCGC
>Ga0182231_1000389_pt1 | contig 9684 bp, 8 predicted proteins | sample G6R1MG_29_FD_129667 | JGI IMG/M metagenome (GOLD analysis project Ga0182231, IMG submission 129667) | Miscanthus phyllosphere microbial communities from Michigan, USA - G6R2_NF_07NOV2016_LD1 MG | ecosystem: Host-associated > Plants > Phyllosphere > Phylloplane/Leaf | place: USA: Michigan...
AACATGCTCATGGAGCCCGGCCACTTCCGCAAGGAGGCCGACGTCGGCTTCCGCTTTCTGGTGCTGTCGCACACGCTGCTGAGCTACCTTTCAGGTCTCGGCGCGCACCGTGATACGCAGTTGCCGAGCGATATCCGCGAACACCTGATCGATAACGTCGGCGCCACGCTGGCCGCCAGCATCGACGAAATCGCCGCAGGGCTGGCCGAGAAGAGGCCGGTTGCGGTACAGAGCGATGTCGAGGAAGGGCTGGCCGCGCAACTGGAGCAACTGCCCGAGGACATGGACGAGAGCCAGCGGCTGGTGCAGGCCCAACTGGCACTGATCTGCCGCCAACTGGCACCGCTGCGCACCCTCGCCGCGCACCTGATCAAAGCTCCGGAGACTGCTGCAACCCATGCAGTCTGAGCAATTCATCGTAGGTGCCGTCCGCTTTCATGGCGGCAATTTCGCGATCGAAGTCAGCGACGATCTTTTCGTGATGCGGATTTTTCAGACTGACCAGAATATGCAGGCTGTTATCGCTTAACGAACCCGGTAGAAACTCGACCCGGTCACGCACCTCGTCCGGTTCCATCGCCAGGTTGTAGCGAGCGACGTATTCGTCTTCCAGGGTCAGGTCGACACGCTCGGCAGCAAGCATGCGTATGGCGGTGGAGAAGTTTTGCACAGGGACTTTCTGCAACTCGGTGTCGTTGTCAAACGCAGGGGCATAAGCGTAACCGCGCACCACCGCGATCATGTACTTGTGCAATTGCTCATGGGTCAGGGTGCCAATGGGCGACTCCTTGCGCTTGATGAAACGCACCCGATTGAGCAGGTACTCCGCAGAAAACTGGCCAATTTTCGTGCGCTCCTCGCTGAACCAGGCATTGATCAGCACGTCATGACGCCCCTGGCTCAAGCCGAGCATCGCCCGCGCCCAGGGCACTTGCTCATACAGTGTGGTGTACCCGGCACGGCGCAGCGCCGTATTGACGATGTCGGTTGCCAACCCGCCGTTGAGCAGCAGCGCGTCGGTAAAAGGCGGCCAGGGGTCAGCGACAAGACGCAACTTTTCAGCTGCATTGGCGGGCGCCATCAGCATGAAGACCAGCAACCCCACCGCTCGAAGCAACTGCGACATGCTCAGGTTCCTGAAAGGGGCGGCGTGCCCGATTTAATCCTATCGGCAGGAAAACGCTCGCGCGTTAGGCTCTGTACGAAAACTCGGCGAGCGAAGGTCAGGCGAGCCTGTTCCACTTTTCGTACAGAGCCTAGAGCACCTGCCGTTTTTAATTGAAGACCTGAAGCAGGCAGTAGACAAGCCGGGGGAGCAACATGCTCACCCGACGTAGCATTCATATCGTTGACGGCGTTTATTGGGAATGTCGCCGGATACGTTTAGACTTCGCTTCTGGTTTCCCTGCGAGTCTGCAACATGTCTATCAAATGGATCTGCAAACATCACACCGAGCTGAGCATCCAGCAGCTCTATGCCGTGCTGCAACTGCGTGCCGAGGTGTTTGTGGTCGAGCAGCAATGCGTGTATCTGGACGTCGACGGACAGGACCTGACGGGCGACACCTGCCACCTGATGGCCTGGCAGGAAGACAAGCTGGTCGCCTACCTGCGTTTGCTCGACCCCATCCAGCAAGGCGGCGACGTGACCATCGGCCGGGTGGTGACTGCGCCTTCGATTCGCAGTCGGGGTATCGGCCATGAACTGATGGAGCAGGCCCTGGAAAACGCCGAACGCAAATGGCCCGACCAGCCCATCTACCTATCGGCCCAGGCCCATTTGCAGGGCTATTACAGCCGCTATGGCTTCAATCCGGTGGGCGAGGTCTACCTGGAAGACGACATCCCGCATATCGGCATGCGTCGCGATCTGGACTGAAAACCGCTCAGGGATACTCCAGCACAGCCTTGATGCGTGGCAGATTGTCGGCAATCCAGCCCTTGTCAACGGCGCCCCAGTCACGGATCCGGTAGCTGCCGGCGTGATTGCGGCCACCTTCGAGCTGCTCGAAGTCGCACACAATGTCCAGATCGGCAAGCGCACTGATGGTGTCCTGAGCGGTACGACGAGGCATGCCGGTTGCCGTCATCAGCTCAGGGACACTGCTGGCGATCCGTGAATCGATCAGATACGCCACGTACAGGCGGCGATAGAAACTGCTTTTGGTCTTGCTGACCTGCATCGTCGAATCCTTTTTCAGTGCCTGGTTCAGCATGGCGCATGTGCGGCCTGCAGATCGCGGTACGTCAGGTACACGCGCAAATCGAACTCCAGCTGGTGATAACCAGGCAACATGTGCTCGCACAACTGGTAGAACGCCTTGTTATGGTCCGACTCACGAAAGTGGGCCAGCTCGTGCACCACGATCATTTTCAGAAACTCCGGCGGCGCTTCCTTGAACAGCGCTGCTACGCGAATCTCGTTGCTGGCCTTGAGCTTGCCACCCTGCACTCTGGATATCTTGGTATGCAGGCCCAGTGCGCGATGAGTCAGGTCAAGGCGATTATCGAACAGAACCTTCTTGATGGCTGGCGCATTGCGCAGGTGATCCTGCTTGAGCGCCAGCGCATAGGCGTAGAGGGCCTTGTCGCTCTGAATCTGATGCCGCGCGGGGTAGCGCTGCTGCAGGTAATCCGCCAGGCGATCGTCGGCAATCAACTGCTGCACCTGGTCCTGCAGGGCCTGCGGATAGGCCTGCAGGTATTTGAGCGGAGCATGGCTGGATGCAGTCATGGGGCCTTTGCATGAGATCGAAAAACGCCATTCTACAACAATCTCTTCTGTCTCAAGCCTGCCACGTCAAAGTGCCCGGGAAAGCGCAACGCCTCTTCCGGGCCCATCGGGTGAGCGATCAAAAAGCCCTGAATGACCTGACAACCGTTGTCGGCCAGCCATTGATATTGCTCAGCCGTCTCGACGCCTTCGGCGATGACCAGCATATCGAGGTTGCGGCTCAGGTCGATGATACTGCTGGCCATTGCCGCTTCGCGCTTTGATCCTGCGATGCTGGCCACAAAACGCCTGTCCAGCTTCAAAGTGTCGAGCTGAAGATTGCGCAGATGCGACAGCGAGCATTCGCCCGTACCAAAGTCGTCGAGCGCAATGCGCACACCGACGTCATGCAACAACTTCAGCTGTTTATGGCTGTGCGTGAGGTTATTCACCAGAGCGGTTTCAGTGATTTCCACTTCGATTTGCCCCGGTTTCAACTCGAAGCGATCCATGGCGCGCTTCAATTCCGAAGCCAGATTGGGCAGACAGAATTGCGTGGGGCTGACGCAGACACTCAGCACCATGTCGGGCGCAAAGATACGGCTCCATGCCTGACGCTGCTCGGCGCCCTGATCAAAGATCCAGCCGCCGAGCCGATTGATCAGCCTGGTCTCTTCCAGCAACGGAATGAACAGCGCAGGCGGGACCTCTCCGACCGCAGGATGCTGCCAGCGCAGCAAGGCCTCGAAACCACGCAGGCGACCATCTGCCATGTGAATCTGAGGCTGGTACACCACTGAAAAATCCCGGCCGTCGATGGCCGTGCGCACGCTTTCCTCAAGCATCAGTCGCGAGCGGGCGCGCCCGTTCATGTTCTGATCATAGAACCGGTATTGCTGCCGCCCGGCACGCTTGGCCTCGTACATGGCAATATCTGCCGCGCGCAGCAGACCGTCCAGATTCGAGCCGCAGTCCGGGAAGGTTGCAATGCCGACACTGGCACCCAGCGTGATCTCGACACCGTCGACCTGACGTCTTCCGGATACCCGCTCGATGAGCTTTTCGGCGATCTTGGCCGCCTGCTCGGGGTAATCGAGCCCGTCGATCACCACAGTGAATTCGTCGCCGCCGATGCGCGCCAGCACATCATAGGGGCGCATGCTGTCCTTGAACTGTTCGGCGACCCAGAGCAGTACCTGATCCCCTGCTTCATGGCCAAGCGCATCATTGATCTGCTTGAAGCCATCCAGATCCATGAACAGCACGACCAGGTATTTATCAGCCCGCTCGTTACGCAACAGCATGCTTTCAACCGCCTGATAAAGCCCGCGACGATTGAGCAGGCCAGTCAATGCATCGGTGACGGCCTGTTTTTCAAGCTGCTGATAAAGATCACGGACCACCGACATATCGAGAACCGTCAGTACCATTGCCTTCTGTTCGGCAGGCAGCGCCGCGCAGGACAACGCCACGGGCAGTTGTGTGCCTTGCGCAGTGCGCAGAATGGCGTCATGCACCCGATAGGTATCGGACTTGCGATAGTGCTGATAAAAGCCCGAGTCCAGCCAGTGCCCCTCCTTCGGCTCGATGATGTAGTCCAGCACCTGAGTGCCGCGAAGCTGATCGACGGAGGTGTTCAATAACTGACAGATGGCCGGATTGGCAAAGCTGATGGTGCCTGCTTCGTCAACGACCAGAATGCCTTCGGCGACATTGGCCAGCACCGATGCATTGAACGCACGAGCCGATTCCAGCTCCAGCGACAGCTGTTGCAGCGCACGGCGATTACGCTGCTGTTCAAGCAAAGTCTGTACCTTGGGCTTGAGCACATTCGGGTCGAAAGGTTTGAACAGATAATCCGTCGCACCATTCGCATAACCCTTCTGCACCGCATCCTGAGTCTGCTCATTGGCGGTGAGAAAAATAATCGGCGTAAGGCGGGTACGCTGACTGCCGCGCATCAGTCGCGCGACCTCGAAGCCGTCCATGCCCGGCATTTGCACATCCAGCAAAACCAGGTCGACTTCCTGCTCGAGAAGTACGGTCAATGCTTCGATTCCGGAACTTGCAGTCACAATGTGCCAGTCCGTTCTTTGCAGAACAGCACACATCGTCACCAGATTTTCCGGGTAATCGTCTACAACGAGTAAAACTGAAGAGCCATCATCTGGCTGGGTTGGCACGCGTTCCATGCTGCTTCTCTATGTGGGCATGACGCCTGAGACTCAGGACGACCGTCATACTTTGGAATAACTCTAGCCTCGTCTCGCCAAAAGCAGAAGCAAGGCGCCTGTTCCCTACTGTCAAAGTTCGATCTACCCGACTAACGGTCATTCGCTACACCCCTTACAGACTCTGCCCTGCAGAAGAAGTGACAGCACTTTGACGCCATCCGTTCGACATTTTTTTATTAACAAATTGTCCTACGAGCCGTATAAAACCCGCCTGAAGTCTCGCGCCAGAGGCTTTTTCTATGAGCGATATAAAGACATTTACGGACGGAGACAAAATGGTAGATCTTGGATCGTGGAATCTCAGCATCCCTGTGGGGTCGCCCCCCAAGACCATCGAAACCGCTCAGTTAGTAAAAGGCTATGACGGTAAATATTTCAAATCAAAAACCGACTCCATTGTGTTCTGGTCGCCCGTCACAGGCAGTAAAACCGAGAACGCAAAATATGCCCGCAGCGAACTTCGAGAAACGTGGTCCGATGGCTCGTTGCATAATTGGGTATACCCGGATGCCGACAACTATCTGAATGCCAAACTGGAAGTCGACCAAGTACCTTCCACTGGCAAGGTTGTCATCGGACAAATACACGCATACGAGAGCACAGAGCCGCTCCTGAAAGTCGAGTTTCAATACAAGGAAGACACCAAAACTGGCGATATCGTTGCAAAAGTCCGCAATCGCTATGACGACGATGAAAGCAAGGTTTACACCATCGTAGAAGGTGTGAAGCTGAATGAGACATTCAATTACGTCATTCACCTGAGCAAGGGCGGCAAACTGTCGGTCAGCGCCAAGGATCAGGACTGGAGCACGCGCATCAGTGAGACCTGGCGGGACAAGCCTCTGTACTTCAAGGCGGGGGTGTATACCCAGGACAACACCGGGTACACCTCGGAGGGCGGCAAGGCGACGTTCTACAACCTGGATATCGATCACAACCAGAGCTGAGCGGCACGCGCCTTAAACCCACATACAAAACGGCCCGCGCTTCACGAAGAAGAACGGGCCGTTTCTGTTTCAGTCAGACACTGTCAGCGGTTGGCTTTGAAGTCCTGCTCGGCTGCCAGGAAACGGGTCTGCATGGACGCAGAAGCAGGCTTGCCGATCAGGCTGAACACCACGATGGCGAGGCTGGCGAAGATGAACCCGGGGATGATTTCATACAGCCCCATCGTACTGAATTGCTTCCAGAGCACCACGGTGGCCGCACCAACAATGACTCCGGCAAGTGCGCCGTTACGAGTCATGCCCTTCCACAGCACCGAAATCAGCACCACAGGGCCGAAGGCTGCGCCGAAACCGGCCCAGGCGTAACTCACCAGGCCCAGTACGCGGTTTTCAGGATTGGCCGCCAGCAGAATGGCAATGATCGCGATCAGCAGCACCATTGCCCGACCGACCCAGACCAGCTCGATCTGCGAAGCACCCTTGCGCAGATAAGCCTTGTAGAAGTCCTCGGTCAACGCACTGGAGCACACCAGCAACTGGCAGCTCAGCGTACTCATGACCGCAGCCAGAATGGCCGATAGCAGCACGCCGGCAATCCAGGGGTTGAACAGCAGCTTGGCCAGCTCGATGAACACCCGCTCCGGGTTTTCAGTCACCGGCCCGGCAACATCCGGATGCGCCGAGAAATAGGCAATGCCGAAGAACCCGACCGCCACGGTGCCGCCCAGGCACAGGATCATCCAGGCCATGGAGATGCGTCGGGCGCTGGCAATCGACTTGACCGAATCGGCCGCCATGAAGCGCGCCAGGATGTGTGGCTGACCGAAATAACCCAGGCCCCAGCCGAGCAGGGAAATGATGCCGATGAAAGTCGTGTTCTTGAACATGTCGAAGCTGGTCGGATCTTTCGCTTCAATCGCCAGAAAGGTGGTGTCGACGCCGCCCGTTGCCAGCAGGACGATGATCGGCGTGAGGATCAGCGCGAAAATCATCAGCGTAGCCTGCACGGTGTCTGTCCAGCTCACTGCGAGGAAACCACCGACAAAAGTGTAGGCAATGGTCGCCGCAGCACCGGCCCACAAGGCGGTTTCGTAGGACATGCCGAAGGTGCTTTCAAACAGACGCGCCCCCGCAACGATGCCCGAGGCGCAATAGATGGTGAAAAACACCAGAATCACGATGGCCGAGATGATGCGCAGCAGGCCACTGTTGTCTTCGAAACGGCTGCTGAAGTAATCCGGCAGGGTCAGTGCGTCGCCATTGTGCTCTGTCTGCACACGCAGACGGCCGGCCACGAACAGCCAGTTCAGGTAGGCACCGATGATAAGACCGATGGCGATCCAGCTTTCCGACAGGCCGGACATATAGATGGCACCGGGCAACCCCATCAACAGCCAGCCGCTCATGTCAGAGGCACCCGCTGAAAGAGCGGTCACCACGCTGCCCAGGCTGCGTCCGCCGAGGATGTAATCCGAAAGGTTGTTGGTAGAGCGATAGGCCATCAGGCCGATCAATACCATTGCCGCTATATAGATCACGAACGTGATCAAGGTAGGGTTGCTGACACTCATGAGTTCTGCCTTGGCATTGTTTTTATGTTGGCACCCGATGCCAAAGGGAATAGCGACCGATATTCGGCACATCCCTGCTTTTGCACCCGACACCGCGTTGACTGATCGCTCCGCAAGGATCGGCAATCAATGACTGGCGGTTGCACCGCGGAAACGAATCCTATTAAACAAACCAAACAGGGTGCAACCCATTTCATCGCGCAAGTTGCACCTGTTACAAAAAACCTGATGCAGGTGCATTTACGCGCCATTTTAGGGCGTTTTAAATACTATTTACAAAAAAACGCGCACCAGCATTGCGCATAACGCTGTTTTTATGAGCCGCTCGCCGGGCACCTCACAAAATATTCTCCAAATCGGGTTGCACCCGGTTGCACCTCACCCCGTCCCGACGCTAATCTGCGCCAAAGCCGATGCCACTTCTGCGTGGCTATAAAGAGGACAACACATGGCCACCACCACTCTTGGCGTCAAACTTGACGACCCTACCCGCGAGCGATTGAAAGCCGCAGCCCACTCCATCGACCGCACGCCGCACTGGTTGATCAAGCAGGCGATTTTCAATTACCTGGAAAAGCTCGAGAGTGGTGCAACCCTGTTGGAACTCAACAGTGCCGCCGGCGCAAAGGACAACGAAGACCGCGGTGAGCTGGCAGAAGATGCCGGGCTGCAATGCTTTCTGGATTTTGCCGAAAGCATCCAGCCGCAGTCTGTATTACGAGCGGCCATCACCTCCGCCTACCGCCGCCCCGAGCAGGAAGTGGTGCCGATGCTGCTCGAGCAGGCCCGCCTGAGCGCCCCGGTTGCCGAAGCCACCAACAAGATGGCCGCGTCGATCGCGGAAAAACTGCGTAACCAGAAAAGCGCTGGCGGTCGCGCGGGCATCGTTCAAGGCCTGTTGCAGGAGTTTTCACTGTCCTCTCAGGAGGGCGTTGCGCTGATGTGCCTGGCCGAAGCACTGCTGCGTATTCCCGACAAGGGCACCCGCGATGCGTTGATTCGCGACAAGATCAGCAACGGCAACTGGCAGCCGCACCTGGGCAACAGCCCATCGCTGTTCGTCAACGCCGCCACCTGGGGCCTGCTGCTCACCGGCAGGCTGGTTGCCACTCACAATGAGGCGGGCCTCACGTCCTCGTTGAGCCGCATTATCGGCAAAAGTGGCGAACCGATGATCCGCAAGGGCGTCGACATGGCCATGCGCCTGATGGGCGAGCAGTTCGTCACCGGCGAAACCATCGGTGAAGCCCTCGCCAATGCCAGCCGCTTCGAAGCCAAGGGCTTCCGCTATTCCTACGACATGCTGGGTGAAGCGGCGCTGACCGAACATGACGCGCAGAAGTACCTCGCGTCCTACGAGCAAGCCATCCACTCCATCGGCAAAGCCTCCCACGGCCGCGGCATCTACGAAGGTCCGGGGATTTCCATCAAGCTGTCGGCACTGCATCCACGCTATAGCCGCGCCCAGTACGAGCGAGTGATGGATGAGCTGTACCCGCGCCTGCTGTCGCTGACCCTGCTGGCCAAGCAATACGACATCGGCCTGAACATCGACGCCGAAGAAGCCGATCGCCTGGAGCTGTCGCTGGATCTGCTCGAGCGCCTGTGTTTCGAACCACAGCTCACCGGCTGGAACGGTATCGGTTTCGTGATTCAGGCATACCAGAAGCGCTGCCCTTATGTGATCGATTACGTGATCGATCTGGCGCGCCGCAGCCGCCATCGCCTGATGATCCGTCTGGTCAAGGGCGCTTACTGGGACAGCGAGATCAAGCGCGCCCAGGTCGAAGGCCTGGAAGGCTATCCGGTGTACACGCGCAAGGTGTACACCGACGTGTCCTACATCGCCTGCGCGCGCAAGCTGCTCGCGGCACCGGAAGTCATCTATCCGCAATTCGCCACGCACAACGCCCATACCCTGGCGGCCATCTACCAGATCGCCGGTCAGAATTATTACCCCGGCCAGTATGAATTCCAGTGCCTGCACGGCATGGGCGAGCCGTTGTATGAACAGGTTGTAGGCAAAGTCGCCGACGGCAAACTGAATCGACCATGCCGCGTGTACGCCCCGGTCGGCACTCATGAAACACTGCTGGCCTATCTGGTGCGTCGTCTGCTGGAAAACGGCGCCAATACGTCGTTTGTCAACCGGATTGCCGACCACTCGATCTCTATACAGGAACTGGTCGCCGATCCGGTCAGCCAGATCGAACGCATGG
>Ga0182231_1000390_pt1 | contig 9661 bp, 5 predicted proteins | sample G6R1MG_29_FD_129667 | JGI IMG/M metagenome (GOLD analysis project Ga0182231, IMG submission 129667) | Miscanthus phyllosphere microbial communities from Michigan, USA - G6R2_NF_07NOV2016_LD1 MG | ecosystem: Host-associated > Plants > Phyllosphere > Phylloplane/Leaf | place: USA: Michigan...
CTCAGTGGGCTCTGATCGAAAAATCTCGATCGATCGTGACCGGGCTGCAGGATCACGCCGATAAAGGACTTCTCGGCGGACAGCCGCGGGTCATCGACATCCTTGTCTGAAACCGGCCGAACTCAGAAAATGAATTTTTTTGAAAATAAATCAGGATTTTAACGAGGCAGATCTACAACCGAACTCAAAGCCTCCATAAACCGCATGGGCCTACCGTAAAGGTAGCCCTGTCCATACACGCATCCCATTCCGTTCAGCGCCACGGCCTGCTCCGGCCGCTCGATGCCCTCCGCCACGACCGGTAGTCCAAGCTCGTCGGCGAGTCGAACGATCATCTGTATGATCTTGAAGCTTTTAGGATCGTCCATCATCGATCGGACGAAGCCGCGATCGATCTTGATAGCCGTGGCAGGCAGCGTGCTTAAATAATTCAACGAGGAATATCCCGTCCCAAAATCGTCGATAGCGACTCCAAATCCGTACTCACGGAGCTTGTGGAGCGTTGCGATTGAACGATCGGGGTCTTTTATCAGACCGCTCTCCGTAACCTCAAAGCGTAGCGAGCTGGTTTCAAATCTCCCATCCCGGACCAAACTCTCGACCAAATCGAGAAAATCGCTCTCAAAGAGATCCTGTGCGGCGATATTCAGATTCAGAAACAGCTTCCCGGGCCCAGGCCCGTCGCGCCCATTGCAATCGGGCAACCGAGGGATCAGCTCGGCGACGATCTTCAAGGCGACCAGGGTCAGTCGGGATATCAGTCCCGACGATTCCGCCACCGGGATGAATTGTGAAGGCGGGAGCAAGCCTCTTTCCGGATGCTGCCATCGCATCAGCGCTTCGAACCCGACGGTATAGCCTGTATCAAGTCTCACGATCGGTTGAAACACCATGAAGAACTCAGCCCGATCTATGCCGGACTGAATTTCCTGCTCGAGCCGCAGCGTTTCGATGGCTTCGCGAAAGTATGGAGATGGGTTGTGTGGCTCGGATGGAAGCGGAGCGGCCGGTCGACCGCCGGCGCCCTCGAGCCGCGCAACCGTTGCCCGGTAGCGCTCGAGCACGACGCTCAAGCACATGCGGAGGATGGGGTCCGTTCCGGAAATTCGCCGCGCCAGTTGCTCGCGCGTGATGACGATCAAGACGCTGTCTGCCAGCGCTCGGACGGTGGCCGAGCGTTTTCCTCCATCCAGGATCGCCATCTCGCCGACGACCTCGCCTGGCCCGCGGCACGCCAACACGAGATCGCCATCCGAGCGCGTCGCAAATATTTCAAGGCGCCCCTCCTCGATGAGGTAGGCGGCATCGCCCGCATCACCCTCGCTGAAGAGAGTGACACCGGCGCAGAGGTGCACGCGATGCAATGACGGCGGTGACACGACGGGCACGATGACTCGCGGCTAGAGATCGACCAACCTAGGGCGTGGAAAGCCTCACAGAAATCCCTAAAGGAACCATCCTACGGCACGATCCGAGGAAGCCTTGTTGACGATCGATACCGAAATCCGCAGCAAGTGGACGGCTATAGCCTTCGATTGCTTTCATACGTGGGCGCGATTTGCCAGATCCAGTCGGGCGCGCCGGTGGGGCAGATCTGCATGTTCGTGGCTCCGCCCCTCGGCTGATCAAGGCGTATATTCGATAACCCCAGATGCCACAAAAAATTGACGCGCCGCCTGTCAGTCAAGAGGCATGTCGTTGAGAAACGGCATCGGGCTCGATCCGACATGGCGGCGAGCGATGCGGTCAGAGAGCCACCATCGATACCGACAGGACGACATTTGTAGCTTGGTGCAGGAATTGATCGAAGCCGATCAACCACCAGAACCGCACATCCGTGATCGGAAACTGAAACCTATGCGCACAGAGCGTCTTGCCGCGGTCGATCAGCCAGTGCACGACCAGATCGACCCCGCTCAACCACCATAGGCTTGGTCGAAATACGGCCACGATCGTCAAGGTGCCGAGTGCGTGTACCCCGGCATGGGCGGCGAGCGGAGGGCCCCAGCCTCGCAGCCGCTCCTTGCCGCGCGCCATCCACTCGGTTTGGACCAGGAAGTCCGCGATGAAATGCTTGGCCGCCATCGCGATCAGGAGGGCGCCCATCGTCAGGACGGAGCCGTCGGTCTCAAACAGTCGCACAGCTTGGCGCCCCGGGGAATCGAGGTGCCAAGCTGTGTACGAAGATGGTCAAGAAGCCCCTAATCGTCGCAGATTCGTCGCGGACGCGATCAGACGATGTGGAGATCACCGGCATGCGCCGTCAGCGCCTGCTTCGTGACATTCAGAAGGGTGAGGCTGTGACCGAGGAGGTCGGTGATGACGACGCCGCCGACACCATCGTGGGCCGCCGCCAAGACGGCGCTGACGGAGTTGAACACGGTGTGGTCGAACTGGAGGACGTCCTTGACGACATCGAAGCCGTGGACGGTATCATGCCCGAACTGTCCGCTGAACACGAAGGTGTCAGGCCCTGCGCCGCCGGTCATGTCATCATCACCGGGCCCGCCGATCAGCGCGGTCGGCCCGTTGCCCGCGGTGAGGTGATCGTCGCCGTTGCCGCCGTCCAGCACCGTCGGACCGTTCGATCCGGACAAGATTTGGCCGGGCCCGTCATTCATCCCTGTCGCGTTCACGTAAGTCACACTCGGATTACCGACGGTGATCGTCAGGCTGGCGCTCGAACTGCGCCCCTGCTGGTCGGTGACGAGGTAGTTGAAGACGTCCTGTGCGACCGTGTCTGACGGCAGCGCCCCCGGATAGGCGTGATAACTATAGCTGCCGTCGGCGGACAACGTCAGGATGCCGTAATCGCCCACCACGGGAATAGCGAGGGGACCGATTACGGGGACCGCTAGCCCGGTGTTCACGCTCGCGACGGAGATCACGTGTAGGCTTGCACTGGAGCCGTTGCCCGTGTCGTTGGCAAGAACACCGTGCTGCGCATCCACCGTGATGGCTCCCCCCTTGGCGACACCGCCGATGTCGGCCAGGGCGAACGGAGCCGGCGATGTGGGCGCCGCAGCCCCGGCCAATTGGATGACCACATCCTGGGTGGCGACGCCGCCATGGTGGTCGTCGACCCCGATCGTCGAGGTCACAACGGCCGTCTGACCGGCGCCGAGGAAGGCGAACGCAGCGTCCGCGAGATCGTAGCTCCAAGCGACCGAACCCGCATTCGCGATCGGGCCGGACGCCCCGATACTGAAGGCGTGCTCCAGCACCGCGGTTTGCGCGGCGGTGAGGTTCAGGGCGTGGCCCGAGGCATCGAGCGCGCTGATCGTCTGCGCCAAGACCGAGGCCGTCGGACGATCCGTGAGGTCGGGGTCGGTGAAGTGCAGGCTGCCCGAGGCGTGCTCGACCCCGGATCCCGTCGGGGTCTTCAGGCTCAAGGAGGCTCCAGACGTCGCCACCCCGTTGAACACCGGGGCATCGTTCACCCCGGTCACGGTCAGGGCGAGCGTGGCCGTAGCGGTGTGCCCGAGCGGATCTCGGGCCGTGTAGGCGAAGCTGTCGACCCCGGTCCCGCCGGCCGCCAACCCGGCGGCATGATCGGCGCGATAGCTGTAGCTGCCGTCGCCCAACACCGTCAGGGTGCCGTACTGGCCGGCGAGGGTCAGCGGACCCGACGCCATCGCCACGATGGCCCCGCCGACGAGGCCGACTGAAGCCACCGAGGCCCCCGGGACGTTGGCCAGAAGGCCGTGCGCGGTATCGGCGCTCAACCGCGCGGCGGCGATCACCGCGCCCGTGACGTCGGCCACGGAGAGCGGATGATCGGGGATCGGGGCTGGGACCGATGATCCGAGACCCGAGCCGCCAGCCGTCCCCACCGGCACCGAACCGGTGACGGACGGATCGGATGGCTCCGACCCCACGACCGACGTGGCAGCCCCCGATGGGACCGCGTCGCCATTCGACGATGGTGTCGAGCCGGAGGAGGGGGTGTGGGCCTCCGCCGGCAGCGGTTGTATCACGGATCGAACTTGGACGACCGCTTGCGACTCCGGGACCGCGAGCGGCGTCCGCTCCAGGGCTGGAACGACCGCCGCCGCCGGAGCCTCGATCTGTGGAGACCCGACCGCTTCATTGCCGGCGCCGGGGCCACCGGCGTGCGTGGAGGTATGGGGGTCCGGCGCCAACTGCATCGGCACCTGAACGACGGCGGCCGTCGAATGTATCGCGGCTTCTTGCAGGGTCGTGACGCTTGAGGGAACAGCCGCATCCTGGGCCCTCGCGCTCTGCGCATCCGCGGAAGCGAGGACAGATGTCGCAGTCGGAGGCGCGGCTTGAGAATGGTCGCCGGGCGATCCCTGCGGTGCGGGCGCGGCCGGAAGCGGCGTAGTCGTCGGGGGCGCGACGAGGTTCGGGGGACTCGACGACCCTGCGGCCGGGGCGTGGGTCTGCGTCGGGGTCGAGGTCGGGCTCGGCGCGGGGACGACGGGGTTCTGGACCCCGCTTGCGACGGTCGCGAAGACGCCCTTCAGAAACCCGGTCTCGTGATCGGTCTCGACCGCGGTCTTCGCGGCGGTGTTGATCGCGATCTGACCCTGCCCGTTCGGGGTCACGGTTGTGACCGTGGCGGGATCCGAGACGGTGAACAGGACGTGATTGGGATCGTCGCGGTCGAAGACATCGTAGCGCCCGGTATGCCCGTCGGGCTCCGTCATGACCGAGAACTTGACCGCCCCATGATCGCTGGCGATCTCGACGTGCACCGCCGTCCCGCGAATGCCCATCGTGGCGGACGGGGTGGCAACCTTCATGTCGCCCGACTTCGCGGTCTGACCGGCGACGAAGGTGATGATGCCTTGGACTAGGCTGAACAGGGCTTTGTTTCCGGTCGCGCCAGGCTGGAAGGTCATGCCATCGACGACCATCCGGGATTCGCCGTCGAGGTTGAACGCGGTCCCATCGACGAAGATGAGCCCCAGCTTGCCGCCGTCATCCGTCTGGACGACGTCGCCCTTGAAGATCGGGTCGCCCGGGTGCAGCACAACCGTGACGCCGTTGCGTAGCGCGGAGGCGCCGCCGCTGGCACTCTCGACCCGGCCGATCGCCCGCGGCGCCTCCGGGGCGTTCTCGGCGGCCACCCGAGCCTCCTGGGCGCCGACGAGGGAGGCGATCAGCGCGTCCGGGAGCAAAGCGCCGTCCGGAGAGCGCAACACGGGACGAGTGGTGGCGTCGAAGTAGTCGTGGATCACGACGCGGTGGTGTGCGTCCGACACGACGAGATCCGATTGGACACGCGCATAGTGCCCTTGAAACAGGAGTTCGGCATCGACCACGATGTCCGAACCGCCGCCAGCGGGGTGCTCGACGACGCTGACCAGACCGAAGGCTCCGGACGATCGGGATAGATCGGTCGGATCGTGTGTCGGCAGCATCGACGCCTCGGAACTTCGGCGACGGGAATGGCCGCCGCATGGCACTCTGCCTCGCGCTGCTTAAGGATCCGGTGACGGTGCAGGCGAATCTCGAGGCGGGTCTTCGGGATTTCGGCTCGATTCAAGCCGCTCGGTTCAGGACCAAGTCGCTGTCGCCGGCGTCCAACCGGCCGGCGTGGAACGCCGCCAACGGATCTTGGGGATCGTCGGCGTGGACTCGGCGCATCTGGTCGGATGCACCGGGATCCCGGCGTGCGAGCGCCTCGAACGCAGCATCGTACCGATCGAAATGGGCGGTATTCGCAGCGGTTGGGACGACCACGGTATAGATCTCGGTCGCCGCAGCCTTGCCCTTCAGGATGATCCCGCCGACCGCGCGGAAGCGCAGGCCGGTGACCTCACCGGTTCGCTCGACGGTCGCCTGAGAGACGCAGATCGACGTGCCGAAGCGCTTGTTGATCGCTTCCAGCCGTGCCGCCGTATTGATGGCATCACCATGGGCCGTGTAGTCGAAGCGGCGAGCGCCCCCGAAGTTGCCCACTACCGCCGGGCCGGTGTTCACGCCGATCCGCGTCACGCCGAAGCCGCTCGTGTGCTGCGCCGCGAAGCCGCGCGCGAACGCATCGATCTCGAGGGCGCACGCGACCGCCCGGGACGCGTGGTCGGGTTGATCGAGCGGCGCGTTGAACATCACGTGGACGGCGTCGCCCACGATCTTGTCGATCGTGCCACCGTGACGAAAGGCGACGGCACACACACCGTCGAGATACGCGTTCAGGGCTCCCACCAGTTCGGACGGCTCGGAGCGCTCGGTAAAGCTCGTGAACCCTTCGACGTCGGTGAACAGGAACGTCATCTCCCGCTCCTCCCCACCCAGTCGTAGCCCGGAGGGGTCGCGCGCCAGGGTCTCTACGAGGTCGGGGGACAAGTATTGCTTGAAGGCCGTCCGCAACGCGCGCGCCTCGCGCTCCGCGACGTAGTGACGGGTCAGGGCGGCGGTCACGAAGGCCAGGGGGGGCAAACCCAGCATGAGGCTGGCATCGACGAGCACACCGCATCGATACGCGACCCACGCGAAGCTGGCCGCTCCCAGGACAACTGCGGTGAGGAGGCCGACGGACCAGCGCAGGCGCGCGACCGCGACGAGGGTCGCCGCCGCCACGGCGATCGCGACCGCGAGGAACGTCTCGACCGACCCCGCCCAGTATGGACGAACCAGGATGTCTCCGCGCAGGATCTGCTCGATGGCACCCGCGTGTATGTTTACCCCCGGTTCGAAGCCGTCGAACGGCGTCGCACGCCGATCGACCAGACCCAGGGCGCTCGCCCCGACGAGGACGATCCGTCCGGCGATCCGTTGGCGCAGCGCCTCCCGCTTTTCCGGGTCGTGCTTCGCTGCAAGGACCTGCGCGGCCGACACGGTCGAGCGCTCGCCCCGCTCGGAAAAGCGTAGTCGCATCGAGCCGTCGGCTTCCAACGGGATCCTTCGGCCCGCGAACTCGAGATCATAACCGACGATCGCACCGCTCATGCCGGCGGATCGCACGCCCCTCAATAGGACCAGGGGCGATTGCGCGTGGGCGAGGCGAAGGACGGACAACACCAGCGAGGGTATCGGCGCATCCTCCAGCTTGAGGACGAGCGGCATGCGCCGGATGATCTCGTCGGTCTCCCCGGCGACCATGAAGCTCCCCTGGTCGGCGGCCGCCTGCTCGAGCGCCGGCAGGTTCCGGATCGCACCGCGATACGGCGGGAGCGCCTCGAGTTGGGCCGCGTCCTGACGGAGGAGGCCACCTGCCTTCGGTCGCCCGGCTCCGTTCGGGTCCCGGATCAGACCGAAGCCGGCGACGACGCGACCGCGGGCGAACACACGGGCCAGAACGTCGTCGTTGTCCGGCAGCGGTCGACCGGTCGCGCCGTCGGACCGCACCACGGCGAGACCGAGCCGGGAGGTCCAGTCCGCCGCGAGGCGACGGGGGGATGTGCGATCGGCCTCCGAGAAGACGATGTCGAGCCCGATCGCACGGGCGTCGCTGTCCTGCAGGACCTCGATCAGTTCCGCCACGGTATCGCGCGGCCACGGCCATTGACCGATCTGAGCCAGCGACGCGTCATCGATGTCGATCACGACGACGTCGTCCCGGCCGCCATCGGAGAGCGGGCGACCGGCCCCCCTCTGGAGCGTGTCGAAGGCCAGCGCCTGCAACCGGAGAAACGGGGTCGGATAGGCGGCGCTTGCTCCAAGTACGGCGAACGTCACCGCCAGCGCGGCGAGCAGCGGCGACATCCGCCGGATCCCGGGTCCTCCGCCCGACCAGAGGCGAACTTTGGAAAAGAGTCGTTGCGGCATCCCTTGCACCGTCGATGATATGGGATCGTTTGGCCCAGGCGGAGTGATCATTCGCCTGGATGGGCGAGGATCATCCGACGCGCACGATCGCCTTAGTCCTCGTCCGGGACGATCAGGCCGGCGAGCAGGATCCGTTGCAGGGACCGCAGTCCGATGCGCCGATGCTGTGAGCCGGCGACCATCTGTCGAGGATGCTTGCGAGGCTTGGCGGCATCGGAGGTCGCCGTCGCAGCCTCTGTGCCGCCCCCGGCACCCGACCGATCGACCGTCCGTGGAATGCTGACGTGAACGACGGGCAGGCAACCGATGCAGATCGAGCGGATGATTCGCTCGGCGGAAACCTGCTGGCGCGCCTGGAACGCATCCATCCGCGCCTGGGCGGCTCGATTTGCCTCCGTGAGCCCTGCGCGCTCGATGGCACTCGCGCACCACCCGACCTTGTTACCGAGGAACGCGGTGAGGGCGAAGACGGTGAGCAACGCCGTCGCTCGGGGGAATGGAATACGGAACATGGAGCCGGTTCATCGAGATAGGACCCTATTTCGTCCCTGAACCGAGATTTTCACAACACGGTTAATAGTCCCTTGATCTTTGTTACCCACCACCGGAACGGGTCGACGAGGGTCGTCGGCGGGCCGAATTTCGAGGTGGGCCGGTGTCTAAATCGCATGTCGCCTGTGAAGTCTCCGGAGCGCTCAGGCGCTGTCGCGCGGGCTTCCTCGGCGTCGCGCTGCTGAGCGGTCTCATCAATCTGCTCATGCTGACCGGCTCCTTCTTCATGTTGGAAGTCTACGATCGGGTGCTGCCGAGCCGTTCGCTGCCGACACTGGTTGGTCTGATCGCGCTCGCCTTGCTCCTCTATGCGTTCCAGGGCGGGTTGGAGATCCTGCGCGGCCGCATCCTGGCTCGTACCGGTGCGTTGCTCGATCAAGCTCTGGGGCGGCGCATCCTCGAACTCATTCTCCGCGCGCCCCTCAGGTCACCGCCGGGCGCGGCCCCAACGGACGCGTCGACGCTCGGGGAAGGCCTCCTGCCGCTGCGCGATCTCGATACGCTGCGCGCCTTCCTGAGCGGATCGGGTCCCGGCGCCCTGTTCGATCTCCCGTGGATACCGGTGTACCTCGCCATCTGTTTCCTGTTCCATCCCCTGATCGGCGCTGCAGCGCTGGCGATGAGTGCGGCGCTCGCCGCCATCGCCGTGCTGTCGGAGCACGCGACCCGCGATCCTCTCCGGGCCTCGACCGCGCACGGTGCCACCCGCCTCGGACTCGCCGAAGCCGCGCGGAGAAACGCCGAAGCTGTGGCCGCGCTCGGAATGCGGGAGCGTCTCATAGTCCGGTGGTGCTCCGCCAATAGGGGTTACGGCGATACGGTGCTGGCGACCTCCGATACGACCGGCCTCCTCAGCAACGTCGCACGGACGCTTCGCACGGCCTTGCAATCGGGCGTTCTGGCGATCGGCGCTTGGCTCGTCATCCGCGGAGAGGCGACCGGCGGGATCATCGTCGCCGCCTCGATCCTCGTCTCACGAGCGCTGGCCCCGGCAGAACTCACGATCGCCAACTGGAAGGGCTTCGTCGCGGCTCGGCAAGCCTGGGGACGGCTCGCCGCCGGATTGGCCCGCGTTCCCCCGGAGGCTCTTCCGCACCGTCTACCCGCCCCAGCGGCCAGCCTGTCCGTCGAGGACGTGAGCCTCGTACTGCCCGGAAACGGGCGCTGTGTGATCCAGGGCGCGACCTTTTCGGTGGGGGCGGGACAGGGCTTGGGCATCATCGGTCCGTCCGCGTCCGGCAAGTCGTCGCTGGCACGGGCCCTGGTCGGCGTCTGGCCGCCGATGCGCGGAGCCGTCCGGCTCGACGGTGCGAGTCTGGATCAATGGACGAGCGCAAGCCTCGGGCAGCACCTCGGCTATCTCTCTCAGGAG